>JAABUN010006020.1_pt1 | contig 14385 bp, 10 predicted proteins | sample 5559311 | NCBI WGS metagenome assembly JAABUN01 (sample SAMN10711877, study PRJNA513370) | rock metagenome | isolation source: Antarctica rocks | place: Antarctica: Victoria Land, Siegfried Peak sud | reverse complement strand
CGAAAAGCCGGCAGCCCGCACCAGCCAGGCTATACACCGATTTCGAAACCGCGCTAACAATAAACAACCAAACCAACCCATGAAATTCGATAAATCCCTGCTGCGCACCGTGCTCTTTTCCTTCGGTGTAGTGGCGTTTGTTATCGGCGTGTACCAGACTATTCTGGAGAAGGACCTGGGGCGTAATTACTGGATATTCATGATTTCGCTGGCTTGCTGGCTGCCCCTTAATTATTGGCGGCAGCAGGAGGCGCGCCGGGCCAAGGAGATTGAAGTAGCCAGGCAAGTGGCGGAGCTAAACAAGCCCGCCCGAAAAAATAAGAAGCGCCGCTAGCGCCCCTGAGCCCACTTCGGGCCCGCCCAGGGGGGTAGGAGCTTGATAGTTCGGCGGGTTTATGGTTATTTTGCGCCTCTTTTTGAGATTAGGTAAAATTTGTTCCTGGTTCCTGGTTTCTAGTTTGAACGACAACTAGGAGCCAGGAACCAGGAACTCGAAACAAGCAACGTAAATGGCTTTAATTAACACGATACGGGAAAAATCGGGGGTAGCCGTGGGTGCCGTCGCCGTCGGGATGCTGCTCTTTATAGTCGGCGGCGACCTGGTTGGGGGAAAAAACCGCCTCTTTGGCCGCGATGGCAACGTGGTGGGCGAGGTGAACGGTGAAAAGATTGAATTGCCCGAATTCAACGCCGCGCTGGAGCAAGCCAAGCAAAACTTCGCCAACCAGCAGGGCCGTCCGCCCGACGAGCAGGCGCTGGGCTACCTGCGCGACCAAACCTGGAACCAGCTGCTCTACCGCCGCGCCTTCCAGCCCGAAATCGACAAGCTCGGCCTGGCCGTGGGCGACGACGAGGCCGTGGACATGGTGCAGGGCGACAACCCCAACCCCGCCATCAAGCAGGCCTTCACCGACCCCAAGACGGGGCAGTTTGACCGCGCCCGCCTCATCGACTACCTCAAGAACCTCGATAAGCTGCCGCCCGAGGCCCAGGCCGCCTTCCACAACTTTGAGGCGAGCCTGCGCGACTTCGACCGGCCGGTAAACAAGTTCAACGCCCTGCTCAAAAACTCGGTGTACGTAACCACCGCCGAAGCCAGGCACTACGACCAGGCCCAGAACGCGAAGGCGACTTTCCGCTACCTGTTCGTGCCCTACACCAGCGTGTCGGACTCGGCTTTTAAACCCACCGACGCGCAGCTGCAGGACTACCTCGACCGCCACAAGAGCCGCTACAAGGTGGAAGATGGCCGCAGCATCGAGTACATCGTGGTGCCCGAGGTAGCTACCAAAGCGGACAGCGCCGCCCTGCGCCAGAGCGTAGCTGGCCTGGCCCAGCAGTTCGGCACCGCGCCCAACGACTCGCTCTTCGTGCGCTCCAACTCGGACCAGCCCTACAACCACGCCTACCTCTCGCCGGCCGAGCTGCCCGAGAAGCTGCGCCAGCAGCTGCCCCTGAAAGTAGGCGAGGTGTACGGCCCGTATGTGGACAACAACTCGCTGGCTATCTACAAGGTAACTGGCGCCAAGGCCGGCGCCAAGCCCGCCGCCCGCGCCAGCCACATCCTCATCAAGCCCGCCGGCAACACGCCCGAAGCCAAAGCCGCCGCCAAAAAGCAGGCCCAGGATATTCTGAATAAAATCAAGGCCGGGGCCGACTTCGCGGCGATGGCCCGCCAGTTTGGCACCGACGGCACCAAGGACCAGGGCGGCGACCTGGGCTGGTTTGAGGAAGGCCGCATGGTGCCGGAGTTCAGCAAGGCCGTATTTGCGGCCTCGTCGCCCGGCCTGCTGCCCAACCTCGTGGAAACCAGCTTTGGCTACCACATCATCAAGGTAACGGCGCCCAAAACCAACCAGACCTACCAGGTAGCCGCCGTGGTGAAAAACGTGCAGCCCAGCGACGCCACCCGCGAAGCCGCCTACGCCAGGGCCGAGCAGCTGCAAGCCGGTGCCACTACCCTGGCCGATTTCCGCGCCCTGCCCACCAAGGACAAGACGCTGCAAAAGCAGGAAGTCAAGTTTGTGACCCGCGACGCGCAGACGCTCAACAACCTGCCCGGCTCGCGCGAAATCGTGCGCTGGGCCTTCGGCTTCAACCCCGATGGCGGCGCCGAAACGAAAGTGGGCGACGTGCGCAAGTTTGACATCGGCGACCTGCACGTAATCGCGGCCGTGACCGATGCCCGCACCAAGGGCACGGCCACCATCGAGAGCGTTCGCCCCGAGCTAACCGCCGCCGTGCGCAACGAGCTTAAGGCCAGGCAACTCATGGACAAGCTGCGAGGCAAAACCGGCTCGCTCGAAGACCTGGCCAAAGCGGCTGGCAACGGCGCGGTGGTGCAAACCGCCGAGGGCGTGGCTCAGGGCCAGGGCACGATTCCAAACGTAGGCTTCGAGCCCGACGCCGTGGGCCGCGCCTTCGCCCTCAAGCCGGGCCAGAAGTCGGCCCCCGTCCAGGGCGAGCAGGGCGTGCTGGTAGTAGAGGCTACCAGCGTGCTGCCCTCGACCCCCAACGATATGAAAATGGTGCGCCAGCAACTGACGCAGCAGCGCCAGCAGCGCCAGGACGGCCTCATCTACGAGGCCATCAAGGCCCAGGCCAAGGTGCAGGACAACCGCTCGAAGTTCTTCTAAGCCTGAGTTTTTGGCTGAGATAGAAATTTTCGCCCCGGCCGCGTAGTACTTATCCAAGTCAGTACTATCACTGCCATAAAGAAAACGACCTGTCGCACAAGCAATTGCTTGTGCGACAGGTCGTTTTCTTTATGGGCTAAAGAGTATTCGTAGAAGAAAAAGTTGCGCAAAAGCTAGCTGCTATCACGATGCCATACTGATTTAGGTTATATATTGCCAAAGCAATTTCATGCCTAACTTATTGTTTTATGAAGCACTTGTTGACTCTAGTAGGGATTTGTCTGGCCCCGGTGTCCTTGCTGGCGCAGGAGGGGCCTATGCTGCATCCGGATTTACACCGGACCAATACCTCCGCGGCTACCAGCCGGGCGGTGGAAGTGGCGGCGAAGCTGCCCACCAATTCTAATTCACACCTCAGCGACGAGCTCCAGCAGCTTTATAGCTACGCGGGGGGGGTAGGGCTGGCCGGCCGTGGCGCGGGGCCGCTGGCACTGGCGGCCATAAGCGAAGCCTTTCCAGAGCTGCTGCTGAGCGGTGAGCAGGGTCCGGCCTCGGTGCTGGTGCGCGTGACGGCCCGCGACGTGGCCGCCCTGCGGCCGCTACTCGAAGCGCGGGGCTTCGTCACGGTTGCGGCCCGGCCGCAGCTGCATTTTATAGAGGGCCGGCTGCCGGTGAGCCAGCTGGCGCCCGGCGCGGCGGGCGTGGAGAGCCTGGCCGCGCGGGGCCTGCTGGGCGTGCTGCCCGTGTGGCGGCCCGTGGGCAGCACCGGCCGCTATTCGAGCCAGGCCGACTACGGCTTGCAGGCCAACCGCGTGCGGGCGGCCAAGCCCACTGGCTACGACGGCACCGGCTGGCGCGTGGGCGTGATGAGCGACTCGTATAACTCGCTGGGCGGGGCCGCGGCGGGCGTGGCCTCCGGCGACCTGCCCGCCAGCGTGCAGGTGCTGCAAGACTTGCCCCCCGGCGCTGGTGCCGACGAGGGCCGGGCCATGATTGAGTTGATTCACGACATCGCGCCGGGGGCGGGCAAGGCCTTCAGCTCGGTGTACCAGGGCGAGGCCGACTTTGCCGACCAGGCCCTGCGCCTGGCCGACCCCACGGTGGGCAACTGCCGGATTCTGGTGGATGACATCAGCTACTTAGGCGAGCCTATGTTTCAGGAGGGCGTTATCGCGCAGGCCGTGAACGAGGTAAGCTCGCGGCTGGGGGTAGCGTTTTTCAGCTCGGCCGGCAACTACGCCGACGCCTCGTGCGAGTACGCCAATCACCCCTTCGTGCCCGTGGCGGGGGGTAGCGGCAACGCCGACCTGGATTTTACGCCCGATGCCAAAGGCGACACGCGCCAGCACTTCAGCATTCCGAAAACCAGGCGGCTGTTCCTGTTTTTGCAGTGGAGCGACCCGTTTTATACCGCCAGCGGCGTGAAAACGGACCTGGATATGTACCTGATTAAGACCCGCGCCGGTGGCGCGGTGATGAGAGGCGATACCATCGCCCGCGGCACCAGCAACAGCATCTTGAGCCAGAATCCGGTCGAAATAATATCCTATACGAACAACAACGACACTGACACCGAATTCGACCTGGTAATCAGCCGCCGCAAGGGCACGGCCGACCCGACGCGGGTGAAGTATATTTCCTACGGCAGTGCCATCAGCGACGACCCTAAGGTAACCACCGCGATTCAGCTGGAATACTTCACCCGTAGCAGCACCATCTCGGGCCACCACGCCGCCGCTAGTGTCAACTCGGTGGCCGCCGCGGTATCCTACATCCGCCTGCTGCCGGAGAGCTTTACTTCTCAGGGCAACATTACGTATCTCTTTAACCCCGACGGCAGCCCGCTGGCCGCGCCCGTAGTGCGCGCCAAGCCCGACTTTGCATCCATTGACGGGTGCACCACCTCGTTTTTCGGGCAGAAATCCACCGGCCAGGACCCTAAAGACGGCTTTTTATTCTTCGGCACCTCGGCGGCGGCCCCCAACGCGGCGGCCGTAGCGGCGCTGCTGTTGCAGGCCAACCCCAACTTTACCCCGGCCCAGGTCACTGCCCGGCTCAGCGCCACGGCCCGCGACATCAATACGCCCGGCTTCGATGCCCTCACCGGGGCGGGCCTGATTAACACCTATGATGCCGTGTTCGGCCCGCAAACGTCGGCCCCGGCCCCGTTCGTCGAAACCTTCGACAGCCCGACCCTGTCGCGGGCCTGGGAGCTGCAAGGCAGCTCCTACGGCCGCATTCTGGTGCGCAATGACTACGGCCCCGCCTCCGCGCCGGGCCACCTCGTGCTGGATGGCATTCTGGCCTCGGTGGGCTTGTCGAACCGCCGTGATATTGCCGAGCTGCGCCTCGACCTGAGCGCGGCGGCGGCCGGTGGCTGGGTGCTGACGTTCAAGCACAAGAAGTTTGGTAACGAAACCGACGAGGCGATGCCCGCCACGTTTACCACCAGCTCCAGCACCGACGGGGTAGCGCTGAGCGTGGATGGCATCAACTGGTTCCGCCTGGCCGATATCACGGGTGCCAACGCCACCACCGACTACAAAACGGTGAGCGTTAACCTGAATGACTTTGCCACGACCAACTCGCTGACCCTGGGTAGCACCGTGCGCATTCGCTTCCAGAGCATGAGCAACGGAGAAGTGGATGCGACTAATCCCAAATTCAGAGGGGGCCGGGCGTTTGACGACGTGACGGTGGTAGGGGCCAACGCCACCCAGGCCCCGGTGGCGCAGTTTGGCTCGTCGGCCACCCCGGTGGCGCTGTGCCCCGGCAGCACGGTGCAGTTCACCGATGCCTCGCTGTTCGCGCCCACCAGCTACGCCTGGTCTTTCCCAGGGGGCACGCCGGCCACCAGCACCGTGGCCAACCCGGTAGTTACCTACAACACGGCCGGCACCTACGACGTGACGCTGACCGTGACCAATGCCAGCGGTAACTCGACCCGCACCACGGTGGGCGTGGTCACGATTTCCAGCGTGAAACCCACGGCTAACTTCACGGCCCGCCAAGCGCCCATCTGCCCAGGAGGCCAGGTGAAGTTTACCAACCGCTCGACCAACTGCCCCAGCACCTACGCCTGGACGTTTCCGGGCGGCACCCCGGCCACCAGCACCGATGCCAACCCGACCGTGACCTTTGCCACGGCGGGCACCTATACGGTGAGCCTGGTGGCCAGCAACAGCAACGGCGCCAGCACGGCCAAGACCTTTACCGTGCAGGTGCAGGGCGCGGCCCTGGCCATTCCCTACGCCGAAACGTTTGCGTCGGGGATTCCGACCGCCTGGGGCGTGCTGAATCCTGACAACAGCCTGACCTGGACCTCGGCCCCCGGCACGCTGCTCAAGGACGGCACCCGCGGCACGGCCGTGGTGATGCCTTTCGGCCCCTACGCGGCCGTGGGCCAGCGCGACTCGCTGCAATCGCCGGCCCTCAACCTGGCCGCCGGGCAGGCGAACGTTTCGTTGCGGTTCGACCTGGCCTACGCGCCGATTGACCTGCTGGGCTCGGCCAACGACTCGCTGGCGGTGCTCGTGTACACGGCCTGCACCAACACCCGCCTGGGCCAGGTATACCTGAAATCGGCCAAAGCCGGCCTGGGCACCACGCTGCCCCGCGCCAATACCACCTTCGCGCCTTCCTCGCCCAGCCAATGGCGGCAGGAGAATGTGGACCTGAGCGCCTACGCGGGCCAGCAGGTGTACCTGCGCTTCGTGGCCTACAACCAGTATGGCAATAACCTCTACCTCAGTAATGTGCGGGTAGATAACGCTGCCCTGCTGGCCACCCGCGCCCAGGTTGACTCGCCGCTGCTGCAAGCCTACCCCAGCCCCGTGGCTGGTGGCCACGGCCTCACTTTGTCGTTGCCCAGCGTGGCGGGGGCTGCCTCGGTGCGCCTCATCGACGCCCTGGGCCGCACCACCTGGCAGGCCACGGTGGCCCTGAGCTCCGGGGCCGCGACCAACCGTACGCTCAGCGCCCCGCTGGCGGCCGGCCTCTACACCGTGCTCTGCGAAACGGCCGATGGCCAGCGCTATACCCGGCGCGTAGTGGTAGAATAGGGCTTTTATGAGCTGTCAGCGCTTAGCTGCTAGCTGTTAGCTTCTGGAAAAACCCGGTCGGCTGCTTAGCCGGCCGGGTTTTTTGTGGGGGGTAGGGGGCTGTTTCAAGGAGGGTAACCAAGCGGCTTGCCTGGTTTGTGCCCGCCCTCGCCGCCGGCAGGGCACTACTTCTGAGCTGGCCGCGTATCTTAGACAACTTAAAAACCAGAGCCTATGCCTACTCTTGAACCCGCCGTGCGCCCGCCGCGCCGCGCCGCTGCCACCGCCGCCCGCCGCGCCCTGCTGCGCGAGCGCCTGGTGCGCGAAACGCTCGATGGGCGGCTCCTCTACTACGCAGGTTATCAAGCCGTGCTGGCCGGCCGTAAAACGGCTGAGGAAATTATGGGTTCAAGCTCGTTGCAGTGGGTGCTGGTGGGGTATTTCATGGAATTTATGATTCTGAATCTCGACCGCAAAAAGTACTGGTTTGCCACCAACGAAGCCGGCGTGCACCTCGACCACCGCGATAACCTGTCGCACGATGTAGCCATCTACGAAAAGGCTACCCTGCCGCCCGAGCAGATAAACACCCGCTACGTGACGGTGCCGGCCAGAGTGGTGGTCGAAATTGACGTGCGCATCGATATGCAGGACCCGGCCGACAGCAACTACGTCAACCGCAAGATTCGCAAGCTGCTGGATTTCGGCACCGAGCGCGTTATCTGGGTCTTTACCGATTCGCGGCAGGTGCTGCTGGCTGAGCGCGGGGCCGATGCCTGGCTCACGATGGACTGGCACCGCGACCTGGAGCTGCTCGACGGGCAGCAGTTTAACATCGGGCAGTACTTGCAGGAGCAGGGAATTGGGTGAGTTACTACTTATCTGATGTGCTGTTTTCGAATAACCAAGCAGAACATAAGATACTGCTGCTAAAAATCCGGTCAGTTAGCTAACCGAACGGGTTTTTGCAGGAGGTAGGGCTGGATTTGAAGTTACCACTGACCATTCCCGGTCCCGTCGCCAGGCATTAAGCAAAGCGGTTATGGCTTTGCTGCTTATCTTCCTTCTCCCTGACTGCTTATCGCCATGCAACCAAAAACAACCATCCCGTTCATTCGGCGCGGCCTGTCGGGGCTGCTGGGCATCATTCTTGGCCTGACGCTGTGCTTCGTGTTTCGCCATTCCAGCCCCTGGCCGGATGAGGTGAAGCACCGGATGTTTCAGTTAGCGATGGTACTGGCAATGGGGGGTAGCGCTCTGGTTAGCAGCTACGTGTGGCAGCGGCCCTGGCAGGCCATGCGGTCCGAGCTGCTGGCTATTGCCACTATGCTGCTTTGTGTGCCGGTGCTTTTTTGATAAAAAACCGTGAGGGGCAGGGGCGTGCCCGCCCTACCCCCGCGGGCTTGAACAAACCGGCTTAGTCTGCGCGTTAGGACAAAAACCAGGCTGGCCCCGTCGTGAAAAAAATGCGTTCTACTTCGTTACTGCTCGTGGCGGCTTGCCTGGCGCTGGCTGCGCCCGCCGCCGCTCAGCAGCCCGGCCTACCCCGCGCCGGCAGCTGGGCTCCTATCGACGGGCCCACCCTGGCCCGCGACTACGCCCGCCGCGGCGAGTACGAGAAGGCCGCTTTTCTCTTCGAAAAGCTGAAAAGCGAGGAGCAAACCAGCCCCGCCGTGCTGCCCGACTACGTGGCCTCGCTGCAAGCCCTGAAGCGCTACAAAGACGCCGAGAAGCTGGTAAAAAAGGCCCTCAAGCAGCACCCCGAGGAGGGCAGCTACGGCGTGCTGCTGGGCGCGCTCTACACGGCGGCCGGCGACCCGGCGGCGGCCGACAAGCAGTACCAGCGCGTTATCAGCCAGTTGACGTCGGCGCAGGTGGGGGGGGTAGCGGCCGAATTTAGCCGGCGCGAACTGCCGGCGTGGGTCGAGCGCACCTACCTGCGCGGCCGCGAGCTGGCCCGCAGCAACACCGAGTACGCCCCGGAGCTTATTCAGCTTTATACCCAGAGCCAGGAGCAGGACAAGCTGCTGGCCGAAACGCTGCACCTCGTGGAGCGCGACGAGCAGCAGCTGCCCTTCGTGCGCAACATGCTCCAGAATGCCCTGCGCGAGGAAAAAGACTTCGACGCGCTGGAGAAAATCCTGTTGACCAAGGTGCAGGCCCAGCCCGACCAGCAGTCCTACGCCGAGCTGCTGCTGTGGCTGCAAGTGCAGCGCCACGACTTCGCGGGCGCGCTGGTGCAGGCCCGCGCCCTCGACCGCCGTGCCCAGGCCCAGGGCAGCCGCGTGCTGAGCCTGGCCGGCATCGCGCAGCGCAACCGCGACTACGCCACGGCTATCGCGGCCTGCGAGTACGTGGTGCGCGAATACCGCACCGGCCCCAACTACCAGCTGGCCCGCCAGCTGCTGCTGGAAGCCCGCGAGGCCCAGGTGCGCGACACCTACCCCGTGGACCCGGCCCAGGTGCGGGCCCTGGCCGCCGACTACGAGAAGCTCATCGCCGAGCTGGGCCCTACCCCCAGCGCCGCCCCCGTCATGCGCGACCTGGCCAACCTCTACGCCTTTCAACTCGATAATAAAGCCCAGGCCATGAGCCTGTTGCAGCAGGTGATAGCCATGCCCCGCGCCGAAACCGACGTGGTAGACGAGGCCAAAACCACCCTCGGCGACCTGTATTTATTGAAAGGCGAGCCCTGGGAAGCCACGCTCTTGTACTCGCAGGTGGAGAAGGCCCACCCCGAGGCGCCGCTGGGCTACGAGGCCAAGCTGCGCAACGCCCGGCTCAGCTACTTCGCCGGCGACTTTAAGCTGGCCCAGAGCCACTTGGATATTCTGAAAGAAGCCACTACCCGCGAAATCGCCAACGATGCCATGCAGCTCTCGCTGCTCATCCAGGAAAACACGGTGGAGGATACCCTGGGCCTGGCCCTGAAAGAGTACGCCGCCGTGGAGGAACTGGCGTTTCAGAATAAGATTCCGCAGGCCGAGGCGGGCCTCGACGCGCTGCTGCGCAAGTACCCCGGCCACGCCCTCACCGACGACGCGCTGTTTTTGAAGGCCCGGCTGCAACGGCGCACCGGCGACTACGCCGCCGCCGTGCGCACCCTGGGCCTGATTACCGGCAACCCCAAGTACGACGTGCTGAGCGACGACGCGCTGTTTTTAACGGCGGAGATTCAGGACGAAAATCTCAAGGACAAATCCAAAGCCCAGGCGCTGTACCAGGAGGTGCTGACCAGGTACCCCGGCAGCATCTACGTGGCCGAGGCCCGCAAGCGCTTCCGGCGGCTGCGCGGCGACGCCGTGCAGTAGCCGGGGGTAGGGGCTAGCGGAAGAAAAGGAACATCACAGCCAGGGCCAGGATGAACACCACGTACATCAGGCCATCGGACAGAATGTACTGGCGGTAGCGCTGGTAAAACTCGTGAAGACGGCGCATGGGGGTAGGGGTGAAGCCCGGCGAAGGTACGCCCGTTAATTTTTGTGTACTTTTGAGGCTATTCTTGTCCCAATTATTAATGGCTGTTATCCCTTTCAAGCGCTGGATTCTCGCGCCCGAACCCGACCCCGCAACGGTGGCCGGCCTGGTGCAGGCGCTGGGTATCAGCCTGGTACTGGCCCAGCTACTGGTGCAGCGCGGCATCGATACGCCCGCCGCCGCCCGCGATTTTTTTGAGCCCGACCTGGCTAAGCTGGCCTCGCCCTGGCTGATGTGCGACATGGACCGGGCCGTAGCCCGCGTGCGCAAAGCCCTCGACGACGGCGAGCGCATTCTGGTGCTGGGCGACTACGACGTGGACGGCATTACGTCGGTGGCGCTGGTAGTCAGCTTTTTGCGGCCACTGGCCGAAAGCCTGGATACCGCTGAGGACGCGAGCCGCTTCCAGCCCTACATCCCCGACCGCCACCGCGAGGGCTACGGCATCTCGATGCAGGCCGTGGACTTTGCCAAGGAAAACGGCTTCAGCCTGATTATCGCCCTCGACTGCGGCGTGAAAGCCGTGGAGCAAGTGGCGTACGCTAATACGCAGGGGGTAGACTTCGTAATATGCGACCACCACCTGCCCGGCGGAGAGCTGCCGCCGGCCGTGGCCGTGCTCGACCCCAAGCGCCTGGATTGTACTTATCCCTACCCCGACTTGTCGGGCTGCGGCGTTGGCTTCAAGCTCTTGCAAGCGCTTACCGAGAAGCTTAACCTGCCCCTGGCCCCGCTCTACGCGCAGCTCGACCTCGTAACGGTGAGTATCGCGGCCGACGTGGTGCCCGTGACCGGCGAAAACCGTATTCTGGCCGCCCACGGCCTGCGCCGCTTCAACGTGACGCAGGCGGCGGCCTTTGCCGTGCCCCAGCCCTCGGCCCTGGCCTCGGCCGATACCCTGGATGGCCCCGCGCCTCTACCCCCCACGCCCGCTGACGCGGCCACCGATGGCCTGCGCCCCGGCCTGGCGGCGCTGCACGAGCTCGCTACCCCCCGCCAAGGGCCGCTCACGCTCAGCTCGCTGGTGTTTGGCTTCGCGCCGCGCATCAACGCGGCCGGCCGCATGGGCGACGCCCACCGCGCCGTGAATATGCTGCTGGCCACCACCCAGCAGGAGGCCCGCTACACCGCCGAGGTGGTGGACCACATGAACCAGGAGCGCCGCCTCTCCGACGCGCGCACCACCCAGGAGGCGCTGGCGCTCATTGCCGAAGACCCCGAAGGTGCCACGTTGCCGGCCACCGTGCTCTACCAGGCGCACTGGCCGCAGGGCGTGCTGGGTATCGTGGCCTCGCGCTGCCTCGACCAGTACTACCGCCCCACCGTTATCCTGACCGAGCGCGATGGCCTGGCCACGGGCTCGGCGCGCTCGGTGGCGGGCTTCGACGTGCACGAGGTATTGGAGGCGTGCGCGCCGCTGCTGCGCCAGTTTGGGGGCCACAAGGCGGCCGCGGGCTTGGCCCTACCCATCGAAAACGTGCCGGCTTTCCGCGAGCAGTTTATGCGCGAAGTGGCGGCCCGCCTGCCTGCCGGCCAGCAGCCGGTGCGCCCGGTGGATATCGACGCGGTGCTTGATTTTACCCAGCTGACCGAAGAGTTTTTGGGGCATTTGACACTGCTGGAGCCGTACGGGCCGGGCAACCCGGCGCCGGTATTTGCCAGCCGGGGCCTACGGGCGGTGCCCGGCTCGGTGCGGCCAGTGGGCCAGGCCGGCCACCTCAAAATCCGGCTGATGCAGCCCGAGCGCTCGCCGGGCCTGGTGTTTGAAGGCATCGGCTTTGGGTTGGGGCACTACCTGCCGCACCTGCTCGAAGCGCCCGACGCCGCCCTAAGCGCGTGCTACGTACTCGAAATGAACGAGTTTCGGGGCCAGCGCAGCTTGCAGCTGCGGTTGTTAGATTTGCGCTGGGAGTGAGGGGTAACCTGTTAGCTGCCTGGAAGTAGGGCGTAGGCACAAAGCCGTCTTTTAGTCGAGACAAACCAACGCACGGGGGGTATTTGACAGTTTTTGTTGGACAAACCAGTAGGCTGGTTCAAGGGTAAAATAAAAAATATTCCGCAATCTGAACCCATCGGTTCAGATTGCGCGTATTAGTACCATGTCCCGCACAACGGAGTTTGAGTATGACGAAAAGTTGGCGGTAGCGCGGGAGTTATTTTGGCAAAAAGGTTATGCTGCTACCTCCCTACACGACTTGGTGGATGCCATGCAGCTCAATCGCAGCAGTATCTATAATACGTACGGGAGCAAGCACGCCTTATTCATTGAATGCCTGCGCAGCTACACCCAGCTGAAGCTGGCGGAATATCGGCACGCCAGCCAGACCGGCAGCTCGCCCTTGCAGGCGGTAGAAAACACGATTCGCAACGTAGTGGATACCATATTGGCGGAACGAAGAACGTGCCTGGCCATTCACACCGTATTTGAGCTTGCCTTTAGCGACGCGGAGGCGCAGGCGGTGCTTAAGGCGCAGGGCCAGGCAACGGTGCGCCTATTCGCGGATTTGCTCACCCAGGCGCAGGCTGCTGGCGAAATTCCGTCGCATAAGGACCCGGAGCTGACGGCTCATTTCATCGTCGCGAGCTTCAGTGGCTTGTGGCACTCAGCTATCGTGTTTCAGAAACCTGGACTGGTTGATAAGCTGATGCAGCACTTGCTGGCCACTATTAAAGCGTAAATTTTTTTGCCCATTTTTGAACCGGTTGGTTCAGAATAATTAACTCCCCAATTCTTATGACCACTTCACTCTTCCAACGCTTGGTTTTACTACTGGGCCTGCTCTTCACCCTACCGGCCTTGGCCGCCGAAGAATTTCCCGTTCCCGCCGGCTTCGTGAGCGGGTACCGGGAAATCAACCACGTGAAACTGCACTACGTGAAGGGTGGCCGGGGGCCGCTGGTGCTGCTGGTGCACGGCTTCGGCCAAAGCTGGTACGAGTGGCACCAGCTGATGCCGCTGCTGGCCCGCCATTTTACGGTAGTAGCGCCCGACTTACCCGGCCTGGGCGAGTCGGAGGCCCCCCAAACGTCTTATGCTGGCCAGGACGTGGCGGAGTACATCTACGGACTGGCTAAAAGCTTCTCGCCCCGCGCCAAGTTTAACCTCGTGGCGCACGACATTGGGATTTGGAACACGTATCCAATGGCCGTGACGCACCAGACCGATATCGAGCGGCTGGTGTACATGGAAGCCCCCATTCCCGACCAAAGCATCTACACTTTCCCGGCCTTTACGCCCAAGGGTGAGGGGCTGGTCTGGCACTTCAGCTTCTTTTCAGCCACCGACCAGCTGCCTGAAACGCTGTTAAAGGGGCATGAGCTGTTCTTTTTGACGCACTTCATCAAGACGCACGCCGCCAACAAGGCAGTATTTACCCCGGAGCTGCTGGCTATGTACGGGCGCTCCTACGCCAAGCCCGGCACCATGCACGCCTCCTGTGAGTACTACCGGGCTTTGAATGAAACCGTGCGCCGCAACGCCCCGCTTGCCAGCATCAAGCTCCAGATGCCGGTGCTGATACTCGGTGGGGGCGGGCACGGCGGCTTGGGCGAGTTTGAGGTCAAGCAGATAAAGAGCTATGCTGACCACGTGGAAAGCCATATTCTGCCCAACGGCGGCCACTGGCTACCGGAAGAGTGCCCCACCGAAGTCAACCAGTTTGTGGAAGAGTTTTTAAACCGGAAAGCGGCTAACTAAAGCAGCAAGCCTTTTATCAACGTGACCAATGTATAACGAACCACTGGATTTTGTATTTTGGGGGGCTCCGATACGGCACCGGCCTTATGAGGAACAGGTGCGGGCCGCGGCGGCGGGGGGCTTCACCAGCCTGGCCATCGCCGCCCCGACTTACGCCGAGGCGCGGGCCCGCGGGCTGCGCCCGGCTGACCTGACGGCCCTGGCGGCCGACCACGGGGTAGCGTTGCGCCACTTCGATACGCTGTCGAGCTGGGCCCCCACCCAGCAGCTGCCCACCGACGAAGACCTCCGCGCCCGTGCCCTCATCACCCTCGACCAGGGCCTGGCCATCTGCGCCGAGCTGGGCCTGACCCAACTTCTCGCTACCCCGGCTTACCAAAGTGCCGTGCCGATGGCGCAGTTGGTGGACGGCTTTGGGCAGTTGTGCGAGCGGGCCGGGCAATTGGGCATCTGGGTCAATCTGGAGCCGATGCCCTTCACGGGCTGCCCCGATGTGGCCGCCGCCTGGACCATCGTGGGCGGGGCGGCCCCGCCC
>JAABUN010006019.1_pt1 | contig 14385 bp, 11 predicted proteins | sample 5559311 | NCBI WGS metagenome assembly JAABUN01 (sample SAMN10711877, study PRJNA513370) | rock metagenome | isolation source: Antarctica rocks | place: Antarctica: Victoria Land, Siegfried Peak sud | reverse complement strand
TGCGTTGTTGACACCCCCGCTAGGTAGTTTCGGGCCAGTCAATGAGAAGGCCACGGGCCCGCCGGAGCTCCTGTCTGGCGGCGTCCGGGTGCCCTCGTTGCGCTGAGAAAGCCGCCATCTCGATGACGGCTGCCATCAGACACACGGTGAAGACGTCCTGGCCCGCTACGTTCTGCCCGGCGGTCCGGATGCTGCGGAGGACCCCCGCGGGTGCGCGTTCGTGTTGGGCTTGACGTAGTAGCCACGCGTAGTCCACGCGCGAGTCCCAGGCCCGCAAGCGGCGATGTCGATGATGGCGATCGCATCCTGATCGACCAGGATGTTGTAGGTGCCCATATCACCGTGGACGACATCGTCGGCGGGCAGGGCGACATGGCCGAGATCGTGCACGAGCGTGTCGATGTAACCAGCGAAGGCGTGTCCGTCCGCACCGAGCCGGCTCAGGTAAGCCCGCGGGCCGTCCGGGTCGCGAACAAGAGCCCAGGCGTGGTCACTCCACGAGCTTGCCGTCGGGCCGGCCAGGCCGGCTTGGAGCTCGATCGCAGCCAGCACGCGCGCGATCGGCACCTCTATAAAGGGCACCTGCCTGCCCTGCGCGTGCTCGGTCAGCTCGAACACCACCTCGCCCTCCAGGACGCCGGCACCGATCCATGCTGGCGTCGGGTAGCTGCGCCCCTGCAGCCGCCAGACCAGACGCTTCGTCTCGGGCCGCCGCCGAGCCAAGCCCTCGTTCACCGTCCACGTGAGCACGGCGCGCTGGCCAGCCGCGTCCTGCACGAGCCAGGCACCCCCCTGCCGACCTCCAGGCAAGTGCTGCCGGAAGGTGAACGAACCACCGACGCGAGCATTCACCTCAGCCAACACCGTGCTCCACCTGGGACCGGACACGCACCCCATCCTCACATCTGGCCCCGCTCGGGCCCGTGGAGACTTGGCGGGTCTCCCACGCTGTCGGCGCCAAGGTCGAACAACACCGCTCGCGAGATGGTCACTCAAACAGGCCAATGTGCGGCGCATCAGGTCGTTCATGGGCTTCACGCCCAGTTTGCCTGTTTGAATGCCCGGCGCACTTATGCCGTCCTCGACGCCGTGACCTGCACGCTCGCGGGCGTGGGAAGTCAGGAACGGCGCCCGGGCCGCGTCGACACTCCGACAGCCTCCGGGACGCCGTACCAGGCGTACGGTTCCCTCGTGGAGCTGCGGCACGTCCAGGGCGCCATCACCGAGTGGCTGGACCAGACACTGGTCCAGGTCCGCGTGCTCAGCTCCTGCGCCGGCCAGGGCCGCGACATACTCGGCGTCATCGAGCAACGCGAACCCGCCGAACGGGCACGGATAGCTGGGTCCTTAATCGAGATCGACCAGACCAATGCGCTCAGGACCCCGACCTCGGTCCTGACATCAGGCGGTGGTTCAGGCAGGCCGGGTTCGAGGAGGTGTCCTGCCTGGAGCGGATCGAGGACACGGGCATGCGGCTCGGAGTCAACCGCCTGACCGCGGCGCCCGAAACGCTTCGCCCCGGTCGGCCGATCTTCACCTTCTACCGCTGAGACGAGACTGCGCGGACTCCGGAGGTAGAAGCTGCACTCAACCTCTGGCCGGGCGCGAACCATCAGGCGCGCAGCAAGGGTGCGTCGCCTGCCGGCGTCATGCAACGTGGCTGCTCACTGCATACCTTGCGACCGCACTGCACGGAGTGCGGCCAGGCTTGCCTCATCACCAGAGGTCTGGGGCTCGGTTCCGCGGCTCCAGAGCCAGCGGTCAATCTGCTCGGCGCTGCCGGCAACGGTCGCCCGCGCACTGGCACCGCTCGTCAAGACGGCGCCAGGCTCGTCGTATGCCGTGCCGGACTGGCCCACCCCCACCCAGCGGCCGGGCTGCAGCTGCCATGCTCGGTCCAGATCGGAGGCTTGCAGCTCCACGACCCCGGCGACCGGTCTGAGCTCGAAGCCCGGCAGGGTGCCCCACCACGCCCACATCACCTCCACGGCGTGGGCGATGCCGTCGGCCGCCAGCTCCGGATCAATGGCGGCAGAGTCGATGCCGGCGGTCAGCTCGGCGTCCACCCGGTGCATCAGCGCCTCGTGGGCCTGCATCCGGCGGGTGGCGCCCACCGTCTTGGCTGTGTCCAGCCAGAACCAGGCAGGCTCGGCGTCCTGCCGCTTGTCGAGCTCGGCAACCAGCCCCGTGGTCTGGTCGCGAAACAACTCGATCGTGGAGCTGCGATCAGCGGGGCGCTCGGGCTTGCTCGACTCGACGGCCTCGTAGTCCTCATCCGTCAGCGCCCCTTCGCGCAAGATCCCGGCCCAGAAGGCGTGCACCTCGCTCAGGTGCCACAGCAGGTCATCGCAGTCCCAGTCAGGGCAGGTCGGCACCCTGGCGTCGGGTTCGCTCGCCTGGATCGCCCGGATGAAGCGGTCGGACTCCTCGACAATGGCGCGCATGAAGTCGCTCATCGCGCCATTTCATCACCCGACGCCCCGTCATACCAGGGGGTGTGCGTGCTGGGTCGCCCTGGTGGTGGGGAGGGTCGGCGCCCTCAGGTCTGCTCGGTGCGCAGCTCCTGGGCGCTGAGGCACAGGGCGTCGATCGTCGCCTTGATGGCCGGCACCCGCTGCAGGTCCGGGGTGGTCACGATCTGCACGGCCCGCCGCGAGACCGGGTCCACCTGGCGGGTGACCACGTCTGGGTGCGACACAGAGTGCAGGATGAGGGCGGGCATCAAGGCCACCCCGAGACCCGCGGCGACCAACCCGAGCACTGCGACATAGTCCTCGGTCTCGAACGCCACGTCGGGGGTGAATCCGGCCTGGTGCGCCAGCGAGAGCAGATGGCCGCGGCAGCGCGGGCAGCCAGCGATCCAGGGCTGGTCGGCCAGGTCGGTGAGCGCGACGACCTCGTTGGCGGCCAAGGGGTGTGCGGCCGGCAGTGCGACCAGCACGGGATCGGTGAGCACGTCGAGCACCACGAGACCCTGCAGGTCATCCTCGCCCCGGCCGGCGTCGGTGCCGTCGTAGGTGAAGGCAACGGCCAGGTCGCAGGTGCCCTCGCGCAACGCCGCCAAGGACTCCGGCGGCTCGGCCTCGGAGAACTGCACGGTGATCCCGGGGTACTGCTTCTTGACCTTGGCCAACGCGCGGGGGACCAGCGTGGCCGAGGAGGAGGGGAAGGCCTGCAACCGGACCCGGCCACTTTGCATACCGGCGATCGCCGCGACCTCCGCCTCGGCGTTGTCCAGAGCCGCCAGCACGTGCACGGCGTGGCGGGCCAGGACCGACCCGGCCTCGGTCAGCCGGACCGTGCGACCGTTGCGCTCGACCAGGGTGGTGCCGCAGCGCTGCTCGAGCCGGCGCACCATCTGCGAGACCGCCGGCTGTGTATAACCGAGAGCGTGAGCGGCGGCGGTGAAGCTGCCCTCATCGGCGATGGCCCGCATGACCCGCAGACCCGCAGCATCGAACATGCCGCCAGGATAACGTGCGCTTGGGTCTGGGCCAAGGACCGCGTCATTGTGTGATCGGCCCGTTTGCGACACCCTGGTGCGCATGTCACAGCTCGATGCCGCGCGCGCCCAGTTCGCACCCACACCCGGCTACTTGAACGCCGCCACCTTGGGCCTCCCGCCCGTCCCGGTGATGACGGCGCTGCAGGAGGCGCTGCTGCAGTGGCAGAGCGGCCAGGCCGGCCCGGTGGCCTACGACGAGGCAGTCAGCCAGGCCCGGTCCGGGTATGCAGCGCTGGTCAATGTGCCCGTTGAGCAGGTCGCCGTCGGGTCGCAGACCTCAGTCTTCGCCGGCATGGTCGCCGCGTCGCTGCCGGCGGGCGCTGAGGTGGTGGTCATCGCCGAGGACTTCACCTCGATCGTCTTCCCGTTCCTGGTCCAGCGTGACCGCGGCATCCGGGTGCACCAGGTGCCCCGCGCCGACCTCGCGCAGGCGGTGACCGACCACACCGACCTCGTCGTCTTCAGCCTCGCGCAGAGTGCCACCGGGCACCTCGTCGACCTGCCCGCGGTGCTGGACGCCGCCAAGCGGCACAGCGCACTGACCTTCTGCGACGTCACCCAGGCGGCCGGCTGGCACCCCCTCGAAGCCGACATGTTCGACCTGACCGTCTGCTCGGCATACAAGTGGCTGTGCCAGCCGCGCGGCACGGCATACCTCACGGTCCGTTCGGAGGTGATGGACCGACTGCAGCCGGTCAACGCGGGCTGGTATGCCGGGGCCTCGGTCTGGGAGTCCGTCTACGGACCGCAGATGGCGCTGGCCAGCGACGCGCGACGCTTCGACGTCTCCCCGGCCTGGCTGTCCTGGGTGGGTGCGGCGGCCGCGACCGAGATCTTTGCCGCCGTGCCGATCAAGGCCATCCAGGCCCACGACGTCGCGCTGGCCGATGAGCTGAGGGAGCGGATCGGGCAACCGCTGCAGGGTCGGCCGGTGCTGACCGTGGAGGACCCGGACGGCTCGTGCGCGCAGGCACTGGTAAACGCTGGAGTCACGGCCGCGTCCCGGGCTGGCTCGGTGCGGCTGGCCTGCCATCTGTGGAACGACGAGACCGACGTTGACCTTGCCGCGACCGCGATCACCTCGGCTCGGCGACGCTGACACGACCCGGACAGCAGGACTTCATGATCAGTTCGGTGCGGTGTTCACCGACTAGTCACGTGTGGCTGGTGTGGTGTGAGCGTGCTGCACGAGCTCGGCCACGTCCCCGCCGCTCCGGTCTCTGCGCAACTCGAGGCCGCGCGGGCCCATGCTCACCACGGGCCCTCATCCCGGCGACCCCGGCAGGGCAGCGCGCTGTGCCTGTCGGGGGGAGGCTTCCGGGCGGCGCTCTTCCACCTCGGTGCCGTGCAGCGGCTCGACGAGCTGGGCGTGCTGGGTGGGCTGCGCACCATCAGCGCGGTCTCCGGCGGCGCGCTGGTTGCCAACCTGCTGGCTGATCCGAGGCTGGACTGGCCGGACCCCAGCGACCCGAGTGGTCCTGGCGGCCGGGTCGGCGGGCTGAGCGAGCACGTCGTCGAGCCACTGCGCCGGCTCACGGCCCGCAACGTGCGCACGCCAGCCATGCTGGCCCGGCTGCGACCCGGCGGCTGGGGCCGCCCCGATGCCCCGGTGCGGGCCCTCACCGAGGCGTTGCTGAGCGAGATCCCGTGGTGGGAGCAGGACCTGCGCGAGGCCAGGCGCGGTGGTCCGGCCATTCTCACCGGTGCCACGGAGGTGGGGTATGGCGTCAGCTGGGTCTTCGCAGACGCCCGTAGCGTCTGGCCGCGGGGACGGGTCGGGGACCACCGGTTGGGGTATGCCGCACCACCGCCGGGGGTGCGCATCGTCGACGCGGTCGTCGCTTCCTGCGCCCACCCGCCATGGTTCCCCGCGGTCGACGTGGACGGCACCGGCTGGGGTCTGACCGGGGGGACGGCCGACCCGCAGGAGGCGCCCGAGGTACGCGAGGCAATCTTGGGCCGCATCCAGCTCGCCGACGGCGGGGTCTACGACAATCTCGGGCTCGAGCCGGTCTGGACCGACCACGAGACGGTGCTGGTCTCCGATGGCGGCGCGCTCTTCCGCGGACAGCCTGCCGGCTCGGTCGTCGGACGGCTGTGGCGCCTGTTGTCCATCGCGGCCGGCGGGGGACACACGACCCGGCTGCGCTGGCTGCGCTCCGCCTTCTCCGCGGGGTTGCTGCACGGAGCCACCTGGTCTCTGGAGGCGCCCACCGCGGTCTCCAAGGTGCCTGGCCACGGGCTACCCGCCGGTGTCGGCGGGGCATACCCCGACGACGTCGTCGCGGCGATCAGCCGGATCCGCACCGACCTGGACGCCTTCACCACCGATGAGCAACACGTGCTGGAGCGACACGGATATGTGGTGGCCGACGCCTCCCTGCGTGCTTACAGCCCGGGGGCCATCGTGACAGAGCACCCGTTCCGACCGCCCTACCCACACCTGGCAGCCGGCGGCGACGTGCACCGGGTGCTCGCTCGCTCGGACCGGGTCACCGCCCTCGGCCGGCACTAAGCCGTGCGGAGTCAGCCGTGGGGCCCGCCCGGCCCGCCCATACCGCCACTCACCTACCCTGGTGCGGTGGCCGATGTCACCACGCTCCCGCCAAGGGCCCCCGTCGACCAGGGGGCCTATGCGGCCGTGCTCGAGCTGCTGCGCGGCGGTGCCGTGGCGGTCTTGACGGGGGCGGGTATGTCGACCGCGTCCGGCATCCCGGACTACCGCGGCCCGGACGGGCGACGCCGGGTGCAGCCGATGCAGTACGGCGAGTTCCTCGCCGACGCCGACGGACGGCGGCGCTACTGGTCGCGGGCCTACGCAGGGTGGGAGCGGTTTGCCGCCGCACTACCCAACCCGGCGCACGAAGCGGTGGCTCGCTGGCAGCGGGCCGGGGCACTGGGCGGGCTGATCACCCAGAATGTCGACGGGCTGCACCAGGCGGCCGGTGCCACCTCGGTGATCGAGCTGCACGGCAACCTCGCCCGGGTCGTCTGCCTGGACTGCGCCGCGAACTACCCGCGCGAGCAGGTGCACTCCTGGCTGGCGCAGGCCAACCCGAGGTGGTCGGTGCGCAGCCAGGAGGTCCGGCCCGATGGTGACGTGCTGTTGGCGCCGGAGCACATCGCGGCCTTCACCCTGGTCAGCTGTCCGGTCTGCCGCTCCGACCGGCTCAAGCCCGACGTCGTCTTCTTCGGGGGCACCGTCGAGCGCGACCTGGTGGAGCGCGCGTATGCCGTGGTCGAGGCAGCGAGCTCGTTGCTCGTGCTGGGCTCGTCGCTGCAGGTGATGAGCGGCTACCGGTTCGTGCGACGTGCGGCCGCTCTCGGCATACCCGTGGCCGTGGTCACCCGTCGTGGGACCCGGGGGGATCAGCAGACCGACGTGCACCTCGACGCGCTGCTCGGCGACGTGCTCCCGCGGCTCACCGGCGACCTCACACTCGGCGCAGCACCGCTGTGACCTTGCCGAGGATGACGGCGTCGGCGCCATCGATCGGGTCGTAGGCCTCGTTGTGGGGGAGCAGCCACACCTTGTCAGCGGTCCGCTTGAAGGTCTTGACCGTGGCCTCGCTGTCGAGCATGGCGGCGACGATGTCGCCGTTGTCGGCGTCGGGTTGACGGCGCACGACCACCCAGTCGCCGTCGCAGATGGCCGCGTCGACCATGGAGTCGCCCACGACCCGTAGCAGGAACAGGTCGCCATCGCCGACGATCTGCTTGGGCAACGGGAAGATGTCCTCGACGGCTTGCTCGGCCAGAATCGGCCCGCCGGCGGCGATCCGCCCGACCACCGGGACGTAGGAGGCCGCCGGTCGGTTGTCTCCGGAGCCCGTCTCGTCCACCGCAGGGTCGAAGACTGTGGCCGTCGGGGACGGCGCCGGCGCCGTGCGGCGGTAGCCTGTGGGGCTGCTGCCTTCGCCGTCGCCGGGCATGACCACTTCGATGGCGCGCGGCCGGTGCGTGTCGCGCCGCAGGTGGCCCTTACGCTCCAGGGTCTTGAGCTGGTAGGCCACCGAGGAGGGTGAGGCCAGCCCCACCGCCTCGCCGATCTCCCGCAGGCTCGGTGGGTAGCCGCGTCGGTCGACCGACTCGCGGATGACCTCCAGCACGCGAAGCTGCCGAGCGCTCAGCTCGGTCGCCCCGCGATCCGGCAACTCGTGGATCTTCGCCATCGGATGCAGCTCCCTTCGATAAAGCACCAGGTCAGCAGGTCTGTCAGTGGTCCCTGCTCGAATACTCAACGTGCATACATCGTATGAGGTGAGGACCGCGTGGACAAACATGTGTTCGACCGGCGTGTCGACATGCTCGCACTTCTGTGCTAGACAGTGGACAGGCGTGCGATCGAACGCATGTATGACTGCGTGCCACTCCAGCCCGCCCCAAGGCACCGGTAGGCAGCATCGACAACCAGCATCGACGACATCAGGAGGCACCATGACCGCCGCCGCAGCCCTGGCCCACCCGGGCACACTCTCCGGAGTCGGAGCTCGCCGTCCTCAGACCCGACACCTGCATGTGCTCCCGGTTCGAGCGGGCTCCCGCGACAACACCGAGTCGTGCCGAGCCGAGCCCGGATCCACGCGCTCGGGCACCCTGCACCTGACTCGCCGTGGCCGGCTGGCGGTGACCTTGAGCACGCTGGCGGTCTTGGCGCTGCTGCCGGTGATCCTGCTAACCCTGGTCGTGCCGGCCGATGCCGGGGCAGAGGTGATCGTGCGTCCCGGTCAGACCTTGTCGCAGCTCGCAGCCACGCACCTGCCGCAGATGCCACAGGACGTGGCCACCGTGCAGATCCAGCGAGTCAACGGTCTGAGCAGCAGCCAGCTGCAAGCAGGCCAGGTGCTGCAGCTGCCCAACCCGTGAGCTGCGTCAGGGCCGCTGCTCCGGGCTCTGCACCGCCTGGTGCACCACCGGGAGCTGGTCGGAGGAGATGAAGTAGCCGCTGAGGTGTGGGTCGAACATCAATCCGTCGATGCCGGCGGAGGCATAGGTATCAGCAGACTCGACGACGTCCTGGGGGGTCAGGGCGATCGCGCTGAGGTGGTCCTGCGGGGCGATCATGCCCTGCTGGACGGCGAAATGGCGGGCTCGCTCGCTGTCGGTGAAGGCGAGCAGCATCAGCTGGTCATCGATCTCCGCTGCCGCGGGCGACTCTTCGCCCGGGTCGCCCACGGCGATGAACCACCAGTGCTGCAGGCCCATGGTCACCCGCCACAGGGCGGCCATCCCGACCTGATCCTGCGGTCCGGAGATCTTGGCGACCAGACGGTCGGTCTCCGACTCGGCGGGAGCCGGCACCTCGGTCGGGTCGACCCCGGCAGTGCTGTCCTGGGCCGCCGGTGGGGTGTCCGTGGGCTCGGTCATGCCTTCATCGGACCACAGGAGGACCCCAGATATCGAGTCCGCGCACAGGAACGCACCCCCGGGTCGCGCATCATCCGTGCTCGTCGAGCTCGGGATGCTCCTCGTGGTCGGACCACGAGTGGGGGACCGTGGCGGTGATCCGGCTGCCGTCGGGACGACGCTCACCCAGGTGTAGCGGGACCTCCAGCAGGCCCTCACGGTGCGGTCCCTGACCGTCCAGGGCGACGCGCACCTCACCGCCTCCCACGTCGAGGCTCTCGCCGCGGACTGTGACGCGGACGTCGGGACCTTGAAGGACCTGCAGCAGGATCTCGTCCTGGCGCACGGTGACGGACAGCCGCGCGCCGTGCCACTGCATACACCAGGAGACCTGCGTCCACTCCCTGGGGAGCCGAGGGTCGAAGGTGAGCTCGCCCTGGTAGTCGCGCATACCGCCGAAACCACCGACCAGCGCCGACCAGACGCCTCCGGCTGAGGCGATGTGGGCTCCGTCGGTGGTGTTGCCATGTCGGTCGTCCAGGTCCACGAAGAGTCCGGCGTAGAAGTAGCGCAGGGCCAGCTCGTCATACCCCACCTCGGCCGCCACAATCGCCTGCACCACGGCGGAGAGAGTCGAGTCGCCCGTGGTGATCGGGTCGTAGTACTCGAAGTTGGCGAGCTTGTCCTCGTCGGAGAACTGGTCACCGGCCAGGTACATCGCCAGCACCACATCGGTCTGCTTGAGCACCTGGAAGCGATAGATGACCAACGGGTGGTAGTGCAGCAGCAGGGGGCGCTTGTCGTTGGGGGTGTGCTCCAGATCCCACAACTCGCGCTCCAAGAAGTGCAGATCCTGCGGGTGGACACCCATCTCGGGGTCGAAGGGGATGAACATGCCCGCAGCGGCCTTACGCCAGCGCTCGACCTCGCCGTCGCGCAGCTTCAGCCGGGTCACCGCTCGGGCGTAGTCGCACGGGTCGCTCTGCTGCAGCTCGGCCACCGCGTCGGCAGCGGCCTGCAGGTTGAACTGGGCCATGATGTTGGTGAACAGGTTGTCGTTGACCACGGTCGTGTACTCATCGGGGCCGGTGACGCCGTGGATGTGGAAGGCGCCGGCGCCGTTGGAGCGCCAGAAGCCCAGGTCGTCCCACAGTCGCGCGGTCTCGACGAGGATGTCGATGCCCTCGCCCAGCAAAAAGGTGCGGTCGCCGGTGGCTCGGACGTAGCGGATCAGGGCAAGCGCCACGTCGGCGTTGATGTGGTACTGCGCCGTCCCCGCAGCGAAGTAGGCCGAGGCCTCCTCGCCGTTGATGGTGCGCCAGGGGAAGAGGGCGCCGTGCTGGGCCAGGTCGGCCGCGCGCCGCCGGGCGTCGTCGAGCATCTTGTGCCGGAAGCGCAGCGTGTTCCGTGCAGCCTGCGGGTTGGTGTAAACCAAGAACGGCAGGATGTAGCACTCGGTGTCCCAGAAGTAGTGCCCGCCGTAGCCCGAGCCGGTCATCCCCTTAGCCGGTATGCCGTGGCTCCCGGAGCGCAGCGAGGCCTGGGCCAGCTGGAACAGGTTCCATCGCACGGCCTGCTGCACCTCGGGCTGACCGGTGACCTGCACGTCGGAGCAGGCCCAGAACTCATCGAGGGCTTCCCGGTGCTCGGCGTGCAAGGCGGGGACCCCGGCGGTGACCGAGCGGGTCAGCGTGCGCCAGCACCGGTCGACCAGCTCGGTCACTGGCACCCCGCGGGAGGTGTGGACGGCGACGAACTTCTCGATCCGAATCGGCTTGCCCGCTCGCGCCTCGAAGTGCATGGCGTGCTTGGCCACGTCGATGTCGGCGGAAAGCTCCTCGGTCCAGTTGTTGTCGGTGGTGACTACGTGCTGGGCTGCCACGGCGATGGTCATCCGGGAGTCGTGGCAGCGGTAGCCCAGGAGCAGCCGGCCCTCCTTGACCTCGCTGGCCCGGGGCACCAGGACGCGTCGGTCGAAGCCTTCAGCCTTGCGCGGGTCGAAGCCCTCGCCCATGGCGGCCGAGGCGACGTGGTACTCGTCCTGACCGTCCTGACGGTTGAGCAGCTGCGAGGACACCGTGATGGGCGCATCGCCGTCCAGCATCTCGATGTCCATGGTCAGCAGGGCCAGGTGCCGCGAGCCGAAGCTGGCCATCCGGGTGCTGCTGATCCGGACCCGCTTACCGGCGCTGGTGCGCCAGATCAGGTCTCGCCGCAGCAGCCCCTCCCGGAAGTCGATGGAGCGCTCGTAGTGGTCCAGGTCAGCGACCTCGAGCAGCAGTGGCTCGTCCTCGACATAGATCTTCAGCACCTTGGGGTCGGGCACGTTGACAATGGTCTGTCCGACGCGGGCCAGGCCGAAGGCCTCCTCGGCGTGCTGGATAGGCCAGGTCTCGTGGAAGCCGTTGACATAGGTGCCGTGGGTGTGGCTGTCCCGGCCCTCCTCAGGGTTGCCGCGCATGCCGAGGTAGCCGTTGGCGACGGCGAACAGCGTCTCGGTGGTGCCCAGGTCGGCCTTGTTGTGTTCCCGCTCGACCAGGCGCCACTCATCGACCGGGAACCGGCCACGCTCGAGGGGGTCGACCGCGGGCGGGGGGATGTGCGGGGAGGGGTACTTGTGCGCCATCAGCTCATCTCACCGGGGGTCGACTCGGGTAGGTCAGATCAGCTCGGCCAGGTCCGCGACGACGAGGTCCGCACCGTTGGCGGTCAGCTCCTCGACGCCAGCCCCGCGGTCCACGCCGACGACCAGCCCGAAGTCGCCGGCAGCACCGGCCTGCACGCCGGACAGGGCATCCTCGAACACCACGCACCGGGTGGTCTCGATGCCCAGCTGCTGCGCTGCATACGTGTAGGTGTCGTGCCGCGGTTTGCCGGGCAGTCCTTTGTCAGCCGCGATGCCTCCGTGGACCACGACCTCGAAGCGGTCGGCGATACCGGCGGTGGCCAGCACGTCGGGTGCGTTCTTGGACGAGGAGACGACGGCCATGCCGACGCCGATGAGCTCAAGGTGGTTGAGCAACTGGACCGACCCTGGGTAGGGGGCGATCCCGCCTTGGGCGAGCACGGTGGTGAACAGGGCGTTCTTGCGGTTGCCCAGCCCGCACACGCTCAGCTCGTCCGGCTCGTCGCTCGGGTCCCCGTAGGGCAGCTCGATGCCGCGGGAGTGCAAGAACGACTGGACCCCCTCGTAGCGCGGCTTGCCGTCCACGAAGTCGAAGTAGTCCTGGTCGGTGTAGGGGCGCTGGTCGGAGTGCTCGGCAAGGTAGTCGGTGAACATCCGCGCCCAGGCCCGCATGTGCACCTCGGCGGTCGGGGTGAGCACCCCGTCGAGGTCGAACAGCGCAGCGTCGTAGTCGTCCCACTTCACGAGGCACCACCCTAGGGCACGCGCCCCCTCCGCCACCCCCAGCCACTTGTACCCACCTCCAGCGTCATACATGGCGCTGGAGGTCGACTTTCCGGCTGGGGGTGCAAGGGAGTCGGTGGCAGCGCTTACGGTGGCGAGCATGAGCGAGGGCTTGTCGGACGAGGCAGCGGGCACACCGGACGGCCCAGCAGGTAGGCAGAACGAAGCAGCAGGTATGCCGAAGCGCGCGCTGGCCATGCTGCGCACCCTCGTGGGGGGTGACGGAGCAGACGTGGGCTTCCGGGACGGCCAGCTCGAGGCGATCACGGCGCTGGTGCAGAGTCGGGCCCGGGTACTTGTGGTGCAGCGCACCGGGTGGGGCAAGTCGGCGGTCTACTTCGTGGCGACGATGCTGCGGCGCGAGCAGGGCGCCGGGCCCACCGTCATCGTCTCGCCGCTGTTGGCGCTGATGCGCGACCAGATCGCGGCCGCGCAGCGGGCAGGGGCGCGGGCGGTGACGATGAACTCGGCCAACGCGACCGACTGGGACGAGGTGCGCGCGGCTCTGGCCGCTGACGAGGTCGACGTGCTGCTGGTCAGCCCGGAGCGGCTCAACAACCCGCGGTTCCGCACCGAGCAGCTGCCCGACCTGGCCCGGCGCGCTGGTCTGCTCGTCGTCGACGAGGCGCACTGCATCAGCGACTGGGGGCACGACTTCCGCCCCGACTACCGGCGGATCGCCACCCTGCTGGCCGAGCTGCCCGAGCACACCCCGGTGCTGGCCACCACCGCGACCGCCAACGAACGGGTCGTCACTGACGTCGCCGAGCAGCTCGGTGTCGGCGGCGCGCCGGTGCAGACCATCCGCGGACCCCTGGCACGCGCCTCGCTGCGCCTGGGCGTGCTGCGTCGGCTGACGCCGGAGCAGCGGATCGGCTGGCTCGTGGCCCACCTGGAGGAGCTGCCCGGCAGCGGCATCGTCTACTGCCTGACCGTCTCGGCCGCCCAGGACGTGGCCGAGACACTGAGCTCGCACGGCGTGCGCGTGGCTTCATACACAGGGCGCACCGACCCTGAGGAGCGAGCTCGCCTCGAGGAGGCCTTGCGGCACAACGAGGTCAAGGCTCTGGTGGCTACGAGCGCGCTGGGGATGGGCTTCGACAAGCCTGACCTGGGATTCGTCGTGCACTTGGGCGCCCCGGCCTCACCCGTCGCCTATTACCAGCAGGTGGGACGGGCCGGTCGCGCGACCGAGAGCGCCGACGTGCTGCTGCTGCCCGGCTCGGAGGATCGCGACATCTGGTCCTACTTCGCAACGGCCTCGATGCCCCGGCAGGACCACGCCGACGCGGTGCTCGGTGCCCTGGCCGAGGCGGGTCGGCCGCTGTCCACCCCGGTGCTGGAGACCATGGTCGACGTCCGCCGGACCCGTCTGGAGCTGCTGCTCAAGGTGCTCGATGTCGACGGCGCGGTCGACAAGGTCTCAGGCGGCTGGGTGTCGACCGGTCAGCCGTGGACCTACGACCGGGAGCGCTACGCGCGGGTCGCGGAGGCTCGGACCCGGGAGGCCGAGCTGATGCTGGCCTACGAAGCCGCGACGACCTGTCGGATGGCGTTCTTGCAGGACTGCCTGGACGATGCCAGCGCCGCGCCGTGCGGGCGGTGCGACGTGTGCGCGGGGGAGTTCTACCCCACCGACGTCCCCGAGGCGGCGCTGTCGGTGGCGCGGGCCCGTCTTGGTGAGGTCGGCGTGCGGGTCGATCCGCGAGCGCAGTGGCCGACCGGTATGCCGCGGCTCGGGGTGGAGGTCAAGGGCAAGATCGGTGCCCAGGAGCTGGCGGAGCCCGGGCGCGCGCTGGCTCGGCTCAGCGACCTGGGCTGGGGGCAGAGCCTGCGGGCGGTGCTGCGGGGGACCCAGGATGAGCCGGACGAGCCGGTGCCCCCGGAGGTCGTGCGCGCCTGCGTCCAGGTGCTTGCTCAGTGGGACTGGACGCAGCGACCCGTCGGGGTGGTCGCCATGCCGTCCAGGCGCCACCCGGTGCTGGTGGGATCGCTAGCCGAGCAGATCGGCAGCATCGGCCGGTTGCCGGTGCTGGGCACCCTGGACTATGCCCACGGGGGGCCGACGGGGGAGTCGGGGGGCAACAGTGCCTTCCGGCTGGCCGGGGTGTGGGAGCGCGTGGTG
>JAABUN010006018.1_pt1 | contig 14386 bp, 13 predicted proteins | sample 5559311 | NCBI WGS metagenome assembly JAABUN01 (sample SAMN10711877, study PRJNA513370) | rock metagenome | isolation source: Antarctica rocks | place: Antarctica: Victoria Land, Siegfried Peak sud | reverse complement strand
TGGCCGTGCTGATCGACCGCACGCCACAAGTAGCGCTGTTCGCCGCCGATGCTCAGAAAAACTTCGTCGACATGCCACTTATCCCCCGGCTGTGCGCTGCGGCACTTCAAGCGGCGGGCGTACTCGGCACCGAACTTCAAACACCAGCGCCTGACGGTTTCGTAACTCAGTACCACGCCGCGCTCGAACAGCAACGCCTCGACCGCCCGGAACAACATGTCGAACCGGTGATAGAGCCAGACGCAGTGACTGATGATCTCTGCTGGGAAGTGGTGGCGTTTATACAAAGTGGTGCTCATAGGCCGATGACCTTAGCACGAAGCCTGAATCGCGGCAAAGTTAATGTGACAATGCCCGTTGGAGCATTACCACACCTTAGTCTACGAGTTAGGCGGATCTTCGGCTCTCGTTGCCCTCGCTTGGGTGAAGACACCGCGGCAGTAGCACGCCGAAGATCGGCGTGACGCGTATGCATATGCAGTAGGTGCGATAGAACTTGGGTGAGCGCCGAATCTTCCTTATCAGGAGGGCACCTAAATCACCCTTTCGTTGCCCCCATCTACCGGGATTTGCGCACCTGTCGTCTTAGCAAAGGCTGGGCTGCACATAACCGCAGCAAGTTCTGCAACGTCATACTTCGAGACTTCCGTTTTTAGGACGTTGCGCCGCTTGTAATCCGCTACGCTAAGACCATAATGCTGAGCACGGTTTTCCAAAACCTCTATTGTCCAAATTCCAGTATCGAAAACGGCGTCCGGATGGATGATGTTGACCCGGACGCCCTCCTCCCCCCACTCTAGGGCAGCTACGCGGGCTAGCTGGGTTAATGCTGCCTTCGACGCCGAGTACGCAGCCGCGCCCATCCCTGGTGCTGGCACGTTCTTCGAGGCGTTCACGACGACTCGACCCCCTTTAGGAGAGCGTACTAATAGCGGGTGCGTCTCGCGTAATAGTGTCAAGTTGGCGTCGAGGTTGATCTGCATCGCTTTTCGCCAATCGCTTAAGGGGAGTTCCACAATTTTTTGACTCTTTGGGAAGATGCCGGCGTTGAGCACGAGCATATCGAGGCCTCCAAACTCTAGAACGGTTTGCTCTACAACCTCCCGAACCCTGGCTTCATCGGTCAAGTCACAAACAAGCCCAAGATAGGCAGGCGAGGCGTGAACCTGCTCTACCTGCTCGCTGACGTCTAAGCCGACTACCGCCGCTCCCCTTTTTAGGAACACCTCAGCGCACGCCCGACCAATGCCCGAAGCCGCGCCGGTAACGACGGCAACCTCACCTTGAAACACCGGTGTTGTACCTTTTTTCTTGAGCTTAGCCTGCTCGAGCTCCCAGTACTCCATTTCAAAAAGATCGTGCTCGGGCAGCGCTTGCCAGCCTCCGAGCGCTTCCGCGCGTAGGATCATCTGGCGTGTGTGCTCGTAGATGTCTCCGGCGATAAGGATGTCCGCTGCACTCTGACCGGCGGTAACGACACCCAGACCGGGATCGATGATTACCCTGGGTGCGGGGTCAAGCATGGTCAGGTTCCCCGGCGTATTTTTTTCGAAGTAACGGGTATACGCAGCGGCGTAGCCCCCGACGTCACGGCCAATTTGCGGAAGCCGTTTGGTGCGGATGACATGGTCGGGCGTGGCCGGGCCGCGTGTAGCGATGTCCGCAACATCGTTGCGTTGTGCGAAGGCGAGGCTTTGGGCGTCACGGTATGTTTTAAGCAGCAGCGGCTGGCCTGCTGCTTGTGAAACTTGCTCGCGAAGCTCGGCGAGCTCGGTCGCGAGCGGCGCTCCTGTTGCTACCGGAAATGTTGCAGGCAAGGTCCAGGCCCCTTCGCGCTGTAGGTACGCTTCAGCCAAGGTAACGAGTTCTATCATCTTCGAGTAGGACGCCTCAGCCGTCTCACCGAAGGTGAAGATACCGTGGTTGAGCAAAATGATACCGATGGTGTCCTTAGCTACGTGCTCAGAAAACCTTTCGGCGACGGCTTTAGCTAAAATGAACCCGGGCATGACGTAGGGAACAACGACGACGCGGTCGCCGTAAACTTCACGAACACGCGCCTCGCCGTCCGCTGTGTTAGTAAGGGTTACCACGGCGTCGGCGTGGGTATGATCGACGAACGTATAGGGCAAGATCGCATGCAAGATTGCCTCGACCGACGGGTTGGGGGCCGCCGGATCTACTGTAGCGACCCGTAGTTCTTGCGCCATCTGGGTATCTGAGAGCTGAGCTAGCTCAGCCAGTTTAAGGAGATGGGACATCCTCACCGGGGCAAAGCCTTGTACCTCGATCGTAGCCAAGTCCCAACCACTACCTTTAACGTAAAGTAGATCGACGGGGTCGCCAAACAGGTCCTGCTCTTGCACCTTGACGGAGGTATTACCTCCACCGTGAAGGACGAGTTCGGGTTCGCTGCCAAGTAGTCTAGAGCTGTATACGCGCTGAGCTAGCACCGAGCCTAGCTCAGCAGCTTGGGATGCGTTCCAATTGTTTTCCATTACGCCTCATTTCTAGGTTCTGCCTTTGCGCCGCTTCTATACCGCTTCAGCGCCTCTAAAGTGAACGTTTTATAACCCGCCGCGTAGCGTGTTGGCGTCCGAGAGTAAGCCTGTGACCTGTGGTGTAAAGCTTGCTAGACTTACGTGCTGCTCGAGAGACCCCGGTAAGGCGCCAGGGCAGCGTTGATCTCCTTGAGCGCCGGATAGATGCGGCTGTAGATCTCCAAAAGTTCTGCGTAGCGTGCGTGAGCCGCTGGGTCTGGAACTACCTCACCGGAGATATGAGTCATGGCAACTGCTGCGCTAAAGACGTCGTCATACCACCTAGCGCCCACAGCGGCGAGCACCCCTGCACCAAGCGTCGTAGCTTCAGTGCCTTGGGGAAGCAGCACGCGTTTCCCAAGCGTGTCGGCGATGATCTGACACCAGAGGCTACTCTGCCCGCCACCACCCGTAAGTACTACCTCGGTGATGACCTCGCCACCCGCCGCTTCGACACCTCGATACATCAGTGCTTGTTCAAGCGCAATTCCCTCGAGTAGCGCCCGATATATGTGGGCCCGCTCGTGCGAGCCGCTCAGACCCAGCAGTACGCCACGCGCACCGTCGTCCCAGTGGGGCGTCGCCGAACCCGACCAATGCGGTACCAAAAGCAGGCCGTCGCTGCCTATAGGCACTTCTTTAGCGTTCGCCTCGAGCGTGGTCCAATCGACACCAACAGGCCCAAATGTCTGTACAAACCAGTTGAGCAAAAAAGTTCCCGAGCGCAGTAGAGTCTCCAAAATGTAGCCGTCCTCTCCACACGCTACCAAGGTGCGGAAGGCTTTATCGATACGGTATTTAGGACTATACACACCCGACACGACCGCCGTACCAAGATTGAGGTAGGCGCGTCCCGAAAACGTCGTATTGAGGCCTAAACCCGCGCACTGACCATCTCCCCCGCCAGCGACGAGTGGTGTACCCGCTAACAACCCGGTAGCTTCCGACGCTCTTTTTGTTACCTCTCCTACGACGCTACCTGGTTGCTGTGCTAAGCAAAAATGGCTGGGCGTGAGTTTTAGAAAGCTTAGGATTTCCTCCTCCCACCTACGTTCCCGAATATTGAACGTACCGAGCGGGTCGGCGCTTGCCCAACTCGTGGCGTATAAGTCGGTGAGTTTGAACGTGAGGTACGACCCTACGTCGACGAACTTACGAACTTTTTTGTAGATTTCGGGCTCGTGACGCATCATCCATGCGATGCTGTAGACTGCCGTGGTCATATCGGGTGTCCTACCCGTCAGCGCGTGTAGTCTTTCTTGGCCAAGCTCGCGGCTAAGCCACGCTACCTCATGCGCACAACGCTCGTCTAACCAAAGAATTGCCGGTCTAGCTGCCGAGCCATCTGGCAAAAGTGCCCCAACAGTCTCGCGCTGATTGGCGATTGCGAGCGCAGCGACACGTCCGGGAGGTATATGTAACCAAAGCTCGCGAAGCGACGCCTGTAGCGCGTTCCACCATGCTTCTGGATCTTGCTCGTACCAACCCGGTCTAGGCGTGTGCGTCGGCACTGCGCTGCGCCCCTGCGCGACGAAGTTACCCTGGGCGTCCCAAGCAACCGCTTTAGTTGCAGTTGTACTCGAATCAACGCCAACAACAATATCTTTAGCTAGGCTCGTCACCTTATCAAAGAGGAAGCAGCGCGGCTTTGACTACGCCTTGTTGTTTGTGCAGCTCAATCGCCCCAACCACGTCACTTAGAGGAAAATCTTGAGTGACGAAAAGTTCGCTGGTTACCAGGCGTTTTTTGATGAGGTCCAACGCTCGCTCGATATAGTGAGGCGTGTGATGATAGACAGCTTTGAGTGTCAGCATGTCGTAGTGCAAACGGTTGGTATCAACCGTGAAACTCGAGCCGGTCTTTGGACCACCGAAGAGATTGACCGTTCCTCCCTTGCGCGCCATCGCAACGCTCGTCTCCCATACGGCTGGAAGGCCAGTAGCTTCGATGACGACATCTGCCCCTTCACCCCCTGTAAGACTTCTAACCTCCTGTGCTAGGTCAGGATAGGCCGAGGCGTTTAGCGTTACGCTCGAGCCTAAAGCGCGAGCTACCTCTAAGCGCGCCTCGCTGAGGTCAGTCGTAATGATGTGTGCGCCCTTATGCTTCGCTAGTGCCACGTACATGAGTCCGATGGGGCCAGCGCCGTTGATCACCACAGTATCTGCGAGTTTGATATCGGATTCTTCGATCCCATGGACAACACACGCAAGCGGTTCGGTTAAGCAGGCGTCACGGTAGTCGAGGTCGTCGGGCAGCACATAGGTGTTATGCCGGACGATCTGTGCAGGCACCCGGATGTACTCCGCAAAAGCGCCCCAGTTAAGAACGATATTTTCACAAAGGCTAAGCTTGCCCATACGGCAGTACGCACACCTATAGCAGGGCGCACTATTGGCGCATACCACCCTAGCCCCTAGGAGCTCGGGCCTCGTCTCCTCGACGCCCTCACCAAGCTGATCGACCTCACCTGCGAATTCATGACCAAAGATCATCGGCATGACCGTATTTCGGTAGCCCCTGACGTACATTTTGACGTCGGTACCACACGTTGTGGCCGTACCTATGCGCACCACAATCTCGCCCGGAGCTGGCCTAGGCTTTTGGACCGTCTCAAATCGAAGGTCGCCCGGACCGTAGAACACTGCAGCTTTCATAGCGGTTGATGTAGTCGTCATACCGTTCCTTTCGGCAGCTGCACTTCCAGCTACGCCTGAAGATAAATACACCCTTAGGGTTGGCCCATCCCTACCTCAGCCAAGCTCAGCACTGCTGTAGCGGTACGTTCGTCGATAATTAGAACGTCTAGGTAACCGCCTCGCAGCGCGCCTAGTACAGCCGCCACTTTGTCCTCACCCCCAACGACTACTATCACAGGAGAGATGGCCTTGACTTCATCAAGCGAAAGTCCCACGATACGCTCGTCAAACTCGGTACGCACAGGTTGTCCATTAATATCGAAAAATCGGCCAGCTATATCGCCTACTGCTTTCTTTGCCCTTAACTCATCGATTTGTGCGGAGCCTATAAAACCCCCCCTGACGACAGTAGCGTGATGCGTGACTTTGCCAACACCCAGCATTGCCTTAGTAGCCGAACGTGCAACTTCAAGCGCCGCGTGAATTGAGGGGTCACGTAGCAAGATGTCGCGTACACTACGTGATTCGACGACGGCAGGAACATGGAGGTGATGGACCCGCGCACCAAACTTATCGCCCATAAGCGAAGCAACTTTAGCTGGACTGAAATTTGAGGTCGACAACCCACCTAAAGATTGCGCGATGGTGACGTTTTCGACAACTTTACGGTCAAGGGCCAACGCAACCTCGAGCATAGCGGCACCCCACGCGGTTGCTAGTACCTCTCCAGGTTGTAGCCGCTCCGCGAGATAGAGCGCCCCAGCTTTTCCTAAACTCCGGTTGACCGCCTCCTCATCTGAACTGGCGGGCACGGGAACGATCAAGACGTCTTGCAGGTCAAAGCGCTGTCTTATATATTTAGCCAAGTTAAGTGCTGCAAGATAGTCGGGGCGTACGCTTATCTTGACGATTCCCTCAGCCTTAGCCCTTGCCAAAAGGTTGGCTACCGTCGGGCGTGAAGTACCCAAGAGCTGAGCAATATCTCCTTGAGTCAAACCTTCATGGAAGTAGAGCCACGCAGCGTTGACCGCGAGATCTATCTTTGCACGCTCGATATCAAAGACGAGGTCCCTAGGTAGAACTTCTGTGCGTTGGGTGTGTGCATCACGCGTTTTACTACTCGATACTTCCTCCCCATTTTCAGAAGAATCGTCGTGCATGAACACCTGCCCTCCAACTGGGGTTAGCGCTAAATATTAGATACAGTAGCTAAACGGAAGCGGAGGAAAGACGGCACGGACGACTAATGGCAACGTTGGGCACGTAATTCGTTGAAGGCCCTCTTACCAAGTACGTGAGCTCGCTTGACTTACGCCCGCTACGCAGTCTAGTATTAGGGCTAACTTTAGCATAAGTCAAGTAGAGCTGACGTTCGCAATGACTGGTGAGGGGGTATACAAGCTGTCACCGCAGCGCCTGCGGCGTTTTTCTGTAGCTTCTTTAGGTTAATCGTTGAAGCGTAGATCGCTCTATATAGCCTTAACTCAGTGGAGGTTGTCATGCCATCAGTCCTTATAAGGTTTGCGGTGCTTATGGGTATTTGTTTATTACCCTTAACTTTTGCTCAAGATTACGAAGCAGAACTCGAGACTGCGGTAGCGAATTACGCAACTGAAGGCGAATTCGCTGGGCAAACCATCAACGTCGCCTGCCGCCGCCTAGCCCCCATGGACTACATTCAGTCCAAGGCCGAGCTGTTCGAGTCTTACACCGGGTTAGAGATCAATTTTACCAACTACCCCGAAAACGAGTTGCGCTCACAGCTCGTCACCGACGCTTCCAACCAGGCGGGCGGCTTCGATGTTTACTGCTTAGACGGCAACTACATCCCCCTGTTTGCTAACAACGATTGGGTCAGACCTATTAGTGCAGACATTACCGAGGCCTACCAACTTGGTGACATTAGCGAAAGTCTCCGTGGCCTCTACTCTTGGCAAGAAGAACTCTACGGACTGCCCATCTATTCGGAAGTTACCATCATGTATTACCGGAAGGACCTTCTCGAGGCCGCAGGGCTCGAGGTGCCACAGACGATGGACGAGTTTGAAGCGGCGGCAGCGGCGCTTAACGATCCGCCTCGTGTTTTTGGCGTTGCGTTACGGGGACTACGCGGTGAGGGAATGAACGTCTACACCTGGACGGGTTGGCTCAGGTCGTATGGGGGCATCTTTCTAGACCCGGAGATGAATCCAGCTTTTAATTCTCCGGAAGCGGTCGAGGCGACGGAGCGTTATGCAAATCTGATCAACAGCTTCGGTGTACCCGGTTCAGGTGCTTGGGGATGGCCGGAAGTAAGTTCCGCCTTCGCGTCGGGACGTGTCGCGATGACCGTCGAGTCAACGGCGTTTTACCCGACCTTTAACGACCCAGCCCAGTCGAATATCGCTGATAACGTGGGTTACGCGGTCGTACCCGAGGGTCCGGCCGGTCGCTTCCCTGCAAACTACTCCATAGGATTGGCAGTACCCGCGACCGTTACCGATGAATCGACCTACGCGGCGGTGCTCGCCTTCTTGCAATGGGCTACTTCACAAGAGCTGGAATTTGCACGCACTGCCGCCGGTATCGGCAATCAAAGCCGCACCTCGATCTCCGAGTCGGACTTGCTAAGCTCGCAGCTGGACGCGGGTTATATTGCAGCCGTTAACGAGTCAAACGAGATTACCCGTTCCGAGTACCGTCCGCTTATCCCGCAGTGGCGTGAGATGGGCGATATTATCGGTGAAGAAATCGGCATCGTGTTTACCGGTGGGAAAAGCGCGGCGGACGCGCTCGCCAGCGCCGAGACGCGTGTGCGAACCGTTTTTGAAGAGGCCGAGGTGCTGGGTACACCACGCCCTGTAGACGAAGTATTCTCAGACAAGTAGGGACAAGGGTGGGAGCTAAAGCTCGCTTAACTCCCACCCCTAAGCAGCCTGTCAAGTATTTAGCATTGTAACAGCAACGCCGCTTCGCTTCTGAGCAAGCTACAGCCAGAACAACTTTAAGTGAACCGTAAGGTGGACGCATGCAGTCGCAAACAGGCGAAGTACCGCTTAAAAAATATGCAGCCAGGGCGGAAGGTCGTAGCGGTGACAGCTTTAATCGTTGGCTTATACCTTTACCGGGATTTATCTTCCTGGCAGTCATGACCTTTCCACCCCTGTTCTACGCCCTTTATCTATCTTTCGTCAATGTGAACTCGAGCCTTCCAAACCGCGCTGTATCATTTGTAGGTCTACGTAATTATATGACTGTTTTGCTCGAGCCGGTTGGACAGCAGGCTATCGCTACAACGGGTATTATCTCCATAAGTGCAACCATTCTGGCGCTTGTAGTTGGTTTCTTGGTCGCCTACCTGATGCACCGTTATGCAGGTCGCCTTACTGGCCTGCTGACCGCCCTAATCCTTATTCCGATGGCAGTTTCTCCAGTCGCTATGGCACTCGTTTTTAGCTTGATTCTTAACCCACTCTATGGGCCTATACCACAGTTCATCGCTAATCTCGGAGGACCTCTCATCTCCGTAACCGCTAGTCCTGTTGGCGCGATCTCCACGGTTATATTCGCCCAGGTTTGGCAGTGGTCACCTTTAGCTGTCGTGCTCTTGCTAGGGGGCATCCAAAGTATTCCGGCAGCACCTTTAGAAGCTGCCAAAATTGACGGTGCCACTGGTTCACAGATTGTCTGGCACGTACTGCTTCCTCTTTTAAGACCTCTTCTTACGGTTACAGCCATTTTCGAATTTATCCTCTGCAGCCAACTGTTCGCGGCAGCTCAGCTCCTCACCAACGGGGGTCCGGGTCGGGCTACAACCGACCTGTCGTTTTTTATCTATAAGGTTGGCGTAGCGGAGTCCGGTCAAGTTTCAGTCGCAGCTGCGGCGGGTGTACTAGCCCTTATCGGAGCGATTCTTTTAACAACTTTTTGGCTTCGCGTAGCCAGGTGGGACACGAACATCTATGGTTAAACAAGCTAAGAAGAAGGGGGGCCTTTCTTCGTCAGGAGCCCTGAAAGCCTTGTTAGGTAGGACGGTCTTGGGCTTCTTTTTTCTACTTTGGCTTTTCCCGCTCTACTGGTTGATTAATACCGCTTTTAAACTCAAAGTGGACATCCAGTCGTTTGCCCCTGTCTGGTTTCCTAGTCCGCTGACACTTACGAATCTCACCTGGGTGTGGCAAAACCTCGAACGGGAACCCCTTTTAAGAAGCGTTATTGTGGTTGGTATTTCCGTTTTAACCTCGCTCATTTTTGGCCCCCTAATGGCCTACGCGCTCTCGAGATTCGATGTTAAAGCAAGCCGTGATCTTCAATTTTGGATTATCTCCACGCGTATGCTCCCTGCGGCTGCCCTTATCGTCCCCTATTACTTCTTGCTGCTTCGCACGAATCTACTCAACACCGAGGTTGGTCTGACCCTCCTCTACATCGCGGTCAATCTTCCGTTGACCGTATGGATCATGCTCGCGTATCTACAGTCTTTGCCGAGAGATACGGAGGAGGCTGCGCTCATTGATGGCTGCTCCCACTGGGGGGCGTTTAGGTATGTGGTTTTACCTGCTACCTGGAGTAGTATCGCCGCAGCTGGGCTGATCACCACTATCCTTACCTGGAACGAGTTTTTCATCGCGTTTATCGTAACCTCATCGAATATTACCTTTCCCATACAAGTCTCAACCTTCTTAGCGACTGGAATGAATCCTGAATACGGCTACATGGCTGCTGCGGGCCTGCTTTTGTCGATTCCTACTGCGCTGCTCGCAGTCATCTTTAGGCATTCACTGGTTAGCGGCCTTCACGCTTTTGCTGGGGGTAAATGAGCTTAAGCAAACTAAGTCAGCAGAGTAGGACCTTATTACTGGGTGTTGAAGGGATTGTGAAATGAAGCGTATAGCCATCGGTTCAGATGAAGCAGGTTTCAATCTCAAAGAACTTCTTAAAGAACATATGCAAGCGCAGGGACTTGAAGTTGATGACTATGGTTGCCGCTCGACCGAGCCCGTTGATTATCCTGATGTTGCCTATGCACTCGCCAAAGACGTCGCTAAAGACCCCTCAGAAAGAGGTATTTTGGTCTGTGGTACCGGCATCGGCATGGCGATAACAGCAAATAAGGTTCCAGGTGTAAGCGCGGCGCAGGCACATGACACCTATTCTGCGGAGCGGGCGCGCAAGAGCAACAACGCACAGATCATCACCTTAGGTGCACGTGTCGTTGGTCCAGAACTTGCTAAACAGATCGTCGACGTGTGGCTACGTTCAGAGTTTCAAGAGGGCAATTCAAGACGCAAGGTAGATAAGATAGGGGAGATTGAACTGCGTCACTTGAGGACTGAGAACGAATGAGCGCGGTAAATCTAGACGCTCAGACGATCAAGGCGCAGCGCCTGGGGCAACGTCCGCTCGAGGGCTTGAACGCAGTTGTTACAGGTGGTTCCAGAGGCATTGGTCAGGCGACAGCACAAGTGCTCGCTGAGCAGGGTGCAAATGTAAATGTAGCCGTGTCTCAAAGCTTTGAAGAAGCCGAGCAAACCTGTAGGCACCTCCAAACCTTGGAGGTAGACAGCTTCGCGTCCCTCTGCGACGTTGCTGATGAGGAGGCTGTAGAACAGCTTTTCGGTCGGGTAGTGCAGCGGTGGGGCGGGGTAGATATCCTTATCAACAATGCGGGCATCGTTCACAACGCTGCGGCCGAGGATATGACTTTGGCATCGTGGCGGCGGATGATCGATGTCAACTTGACGGGTGTCTTCCTCTGTGCGCAAGCGGCAGGCCGCGCCATGATAACACAGAGAAAAGGTGGAGCCATCATCAACGTCTCGTCAATTTGTGCTCATATCGTTGTCTCTCCACAAAAGCAATGCCACTATAACGCCGCCAAGGGTGGTGTAACGATGCTCACCAAGTCTTTAGCCGCCGAATGGGCACCCCATAACATCCGGGTCAACTCCGTTGCTCCTGGCTATGTCGGCACTAAGCTGGTAGCGCAGATGCACGAATTGCACCCTGCTTGGCAAGGGCAAACGCCCATGGGTCGGCTTGCAGAACCTGAAGAAATTGCTGAGGTGATCGCCTTCATGGCTGGTCCTAAAGCGAGCTTTGTTACGGGTAGCGACTGGGTAGCGGACGGCGGCTATCTATGTTGGTGACGGCAGACCCTCGGGCAGCACGCCCAGAATTACCTACATAACGTGGCGAAGGTTGTGATTATCGGTGCAGGTGTTATGGGCAGTGCTTTTAGTGTTCCGCTAGCTGACAATGGCCATGAGGTCCATATCGTTGGTACCCACCTCGACGCTCATATCATCGACGTGCTCCAGGCTAGCGAGCCCCATCCCGGTCTTGGGGTATCCCTTCCTACTTCGGTTTCCTTCCATCAACACGACGCTCTAAAGCAGGTGATTCGTTACGCCGATCTCATCGTTCTAGGGGTGACTTCCGCAGGGGTCGATTGGGCGGCTCAGCAGCTCAGCACAACTTTGACTGTTCCTACTCCCATCATCATGCTTACCAAAGGATTAGCCATAGTTGACGAAGCGGTGTGTATCCTTCCGGACCTTCTCCTGAATGCTCAATCTAACCAACTCAGAGCTAGTGAAGTATTAGCTGTAGTCGGCCCTTGTATCGCCTCCGAACTAGCAGTTAGGCGTCAAACAAATGTTGTTTTAGCAGGAAGAAGTCAAAGAACAGTGAAAGCCGTCGTTCAATTGCTCCGAACACCCTACTACCACGTCCACGCTAGCGGAGACTTAGAGGGCGCAGAGACATGTGCAGCTCTAAAAAATCTTTATGCCCTTGTAGTTGGAACCGCCCGTGGCATCCTCGAGATCGATCAGGCTCCTAACGGAGCGTCGACTTACAATCTATCTTCCGCAATGTTTGCTCAGGCGCTTTCTGAGATAGCCTACCTAGTTGAGTTTATGAAGGGAAAACAGGAGAGTGTCTACGGGTTAGCTGGTGTGGGGGACCTATACGTAACCTGTCAGGCAGGGAGAAATGGCCGTATGGGGCGTCTTCTTGGAATGGGCCTTTCTTTCGAAGAAGCGAGAATGGAGCATATGCCTGGCGTTACAGTTGAGGGTGCTGAGCTGCTACTCACCTTAGGTCATACGTTTGAAAGTCTTATGAACTTAGGACAGCTTGACGAGGCCAGGCTCCCACTACTTCGAACGGCCATTTCTATGGTGTGCTACAACAACGTGGCTGACATTGTGTGGGAACGCCTTTTCAATACGCATACATAGAAATAAGGCATACTGCCGCCTTTACTCACAACGTTTGTAGCGTTGCGGCGAGTAGAAGCCGTGACTGTTGGTTGGGATATACCCCCAAAACCAGACCGTAGCTCAAGACACCTCGTCGCTGCCATAGCCTTAGGTGTACCGAGAAGAAATCGAGACGCCACGACGAAACCATACCTCGACTGCCAGGTGATGGGGGGTTAGCTAACGAAGACACGGGCGAAGTTATGAGCGGCGATCTTGCGGCAGACATGGGCGCGGAGCGAATGAAACGAATTGCGCTGGCCAAACACCAGGAACTTGATGCAGGTCAGCGAGGAGAACACGCGTTGGGTGGTTTTGCGGGCTGCGTCCATAAGCCGGGTCTAGACTCCTGGACTGAGCGCGTTGGCTTTAGGCGGGGTGTAGATACCACAGCCGAGATAGGCTTTGTCGCCCAAAGTCAAGCCGCGTTTAGGCTCATCAAGCAAAGCTCTAGCGACGGTGACGTCAGCCTCGTGCGCTGGGAAGATGGCGAACTTGACGATGAGTCCGTCTAAGGTGCTGAGGGCGTGGAGCTTAAAGCCGTACACCAGTCCTTGCGTTGAGAAACCGACCATTGCCTCGGTCATGGCTCGGGGCCGACGGTGACGCTTGAACTTACGCACCGGCAGCGGTTTGGAGTCAACGCTGTAGGCCAGCGGCGCGTGCTGTGCAGTGAGCGCCAAGGCCAAATCAGCCCAAATGCGTTCAAGCTTGGTGAGCACCCGGTGTTATAGCGGCTGTCGTCGGGCAATACCGGGAATAGGCTTTGGTATTCGCATTTGACCAGGTTGAACCACAAGCGGGCAGCCACGGTAGTGCGCGTTTTGCGACCGGAGGAAGTGCCCGTGGTACCCAAGACACCCGACATCGGCTTGGCTGAGCAGGTCGCCCACCAGCGCAATGGTCTTCAGTTCGCTGTAACTGCCTTTTTGTTGCGGCGACCGGGGCAATCTGAACCTGTCCTGCTGCACGCCGGTCTTGAGGTAATCATCGACCAACACATACACAATAGTGAAAAGCTCGCTTGTCTTGGACAAAGCGGCGCTACCACGCCTGTCCGCTACGGTATGCTGCTCCAGAAGATAGCGGGACTTGGATATTTCGCTATCTTCACTTGTTTGTCTGCAAAGAGCTACCCCCTTGCAGTCGAGGTAACCATAAGATTTGAGGCTGAGCAACCCTCTACTAGCGGGTTCCTTAGCCTCTACCTGTTAGCAGGTAGCATCTGGTTAGTAACGCCCTGGGCTGGAGTAGCCGTCCATTACGGGCGGCTCGCCGAGCGCCACTCGCAGCCGCCCCTGCCCCCAACGCTCGATCCCGACGATGTGGTTGGCGACCTCACGGTTGTGCGGCGTGTCGGGGGCATTCCCTAGCCGTTTCGCTATCTCTTCGCCCGAACGCTCGAGCGAATTCATAAACTCTTGGAGCGACCGTCCTCTCGCTTGCCGCTCCAGAATAGGCCGCAAGATCCCGCCGATTACCCGTCCAACTAGGCTCACAGTGACTCCTTTTCTTGCAACACGTCGCAGAATAATCGCTCGCAATTTTGCGAATGTCAGCGCTCCACCCTGAGGGATAACGCATTCACCACGGTGGCAGACGTTATCTGCAACTTACAAGCAGTGAGTACCACTCCTCGCCGCTAGAAGCAGGTGTGGCGTCCCTACTTTCCCTATACTGGTCCGGCGTAGCCTGAAGTCAAGGGAGATATCTATGTATACCGTACGGCTACACCGTTTCGGCGGATCCGAAGTTTTGCAAATGGACGAGGTCGAGATGCCCAAGCCCAAGGGCGACGAGCTGTTGGTACGCGTCTACGCCACCAGCCTCAACCGCATCGACGTCGGTATGCGCCGGGGCGACCTCAAGGCGTTGTCCTTCTGGCGGCTGCCCTTGACGCTCGGCTTCGACCTCGCCGGCGTGGTGGCCGAATGCGGCCCGAAGGTGACGGCCTTTCTACCC
>JAABUN010006016.1_pt1 | contig 14387 bp, 12 predicted proteins | sample 5559311 | NCBI WGS metagenome assembly JAABUN01 (sample SAMN10711877, study PRJNA513370) | rock metagenome | isolation source: Antarctica rocks | place: Antarctica: Victoria Land, Siegfried Peak sud | reverse complement strand
CAAAATCTGGCGTATCCTCAAAGAAACCTACCGCAACAGACGCAAGCGTTTCGCCTTACGCTTCAACCTTATCGCCGGTCTTATCAATGCGGGTCTCGACTTGTGACTTTCGCAAGAGGTCTCTTGTTTATCGCTACTTTTTTAGCAGGTGGGTTCATTCTAGCCCACGCCCAAAATAGCGGCGAAGAAATTTTCCAACAGTGCGCCGCTTGTCACGGTAACGAAGGTCAGGGCGGCATTGGCCCAGCCCTAGCAGGCAACCAAAACTTGGAGAGCGCCGACTACCACATCAGCCGCATCCTAAACGGCGGAGCCGGAATGCCCGCGTTTCGGGACCAGCTTTCCGACGCGCAGATAGCTGCGGTAGCAACGTACGAGCGCACAAGTTGGGGCAACAACTTTGGCGAAATCACGGCCCAGCAGGTTGCACAGCAGCGTTCCGGTCAAGGCACTCAGAACGATGGAGCGGCTCAATCGGGTGGAGCAGCGCCGCAATCGGAGGGCGGCGCTGAAGTCGTGCAAAGTGAAAAGAGTACGACAACAGAAGGCAGTGACACCACCGCCGCACAGACAACCGGTGGAGGTCAGGCGGCACTGCCCAATGTTCAGTTGCAAACGGTCGCAGAAGGGCTGGTCTCACCAGTATTCCTTACCTCGCCAGCAGGGGACGCCCGCCGCTTCATCGTCGAACGCACCGGGCTCATCTACATTTTAGATCAAAACGACAAGCTGCTCAAAAAACCTTTTCTTAATCTTAAAGACAAGATGGTCGACCTGAGCGAAGAGTACGACGAGCGTGGCTTCCTCGGGCTGGCGTTTCACCCCGATTTCGCGAACAACGGCCGTTTTTACGTGTATTACAGCGCGCCGCTCCGCGACTCCGCGCCCGACAACTGGAACCACACCGCGCACGTTTCTGAGTTTATGGTTTCCGAAGATGACCCTAACGTCGCCGACCCCAATTCGGAAAGGGTGTTGCTCGAGGTTGATGAGCCGCAGATGAACCATAACGGCGGGGCGCTGGCCTTTGGTCCCGACGACGGCTACCTTTATATCTCGCTTGGCGATGGCGGCGCTGCCGACGACGTCGCGGTGGGGCACCCACCCATCGGTAACGGTCAGGACGTCACCTCGCTGCTCGGTAATATCCTCCGTATCGATATCGACCGGGGTTATCCGGGTTACGCCGTACCGCAAGACAACCCGTTTGTCGGCCGCGAAGGGATGGACGAAATTTACGCTTGGGGCTGGCGTAACCCGTGGCGGATGTCCTTCGACCGAGGGGGCAATCACGACCTGTTTGTCACGACGAACGGTCAGAATTTGTGGGAAGCCGTCTATCAGGTTGATAGCCCTGCCAACTACGGTTGGAACGTGCTCGAGGGTACACACTGCTTTTCTACAAAGGAACCCAACCAGTCTCCTGAAAACTGCAATCGGGTCGGTGCAGACGGTGAGCCACTCAAGCTGCCGATCATCGAGTATCCTCACCTAGCCAACCAGGGAAACAGCCCGATTGCCGGTGCTTCGGTTACCGGTGGGTATGTCTACCGGGGCAGCGCAATACCCGAACTTTCAGGTCAGTACATCTTCGGTGACTGGAGTTCGGCGTTCGATAAACCGCAGGGCCAGCTTTTCGTTGCGAACCCGTCCGGGGCAGGGTCGCTCTGGTCGATTCAGCGGCTTGCTGACCTCAAGCTCTTTGTGCTCGGTTTCGGCGAAGACGCCGACGGCGAAATTTATGTGCTGACCACCCAAAACGCCGGGCCTGCCGGTCATAGCGGCAAAGTTCAAAAGTTAGTGCTCCGGTAAGCTCGCCCAACCTTAGAGAGCCTCCGGCGTAAAACCAGAGGCTCTGCTAAGCGCAAGCCGTCCCCTAGACGCGCTTACGCAGACCGGCGGAAGAAAGTATGGCGAAGCTCGCCGTCTTAGCGGTTCACGGCATCGGCGTTACGGGACGCGGCTACAGTCGGCGGCTTGAAACGCACCTGCGCCGCGCGCTCGGCCAAGCGGTATCGGGCGAGCTGTGTTTCGTCGAAATCAACTATCAAAAACACTTGCAGGGCAACCAAGAGGGGCTTTGGGAGCGCGTTAGGCGCGGCCTTAGATGGGCGCTCTTCCGCCGCTTTCTGCTCTTCTATTTTGGTGACGCCGCCGCCGTTTTATACAACAGCCGTGAGCTTGACAGCGTCTACCTAAAAGCGCAGCGGAGCATCTACGAAGCGGCCGCCCAAGCGTTAGACCGGCTCGAGAGTCCCGAGTGCCCGGTCGTGATCATCGCCCAGTCGCTCGGGTGTCAGGTCGTCTCGAGCTATCTTTGGGACGCCGCCCGTAACACCGGTATCTGGGCACCGCAGCACGCTTCGGCTTTCGGAACAGAAACGCGTGACAGGGAGGCTTTTCTTAAACTTGCGACGACCCGCTACCTGCTGACAACCGGTTGCAACATCCCGCTGATCGTATCGGGGCTTCACCGGGTCGTCCCCATCGACAGACCGAACGAACAGTTTCGTTGGCTCAACTTTTACGACCAAGACGACGTGCTGGGTTGGCCCTTAAAAGACCTATACAGCTATGAAGACACTTCAGCAAGACCTGAAGACGTTGCTGTCAACGTCGGCAATCTGCTTACAAGTTGGAATCCTTTGTCGCACAGTGCGTACTGGACGTCACCCAGCTTTATGGAGTCGGCTGGCCGGTTGCTCAAAGACCTTTTGCGCTAATGAGCTCTAGGCTACGTTGATCTCAGAAAAGAAACGCTTTTTTCGTAACGGACGCGGTGAAGTGCCTATATCTTGAAGCCTTCCTAAAGCTTATGAGTTGACCCGAAAAACTAAAAGTGCGTGTGTTGCTCTGCACAATTCCGCACAAAACGACCTGATACCTGTTGTAAGAAAAGTGTCAGAGTCTTTACCGTATCCTCATCCTACCGATGGGTTACCCCGCCCTCGGACGCGACGAAAGCTGTTCTTTAATTTGGGCGCTTGGAACAGCCCGAGCAAGTAGCGCAACCGGCCGAGAGGAGCACCTTGCTCCGCCTCACATCATGTAACCCGGCCTGAATACAGGCTCACTATCTTTGGGGTGGAGGAACGATGAAACTGTCCGCTAGAAGTTATTTACTTGGTTCACTTGCGCTGCTCGCTGCGTGTAGCAGTAGTTTAGAAGACGCGCCGACATTAGCAACTTTATCGACGCCTACGACGCTGCGTGTTTCTGTAAACCGCGCTTCGGACGACGCCGAAGAGATAAGTGGACAGTTGGTCCAGCTGAGTGGTTCAATTCTTGACCTGCGGGCTAAAGGCGGGGTGCTGCAGCTGACCGGAATGCGCTTTCAAAACCTTCAGATACCGCCGGACGCAAAGATCGAAAACGCTTATATCAGGTTTAGAGCGGGCGTTACAGATACCGAAAAAGTCGAACTGCAAATCTACGGCGAGGCGAGCAGTAGCGCGGCTACCTTTTCTACAGCTCGCGATAACCTGAGCAGCCGCGCCAAAACCTCGGCGCAGCTGGCGTGGGCTCCCGGCAGCTGGACGGTGGGCCGGTTTTATCAGACGCCTAACTTAGCCCCCGTGGTGCAAGAGATCGTTGGGCGGCGTGGTTGGAGCAGCGGGAGCGCTCTGGCGCTCTTTGTCAACGGCTCGAGCAGCGCGGGTGAACGCTCGGCGCTCGCTTTCGGCAACCCTTACGGCCCCGCACCGGAACTTTTTGTCACCTATAGCGAGGGTGGCGCGGACGCGCCTACAACCCCCGACGCGCCTACTACTGCTTCGGCGGGCGGTACCTTGACGCTCAAGGTCGCCGACGCTAAGGACGACGCTGAAGAGGGCTCGAGCGTCGTGCTGAGCGGCAAGGCGCTCGACTTCTCGCAAAATCTGCAGACGGTCGGCTTGCGTTTTACCGAAGTCGGGCTTCCGCAGGGTGCCAAGATCAAAGCGGCGACGATCGGTTTTACTGCGATTGCCGACGACTCGGCCCCGGTCAACCTGCAAGTCCAGGCTGAAGCGTCGGACACAGCCAAACCTTTTGACGGGAGCTTTAAGGCTCGAGCCAAAACCTCGGCTTCGGCACTTTGGCAACCAAAACCTTGGACGAAAGGCCTAGCGACCCGCACCTCGGACCTAAGCAAAGTGGTGCAGGAAGTTGTTTCGCGGGGTGGTTGGCAGAGCGGAAATGCTCTGGCCTTCTTTGTCACCGGCGACCGCAACGTTAAACGCTCTGCCTATTCGTTTGACGCAGGGTCTAATTACGCCGCCGTTTTGCGTGTTACTTATGAGGTGCCGCAAGCTGCTCCGGCACCGACCCCTGAACCAGCGCCTACGCCCGAACCTACGCCAACCCCTGCGCCAGCGCCGACTCCAGAGCCAGCACCCGCTCCAAGCCCTGCGCCTATACGCTCGGGTTCATGCCTCGACGGTAACGCATCCCTCCTGACGTTGACCGGGGACTATACCGCGACGGTGACAATCCGCAATAAAAGCGCTGGGGTCAGGGTCGACGCCCGTAACGCCAAATTCTTAAACCGCGCCGGTCTTCGTAATCCTTCGTTCTTAGCTAACTATAACGGCGGATCGTTTTGTCTCTCAGGCGGTTATATAGATATCGGCTTAGCTGATACCGACGCCTGGGATACTTTCCACAGCGCCGCTGGGCTGCTCTTTTACAACACGCCTAACGCTGTCGTTGAAAACGTTATCGTCCATCAGACAGGTGACGGAATCACCATTAAAGACAACAACCCCAACTGGGTTTTCCGCGACTCATACGTTCGCCACGCCGGTGATGACGGGGTAGAAAACGACCGCTTTAACGACGGTTTAGTTGATGATGTGCTGATCGACTGGGCGTACACCGGGTTATCGTGCCGTAAAGAAGGCGACCGTATCCCTGAAGCGACAGACTTTGAAGTGCGCGACAGCTTGATCGCCCTCAGACCGCAAAAAGGAACCTACGGCGGCGGCAGCGTTCCTAAACACAGCGAGCTTTTCAAAATGACTAAAAATACCCCTACGGGCTGCACCCTGACCCTCAAGAATAACGTCTTCTTGATGAGCGGCTACGCCGGTTACATTGATCCAGCTGATGACCCGGCCATCAATTACGACCCCCTCAACCGGGCCGCGTGCCAGGGAAACAAAAACACCATCGTCTACACAGGTAACGACCCCTACTACCTCAGACGGTTGCGTGAGGCCGCGCTCGAGTGTTTCGACGTCACGACCGACGTCGGCGTGTGGAAAGCGGCCCGGGCCAAGTGGTTCGACCGGCACCCGGGTTTCTCCGAATACCGCAACGCCGAGCCGACTGGCTATACCGAGTAGCCCCTAGAGCCTGAGAAAGGCAGGGACACTGGGAAGTTTCCAGCGTCCCTTACATGTGTATTTTGCTTCTTTGATTTTAGGAGTGCTCACAACGTTTTCGTTGAAGAGCTGGGAAGTGCTGCTGTACGCGTCGGAGTTACTCTTCGGTTATTCTTGGGAGCTGTGTTCCGATCCGACGACAGCATCCGTACTCGTATCCTAGCTCAGGCTGTCTTTAAGTCCTTTACCCGCTTTGAACGCCGGATATTTGCTGGCGGCGATTTCGATCTTTTCGCTCGTACCCGGTTTGACGCCGGTACGCGCGCTACGTTCACGTACTTCGAAAGTGCCGAACCCGGTCAGCTGCACCTTATCGCCGGACTTGAGGTGAGTTGCGACGCTCGAGAGCATCCCGTCAACAAGCGTTTTAACGTCTTTTTGACCCATATCGGTCGCTTCGGAAAGTTCTTTGATCAGGTCGGCTTTAGAAATGTTTGCCATACTCGGCCTCCTTAAGTTTGGCCCACCATAACAGACTTTGCCCGTGTGTGTGTAGGGCAGAGCTGGTTTTTACGGGTTTCGGGTTCTGGTAGCGTGTCTGCTCCGCACAGCCGTAACGCCCTCACCGTCACCTTTCAGCTATCTGCTGGGCCTGAATCGCGGTGAGGGCGACCGTGTAGACGATATCTTCGACCGACGCGCCCCTCGAGAGATCGTTCACCGGTTTTTTCAGCCCCTGCAGCATCGGCCCGATGCTGATGACCTCGGCGCTGCGCTGCACCGCCTTATAGGTCGTGTTACCCGTGTTGAGGTCGGGGAAGATAAAGACCGTCGCGCGCCCGGCCACCTGCGAGTCCGGCGCTTTGCTTTTCGCAACTTCGGCAATCGCCGCCGCGTCGTACTGCAGCGGTCCGTCGATCAGCAGGTCGGGTCGCCGCGCTTGCGCGAGCCGGGTCGCCTCACGCACCTTATCGACGTCGCTGCCGCTGCCTGAAACACCGGTGCTGTAAGAGAGCATCGCCACACGCGCCGGAATGCCGAAGGCAACGGCGGACTCGGCACTTTGAACGGCGATATCGGCGAGTTCTAAGGGCGTCGGGTCGGGGTTGATGGCGCAGTCGCCGTAAACGAGCACCTGTTCGGGCAGACACATAAAAAAGACCGACGAGACGACCCTGACGCCCGGCACGGTTTTGATAAGCTGGAGCGCCGGACGAATCGTATTGGCGGTCGTGTGCACGGCCCCTGAGACGAGCCCGTCCACCTCGCCCTGCTGCAACATCATCGTTCCGAGCATCACGGTGTCTTGCAGCGCCTCTTCCGCCATCGGCGCGTTGAGCCCTTTATGTTTGCGGAGTTCGACGAGTGGCTCGATAAAACGCCCCTGCTGTTCGGCGGGGGAGAGCAGCTCGAGCCCCGCCGGTAAATTTAGGCCCGCGCGCGCGGCGACGCTCTGAATCTCTCCTGGGTCGCCCAGCAACACGCAGCGGGCGATCCCTCGATCCGCGCAGATACACGCGGCCTGGATGGTGCGTGGTTCGTTGCCTTCGGGCAACACGATCCGCTTGTCGGCGGCGCGGGCACGTTCGACGAGTAGGTGCCGAAACGCCGGGGGGCTCAGGCGGCGGTTTTGGGTCGAAGCCCGGCTCAGGTCTTCAAGCGCCTCGACCGCGACGCTTTCAGCTACCCGCGCGATCAACAGTTCGATGCGTTCGGTATCGTCCAGCGGTACCTCTAAGTTCATCTCACGGACGCGTAAGGCCGCCTGAAACGAATCGTCGGGGACGAGGAGTAGCGTCAGGCCGGTGGCGAGGCCGGGTTCGCAGAGCTCGAGCATCGGCGCGCCCGGTCTGCGTCCGTTGGTCAGTAGGAGCGCAGCGATGGGGCGACCGCTGAGCGCCGCCATCGACGCAGCGAGAACCAAGTCTTCGCGGTCGCCCGAGGTGATAAAGAGCGTACCGGGCAGGAGGCGCTGTGCGGCGTTTGAAACCGTACTCGCCCCGAGCGCGACGTCCGTCACGCGGCGTCCGGTGTTGCCCTGACGAAGGGTTTCGGCTTCCAGAAACGCAGCGACGTCCCGGACACGCGGCGCGAGCAGGTCGCGCTCCCAGGGAATCGTGCCGAGCAGCCGGACGTCGCCCCGCTGCAATACAGGCGTACGCGCGCGGTAGTCGGTGTATGCGCTTTCTAACTGCGCCTCGTCCAAACGCATAAAACTGCGTGCGCCTGCAGGCGCGCCGACCTGGTTGAGGATGCACCCCAACACGCGGCTGCCCGACGCCCCGCCGAAATTTTGCGCGGCTAGCTCGAGCGCGTCCGACAGCTCTTCCGGCGAGCCGGTCGGCGCGGCGACCAAGATGACCTCGGCGTCCAAACTGCGCGCGAGTCCGGCGTTGAGCGCCGCTGTATAGGGCTGCTCAGGGGACGGAACGAGCCCCTCGACGATAACAATATCGGCGTTGGCTCCCGCTGTTTCGACCCGCGCGACGACCTCTTCAAAGAGCCGGGCGCGCTGCGCGTGCGCGTATAGGTCGGCGGCTTTTGCGGCAGCTAGCGGCGGCGGCGGCGAAAAACCGGCGATAAGTTCGACGAGGCGGCTCGAGCGTTCCGGCCCGGTATCGCCTTCGTGGGGTTGCGCGATAGGTTTGCAAAACCCGACCCTGACCCCCCGGCGGTCGAGTGCATGAACGAGGCCGACCGCGACCGTCGTCAGGCCGACGCGCGGCCCGGTCGGGACGACTAGGATAGCTTGAGCCACACGATTCCTTTCAAATCACAATCTTTCAGACCGGACTTTCGTTTGTAAACCACCAGGTTACGCCTCATGAGACGCCCCGATAAACCTAAAGCAGCTCTGCGCGATCGCCCAGTTTTCCTGCGCGTGAACGACGAGAACCCGAACAGCAGCGTCCGCTGCAGCGACGTCCGTATCGACCGGCGACGCGTCGTTTTTGGCGGTCTCGAGCCGAACGCCTAAAAACGTGAACGCCGCGCAGACCTCCCGGCGAATCATAGCGCTGTGCTCGCCCACACCGCCGGTAAAAACGAGCGCGTCAAGGCCGCCGAGACTCCCGAGCATCGCGCCGAGGTAAAAGCGTATCCGGTGAAGGTAAACGCTGAGCGCCAGGGCTGCCTGGGCGTTACCCTCGGCGGCTGCCGCGCTCACGTCTCTCAGGTCGCTCGAGACGCCGGAGAGCCCCTTAAGCCCCGCTTCTTTGTTGAGAAGCTGGTCCAGCTCGTCCGGGGTGTGACCCCCGTCGCGCAGCAGATAGAGCAGCAAACCGGGGTCGAGGGTACCCGAACGCGTGCCCATCATCAGGCCCTCCAAAGGCGTAAAACCCATCGTCGTATCGACACTTTTGCCGTCACGGACAGCTGCCAGTGAACAGCCGTTCCCCAGATGACAAGTCACCAGTCTAAGCGACGTCAGCGGTTTTTTTAGCAGCTGTGCGGCGCGTTCAGCGGCGTACGCGTGGCTGATCCCGTGAAAGCCGTAACGCTGAATCCCCTCTTCGGCCCAGCGGTACGGGCCGGGATAGATCGCCGCTGCGTCCGGCAGGGTTGCGTGAAACGCGGTGTCGAACACAGCCACCTGCGGCGTCTCTCCGAAAAGCGCCTTCGCCACCCGGATACCTGCTAACGCCGCAGGGTTGTGCGCCGGGGCCAGCGCCGTAAGCTCGCCGATGACCCTTTCGACTTCGGGCGTGATACGCGTGCTCTTTTGATACGTGCGTCCCCCGTGGACGACCCTGTGACCGATCATCGCGATCTCGTCGGGGCTCGAGACAACCCGGGTCGGCCCCTGCCAGAGCGTTCCCAAAAGCTGCGGCAACGCTTCAGCGGGCGACGCCGACGGGAGCGTCGTCTCAAGCCTCGCCCCGGCTTCTGTCCACACTTTGAGGTCAGCGCCGTCGGCGTGCGCTTCCCAAACGGGTGAGGGTGGCGCGTCCGGAAGTGTGCCGGACAACGCGTAAAGAGAGCACTTTTGGCTGCTCGAGCCTGCGTTCAAAACCAAAATATTCAGTAGCCGACCTCTTTCTTGTTCTGAATTCGCTTTCAGCTGTAGCGCGAGCGCTACGCTTTGCCCAGCTCTTTCCCCAACCAGTCGGTCGCCTCCGCTATGCTGCCAAAATACTTCACTTCGGCGCTCGTAAACGGGTTGCCGAGCCGGGTAAACGCCGCTTGCCAAGCTGCGTTACCGACGATCGCCACGCGCGCAAAGTCGCTCAGGTGTTGCGCGTCGAACTTGAGGTCTTTGAGTGCGGCGGCCGGTTTCATCTGCTCGATGCTACTCATGTCGAACAGCAGGTTGAGCTTGCCGTGGGTGCCGATAAGCCCTTCCAACTCCGGGATAATTTTCTCGTAATCTTCAGCGGTAAGGTCGTCCTTGGCAGTCATCGTGACGAGGTTATGGTCGGAATCAACAGCGGTTTGAATCATCGGTGTCTCCTTTGAAAGCTACGCTACCGCAAGTCTGACACGGAGTTTTAGCGTACGCTTACGGCTTGCAAAAAGTAAGGAGCAGAAATCAAGAAGTAAGAATTATGGATACAGAACACTACGCTTTTTGCATGTGTTGAAACAGCCTTTAGTTGGACACCCAGGGCACCTCGGTTTCGCCTCGAGCCGTATTTTTCTCCGTGTATCGGGTAAAGTGGTCGGCGTGGACGTTGAGACGTTACTCGAGCGCGCCGCTGCGATCCCCAGCGTTTCGGGTGCTGAGCGTGGCCTCGCCGAATTTTTGACTGCACAGCTGCTGAGCTTTTGTGACGAAGCGTTCATCGACGCTGCCGGGAACGCCGTCGGGCGGGTCGGTTCGGGGCCGCTGAACGTGACTTTTTTGGGTCACATCGATACCGTCCCCGGCATCGTGCCGGTACGCGTTGAGAGCGGCAAACTCTACGGGCGCGGCACCGTTGACGCCAAAGGCCCGTTCTGTACGGCGGTCGCAGCTGCCTCGCTTTTGTCGCCAGAGGCTAAAGACGCCCTTACGCTGACGCTGATCGGCGCGGTTGAAGAAGAGGTGCCCTCGAGCAAAGGGGCTCGTTTTGCTGTCACCACCTATCCCAAACCCGACCTGCTCATCATCGGCGAACCCTCGAGCTGGGACGCCGTGACGCTCGGGTATAAGGGGCGGCTCGTAGGGAAGCTCGAGCTTATAAAACCTGCGTTTCACAGCGCCGGGGAAGGAACGACGGCCGCTGAAGACCTCGCCGACTGTTGGCAAAAGGTTAAGACCTGGGCCGAAGGTACGCCGAGCGCGACCCCCGGCCCGTTCGACCGGGTTCAGGTCGCGTTGCAAGGGTTTAACACCCAGTCGGATGGGCTCAATCAGGTCGCGGAGGCCGTCGTCGGGTTACGGCTCCCACCCGCTTGCCCACCGGCCGACGCCGAACGAGGCGTGCGGCGGACGCTTGCAGGTGTGGAGGGGCTCGAGGTCACCTTCAGCGGGCACGAAGCCGCCTATCGGGGGCCGAAAGACACCTCGCTCACCCGCGCTTTTCGCGTCGCCATCCGCGCTTCGGGTGGAACACCACGCTTTAAGGTCAAAACGGGTACGTCGGATATGAACGTCGTCGCGCCCTCCTGGAGCGTGCCGATACTCGCCTACGGCCCCGGCGATTCGGCCCTGGACCATACGCCGAACGAGCACGTCGAGTTGGCAGAACTGACGCGCGCCGTAACGGTCTTCCGCGCCGCTTTGGAGCACCTCGCTAGAGGGAGCCGAACTGCAAAAAGGCCCTGACCGCCTCCGTAAGCCCTAACGTTTCCCGTTGTGAATACCGCTGATAACCGCGTAAAAACGGCGTAAGCTGATGCGTAGCTGTAGCAACCTCGCGGTAAAAAAGGTACGCCACCGCGCCTGCTTCGTCTAAATACCCGGTTTCGTAAAACCGTCCGAGTGCTTCGTCAACGTCGTAAGGGACGGCGTAAAATGTAGGTTGCCAGCGGTCTGGATGTTTCTCCAAAATCAGATATTGAGCTTTGGTCACACCGTTTAGCGGGAGACCGACCGAGCTATCGGTAATGAGCTGATGCGTTTTCCATTCCCGTATCGCCGCTATGTGGTTATGACCCCGGACGACGTAACGGGCTGACAGATCTGTAAACATCTCTGCTAACTCGGCTTCTGTCGTGTACATATCAACGCCGTCACGGTCGTTACGGAGTGAAGCGTGGACAAAAAGGAGGTCGGGCGCGTTGGGCAAGGTCAAGCTAAAGGGGAGCGCCCCAAGCTCACGTCGCACCTCTTCGCCGAGCTGTGAAGCGGCCCACGTTATCGGCGCAAACTGCGGGGTTTGCCATAAGGGATTGTCGTGAGACACAATATAGCCTTCATGATTGCCGCGCAGCACGGGACACTTCAAAGCTTTGATACGCTTCCAACAAGCAGGTGAATCGGGCGCACCGATGACGATATCGCCGATGACGATAAAACCGTCTACGCTTAAACGTTCAGCGTGCTCGATGGTGGCCTCGAGCGCCGGTAAATTGCCGTGGATATCGCTTAAAACCGCAAGTTTCATCGTTGCCGAGGGTACTTCTACCTTTACCTTCCCTTTATCCGCCCGCACCCCCGGACGCCGCACCGCCCGAAACAGTGCCACCTGAGACAGTCCCGCGCGACGCGACCCCGCCTGACCCGGTGCCGCCTGACGCGTCGCCCCCTAGTGAGGCTTCGGCAAGTGCGTCTTCCGGAGCCGTTTCAGAGGGTGCGCCGAAGGTGTACGCGGCCTCGAGCAGCTCCAGATCGGCGCGGTTGACGACGCCGTTTTTGTCGATGTCGGCGGGCAGACTGACGCCGGTTTCACCGAACGCGCTGCCGAAGGCGGCGAGGTCGTAAAAGTCCACCACCCCGTCTTGATTGATGTCTTCTCGAACAAACGCGGCGAGCGCGCGGAGCGCCTCTTCGTCGGCGGGCGAAAGCTCGGCGTTCGACTCCGGCGGGATGGCCGGGTTCATCACGCCCTTCGTTCCCGGTGTCGGGCTCAAACCGGCAAGCAGGCCGAGTTCGTGCGTCAGCGCCCGGTCGTTCGGTTCGGTGGGGTTGAGCAGGACGTCGGCGGCAGGGTCGGGACCTTTTTGCACGGTCAGCGAAAAGGTATCAGGACCGAAACGCGTCCCGTCGCCGTAACCGACGCGGTTGGGCGCGTCTTTGGTTTCGGTCAAACCGACCACGCCGCCGGGTACGTCCGTCCACGCCGTCGCCGCTCTGCCGATACGGGCGCGGAGCGTATCCGGCCCACCTTCGGGGTCGATCCGGTAGTCGAGGGCGAAGGCCAGACTGCCAAGTGTCAGTACGGCTAAAAAGGGCCATTTAAGCCGCCGCCAACGGTTTACGTTATTCATTGCGCCTCTCCCAGCTCGGTCTCGAGCGCGTCTAGTACGGCGGTCTGTTCACTGCTGGGGCCGTCGCGCAACAGGCGTCCGGCGTCACTTAAGCTTAGCAGACGCCCGTTCATATCCTGAAACCCGGTCGGCGTCGCACGCCAGAAACCCTGTGAAAAGCCGACGATCGGTGAGTAGTAAGGCGCGTCGTAGGCTAAGATCAGAACCTCGTCGCCACGTGCGAATTTGGGCATCCCTTCGACCGTGACGCTGCGACCGTTCGGCAGGGTGCCGCCGTAAAAAGAAAGTGTGACACTGCTGGTTTCGGCGTCGGTCACGGAACCAGCAGCTTCGCCGGTGAGCCGCCGTAAAACGTCGAACGTGACCTCCGTGTACGGTTCGCCCTCCTGCACCGCGACCGCGACGGTGGCGACCCGTCCAAAAAAGCCCAGCTCGGCGCGGTTGACGATTTGGTCTAAACTCAGCTCCCGGTAGGTCGTTGCGGTAGCGGAACCAAGGAGCAGCGCGGCTAGCACGATAAGTCGTTTCATCTTCCCGTATCTCCTGTAGTATCAGGCGTTATAGTATCAGGCGTTATAGTATCAGGCGTTCCTGATTCGTTGAGATTGTCTCCCGTCTGATCGGAGGTACCGGCGGCGGGTTCGGCGCTGTCCTGAGAACTCGAGAATCCGTAACCGTCGTCTCGCGTGCGGTATTCGGTGCGGGCCTCGAGCGTCAGCGTATTGGGTTCGGTCGGGCGCAACTCGAACGAAAACAGCTCGGCGTCGCCGTTTAAGCTCGGCCCTAAAAAACTCACATCGACGCTCAGTTGTCCTGGGCGGGCACGCTGCAACAGGGCCACGCTTCCCTGCGCTGCCTGAACACTCCCGCCGACGAACTTAAAGAGCGTATCGTCCCAGGTAATCTGGGTGCGCAGCGCCTGCAAGTTCCGCGCCTCCTGGACGCTGATCGGGATTCTCACGACCTCGCTGATGGTCGTCGGCGGCACGTTGAGGATCAGCTCCGCCGGGGGCGCGGTCGTTACGTCCACCGTAAAATCTTCTTCCGTACGCGAGAGGTTCGCGTCGTTGACCCGCAGCGTAAAGTCAAAGTTGCCCTCGCGGGTCGGTGTCCCGCTGAGCGAACCGTTTTCCAGGGTAAGGCCGGGGGGCAAGCGTCCGTCTCGAAGCTCAAAGTTGTACGGGGCCAAGCCGCCGTTGACAACGAAATCGAAGGTGTAGGATTCGTTCAGATAGGCCGGGTCGAGGGTCGAAGCGAACAGGGTCAGCGGGTCGCCGGGGGTATTGAGCTCACCGCAACCGCCAAGCATTACACTTAAGAGGAGCGCCAAGCGCCAGGGTCTCTTCATAGGCCATACCGTATCATCTTGGAGATTAGAAGCCTTCGTCAGTTGACCTGCGCGGCGGGGAAAAGTCCCAGTCGAACAGCCGTTGCAACTAATTTCACGCTCCTTTAATTTCACGCTCCTTTTAGGCAAAAGTCACCTCAGCAGGTGCGTCCTCGCCTCCGTTTCTCACAAATGAAGGCGTTTCAGCCCGGAATGATACCTGCTATAACGTAGAGCGTGAAAGCCAAAAACGGGGCGTCTTTCTCTATCTACGCTAAAGTAGACCTATTGCAAAAGTAAGGCAGGTCTGCTGAAGTGGGGGATGTTCTATGAACAGGTCAAGGATTTGGCGGTAGAGCCGTTCAAAAGGCTAACAGGCGTCAAGCCGGAGACATTCAAGGTGATGG
>JAABUN010006015.1_pt1 | contig 14389 bp, 19 predicted proteins | sample 5559311 | NCBI WGS metagenome assembly JAABUN01 (sample SAMN10711877, study PRJNA513370) | rock metagenome | isolation source: Antarctica rocks | place: Antarctica: Victoria Land, Siegfried Peak sud | reverse complement strand
AAGTAGCCTGGGAACACCTCGAAAACGAGGGCTGGCTCTCAGTTTCATCCACTGCCGTATACGGGTGACCAACATTTACTAACCCAGCGAGTGAGATACCATCTCCATGACTCCCGCCTACCATCGGTGGAATTGTCAGAAAGGACTACATGAAGCGCAAACTTACGATATTCGTCATGGCGGTGCTCGTCGCCGTCTCCGGGGCGGCGTGCGGGATCGAGGATCAAGTCCGCGACCGGGCCAACGAAGAGGTGGACAAGCAGAAACAACGCGCGAAAGACGAAGTGGATAAACAGAAGAAGCGGGTGGAAAACGAAGTGGAGAAGAAGATCTCCGAGGAGTCGACCCGCATCTTGGGGGAAGAGAAATAGCCCAGGCGGATCTCTCCGATAATGATCTCTCATCAGGTGGCTCTCGTAGTGTTTTGTAAGTAGCCGCACAATCTACGAGAGGCGTTCCGATGGCTTATCTACAGTTGAGGCTTCATCAGGCGGAGACGGGATTTACTCAGTGGTTGGTCCTTCACAGCCTGACGGTTCTGCGGGTGAGTCTGGGGCTGGTATTTCTGGCTTTTGGGATATTGAAGTTCTTCCCTGGCGCGAGTCCGGCGCAGGGGTTGGCGGTCGATACTACGACGGTTCTGACGTTCGGTCTGGTCCCGGATGGTGTTAGCCTTGTGATGGTCGCGCTGCTCGAATGCGCTATCGGGGTCGGTTTGATCCTGGGCCGCAATCTGCGAATCGTCTTGTTGCTGCTGGCCCTTCAGATGGTCGGCGCGATGTCCCCACTCTTGATCTTCGCCGGTGACCTTTTCTCCGGTCCCTATCACGCCCCAACCCTGTCCGCCCAGTACATCATCAAGGACATCGTGCTGGTGAGCGTCGGCCTCGTACTCGGCGCGACCCTTCACGGCGGGCGCATAGTCTCCGAGCGCGTCCGACGAGCCGAAGACTACAAGAGGTACGGCGCCGGAGTGAAGTAGCGGGCGTCATCCCGACAGGCTCAAGCCCTTGTACAAATATGCTAGAGTCGACGGTGTCGGTGACGCTAGTTTGGGAGGCTCTGTTGGCGAACGTCGAGGTTGGAGACAAGGCGCCGAGGTTCGAGTTGCCGGGTGGTCAGGGTTATCCCTGGGATCTCTCGGGACAGTTGGAGTCCGGGCCGGTGATGCTGGTCTTCTACCGGGGGGATTGGTGACCATACTGCAACGGGCAGCTGGTCAGCTTCGCCAGGCATTTCGATGAGTTTCAAAAACGAGGAGTTCAGGTCACGGGCATCAGCGTGGACCCACCGCACAACAACGCCCACATGGCCAACAAACTCCTGCTTCCTTTCCCACTTCTGAGCGACGCTCGCGGAGAATTAGCCAAAACCTACGGACTGTGGAACGACCGCGAGGGTGTCGCCATCCCTGCTATCGTCGTCATCGACCACTCTGGAGAGATACGCTACCTGTACGAAGGATCCGACTTCGCCGACCGCCCCGACGACGAGGAGCTCTACGCCTCACTGGACGAACTTCGCCGTCCGTCCACCAGTCGAGAGAGCACGAAACCGGAGCAGCCTCTAATACGTCTCTCAGGAGCGGCCGCGCATAACAGCGTGCGTCCAGATCGGCCACCGATCACTCTAGAACAACTCGTCCCCTACTACCGGGGCGTCTACTTCACCACCCGAGCCCTGAAGATGCGCTTCGAGGCGATGGGCCGCTCCGGAAAGAAGGCTTTCCGGGAGACGGATCGCTACCAGTCCATGACCACCGGATACGCCGACGCTATAAAGGCAACAGTGTCGATGAAGGAGTCCTAAGCCCCTCGTAGCTCCTGACGCTCCTTTATGACCTGCCGGTAGATATCCGTGCCGACGGCGCCAGGAATAAGAAGCGCGTCGTCCACGACCACTGACGGAATGCCCGTGACACCCAAGCCCACAGCTTCGGCGTGCTCGGAGAATACTTCATCCTCGAAGGTCGAACGGTCGCGTTCCAGCCGCTCGCGGAACTCTTCGACGGGTATCCCGGACTTCTCGACGACGTCCAGGATCACACCCGGGTCCGAGATCGTACGGTTCTCCTCGAAATACGCCGCCATGATCCCCACATGAAACGCTCGAAACGCCTCCTCGCCAAAACTCGCCGCCGCTTTTCCAGCCACCAGCGCCGGGACGCTATGACTCGGCGGCTCATGATCCGTGGCCCAGACATTGAATTCGCCGGACTCGGGCTGCTCGGCGGGACGCAACCATGAGCGCGTGTATTCTCGATGCTCTTCGAGGCTCCGGGGATGCGGCGATGGACGGAGCAAAAAGCTCTTCCACACCACCTCGACTTCGTCGCCGTACTCGTCTTCTATCTGCGCGAGGCGCACGGCCCCGTTAAAGCACCACGGTCAGAGATAATCTGAATAGGCTGTGAGACGAACTGGATCTTTCATGGATTTCCTCTCGTTCCTAGTAGGGTCATTCGCATTAAGGATACTAGCCGATCTGGTTGGCCTGAGATCAACCACTATCTACTACAGTTTAACGCTGCTCAACCCTTCAGCTCTCGGCTTCCTCCCGATGAAACTGACCGACTAGCTTACCATCCGGAGTTGTAACCAGAGTAGTGTATACCCCGCGCTTACGCATGCGTTCGACCATCTTATCCATCGGTACGTCGGGCCTGAAGGTCGTCGGCCCAAGTCTCATTACATCCTCGGCGTGCGCCTCCAGATCAGCCGTCAGCTCCTTCTTTCGCAGCAGGCCCAACACCACGCGATCATCATTTAAGACCACGCAAGTCTTCCAATCCGCCTCTTGTACGCGCTCCCACACCTCACTTACTCTTTCCATAGGTCCACAAGTAGGCACGTCGTCGCGAGACGCCCCTCCGATGGCGGCCACCTCAACCTCGTCGCCCTCTCGTGGAAGCCCACTAGCGAACCAATCAACCTTGCCGGGAGCATAGTCGAAGACTTGCTCGAAACCGAGTCCTTCGAGCCGCCACGCGGCCCGTGGGCTCATGTCTCAAAGGTAGTCATAGCAGTAGACGATAACCGGCGCATCACGATCGAGCTGGGCCGTTGTCTCTCTACCAAGGGTCTTGAGCGGTATGTTGACCGCTCCGCGAATATGCTCTTCCTGGTACTCCACTGCGGGCAATACCTCCACGAGCTGCGCACCATTCTCCAACAGTCTGCCGACTTCTCGCCTGTATATCTCTTCAGGCATCGTCCCTCCCCGCCGTCGGCAGCGACTCTCGGATCATCTCGTTCGTCGGCGAGCCTTTGAGACCCGCCGGGGTAGCGTATAACCTGCATCCCAGCCGCCAGTCCTCACGCTCCTCGACGGGAAAAAGGTCTCGGCCATCTATCCGTATCGTAGGACTGCCGGGGAACCTTAGTTTCCTGGCCTCCTCATCGGTATTGACCGCGACCGTCTCCACTCGAGACTCCATGCCACTCTCCGCTAGAGCTTCCCGGAGTACCTTCTCAGCCTGCTTGTAGGTAGGGCATCCGTCGAAATACAATAGCTCTATCTTCATCCTTTACTTCTCCTATCTCGCCAGCCCACGCCCTGCTTGATCGGGTCCAGAGATCTCTGAGATCATCGACACCAACTGCAAATCCACACTGATCTTGCTTCTAATCGTGTACTGTTTTTCAGATATTTGCTTTTCCCTATCTCTGAGCGTTGAACTCGACTTTTTGAACCCGGCTGTTCGCAGGCTAGAATGAGTCAGATTCGAGGTCCGCCACCTCTCCCCGCCCTTCCTCCCGTGGATGATGAAGCCAACGAGACATTGAACCGCTGTGGCGAGCTGCCTGGAACTTCCGCAGTCATACTAGTTGGGCACGGCATTGGAGAGAGATCCCATTCCGATGAGCCAATTGCGCCGCGGCTTCTCTTCACTAAGATCGACGCTGTGCTCGTGCGCCGCCGGGAGATGCGAGGCTCGTGACGGTTGAGGGCCGAATCTCCTTCTCCTACAATCCCGGCATGTAGCGTGAGAGGTCGGTGGTTCACAACCGGGAGAGGCGGAAGGCACGATGGGAAAGATGCAGCCGGAGTCGAAGGAAAACTCGACCGACCGCCCAGCTCTCTTTGGGGGCTGCAGTGTCGTGCTCCGTCCGCTCGGAGCGGACGATGTAGAGAGGATAGCGAAGATGCAGTCGGAACCCAGCGTTGCCCGGTGGTGGGGTCCGCCAGACGAGGCTCAGTTGCTCCGAGAGGCCGCCGGGGGCGAGGATGCGAAGCCGTTCGCGGTGGAGCGTGACGGCGAGTTGGTTGGCTTGATCCAATACTACGAGGAGGATACCCCGGACTTTCGCCACGCGGGCATAGACATCTTTATCGCCACACACGCGCAAGGTCACGGACTCGGGACCGACGCAGTACGCACGCTCGCGAGTTACCTGATCGACAAGCGAGGCCATCATCGGCTCGTGATCGACCCAGCGGCCCAGAACGCCGCCGCGATCCACACCTACGAAAAGATCGGCTTCCGTGCCGTTGGCCTCATGCGAGAATACTGGCGTTCGCCGGATGGCTCGTGGCAGGACGGCCTGCTGATGGACCTGCTCGCACGCGAGTTGATACGAACTTGAGCGACGCAGCCGTTAGAATCCCACCCGTACCGGCACTTCGAGGATCGAAGGTTCAATTTGCGGATTTTCATAGATAGCGTTTCGGGACGGCTGCGTGCTCCCTGGAGACTTGTAGCGCAGTTCCTGTTTTTCGTGCTGGTCACGGCACTCTTGACAGGTTTGCTCCAGGTAGCTTACTCGCTTGTAAACCCGGCTTTCCCAGCGTTCGGTAGCCAAGGATTATCCTCGGAAGGCTTCGTCACACTCTTTCTATTGAGCGGTATCAGCTCACTAGTGGCGGTCTTTGTGAGCTTGCTCGTTGTGGGACGCTTACTCGACCGCCGACCCATCGCGGACTTTGGCTTTCACCTGAGCGGCGGGTGGTTTCTGGATCTCGGTTTCGGGATGTTCCTAGGCGCGTTCTTGATGACGGGAATCTTTGTAGTCGAATTCCTTCTAGGCTGGACCTCCGTGAGCGACACGTTCGTGGTCGTAGGCTCCGGCGGCTCATTCGTTCTCGCTATCCTGGCACCCATCGTCATCTTCCTGTGCGTCGGCATCTACGAGGAAGCATTCTCCCGCGGCTACCAACTCCGCAACATCGCAGAGAGTCTAAATTACCCGGCCCTCGGCCCCCGCACCGCCACAGTGCTAGCCCTGATCCTCACCTCAGCCTTCTTCGGCCTGCTCCACGCCTCCAACCCCAACGCCACCGCCATCAGCACCTTCAACATAGCCCTCGCGGGCCTGATGCTCGGCGCGGGCTACGTCCTTACCGGTGAACTCTCCATCCCCATCGGTCTGCACATCACCTGGAATTTCTTCCAGGGCAACGTCTACGGCTTCCCCGTCAGCGGCCTCGACACCTTCGGCGCAACCTTCCTCGACACCCAACAAGCCGGGCCGGACACCTGGACCGGCGGCCCCTTCGGCCCCGAAGCTGGCCTCCTCGGCCTCCTAGCCATGCTCACGGGAACCATCCTGATAGCCCTTTACACCAGAGTCCGAACCGGCAAACTCGACTTTCATATCTCCCTCGCCGAACCTCCTACCAAGACATCCAGCATTCCTAAAACTCCTCCCGAGTAGCCCCCTAACCACACCCCTCCTCCCGAGTAGCCCCCTAACCACACCCCGGTTGTCAAATTTTATAACCCGTGTGATACTGAATGTAGCACTTTGTTACAATCTAGCTACCTTGCTACATTTTCGTGTGGCAAGCAGGGCTTTAGGAGTTACAAGGAGACTATATGAGCTTATTTGCGCGGGATCTGGAACGCGGGATGGATGAGGCGGAGGTTGGTCCCGGACATCGCAAGGTGACGGTTTTAGCTGGTTTAGGTTGGATGTTCGACGCTATGGACATCGGGTTGTTGGCGTTCGTGGTGGCGGCGTTAGCGGCGGAGTGGGATCTCTCGCAGTCTCAAGTGGGTCTGGCTATAAGCATCGGGCTTTTCGGCATGTTCGTGGGCGCGGCGACCTCTGGTTCACTCGCCGACCGTTACGGGCGCAAGGCGGTCCTGATGGGGACGCTGCTCTTGTATTCGGTGGCGACCGGACTAACCGCACTCGCCTGGGGCTACGGAGTGCTCTTGGTCTTGAGGTTCATAACAGGTCTCGGGCTCGGCGGAGAGTTGCCGGTGGCGAGCACGCTAGTTTCGGAGGTTGCGCCGACCAAGAGGCGGGGGCGGATGGTAGTGTTGCTCGAAAGCTTCTGGGCGTATGGTTGGATCCTCGCGGCCCTAATTGGCTTCCTCGTAATCCCCACCTTCGGCTGGCGCATAGCGTTCCTGATAGGTTCCCTCCCAGCCCTCTACGTCATAATCCTGCGCCGCCACCTCCCCGAATCCCCCCGATACCTCCTGCGCCAGGGAAGACTAGAAGAAGCCCGCGAAGCCGCCGCCTACTTCGGAGTGTCAACCGAAGAGCATGAACAAGAAACACACCCGCCCGAAACAAAGCCCATGGAAAAGGCGGGTTTGCGGGCGTTGTGGTCCGGGGACTATACGCGGCGCACGGCGATGTTGTGGGTATTGTGGTTTGGGATGGTGTTTTCGTACTACGGCATCTTCACGTGGTTGCCCCAGATACTCGCCACTGCGGGCTACGATCTCGTGCGGTCTTTTGGGTTCGTACTGCTCATAACGCTCGCCCAGGTGCCAGGATATTTCTCGGCGGCGTATCTCGTGGAGCGATGGGGCCGCAAGCGAACCCTCGTAACGTACCTGCTCGGCTGCGCCGCCGCGACTTTGGTCTTCGGGCTTCGCGGCCTCGGGGCGGATGCTTCCGGGGCGGAGTTGGTCTTGTTGGGTTCGCTCGTCTCATTCTTCAACCTCGGGGCTTGGGGCGTGGTGTATAGCTACACGCCGGAGCTGTATCCGACGGCCACTCGCGCCTCGGGTGCGGGATGGGCTGCGGGAGTTGGGCGGATCGGGGGCATCGCCGGTCCTTATCTCGTCGGGGTTATGATCGGGGCCGATGGAGCCGGTGTCGTAGCCGTGTTCGGCATGTTCGCCGCCGTCCTCCTCGTAATCGCCGCCAACGTATGGCTGTTTGGCGAAGAGACGCAAGGCCGGACTCTGGATGAAATCTCCAAATCCTCGCCCGCAGCAGCAACCGTCCAGAGCTAGAAACTCAATGTGCGCCGAGTGAGATAATCTATGTTTACCAATGCGGCTCGATTCAGGAGGTCAGCGAATAGATACCGTCCAGCGGAACACTTATGGATATAGATCAGACGGAACGCTCCTCGAAAGGCTGGCGAGTCTCGTGACTGTCGCTGGTGGGGATCGTAAGCGTCTGGAGGTAGAGGTTCCATTTACCGGAGATGTGTTGGGACACGTCCCTTTGTGTACCGGGGATGATGTGGAGTTGGCGGTTCGGCGGGCGCGAGTGGCGCAGAAGTCCTGGGCCGGGCTGGACGTGGAGGAGCGGGCCGGTATCTTTTTTCGGTTCCATGATCTGGTGTTGGAGCGGCAGGGTCAGATCCTGGACCTGATCCAACAGGAGAACGGCAAGGCTCGGAAGCACGCCTTCGAGGAAGTCCTGGACACCGCCATCGTCGCCCGTTACTACGCCAACACCGCCAATAAACACCTGCGTCCTCGCAAGCGTCAGGGGGTCATACCGCTGCTCACTGACACGCGGGAGTACCATCATCCGCTGGGCGTGGCGGGATTTATAGTGCCCTGGAATTATCCGCTCTCTCTAGGCATCACCGACGCCATCCCCGCGCTGCTCGCCGGCAATGGTGTCGTCATCAAGCCAGATGAGAGGACACCGTTATCCACGCTCTGGGCCGTGGACCTGCTGCACGAAGCCGGTCTGCCGCATGGGATCGCCCAGGTCGTAACCGGTCCCGGCTCGGAGCTTGGCGACCCTATAGTGGACGGCGTGGATTTCGTGATGTTCACCGGGAGCACGTGCGTGGGCAAGATCGTGGCGCAACGTGCCGCCGGTAGACTCATAGATTATTCGATGGAACTCGGCGGCAAGAACGCCATGATCGTGCTCGAAGACGCCGACCTCGACCGGACTATCCCCGGCACCGAACGCGCCATCTTCTCCAACAGCGGCCAACTCTGTATCGCCACCGAACGCCTCTACGTACACGCGGATATCTACGATGAGTTCAAACGACGCTTGATCGAGCACACCCGCAAAATGAAACTCGGCACTAGCCTCGACTACAACGCGGATATGGGAACCCTCACATCGGCTGACCAGTTGGACCGCGTGAAGGCGCACGTCGAAGATGCCGTGGACAAGGGAGCGAAGGTCCTGGCTGGTGGAAATCACAGGCCGGAGATCGGGCCATATTTCTACGAACCAACCATCCTTGAGAACGTCTCTCAAGACATGCGACTCTGCGCCGAAGAGACCTTCGGACCCGTAGTCGCACTCTACAAATTTCACACGCTGGACGATGTAGTAGAAGAGGCCAACGACAGCCTCTACGGTCTGAACTTCAGCGTATGGACCCGCGACAGCGCAAAGGGCCGCGACATCGCAACCCGCCTGGAAGCCGGGACGGTCAACGTGAACGAAGCCTACGCAGCGGCCTGGGCCTCGGTGGATGCGCCAATGGGCGGCTTCAAGGACTCCGGCGTGGGCCGCAGGCACGGAGCGCACGGCATCCAGAAATATACAGAATCTCAGACCGTCTCCGTACAGCGGTTTCTGCCCGTGGCCGCCCCGCCGGGTATAAGCGAGGAGCGTTACGCCAAACTAATGACCGGCGCGTTGAAGATACTAAAACGTCTTCCCGGCTCCCGGTAGAAGGCACGAGAGTACGCGTGACCGAGATCTCCGGCAAGAATGTAGTCATCACCGGCGGCGCGAGCGGCATGGGACGGCTGTTCGCCCTCAAGACCGTGCGTCAAGGCGCAACGGTCGTTATCTACGACCTGGATGCCGGGACGATAAACGACGTGGTCGAAGAGATCAAGGAAATTACGGGACGCGAAGCCCACGGTTTTGTCTGCGATGTCTCCGACCGCGAGGCCGTCTACCGCACGGCGGATGAGGTGCGGGATCTCGTAGGCCCGGTGGATGTTCTGTTCAACAACGCGGGCGTCGTCTCCGGTCGCCGGTTGATGGAGATACCGGACGAGAAGATCGAAGCCGTGATGGGCGTGAACGTGATGGCTCTCTACTGGGTGACGAAGTCTTTCTTGCCGGATATGTTGGCGCGGAACAGTGGTCACGTCGTGACGATGGCATCGGCCGCCGGATTGCTGGGCGTGGATCGCCAAACGGACTACGCCGCCAGCAAGAGTGCCGCCATCGGCTTTACACGGTCTTTGCGCGTCGAGCTAAAGCAGACCGGCCACACCGGAGTAAAGACCACCATCGTCGAGCCGTTCTTCGTTAACACCGGCATGTTCGAGGGAGTAAAGACCCGTTTTCCAAGCATATTGCCGATTCTGGACCAGGACTACGTTACGGATCGCGTCATCGAAGCCGTGCGGCGCAATAAGCAGGATTTCAAAATGCCTCCCATCGTGAACCTCGTTCCAGGACTGCAACTGCTACCCGTAAACATCTTCGACTGGATTATGGACTTCCTCGGAGTAAACGATTCGATGGACGAATTTAGGGGTCGCGAAACCAAGAAACGCATCCGGTAGGACGGTCATTGTGGAGCGTCTAGTTCAGAGAGCGGGAGGAGATCTAGGGCATCCGGTCCCTATCCAGTAGCTCGCAAGCAAGGGATCTCGCCTCCCGTAGAGACTCGCCGCTTCGTCGCATGGCCGCTGTCGCGGTTGCGCCTTCGAGCAAGATAAGCAGCCTCTCCGCTAAGGTTTCGGGCTCCTCGAATTCCGCCTCGCTTGCCAAATCCACGAGGTGCTGCTTGACACCTCTTTTGTGCTCTTGGGCGACGATGCGAGCGGGGTGTTTGGGGTCGGGAAGTTCGGATGCCGCGTTAGCGAAGGCACAGCCCCGGTAATTCTCTCCCGCCAACCATTCCCCGTAAGCTCCAAAAACCGCTAGAAGTTTCTCCCTAGGCTCCACTACACCGTCGGTGACGCCCTGCAAATATACTCTCCAAGTCTCGTCCCGGCGGCGGAGATATTCGGCGACTAGCTCGTCTTTCCCTCCGAACCGATTGTAGAGCGACCTCTTAGAGACGTTCGCCTTCTCCGATATGGTATCCACTCCAACGGCCCTGATTCCCTCCCGATAGAAGAGATCCGCAGCCGCCGCCAAAAGTCGCTCCGCTGCCGGACGAGCCCGCCCTGAACACCCACCTTCTCTCTTTCTCTGTCCCATCACCCAATCCTCGAAATTCGCTGCAACAACCCCTTGATTATACAGGTCTGTGTATTTATACTTCGCGGACAATGTACACAGACCTGTGTACTTGGAATAGGCTTCGTAGACATCTGGGAGTGTGGTGGTGTTTTGGTAGAGGGTTCTGGGTCTCGTGAGGGGAGTGAAGGGCAGATCGTTTGGTTGGTGGGCCCGGGGCTGGCTTTGATCGCGGTTACTTACGGACTTGCGCGGTTTGCTTATGGTCTCTTTCTGCCGGAGATGCGGGAGGCTTTTGGACTCTCTCCCTCGCTACTTGGTTTGATCGGCGCGGGTTCTTATCTGGGTTACGGTTTCACGATAGTTGTCTCGCTCATCTACACATCGAAGATGGGGCCGCGTTGGATGGCGGTGGCCGCTGGCTTGGTGGCGGTAGTGGGTATGGTTGTAGTAGCGGGCGCCCCTGCGGCCTGGGTGCTGGCACTAGGAGTATTGGTAGCCGGAAGCAGCACGGGGCTCGCCTCTCCACCGATGGGAGAGGCGGTGGCGCGTTCGATCCAGCGCAACCTGCAAGATAGAGCTAATGCTCTTATCAACAGCGGCACCAGCGTCGGCGTGGCACTTTCGGGACCGGCGACGCTACTCCTGACCGGACAGTGGAGGATCGCATGGGCTGTATTCGCTTTTGTGGGAATCGTCGTCGTTATTTGGAACGCGGCGATCATGCCCCGCAGATTCGTGGTGAATAGGGATGATCTCGAAAGCAGTGAACCGAGAGCGAGTAACGACTCGGAGGCATCGGGTGCGTGGTTCTCCTATCTGATGGGAACTCGCGTGCGTCACAGGTCTTTGCCGCTCTTCGTGGCCGCGTTTGGGATAGGCTTCGCGAGCGCCGTTTACTGGACGTTCTCTCGTGAGCTTGTCATACAAGCGGGGGATTTGAACGAGGCGGGTTCCACATTCTTCTGGACTGTCATAGGGGTTTCGGGACTCGTTGGTGGCGCTGCGGGCGACCTCGTGAGGCGCTTTGGACTAACAGTTGTCTTGCGGGGGACGCTCTTTTCGATGGCCACCGCGATTGCGTTGCTGCCTTTAGCGGTTGGCGTTGTTCCTCTGGCATACGCTAGTGCGGCGCTTTTCGGCTCCACGTATATCATGCTCACCGGCGTGATCCTGGTGTGGTCGGTCACCATCTTCCACGAGCGTCCATCCGCCGGTATCGGAGCTGGCTTTCTCATGATCGCACTGGGCCAAGCGGTCGGCTCCCCGGTAGCCGGTACTCTGACGGAAGCCGTGGGCTACATCGCCTCGTTCTTCGCATTCGCGGCTGCGGCGGTGCTTACCGCATTAGTGAGGCCGCACAAATTGGATGCTGACGCTTCCGAGTAGTTGCTCCGTGTTATGTCCGGTCCATGAGAGATTTGTAGGTCTGGTGAAGGTGGTCCGAGATCGCGAGCATGGCGAAGATCGCCGCGATCAGTCGGGTCACCGCCGGGAAGAGCGCGAAGGCGTAGGTAAAGAACGCAGCCACCCACATACCGAGACAGAAGTGGCAGGTGAGAAGTTCGCCGACGGTCTTTTGCAGGCCGGTGCCGCGAGGTTTTTCGTCGGCCTTCGTTGGACTTTTAACCTCTTGGAGTTCGGTAAATGGGGCTCGGATTGGGCTCGTGATCGGCTCTTTAGCCAGGATCCAACTGAGCTTGTGAGTCGCGGCCCCGAAGATCAAGATATCCCGAACTTCGATTCGCTCCGGAATACCCCGACCCGTGGCCCGACTCACGACGAGAAAGAGCCCGAAGATCAAATTAAACACCCCAACTAACGCCGCATAGGACGAGACAGGCACGTCGTCATTCTTGTCGTAGTCCCCAAAAACACCGGATTTCCGCTTTTCCTCGCTCATTCAAAACTCCTAAACTCTCGACCGTTAGACACCAGGGTATCCCCCAGAACCCCAAACCATTAAACATTCTCAATGCTCCGAAGTATGTAGAAAAAGGCGAGTATCCGCCCCCGCCGGGTGGGTATAAGCAGTCTACATCTTACAGAAAGGAACTCGCGATGACCGAAGACCATCATACCCACGTCGACCCGAGAACGAAATACCCGCAGCCGGAGTACCCTGAGCAGTCGCAGATAGAGCAACACCCCGGCGACGAAGCAGCGATGAACCCGAAACCCGACTACGGCTACGACACCTACAGAGGCTCCGGCAAACTGACCGGCAAGCGAGCCGTCATCACCGGCGGCGACTCCGGCATCGGTCGCGCCGTCGCGCTCGCCTACGCCCGCGAGGGCGCGGATATCGTCATCTCCTACCTACCAGACGAAGAGTCCGACGCCGATGAGACCGTCCGCATCGTGGAAGAAGCCGGTAGGAAGTGCATCAAAATTCCTGGAGACATTAGCGATGAAGAGCAATGCAAGCGAGTCGTACAGACTGCCGTCGACGAGCTCGGCCACATAGACGTGCTCGTCAACAACGCCGCGCATCAGATGACGGTGGAAGGCGTGATGGATGTCTCAAGCGAGCTTCTGGACCGGACCTTCAAGACCAACATCTACGCCATGTTCTGGCTCGTAAAAGCTGCTATCCCGCACATGCCGCCCGGTGGTTCCATAATCAATGTCGGCTCCGCACAGGCGTACAAGCCTTCTCCTACACTTCTCCCCTACTCAGCCACCAAAGGCGCGATAGTCACCTTCACGGAGGGGCTCGCCCAGGATGTCGTGCAGTATGGATTGCGGGCCAATATCGTCGCGCCCGGACCTTTTTGGACCCCGATCATCCCGGCCTCCATGGACGCCGAAACCACCTCCCAGTTCGGCCTGCAATCCCCGATGGGCCGCCCAGGCCAGCCCGCCGAGTTAGCGGGCGTATTCGTCCTCCTGGCGAGCGACGAGTCGAGCTACATGAACGGCTCCTCCATAGACGTAACCGGCGGTCAGCCGGTAGGCTAAACAAAGTGCTCATCCGTTGAGCCGAGCGAGAAGAGCCCCCGCGTTCACAGCGGGGGCTCTAGGATGAAACCCTTCCCCCGATACGCTAGGCTAGAGGAGTAGATCCAGCGGGAAGAAGGAGCGGTTTTTGGGTATTGTCGTCCAGAAGTACGGCGGGAGTTCGGTGGCGACGACGGAGCACGTGCGGGCGGTGGCCGAGAGGATCAAGCGTTCCCACGACGCGGGTGATTCCCTGGTCGTGACGGTCTCGGCTATGGGCAAGCAGACGGACAGGCTTCTGCGACTGGCCGGTGAGGTTAGCCGGGAACCTTCTCCGCGTGAGATCGACCAACTCCTCTCCACCGGAGAGCTTCAGTCCGTCGCGCTTTTGGCGATGGCTCTCCACGATCAAGGCGTGCCAGCTACCTCGCTTACCGGGCCGCAAGCCGGCATGAAGACTACCGGCCGCTACGGGTCTGGCCTGATCTCATCTATACAACCCGTCAGGCTGAAGTCTCTGCTCGACGAGGGACAGGTCGCCATCGTCGCGGGCTTCCAGGGCGTCAACGCTCTGGGGGATGTGATGACGCTCGGGCGCGGCGGCACCGACACCACAGCGGTCGCTCTGGCGGCGGCGCTTGGGGCGGAGCGGTGTGAAATTTATACGGATGTGGATGGCATCTATACTGCGGACCCGCGCATCGTGCCGGAAGCGCGGCGGATGCCGGTCATCCTGTCGGCGGAGATGGCGGAGATGGCCTGGCGCGGGGCGAAGGTAATGCATCCTCGGGCGGTCGAGTTGGGGGCCTTGTACGGGGTTGAGATCCACGTCCGAAGCTCCTTCACCGAGGGGCCGGGAACTATCATTGCGGGAGGAGACGGCATGGAACATCTGGAGACCCGAGAGACGGTTGCGGGGATCGTCCACGATTTGGACGTATCGCGTATCACACTCAAAAGTATAAAGACCGGCCCTGGCACTCTGAGTAAGGTCTTTACGCCACTCGCCGAAGCGGGCGTGTCAGTAGATGTGATCCTTGAGAACGGCGTAACCGGCGAGGAGGCCGCGGACGTAGCTTTCACCGTCCGGCGAGGCGACTTTCAAAGAGCTTTGAAGATCTCCGGTGAGGTCG
>JAABUN010006014.1_pt1 | contig 14391 bp, 11 predicted proteins | sample 5559311 | NCBI WGS metagenome assembly JAABUN01 (sample SAMN10711877, study PRJNA513370) | rock metagenome | isolation source: Antarctica rocks | place: Antarctica: Victoria Land, Siegfried Peak sud | reverse complement strand
CCGCCTCGGCCAGCAGCTGCTTCGCCTTCGCGGTGTCACCCTTGTCGTCTGGGGTCTTGTACGGATCGGTCGGCGCGTAGCCGACGATCTCCGGCGGCAAGATCTGGCCGGTCACCTTCGCGACGTCGCCGCCGCCGAGAGCCTGCACCACAGCCGCCTTGTTGACCGCGTAGTTGAGTGCTTGGCGGACCTTCAGCTTGGTCAGCGCCTTGCCCGCGTTCGGACTCAAATAATTGAAAGTAAGGTACGGGAGTAGCGTGCCGCCACCCCCAATGACCAGCCGAGTGTCCTTAGTCGCGAGCAAACCGGGAACCTCGGACGTCGGCGTAACTGCGTCACCCCACTGCATGTCGATGGTTGCTGCCTTGATCTGCTGGCTGATCGCCGAGCTCTCCTGGCCCGCCTGGATCTCGACCTGGTCGACGTACGCCTTTCGCAGCGGGTCGGTCTTGGCGTCCCAAGCTGGGTTGCGCTGGAGCGTGAACGCCTGTCCCTGAACGTATTTCGCGATCATGTAGGGGCCGTCGGACACCGTATGCTGGCGCATCTCTGGGCTGTCGGGCAGGTAGTCGTTGTATTCGGCCGGCTGCGGCGCGACGAACGAGCCGAGCGCCACGATCGCGAGGAAGTCCCCGGCCGGCTGGGTGAGGGTGAAGACAACCGTCGAGTCGTCGGTGGCCTTCACCCCGGAGATTTCGTGGCTTTGCATGTACGCCTTCATCGCTGGGACAGTCGGGGCGACATCGGCGAACGCCTTGCAGTAGCCGGCAAGTCCGGCGATGGTGTCGGTGTAGTAGCCGAGCACCGGGGAGCCGAGTTTGGGATTGCAGATGCGTTTGACGGCGGTCACCACGTCGCCCGGGACCACCGGCCGATCGCCGCCCGGGCCGTGCCACTTCACGCCGGAGCGCAGGTGGATGGTGTAAGTCTTACCGTCGGCACTGATGCCGCCGTTTTCAGTGGTCGGCACTTCAGTCGCAATGTCGGGAGAAACGGTGATCGCCGCCTTGGGATCCGCCGTTGCGGGATACCCGAACAGGCCACGGTTGATCGCGCGCTGCATGTGCAGATCAGCAGGCCCGTACGCGGTCGCCGGGTCCAGATTGCCGATCTCCTCCGGTCCGGCGACGCGAAGCGTTCCGCCGCTGTTCGGCGAGCCGGACGAGCCTGCGCTCGACGACCCACCTGGCGTGTTCGACGAGCATGCCGCGGCGGCGAACAGACTGGCTGCGACGCCCGCCGCGAGCATTGATTTCCTTATGGACACCGGGTTTCACCGACTTTCGGTCAGCAGGAACAAGTGTTCGCAATGCGCACGAGCGAACCTTAGGAGAACACTAGACAAGGGTTGTGCGCATTCCAAGTACTTGTACGCTGCGCGAGCAACTGAGATGCAATTGCAACGGAGCCTCAACCACCGGAGATGTCGATGCACGATCGCCTCAGCGCCGCCTGCCGTCCCTTCATGCAATCCGTGCGGGAGGAAGGTGGCCGGCACGAGTTCGACGGCCAGATCTCCGATCTGTCGCCCGGTGGCGTGCGCGCGATGATCGACGCGCTCGGTGGCGCCGACCTCGATGACCCGCAGCAGACGGTCCACGTAGCAACGTTTGAGAACCTGGCGCGGTCGTGGTTCGGCGACCTCGAGGTGCATCGGTGGAATCCGGACCTTCACCTGCGGAACATGAATCTGGTCCACTACGAGCGCGAGTACGCACCGGAACGTGAACGAGCCGCCGCCCGCCTGCGGCACCTCGCCCAGTGGCCCGACGCGGTCGACATGGCGATTCAATCCCTAGATAGGACTTCAGCACCGATGGCCCGCGGGCTGTTGTCGAGTGCGCGTGGACTGCATGCCCAGATCGACCGCGTCGATGCACCGGAGGAAATCACCGTCCGCGCGCATCGCGCTGTGGACCGGTTGGTCGGCAGCCTCATCCGCGCTGCTGAGCATGGCGAACCGAGTGCGGCGCTGGGCGCTGACAACCTTGCGAAGCTGATGACCGCGAGCGAGGCGCTCAGATTCGACCTGTCGGAGATGACGGAGGTCGTCGAGCGCGAGACAGAGCGACTGACCGGGATGCTGGCGCGGGCCTGCGCCCGCATCGAGCCCGCTGCTACTCCGAGACAGGTGGTGCGGCGATTGCTGAGCGACCGCCCACGGTCGGACCAGGACATCCTGGCCAATGCCCAGGAGGTCACCACCGACCTGCTCCGGTTCACTGGGGAGCGGGACCTGGTCCGCTGGCTCGACGGCCAGATGGAGTTCGGGCTGGACCACGAGTCGCAGGGCCTGTACTTCGCCAACATGCGGTTCTGCGCGCCGGAGGAGGTGGACTCTCCGGCGACCTACCACCTGACGCCACCGGACCGGTCGTGGCCGCAAACCGATATCGACGAGTGGTTGGAGACTTTCAGCCCGACCCTCATCGGCTCGATGAGCGCGCACGAAGCCGCTCCCGGCCACTTCGCCCACGCTCGTGCCCTCCGGCATGTCGACGGGTTGTCGCGCCGGATCCTGATGTCATACACATTCGCCGAGGGCTGGGCGCACTACGCCGAGGAGCTGTGCGTCGAGGAGGGCTTTCGCTCGGACGACCCACGGTTCGAGATCGGCATGTGCATCTGGGCCCTGGTCCGCGTCGCCCGGCTCGCATCCGCCATCGGGCTGCACGGCGGGACGATGACCGTCGCGGACAGTGTCGCGAGATTCATGGACACGGCGTACTTCCCTCGCCCGGCAGCGGTACAGGAGGCCAATCGGGGTCTATTCGATCCGATGTACGCCCGTTTCACCTGGGGAAAGCTGGTGATCCGCGATGTCCGCGAGCGTGCAAGGACTGCTTGGGGACCGCGATTCTCGCTGGGTCGCTTCCACGCCGCGTTGTTCGAGCTTGGCTCGCCGCCAATCGGGCTCATCTATTCGATACTGGACACTCCGGCACTGGACACCTCAAGATCAGACAGCCGGACCTGATGACGCTTCTGCACGGCCGCAGGTCATCGCAGAGCCGGCAGCACCTCTGCACCGATCAGGTCGATCGCCTACACCGGCATCGGCCCGAGCGGCGGCCTGAACGAAAGGTGCGTCGCGTCCTGCTCGACGAGCCAATGGCAGCGGACCAACACGTCGTCCACACCGCCCGAGATCTACAACCGCAGCATCGAATCGGTGACGAGCGAGCGGGCAAGCACGTGATCCCCCTGATCGACCGCGGCCTGCGCGCCGTCGAAGTCGGAGACGCGGAGCCCGGCCCGCTCCAGCAGATACGGCGCAAAGGCTGCGCCGTAGTAGGCGATCTTGTCGGCAAGCGCGCCACGCGCGGCGTCGCGGTCCGGATCGACGGAGCACCAGAACAGATCCTGCAGGGAGGCCGCCAGCATTGCGATCTCCGCGGGGTGAATCGTGTACGGGTTGAAGATGCCGCAGCCCAACATGATCCGTTCGGTGCGGGTTGCCGCAGCACTGAGTAGGACCGGCGCGCTCTGCCAGAATAGGTCGTTCGACACCCACAGCTGGTCGAACCCAGCCCGCTCGGCCCGCACTGCTACCGCGAAGAACTCCTCGACGCCCAGGTCATTGTTGACGCGCAGACTGAACCGCATCGCCGTCACCTCCGCATCGAATTCGACCTCAACGGGCAGACCGGCGGTCCTCCCAGTCGATCCCCGAACGCACCTGTGATCGACGGTTGGTCAGGGGGCCCGTGTCGAGTAAATGTCTTCGTGACTATGGACCAGCCACCACCGGTCTGCGACGCGACGCCAGGCCGATGACACCCGGACGACTTCGCTGGTGCGAGCATCGCGCCGGGTCGCCGACGCGCTCTCGACGTGCAGTACGTGTCGACCGATGGCCGTGTCGCCGTAGACGCTGATGATGGGCGAGTTCACCGTCATCGCCGTCACCACCGGCCGATCTGTCCCTTGCGGCCGACCCGCCCGGATCCGGTTGAGATCGTCGAGACCGTTGGCGATGGGTTCGTGCACCGCGTCCCAAATCGTCGCTGTCGGGTCGATCCATCGGTCGATTCGATCACGGTCGTCGGCCAGGAAGGCGGCGTACATGGCCTTCTGCTCGGCCCAGATCAGCTGCTGATCGGTGTCAAAGTCCACCGTTTCAGCAAGGTCGTTCACCTCGGTCGCCTGCTCGATCATGTTCGGTCCCTTCGCACCTCGGGTTCGACGGCCGGAATCGTCGGATCCAACCATGAACTCATTAGCTTCCGTGCGTACGCCGATTCGGGGGAGTCGCAGACTTGCGCCGTCGAACCGGATTCCACGACATCTCCGTGGTACATGACCACCATCGAGTCGGAGATGTGACGCACCACGGCCATGTTGTGGCTGATAAACAGCATCGCGACAGCGAGCCTCTCCTGGACGTCGAGGAACAGGTCGATGATCTGCGCCTGGACCGAGACATCGAGCGCCGATACAGCTTCGTCGCAGATCAGCAAGCGCGGATCGAGAGCCAACGCACGGGCGATGTTGACCCGTTGCAGTTGACCGCCGCTGAGCTCGTGTGGACGGCGCTCGGCCAACGCCGGATCCAAACCCACTGAGTCCAGCAGCTCGAGTACGCGTAGGGCGCGACTGGCACGGTCCCCCAAGCTGTGGACCACCAGCGGCTCGGCTATCGACCAGCCGACGGTCCGGCGGCGATCTAAGGCGAGCAGCGGCTGTTGAAACACGGCTTGGACTCCGGCCCGGTAGGCCCTGCGATCTCGGTGCAGCCAATCGCTCAGCGGTCGGCCGTCGAACTCGATCTCGCCGACATCCGGCTCCAGCAGGCCGAGCAGGATGTTCGCGACCGTCGACTTCCCGGAACCCGACTCGCCGACCAGCCCAACGATCTCGCCAGGCAAGATCGTCAGATCGAACTCGCGCACTGCGACCGTCTCGCTCTGGCCGTCCCGGAACGTCTTTATCAGGCCGCGAACCGATAACAGCGGATCCGTCGTCATCGGCTCGCCTTGGGCAGGGCCGGATTCGATACGTCCGGTATCCACTCCCTGTCGACCTTCAGCCTGGTCTTGCGCCGGCTGTTCATCCCGATGGTCGAGGCCAGCAGGGATTGGGTGTACGGATGCTGGGGTGCACCGACGATCTGTGCCACTGGACCCGTTTCCACGACCGCTCCACGGAACAGCACGAGGACCTCCGTGGCCATTTTGGCCACCACCCCAAGATCGTGGCTGACCAGCAGCACACCCAGGTCACGTTCGGTGCGGAGCTCATCCAGCAGATCCAGTAACTCTGCCTGTACGGAGACGTCGAGCGCACTGGTCGGTTCGTCGGCCACGAGCAGCACCGGACCATGCAGCAAGGCACCGGCGATCATGAAGCGCTGCAACATCCCGCCGCTCAGCTGGTGTGGATAGGAATGCACGCGCCGGGAGGCCGATCGAATACCCACCCGGTTGCACAGTTCCAGTAGTCGCTCCAGCATCTCCGGGCGGCCCTTCCGGCTGCCGGTGATCAGCTGGGCGGCAATCGATCTGGTCGGATTCCACGACGCGCTAGGGTCCTGGAAGACCATGCCGATCCGCGACCGGCGAAGCGAGCGCAGCTCCCGCGGCGTGCGGGACAGCAGGTCGGCGCCTTCGAACCTCAGGCTTTCGGCCTGGACGTCTGCCGAGTCCACCAGCCGAACAGCCGCGAGCACGCTGGTGGTCTTTCCGGAGCCGGTCTCGCCGACGAAGGCGGTACAGGCGCCCGAATTCAACGCGAACGAGACTCCTTGTACAGCGGGGACCGCTGTTCCGTGGTAGGTGACGGAGAGGGATTCGACCTCGAGCAGGCCGCTCATCGCGTTCCCGCAGCGGCCCGGCGGTGAGCGCCACTGCCGTCGCCGATCCAGACGCAGAGCGAGACGACCAGCAGGATGATCAGCCCGGGGAAGAAGGGGTACCACCAGGCGTTGAGCACGTAGCCTCTGGCCGCCGAGATCATCAGACCCCACTCGGCGCTCGGCGGCTGGGCTCCGAGTCCCAGGAAGGAGAGCCCGGTGAACGCGACGAGGACATAGCCGATGTCCAGTGCCATCCGCACCGAGAGCTGCTCGGCGGTATGCGGAATGACATGCCATCGCAGGATCTGCGGGCCAGAGGCGCCGAGCGTCCGCGCAGCCTTGATATGCAGTTCCCCTCGTTGCGTGCGGACGGAGCTACGCACCATGCGTGCGTAGGAGGGCCACCAGACGATGGCCAGTGCTAGTACAGCCGACCAGAGACTCCGACCGACGGCCGCCGAGATCGCCATCGCCAGCACCAGATAGGGAAAGGCCAGGAAGACATCGGTGATCTTGCCCAGAGTCTTGTCGAGCCACCCGCCGACCCAACCCCCGATGGAGCCGATCACGGTGCCGACAGCGGCGGCCAACACCACGACGAGAACGGCGCAACCGAGCGAGGTGCGCGCGCCGAGGACCATCCGTGAGTAGATGTCGCGGCCGGCGTCATCGGTCCCGAACCAGTGCTCCCAGCTGGGTGGCCGGAACCGGCCGCCGACATCGATGGCGTAGGGCTCGCCCCTGGTGAGCAGGTTCGGCACCAACACCAGCACGACGAGCAGGATCAATAGCAGCGCAAGGATGATGCGTTTGGACGTGATCCCCTGAGAGAGGGTGCGGGTCGACGGCTGCGACATCTGGACCTTCATGTGAGCTCGCCGACTCGCGGATCCATTCTTCGGATGACGACGTCGGTGATCTCGTTGACGATGACAAAGGTGGCTGTGATGATCAGGGTGATCCCGAGAATTGGGTTGTAGTCGAATGTGCGGAACGCGTTGAAGGCGTACAGCCCGAGTCCTGGCCAGGAGAAGACCACCTCCACCAGAATGGTGCCGCCGAGCAGCCAGCCGAACTGCAAGCCGAGCATGGTCACTACCGGCGCCATGGCATTTCGCAGCGAATCCCGCACCACCACCGACAACGGGCTGTTACCGCGGGCCCGTGACGTGCGGATGTAGGGCATCTGCAGTTGGGCGGCCACCGAGGTCCTCGTCAATCGGACCGCCAAGCCCAGTTGGCTGATCACCAGCGCGGTCACCGGAAGAACGAGATGGGACACGGAATCAGTCAGGGCGTAGGTGTTCCCGGCCAGCAGGGAGTCCAGAATGCTGAACCCGGTGCGACGAGGAAGGTCGTAGGCACGGTAGTCCAACGAGCCCGACACCGGCAGCCAGCCGAGTCCGGAGGCCACCACTAGCTGGAGCAACAATCCGATCCAGAAGACCGGAAGCGCAGCACCGAGGATCGACAGCAGGTTGATCACCTTGGCATGCAGACCGTGTGGCAGCGCCGCCCAGATGACGCCGAGTGTCACCCCGAGCAGGGCGTAGACGACGAACGCCGAGATGACCAGTTCCAGGGTCGGCGGCAGGAAGTACACGATGTCCCTCAGCACTGGCTGTCTGGACTGGATGGAGTCGCCAAGATCCAGCCGCAGTATCCCTGCGAGGTATTTCAGGTACTGCTCCCAGAGTGGCAAATCCAGGCCGAGAGTGCGACGGACCTCGGCCACCTGGTCAGGGCCGGCATTGAGGCCGGCCGCGAGCCGCGCAGGATCGGCGGGAACCAGCCGACCGAGCACGAAAGTCAAGCTGACCGCGGCCCACACGACCACCAGGATCCAGCCGACCCGGCTGGCAGATTGCGCCACCCAGTGCGGGAAACGCGCGGCGGTGTGCACCGCAGGGTTCGGTGGTGGCGGGTCGCTCTCCGTTGTGGCTGAGGTCATGCGCTCGCGCGGGCGTAGAAGAAGCGCACGACGTAGTTGTAGTCCATCACCTCGTACTTGGCGGTCCACTTGCCGAGCACCGGCTGCGCGAGCTTGGGCTGAGCGATGTAGATGGCGACGTACTTGTCGTTGATGGTCTTGATGGTGTCGACCACCGCTGCATCCCGGGCGGGCTGCTCCGATATTCCTGGCAGCGCCGCCACTGCTTTGTCCACTGACGGATCGCTGAAGTACGACCAGTTGTAGCCGCCCTTGTCGGCCAGGCTGCTGGTCACGTAGCCCTGCGAGAGCATCGCGCTCGGATCATCCGAGACGGCCGACATGTTCAGAAAACTGATGTCGACAGCGGTGTCGGGCTTGGACTGTAGCTGGGACATCTGGGCCCACGGCACCATCTGGATCTTCAGGTCGATACCGATGTCCTTGAGGTTCTGCTGCAGCAGCGTTCCGGTGAACTCCTCGTAGGACAGCCCTGACAAGCCCAAGTAGGTCAGAGTCAGGCCGGACGACTTACCCGCATCCGCCAGCAACTTCTTGGCCTTGGCCACATCCCTGCTGGGCTTGGGCAGCCCTGCGATGCCGCTGCCGAATGCTGTGGGTAGCGCTCCGACCGCCAGATCGCCGTAACCCTTGTAGTAGTCGAGCATGGCCTGGTAGTCGAATGCCAGCGAGACGGCCTGGCGGACCCGGACGTCGGTCAGCGGACCCTTGGCGGTGTTCATCGGCAAGATCTGCACGCTCAGTCCGGTCTGCTCGATGAGCTTGACTCCAGCCATCTTCGCTGCCGACGCCGAGTCGTCCGGTCCGAGCGCGCCCATCATGTCGATCTTGCCCTGCTGCAGTTGTTGCAGTGCTGTCTGCACGTCGGGATCGACCCGCAGGGTGACGTGCGTTGGAGCGGCCTTGTCCCAGGAGAGGAAGTAGCCGGTGAATGCCTTCAGCTGGATGGCACTGGCCTTAGCCCAGCTGTCGAGCTGGTAGGGGCCGGTGCCGTCCTCGTTATCGGCGAACCAGGCCTTGGACCATTTGTCGGCGGCCGTCTTGTGCGCGTCGATCGTCTTGGCGCTGACGATCGCGATCTTCTGGAGCTTGCCGAGGAGGAAGACGTCGGGGGCGGTCAGGTCGAAAACAACGGTGGCGGCATCCGGTGCGGTGACCGACGAGACGTTGGTCAGCAGGGTTGCCGGCCCCTGGTTGATGCCTTTGGCTCGGTTGATCGTTGCCACCACGTCGGCACTGGTGAAGTCGGCGCCGCTGTGGAACTTCACGCCCGAGCGCAGCTTGAAGGTGTACTGGGTGTTGGCGCTGTTGACTGTCCAGCTCTCCGCCAGCGCCGCAACGGGTTTCACTCCGCCAGGCTCGTACATCGTCAGCGCGTCGTAGACGTTGCGGACGAACTCGAATCCGTCCGAGGAGAATGCGATCGCCGGGTCCAGGGTGGTGGTCTCGGCAATGTTGGAGAACACTACCGAGCCACCGCCAGCAGCGCCGTTTGCGCTGGCGCTTTCATTGGCCGGTCGACCGCACGCCGTCACGACTAGGGCGGCGGTCAGTGCCACAGCAACCAGCGAGGATCTTCTGATCATGGCCGTACTCCTTGGGTTGCGGGGAGAGAGGTGCGGGAAACTTCGGTGGTGTAGCCGTCGAGCACGTCGTTCTCGATGCGGCCGGGGGGCCGGTCGCCTGGCGGCCCGTAGCCGCCACCGCCGCCGGTCTGTACGCGAATGCGCGAACCCCTCGGTAGCGCAATGGCATTCGCCTTCAGGATGTGTTCCTCGCCGTGTCCACGGTCTATGACGACGTCGGTCGCCCGGCCTTCGCCGCCGCCGAAAAGGCCCCACGCTGGCAGCTTTGACCGCTCGAACCACAATGACACCGTTGTCCGCTCGGCCAGCGTCTCGTACGAGCGCCAGATTCCTAGGCCACCTCGGTGCTGCCCGGCTCCCCCGGAGTCGGGCAGCAGCCCGTACCCGGTGATCCTGATGGGATAGCGGGACTCCATGACCTCGATCGGGTAGTTCTTCAGATCACCGCCCCCATAGTTGATCTGGCCGTTGGCACCGTCCCGATCGGACATAGCTCCCCAGCCGACCCCGGTGGCCTCCCCGCAGAAGAACTGTTCGTCGCTGTCGTCGGGATAACCGATGAACAGAATGTTCATCGAATCAGCGGGTTGCCCGGCATTGACCGCCTCCGGCAGCGATGGAGCCAGCGCCTTGATGAACAGGTCGATCATCATGCCGAGGTGCGGGTAGTAGAACTGACAGGCGGCGGGCTCCCGGGCGTCAAACACCGAACGGGGCTCTGCCCTGACCACCATGTTCCGAAATGTCCCAGCGGTCACCGCGACGTCGGGATTTATCAGGAACTTGAAAGCCAATCGGGCTGCCGAGATGGTCTGGGCGAAACCGCAATTCATCGAACCGGGCGTCTGCGAACTGGACCCGTACAGGTCCAGCTCCAGGCTGTCGCCGGTCACGGTGACAGTGACGTTCACCGGAACCCTGGCTCCGGTTGGCCCCCAGGAGTCGAGCGCTCCAGAGGCGGAATAGATGCCGTCCGGGATCGCCGACACCGCCGCGCGGTCCAGCCGTTCGCATTGTGCAAACACCGATTCCGCTGCGGCGCTGATGATGTCGGCACCGAAGCGTTCGTATAGCCTCTGCAGCATCATCTCGCCTGTATGGCAGGCAGCCACCTGGGCATGCATGTCTCCCCACACTGACCGTGGCAGACGGCTGTTGCGCATCAGGAAATCGACGATCTGATCCTGCCTGACGCCCTCGCGGTACAGCTGCGTCGGCCCGATCCGGTAGCCCTCCTGATAAATGTTGGTGGAATCCATCGACTGACCGGAATCCTTCGCTCCGATGTCGAGCCAGTGAGCCTTGGTGGCGCCAAATCCGACCAGGTCCCCGTCGTAGAAGATGGGGGAGAAGATAGAGATGTCGTTCAGGTGGCTGCCGACCAGATAGCTGTCGTTGACCGCATAGACGTCGCCGGGCCGGTAGATCTCCACACCGCCGAAGTGGGCGGTTGTAGCAGCGATCGCAGCGTCCAGGGCGCCCAAGAAGATCGGAAGTCCCGGCGCCTGGCCGAGGAGCTGACCGTCGGCGTTGAACAGGCCGACGGAGCAGTCCTTCATCTCATAGATGATCGGCGTGTACGCAGAGCGCGCTAGATTGTTGTTCATCTGCGCCGCGATGGAGTCGAAAGCATTGCGGATGACCTCGACGGTGACCGGATCCACTGTGCCACCCGGCGAGAGGCGCTTGCCCATGCCTGCTGACATCACCGTCATCGGTCAGTTCCTTTCGAGAACGAGATGGCCGTTCCGGGAGGTCGTTGAGTGCCAGCCGGGCGGAATCGGCACAGTGCAGCCGGATTCGAGCAAGATCGCCGGCCCGGGCACCGATGATCCGGCGCTCATCGACATTCGGTCATAGACGGGCGTGTCGTACTTCCCGTCGCGGAATCTCACGGTCTGGTGTCCGAGCTCGATGAGCTCCGCTCGTTCGGGCAGCGCCGAACCAGGCGGCCGCTCGGTCAGACCCTTGGCCACGACGCGGAGTGCGACCATTTCCACCTGTTCCTCAGGGTTGTTGTGCCCGAACCGATCCAGGTGCTCGAGATCGAAGATCTCGTGCAGGCTCGCCAGAACGTCGGCGGTGGCCCGGTCGGGATCCCAACTGACCGTTAGGGTGTATTCCTGTCCGACGTAGCGCAGGTCAGCGCCGGGCAGTAGGGCCATGTCCGGGTCCTCGACACCGTCGAAGCGAAGTTGCGCACGCGCCCGGTCGGAGAGGTCCTTGACCGCACCCTGGAGGTCGGTCGCCTGCAGGCCGGCGAGCCGCCGAAAGAAGGTCTGAACCAGGTCGTGTCGGGTGTCGGTGTGCACCATGCCCCAGGCCGACAGCACCCCGGGGCTGCTGGGCACGATCACCCGGCCCAGCTCCAGCTCATCCGCGATCGAAACGGCATGCAGTGGGCCGGCTCCTCCGAACGCCAACAGGCTGAATTCTCGCGGATCGATCCCGCGGGCGACGGTGATCTCGCGAATGGCGTTGGCCATGGCCGCGTCGGCCACCGCGACAATGCCGAGCGCGGTCTGCTCTAGGTCGAGTCCTAGTGGCGCGCCGATGCTGTCGGTGGCGCTGCGGGCCGCCTCCGTGTCGATGGCGACGCTGCCGCCGAGTTTGGCAATGTCGGGAAGGCGGCCGAGCACTACGTTGGCGTCGGTGACGGTCGGTTCTGTGCCCCCCAGCCCGTAGCAAGCCGGACCGGGCACCGATCCCGCCGACCGAGGGCCAACCCGCAGTGCGCCGGCGACCAAGTGCGCCACCGATCCGCCGCCCGCTCCAATCGTGTGCATGACGACCGAAGGCGCAAGCAAGGGATGGCCCTCCAGCTCGGTCTGCGCGGCGATGTCCGCTTCGCCGTCGACCACCATGCTCACGTCGAATGAGGTGCCGCCCATGTCGATGCAAATGAATCGGTCGACCTGCAGTTCCTGAGCCACGGCGACGCCGGCCATGGTCCCGCCGACCGGACCGGAGAACAGCGTGTGCACGGCTCGATCGCGGGCTCGGTCAACCGACATAACGCCGCCATTGGATTGCATGACCTTCAGCGGCTCGCTAAGGCCACCCGCGTGCAACTCGTCCTCCAGTACCCGCAGGTATTCACGGACGATAGGCGCGATGTAGGCGGAAACTGCGGTGGTACTCGTCCTTTCGTATTCCCGCCATTCCGGTGCGATCTCGCTGGAGCAGACGACGGCGACGTCCGGCGCCTGCTCGGCGAAGATCTGAGCCACCATGCGCTCATGTGCGGGGTTCGCATAGGCATGGAGCAATACAACGGCCGCCGCGGTAACCCGGCCACTCAACTGGCGTGCCAGGTCGGCGACCGCGGAACCGTCGAGCGGGGTGACGACCCGCCCCGCCGGGTCCATACGCTCCATGACCTCGAAGATGTCGCGCCGGCGCACCAACGGGGCCGGTGACCTGAAGCGGAGGTCGTACATAGCCGGCCGGTTGGCCCGCCCGATCTCGTAGACGTCACGGAAACCTGCGGTCGTCAACAGCGCCAACGTGGAACCTCTGCGCTCGAGGAAGGCATTCAGGCCGGCTGTTGTGCCGTGCACCATCGACTGCACATCGCCAAGTCCGACGCCCAACCGTTCAACGGCGACGAGCACTCCATCGGCGAGGCGGCCTGGCGTCGACAGCGCCTTGGACGTCAGGAGAGTGCCGTCGCTGCCGACGGCGACCGCGTCGGTGAAGGTGCCTCCGATGTCGACACCGACTGTGTAGCGCTTAGATGCTGTGTGGCCCATAGTTTGCGTCGACCTCCAGGTGTCGGCCCGGCCGAAATTACCTACAGGGCGAACGGCACGTCGAACGTGAGCGGGTTGACCGCGACGCCCGCTCGTGCGGCACGGCGTATTTGACAGACGCGGCGAGAGTGGGACCAGATCATGGACCGTCGGGTCACCGTATCAACCGGTCGCTAAGCGCACAAGTGCACGCACAACGACCCCTCAGCCGACCGCGCGTCCGTCGCGGCCGCTCCGGCGGGCACGGACGTCAGAGCAAAAACGGCACGTCCTCACGTTCTAGCCAGAAGTACAGCCAGGTGTCCGTCTGGCGGTCGATCCTGCGGTTCATGACGCCAACGACGTTGGCGTCATCGACTCGCTTGAAGTGGTCGAGGACTGGTTCGTCGTCGTACACCAAGCTGGCGGTCACCTCGCCACGGAACTCGATCATCCACAGGCTCGCGCCGGCCCCGCTGGCGTACAGCGATCCGTCCGCATCGACGCAGATGTTTGGTTTGGCGTTGTCGGCGTCCACGAAGTGCTTGCCATGCCAGCGGGGTGCCTCGGAACGGCGGTTGTGCGGATGACCGGTGTCGAAAAGGGCGCCACGCCACGCTCCGAGAAGCTCCTCTACTCGAACCGGAGCCAAATCAGCCCAGACTTCTGCCAGTTCCTGCTGATCGATGGTGTCCCCGCGCAGTCGCAACCGCGCGAGACGTGCTGCTGCCTGGTCGATTGCCATGGAGGTTCCTCCTGGACCAACGGTTGGATCCGGCGCCCACAGCGCCGCCCGGTCATTGGTATCAGGTGAGCCCGCCAAGAGCCACAGTCCATGAGGCCGCCGATCGACGATCGTCACGGCTCACGCTCCGATCGCGCCGCGCAGCACCCCGGATCGCAATTTGCGACCATTGGTGACGCAGCAGTTCGGACAGTGAATCAGGCGCGCCTGCAACGGGTCTTGACCTTACAAAGCTCAGCGGAGGGTCAACGCGAGGTCATTGACTTAGGTACGGACGTGTCGTATCGGCAGACTTGCGATCACTTGTGCGCTATGCGTACCGAGTGGTATCGACCTAGTGGTGTGTCTCAATTTTGATTGATGTTTGCCAGGGCGACGCGGCCACGGGCAACCTTCACCAGGATGTCTTCGGCGGTGGCAGTCCAGACGAAACTGGTGCCTTTGGCGTTGTGCGCGGTCAGGTATTCCTCGATCTTGGCGATCAGGTCGGGCACCGACCGGAACACGCCGCGGCGGATCGCTTTGTCGGTCAGCTCCCTAAACCACCGTTCGACCAAATTGAGCCAGGACGAGGATGTCGGGGT
>JAABUN010006012.1_pt1 | contig 14392 bp, 12 predicted proteins | sample 5559311 | NCBI WGS metagenome assembly JAABUN01 (sample SAMN10711877, study PRJNA513370) | rock metagenome | isolation source: Antarctica rocks | place: Antarctica: Victoria Land, Siegfried Peak sud | reverse complement strand
CCAGATTCGTACGCAAGTCCTTGTCGTTCTCCAAGTCTGACCAGATGCACCTCATCTGCCTTCACCTGTTCCTAGTTCGCTACAACCTCCAACGGAGACATGACATTCTTTAGTGGGCCACTACCGGGATACCTATAAATTTTTTGTCTCTACGTGACGTGTCTTCACCCTTGGCTAAAGTGGAGCGGTCTGTCTCTGCTTGGGGTGCAGGGCTACGCACAGGACGCTCGACATCCGCTTGAGGCTTCTCTTCTTTCGGTTTCTCACTCATGTTATAAGTCTACTTAAAATAACCAAGCCAATTGCAAATAGAGCCATAGTTACTCCTATGTTGAAACAAGCAGCTTTGACTTCTAAACTTCCTTGAAGCTTATCAAATGCATCTTTGGTATTTGCCATCTGCTGCCTATAAAAGCTATCTAAGCGGATATAGACATCGCCGTTCTCAACACCTGACTGAGACTGATTATTGAGGTCTTCCATTTTATAAGGAGTATCATATTTTTTGACCTGAAGACCATAAAGGATTGCGGCCGTACCACATATCAGAAGGCAAAGCGATGTCAAATTTAGAATGTCGCTGATTAACCACGTAAACCACTTATCTGAGTAAGGGGGCTTGGTAAAAACCCATATCTCAAAGTTAGCTGCTGATACAGCCGTTCCTATAAAAGCAAGTGCAACTCCACAACGAACATTGATAGATTCAAAGCTTGTATTGGCCTCCTCATACGCTTTACGCATAAGCTGAAAGCTCTGTTCAAGTATCTCTTTATCCTCAGTATCTAATTTAGGCAAAAAACCCTCTTCGTTTAACTTTCGTCACTGCTTCAACCTCATTACCGTATAGCCCCTGTCGTCAACCCTTTAATAATTTGCTTGCTGGCGAACAGGTACACGATCAAAAGCGGCAACGTCGTCAGCGTCAGACCTGCAAAGAGAAGCGCCCAGTCGTTCTGGTGTTCACCGAAAAAGCTGAACAGTCCCAGCGGCAGCGTTTTGTACGCCTCGTCGCGGATAAAGATGAGCGGGAAGAAAAAGTCGTTCCACCAGGGGATAAAGTTAAAGATAGCGACCGTCGCCAGTGCGGGCCGAACGAGCGGCAGCATCACCTGCGCGTAGATACGAAACTCGCTCGCGCCGTCCAAGCGGGCAGCCTCCTCGAGCTCGCGGGGCAGCGTCTCAAAAAAGTTCGAGAGTACGAAGATGGTAAAGGGTAGCCCGCTCGCCACGTAAATCGCTACCAGCGACCAGGGTGTGTTGAGGAGCCCGAGCGTACGCATCAGAAAAAAGAGCGGCAGGATACCCAGACGAATCGGCAGCATCAGCCCTGCCAAAAAATACAGGGTCAAAAAGCTTTTGCCCCGAAAACCGTAGCGCCCGAGCGGGTACGCCGCCAGACTACCGAGCGCCAGCACCAGCACCACCGATACGCTCGTAATCCAGACACTGTTGAAAAAGTAGCTCGAGAAGTTGCCTTGCGTCCACGCCTCGAGGTAGTTGACCGGGCTCCAGCTCCGAGGTAGCGCGAACGGCGCGGTAAAAATCTCCCTCGAGTCCTTAAACGACGACACGATCATCAGCAAGACCGGGTAGACGACGCTGAGGCCGTACACCCCGAGCACCAGGTACACGAACGCCATACGTAAAGACCAGGTTTTGGTCATAAGGGTCTAGTTGACATTCTAGTCATAAACGACCGTTTCTTGCCGAAAAAGCCGTAACGCGGTAAACGAGGTGAGCGCGATAAAGGCGAACATCACCACGGCGAGCGCCGAACCCATACTTACGGCGTCTTGTCCCCCGCCGAACGCGGTGCGGTAAAAAAGCGTCCCGAGCACGTCGGTCGCGCCCCCGGGAGAGCCGTTCGAGCCCGCCATCACGAACACCAGCTCGAAGGTGTTGAAGTTGCCGATAAAGGTCAGCAGCGTGACGATAGTCAGAGCGGGGCGCAAGAGTGGCAACTGAATATGCCTGAAGACGTGCCAACCGCTCGCACCGTCCAGACGCGCCGCCTCGGTGTAGCTCGGCGGAATGCTGCCCAGATTTGCCAGAAAGATCATCATCGGAAACCCGAGCCACGCCCACGCGTTTACCGCGATAATCGTCGGCAGCGCCGTCTCCGGTTGACCGAGCCACGGTTGCGCGAGCGCGTCCAGACCCAGCAGTTTGAGCCCCTGATTGAGCGGTCCGAACAGTGGGTTCAGGATCAGGTTCCACAAAAACCCGACCACGACCGTCGCCAGCAGGTGCGGCATAAAAAACAGGTTTTGCCAGAAGCGCCCGCCGCGCCGAAGGCTGAAGATAATCAGCGCGAAGGCCAGCGCCACGGTGTTTTGCAAGATCATCGTCCCGACAAAAAAGACGACGTTGTGACCGAACGCCGCCGCCAGGTCGCTCCGCCACGGTTCGGTGGAGAATAGCCGGACGAAGTTGCCCAACCCTACGAACGCGCCGCGCCGAAGCCCTTGCCACTCGAACAGGCTGTACAGTAACGCGTTCAGGAGCGGCCAGACGATAAAAAGCGTGTAGACCAGAAAGGCGGGCAACCAGAAGGGCAAAAAACGCCAGAAGGGGGACTTGGCGGCCCCCCTCAGCGTGCCTTTAACAGCGCCGGACGTTCGGCTCACGCGCTAGTTGCCGGTCGAGGCGTTCTGTCCGGGGGTAAACCAGCTCGAGAGCTGCGACTGAAGGTCGGCGGCGACCTCTTCGGCGCTCATATCGTCCAGAAAAAGCCGCTGCATGGCTTCACCGATCACGTCGGTACCCGAGGGTGTGCCGTAACGAAAATGAACCAGCAGCAGGTACGGCGTCGCGGCCTCGTCGTAGAGCGCCACGATCTCCTGAAGGAGCGGGTCGGTAGGGGTAACGCCCGCAATCGGCGAAATCTGCGCCAGCCGGTCGGTAAAAAGCTGACCGAAAGCCGGGGAACCGAGCCAGTCGACAAACGCCAGCGCCGCCTCCTTGTCGTCGGCGCTGGTGCTGACCGCCCACGCCCCGTCTACGAACCACGAGCTGAGCTGCGCGTCCGTACCCTTGGCCGGAACCGCGAAGACGCCCAGCTCCAAATCCGGGTTTTGCCCCGCAAAGTACGCGCCCTCCCAGCTGCCGCCCGGAAACATCGCCGCCATCTCGGTGGTAAAGAGCGTCTGCGAATCGGTGTATGAAACCGCCGTTACGTCGGGGGGAAAGTACGTTTGCAAATCTTTGACGGCTTGAATACTTTCGACGAAAGCGGGGTCTTCAAAGGTCGCCTCACCGCTCAGCACACCCTCCATGAAAGCGTCGCCGCCGTAGCTCCCGGCCCCGACGACGCTGTGCAAAATCGGCAGCATCCAGGCGTCTTTGGCGGTCGTCGCCATCGGGATATAGCCCGCTGCTAAGAGCGCGTCGTTGAGGGCGATAAATTCGTCCCAGGTGGTCGGTTCCGAAAGTCCCAGCTCAGTGAAGATCGCCTTGTTGTAAAACATTTGCAGCGTTTGAAGGGCGAACGGCACGCCGTAAACCTGACCGTTCTCTTGCGAACGTACGGCGTCCAGAACGCTGGCGTCGTAGTTGGCGAGGCTCTCTCGTCCGTCCAGAGGTTCCAGGTAGCCGCCGTCGATCCACGATTTGACGCCGCCGTACGAGCGCGTCTGCACCACGTCGCCCGCGTCCCCGGCTTGCAGCGAAGTCGACACGAGGGTGTTGTATTCGGTATTCAGAAACGCCTCGAAGTCGACCGTCAGGTCGGGGTTTTCGGCGGTGTACGCCGCCAGAATCTCGTTGTACGCGTCTATATCTTCAGTACGCCATGACCACATCGAAAGGTTCTGCGCCGATACAACCGGGGCTAGGGACAGGACGAACAGGGCGAGCCTACAGGTAAGCAGCCGACGTTTCATAAAGACCTCCTTGAGCTTAGGTTATAGCACATCTTACTCACCCAACCAACCAGTTCTATACCAGTTTGGTAGACTCTACTCGTCGACTATGACTCAAATCCTGCCGCTAGCCAATCAAATAGCGGTTAGCGTAGGTAAGGGTCGCTAGTCCTCATCACGGACAGAGAGCAACTTGAAAGGGGTAGCTATGCTGACGTTGTATCCCAGGGCCGACGACGCAGGTTCGTCACAAGCCGCCAACCGCGCGATTCGTGAGTGTGTGGCGGGCGGCGTGATCAAAAACATTTCGCTGATGGCTCCGCCCGCCGCTATAGAACATGCGGCTGTGGTGCTCAGAGACCTGGACACAGCCGACGTTTGTTTCGGCCTGCACGTCACCCTGAACGCCGAGTGGGACGGGATAAAATGGGGGCCGATCACGAATCCCGAAGAGGTACCCAGCCTGGTCGATGACCAGGGACATTTTTTGGCGGACCCCAGGGAGTACGTCGGTCGTATCTCCGTTCCCGAAGCGTTGAGAGAAGCCAAGGCGCAGTTAGACAAGGTGCGCGCATTAGGCTTCGAGCTTTCGTATCTGGACGAACATATGGGCGTCGGCGTCAGCTGGGTACCTGAACTGCATCAGGCGCTCGTTGAGCTTGCCCGGCAAGAAGGTCTTTACCACGCCGACGTGAAGGAGCCGTTGCCAGCGATTGATCTGAGCGGCGACGTTTTCGCACGTTTCAAGCGGAGAATAGGCGAGTATCCGGAGGGTGAGCTGATCTACTACACCCACCCGGCCTTTGCCGACCCCGAACTCGAGCCCTGCTACAACGCCGACGTTCCCAAAGGCAAGATTTCTCGGGAACGCGACGCGGAGAGGCGTCTGCTCTGCAACCCCGAAACCAAAGCGTGGCTGGCAGAGCGCAACGTTCGGCTGAAAAGGTTTTCTGAGCTGTAGGGAGCGTGTTGGGGTTTTAAGCTGATGGTTTCGCCGAGGTGGAGTACAGAGTCCGAGAGTCAGAATACAGAAGTCAGGATTTTAGAAAACTTTCTTCTGCAAGGGTGATGCGTGCCGTGCAGCTCGGCTGGGTTTTTGGGTAGGGGCCGCTACAACTCCGCGCCGGACGCCAGCCACGTCCCGAACTCAGCCTCTGCCAGCTCACCGTCGACGGTTCGCCGGAGCACGTCCGAACCTGCCAGCAGGTCGATAAAGGGCCGCTCACCGAGCCAGCCGAAACTCGAGTTTTGTCGCCGCACTTCGCCGAGGAGCACCCGCGCCGCCCGGAGCGGGTCGAAGGGGCCGGTTCGGGCGAGCCGAACGCCCGAAACCTCTACGCCCATATGTTTAGACGCCACCGGGGTAAAACGTACCGGCTCGGCGTGGATGCCTTTCAGGTCGTTGAGAGCTGCCGCCAGCGCCGCCCCGCCCAGCCACGGCGCGCCGAGCTGCTCGAACGGCGCGTCGGTTCCGCGCCCCTCGCTGAGCGTCGTACCTTCCAAAAAGACCGTCAGCGGGTAGACCTGAGCACTCGCCAGTCGCGGCAAGTTGGGTGACGGCGCGCGCCACGGCAGGCCGGTTGCCGACCAGGGTGCGCCACTGTCGCCCGTCATCCGAACGACGTGCAGGCTGGCCTCGAGGCCCAGATCACGCGCGATACGCGCCGCCAGGTCGCCCAGCGTCAGGCCGTGAACGAAACGGACGTTGTGCGCGCCCACGAACGACTCGAAACCGTCCGTAACGCCCGCGCCGTACGCCGCGCGTCCGAGCGGATTGGGGCGCTCGAGCACCACCAGCATCGTCCCGTCCTCGGCGCAACGTGTCAGACACGCCTTGAGCGTCGAAAGGTAGGTGTAGGCGCGGACGCCGACATCTTGCAGATCGAAAACGAGCGCGTCCAGGTCGTGTAGGTGCTGGGGTTCAGGAGCACGCCGCGCCCCGTAAAGGCTGACCACCGGCAACCCGCCGCGCGCCCCGTCGCCGACCCCTTCACCTGCCGCCGCCGCACCGAAAAAACCGTGTTCGGGGCCGAACAACCGAACCACGTTTGCGCCGGAGCGCCGCAACACCGACAGCGCGTATTCGCCATCCGGAAGCCTCGAGGCCGCGTGTGCCAGCAGACCGACGCGCGCGCCCCTCAGAACGTCGGGGAGTTTGGTGGCGATGACCTCGAGGCCGACCCTGACCCGCCCGCTCAAAACCTGCTCACAGCACACGCACGGCTTTTGTAAGCGCGCGGCGGAGGCGCTGACCGTAAGCGTCCCCGGAAAAGCTGTCCACGCTCACGCACATGTGCTGCGCGTTGGCGTGAACGAAACGTTCACTGTCCAGAACGATAGCGACGTGTCCGGGAAAAAAGAGCAGGTCGGCGGCCCGCACCGCGTCCGGTGCAACTTCACGTCCACACGCCGACTGCTGATCGGCGTCACGGGGTAAGGCTACGCCGAAGGCGTGGTAAACGGTCTGCACCAGCCCCGAACAGTCGAGTCCCCAGGCGCTGACGCCGCCCCAGACGTAAGGTGTTTCGAGAAACCGCAGGGCGAAACGGGTGACGGCTTCGGGGTTAGGCGCTAGAGACTCAGCCGTGGTGAGCAGCCTCGAGGAGACGTAGCCTTTACGCTCTTCTTTATCTGCGTCAGGAAAAGCCACCTGCGACCAGCCGCCTGCTTCGCCCATATTCTCGCCTAGAACGCAGAGCGGCGCGCCGTAAGCGAGCTCGGCTACCCGTGCCGCCGCCACCTCCGGCCCGGCGAAGATATGACCCCGCAAACCCGTAAAAGAGTGCGTCGCCCCGGGCAGGGTGCCGAGCGCAGAGGCTGCAACCCAGCCAAGATACCCGTCTCGCGCCGCCACCTGGACAAAACCGTTTTGCGTATCGTAAACATGTACAGCTTCGCCGAAACCGACCTCGGAGACCGTTTCGGCGCGTGCCGAAGGGGTGCCTAACAGAGGCGTGCGATTGACGATCTGCCGGGCCTGCGCTTCCGGAAAAGTGACCGTCAGCTCGAGCCCATGCTCGGCGGCATGGGCTGAAAGGTGGGGCTCGAGCACCCCGTCCGCCACCCCGCCCAGCGCGCCCCCGGAAACGGACACGTCGCAGAGCGTCACTCTAGGGTCGCCCAGCGTCGCTATCCACTCGGTCAACGCCTTTTGAACCGATTGCCGCTTTGCCTCATCCACGCTCAGCACTCCCTTCCCAAACCTGCACATTCCCAGAACCCCCACCGGCTGTTCAGCAAACCACGCCGATCTTTCCCTGCCGAAACCTGCGCGGCTCCAGAGAACGCCTTCTCCGTGAAGTCTCCCTTTTTACGTTCCAACCTCCGAATCCCACCCTCATCTCGGCCTCTAGAATCCCCCCGTCCGCGTCCCCGCGACCACCGCCCACCGCGCGCCCGTTGCGCTCGGCAAGGTGTTGGTCAGCCCGAAGTGGGCGTAGTAACCGAGGACGGCGAAACAGAGTGCCTCACGGTCTTTGGGGGTTGCGCCCCGAACACTGAGCGGTTCGGTACGGATACCCTGCGCGCTCAGCCGAAGCTGAAGCGCCGTCATCAGGGTGTCGTTGTACGCGCCGCCGCCCGCTATGAGAACGTGCTCTACCGTCCCTACCGAAAGGTAGGCTCGAGCTACACTTTCGGCGGTGAGCGCCGTCAGGGTAGCGAGCGCGTCGTGTCCGGTCAGACCCGCCAGCGCGTCCCGGCACGCTGCAAGCGTAAAGACTTCGCGGCCCGTTGTTTTGGGGTAGGGCAACGCGTAGTAGGAGTGTTCCAAAAGCGTTGCCAGCACCCCTTCGTCGGCGCGCCCCGACGCGGCCAAACGTCCGCCCTCGTCGAAAGGCTGAGCAAAATAGTGCGCCGCCGCCTCGTCTAACAAGCAGTTTCCCGGCCCGGTGTCGAACGCCACCACGTTGTCCGGGTCGCCATCCGCAGGCAAGTAGGTAAGGTTCGAGATGCCGCCGAGGTTGTGAACACCCGTGGCGCGGCCCGGTTCATGAAAAAGCTTAAGGTCACCGAACGCGACCAGCGGCGCGCCCTGCCCACCCGCCGCCATATCCGACTGCCGAAAGCCTGCGTAGACGGGTACAGCGACCCGCTCCGCGACGCGCGCCGGTTCACCGAGTTGGAGCGTGCCGAGCGTCCGCCAGTCCCTCGAGGCGTCCGTGCGGGGGATGTGATAGACCGTCTGCCCGGACACGGCGGCGAGGTCGAAAGGGAGCAGCGTTTCGGCGTGGTCGGCGACCACGTCGCCAAGTTCGGCGTGAAGTTGCGTCAGCGTCGCTACGTCCGAGGTTTCTGGAACCATCGAACGCAGCAGACGTTCGCGTAAGCCTGCCGGGTAAGGCGCGCTGGCGCGGCCCAAAACGTCCCACTCGAGCCCTTTGGGGGTCAGCTCGAGGCGCACCTTAACCGCGTCCACACCGTCGCACGAGGTTCCCGACATCACGCCCAGAACCGTGCGGGCCGGGAGTGTTTCAGCCCGGGGCATCAGTAACCTTTCATCCCGGCACCGACTGGAAACGTCTCACCTGAACCCGTACCGACCGGTACCGGCAACCGTCCGCTGGGCCGCCGCCTACCGAGGAGCAGGTCTCTGGCGGCCCGCAAGTTCGCGTCCCGGTAGCCGTACACGGCAGCGTAGGCGTCCGGGCGGGCGGAGAAAAACCGTGCGTCGTCCGGGTTGCCGAGCGCGACGACTACGAGCGGTCTAGCAGTTGCGGCGAGGTCGGCTTGCAGCGCCACCAGACCCTCCGGAAACGCGCCGAACCCGTGATAGCTCGCCAGCACCACCACGTCGGCGGTGGCGGCTTTTTGCACGGCTTCCGCACGTTCGGCGGTGGTCGGGTGTTCACTGACCAGGGCGCTGCGAACACCCGCCCGCGCTGCCTTAAGAACGCTGCCGAGGTGCTGCGCGTCGCCGTACCCACGCGGTTGCGGCGCGACCACCAGAATCTCCTGCTCCGCACGAATAGGCAGCACGCCGTCGTTCCATAAAAGCGTGGCGGCCCGGTGCGCGACCTTTTGGGCCAGGGCGCGGTGGGCCGGGGCGTCGGGTCGCGGGGCGTTTTGCCAAGGGTAGCGTTCTGCCAGCCTCGAGCTGCGCCCCAGCGCCTCCAGCACCCTGTCGCGGCTCAGCCTGCCGTCCTCGAGCGCCGCTTGCAGCGCCCCGTGGACCTCGTTCTGCACGGCCTCGTCACCGACCACGAGCAGCAGGTCGGCCCCGGCCTGAACGCTCCTCAGCGCCGCCTCACCGGGGCCGTAACGGTCTGCGATGGCGCGCATATTGAGCGCGTCGGTGATCACCACGCCGTCAAAACCCAACTCGCGGCGGAGCAGTCCTGTCAAGATGGGTTTTGAGAGCGTCGCGGGCTGGTCGTCCAGCGCCGGATAGACCACGTGCGCGCTCATTACAGCCGGGACACCGGCGTCTATAAGCGCCCTGAACGGGGGCAGCTCGAGCCTCTCCAACCCCGCCCGGCTCCGCGTCACTACCGGCAGGCTCAGGTGCGAATCCGTGAGCGTGCCGCCGTGACCGGGAAAATGCTTGGCGACCGCCGCCACCCCCGCATCGTCCAGACCCGCCGCGAACGCCACGCCCAACACCGCTACTGCCGCCGGAACGGAGCCGAACGACCGCCCCGCGACGACAGGGTTATCGGGTTCGCTCGCCACATCGACGACCGGCGCGAAGTTCAGGTTGAACCCGGCGTACGCCAGCTCGAGGCCGATAGCCTCACCCACAGCCCGCGCCAGCGCCGGGTCGCCCGCCGCGCCGAGGGCCGGGTTGCCGGGAAAAAGCGCCCACCCCTCCCCCTCGTTATCTGGTCGCAGGGTGCTGATCGTTCCGCCCTCCTGGTCGATACCGAACAGCAGCGGGTACGGAGCCGCCGCCTGAAGCTGACGGGTCAGCGCGCGGGTCTGCGCGGAACTTTGGGCGTTACCTGCAAAAAAGATAAACCCCGCCGGACGCACCGCTCCAAGTTGCGTGAGCGGCGCTTGGGTTCCCTCAAACGACAGCAGCAGCAACCGGCCCACGTCTATGTCGCTCATATCATCTACCTGCTCTGTACCCTGCGCCTGTACAAAAGTCAGGCAAAGTGCGAGCAAAAGCCACCGCATCAGCTGCCGAACACCGCCCCGTGAAATGCAGCGCGGAGCGCGCCGATCCCTTCGCCACAGCTTCTCGAGGGATGCACGCGGTTGGTCAGCAACACCGCAAACCGGCCCGCAGCGGGGTTTAGGTACAGGCTCGTCCCGGTAAACCCGGTGTGTCCGTAGGTAGCGGAGTCCCCCCCATCCGACACCAGCCAACCCAGCGCACGCCGACCCGCCTCGCCCCGCGCGTGCTCCCGCGTCGCCTCACGGAGCCGTTCGGGAGACGCGAAGGGCGCGTCGAGCCGGAGCCACGCCTGCGCGTAGCGGGCCAGGTCGCGCGCCGTACCGAACAGACCCGCGTGACCCACCACACCGCCGAACACATAGGCGTTTTCGTCGTGAACTTCGCCCTCTAAAAGCCGTCCGCGCCAGCCACAATCTTCGGTCGCGGCGACCACCGCCCCGTCCGGCACACCGTAAGCCGTTTCGGTCATGCCGAGCGGCCCGAACACGTGGGTTTGCGTAAACGCGTCCAGCGTCACGCCGCTGACGCGCTCGACGGTCGCGCCGAGCAGAATGAAACCGAGATCGCTGTAGACGACCCGCCCTGCCGGGTGCTCGAGCGGCGTTTGCAAGACGTTCCCTAGAGCAGTTAGGCGGCTGCTCACCAGCGCAAACAACGGTTTCCAGGCGGGCAGACCGGCGGTGTGGGTCAGCAGCTGCCGCAGGGTCGCGTCACCTAAAGAGGGCGTCTGCATCCAGCCCGCCTGCGAAAAAAAGCGCCGCACCGGGTCGTCCAGAGACAGTTCCCCGGCCTCGGCGAGCGCGAGCACTGCGGGCAGCGTCCCAACGACTTTGGTCAACGACGCGAGGTCGTAACGGGTCGCCTCGGTAACGGCTGGCCCGCCGATCCGCGTAACGCCGTAAGCGCCGACTAGCGACGCGTGCTCGGCGTCGCCGACGACCGCCACGGCCCCCGGAACTACGCCCTCGGCGACCGCCGCCTCGAGCCTCTTGTGCGCGGCTTCAATCACGGCAAAAGCCTATCACGCGCCATACGAGTTGCTGTGCGAATTGCTGTACAAACTGGTCTAAAATAGGTACACTCCGAACATGAAAGGTTCTAGGCGCGGACAGGAGCGCAGGTGACGCCGCCCGGTGACTTCGTGCAGTTCGCCCCTCGTCCCATACCCTCGCAGGACGTTTTAGACCTGCACGTTTCAGGCCGTGACGTTTCGGGTCGGAGCGTTTTAGGTCGGTATACTCCGGCCCCCGGAACACCGCGATGATTTCAGAACCCGTTTTAGCTATCGACAAGGCGCATCCTACGCCCGCCTATCTGCAACTTCGGGACAAGCTCCGCAGCGCCATCCTGGGCGGCATTTTTGCGCCCGGCGAGGCGCTGCCGTCCGAACGTGAACTCGCCGAGATGTTGTCCCTGTCACGGATGACGGTGCGGCGCGCCCTCGAGCTGTTAGTCGAGCAAAAACTTGCCGAACGGCGGCAGGGCTCGGGAACGTACGTGCTTCCGAGGCGGCTCGAGCAGACCGTAGACCGGGTGCTGGGTTTTGCCGACGAAGCCAAAAGTCTGGGGTTCAGGGCGGGCAGCACCCTGCTCGAAACGCTTCTCCTCCCCGCCGACGCGCAGGTCGCGGCGGCGCTCAAACTTGAGCCCGACACCCCCGTACGCCGCATCACCCGCCTCCGCACCGCCGACGGTGCGCCGCTGGCACTGCAAGCGGCGCACCTGCCGCCCCCCTACGCCGCCCTGCCCGCTCACGCGCTGAGCGCCAGCGGCAGCCTCTACCAGGCGCTCGCCGAGCACTTCGGCTTGACCGCCCGGCGCGCCCGCCAGACGGTGAGCGCGCGCCCCGCCAGCGTCCGCGAACGCGACTTGCTGGGGCTGCCGCGCGGCGTCCCGGTACTCGCTTTGGAGCGCACCACCTTCGGCGACGACGACGCCCCTTTCGAGTTCGTACGGAGCGCCTACCGGGGCGACAAATATCAGCTGGGGCTCGAGCTGCGAGCCCCATAGACAGCTCGAGATATGACGCTTTTACCTGACCGAAATACCGCGCCCGGATTCCTCCAGCCTCCCCAACCCGGTTTTCTAACAGGTGTCAGCCGGGTTGCACCCCACTCGGTCGATGCAAAGGCTACCAGGCACTTTGAGAGATGATCGGCTAGACCTGCGGAGACGCAACGCCGTTTCTGCCACCGACCGGAAGCCGCCACAAATAGCTACCGCCTCTACCCCACAAACCTCCACCCATCTCTCGGTACTCATCTCTCGGCACTCAAAACTCGGTACTCAGCACTCAAACCTCAACCCGCACCGGAGAAACCTCATGACAAAAACCACTCCCCACCCACCTCCACGAACTGAAACCTCGCTCGAGTCTTATCACGACCTCGATACCTGGCCGCTCGAGCGCAGCCTGACGGCGATTGTAGACAGCAACGCCGTTGCGGTAGAGGCGGTACGGCGCGCGCTGCCCGACTTGGAGCGCGCCGCCGCCGGGATCGAACGCGCGCTTACGGCGGGGGGCCGCCTGATCTATCTGGGATCCGGAACCTCGGGGCGGCTGGCGGTGCAAGACGCCGCCGAACTGCCGCCGACCTTTGATTTTAGACGCGCTCACGCGGTCTTGGCTGGTGGCAACGACGCGGGCGCTCAGGCCATCGAAGGGGCCGAAGACGACGAAGACGAAGCGCGCGCGCGCCTCCGAGCCCTCTCCGTCACGGCGGACGACGCCGTGGTCGGTGTGGCGGCGAGTGGCAGCACCCCCTTTACGGTCGCCGGGGTGACGTTCGCCCGCGCGCAGGGCGCGTTTACGGTCGGGATCGCCAACAACGCCGGGACGCCGCTCTTGCACGCCGGTGAGGTCGGGGTACTGCTGGCGACGCCCGCCGAAGTCCTGGCGGGTTCGACCCGGCTCGCTGCCGGAACCGCCCAAAAGGTTGCGCTCAACGCCCTTTCGACCGCCGTGCTGGTGCGTCTGGGTGGTGCGTACGGCAACCTGATGGTCGGGATGCGCCCGCAAAACCAGAAACTCCGGGCGCGCGCGGTGAGGATGGTCGCGCAAGCTACCGGCTGCACCCCCGCCGAGGCTGAGGGGGCGCTGAAAGCGGGTGGGGGCGTCCGCGTCGCTATCGTTACGCTGCTGACCGGCGTTTCGCCCGAAGCTGCCCGCGAACGCCTGGCCAAGCATCAGAACCGCGTCCGGGAGGCGTTATAGTGTCTACCACCCATTTCGAGCGAGAGATCAGAGAACAACCGGACCTACTCGAGCAGCTTTTAGACAACGACGCCGTGCGCGCCGTCGCGGGGGCGCTCCGCGAACGCGCCCCGCGCCTGATCACCACGCTCGCCCGGGGCTCTTCGGACAACGCCGTGACCTTTTTCAGCTATCTGGCGGGGCAGACGCTGGGGCTGCCCGTCGCCAGCTTGCCGCCGAGCCTGCTGAGCGTCTACGCCGCCCGGATGCAGGCGCAGGGAACCGTCACGCTCGGCGTCAGTCAGTCGGGTGAGAGCAGCGATGTGGTCGGCGGCGTGGAGGCGCTCAGGGACGCGGGCGCGGTGACCGTGGCGCTCAGCAACGACCCATCCAGCAGTCTGGTCGCCGCCGCCGACTACGCGCTGTTGCAGAGTGTAGGCGTAGAAAAAGCCCTCGCCGCCAGCAAAACCTTTACCTCGCAGCAGCTGCTGCTGTCGCTGCTGGTCGCGCACTGGGGCGAGAACGACGCGCTGCTGAGGGCTCTGCGCGCGGTTCCGGAGGCGATCACAGCCCTTCTAGAAGACGCGGACGGGGCGCATACCGGCCTGAAGGAGATCGCACTGCGCCTGACCCACGCCCGCAGCCTCTACGTGCTGGGCCGTGGGCTCTCGTACGGCCCGGCCCTCGAGACCGCCCTCAAACTTAAAGAGACCTGTTATCTGCACGCTCAGGCGTATTCGTCCGCCGAGTTTCAGCACGGCCCCATCGCCGCGGTCAACCCCAGCGACCCGGTGCTGATGCTCGCGCTCGGCGACGCTACCGCAGACTCCAACCACGCCGCCGCGACCAAACTCCGCGCAGTCAGCGCCGACTTGTGCGTGCTCAGCAGCAGCGAATCCCTCCGCCAGGACGCCACCACCGCCATCACCCTTCCCGGCGGACACCCGGTTACGCAGGCGTTCGTGATGGTGGTCGCGGGTCAGCTACTGGCCCTGCACCTCGCCACCGCCAAAGGGCTCGACCCGGACACGCCCCGGAACCTGAAAAAGGTGACGAAGACGATGTGAGGGGAGTACCGATTACCCAGTGCTGAGTACCTAAGTATCTCCCGGCTAAGGTTTAGACATTGATAACATCCAGAGCTTTGAGTCCGAGCGTGAGAGCGGCTTTGAGTTGCTCAAGAGTGTCGTAACACCGCCGGGGCATGAGGAAGCCTTT
>JAABUN010006011.1_pt1 | contig 14393 bp, 14 predicted proteins | sample 5559311 | NCBI WGS metagenome assembly JAABUN01 (sample SAMN10711877, study PRJNA513370) | rock metagenome | isolation source: Antarctica rocks | place: Antarctica: Victoria Land, Siegfried Peak sud | reverse complement strand
ACTCGTTCTTCCGCGTCACCAAGGAAGCCCTCAAGCACCTGCAGCCCGGCTCGGCGATCATCAACAGTACGTCGATCCAGGCGTATGAGCCGTCGCCGACCCTCGTGGACTACGCCAGCACGAAGGCTGCGATCAACAACTTCACCAAGGGCCTGGCCCAGCAGCTCGCCCCCAAGGGCATCCGGGTGAACGCGGTGGCCCCGGGCCCGATCTGGACGCCGCTGCAGCCGTCGGGCGGCCAGCCCGCCGAAGAGCTGCCCGAGTTCGGGAAGGACACGCCGCTCGGCCGTGCCGGCCAGCCGACCGAACTCGCCCCGGCGTACGTTTTCCTCGCCTCCTCCGAGGCGAGCTACGTGCTCGGCGAGACGCTGAACGTCAATGGCGGTATGCCTTCGCCCTGATGTCCTCCGCGCGGTACAGAACAGCCCCGGACTCGTGGAGTCCGGGGCTGTTCTGCGTGGTACATGATGAAGGCTACCCGGCGTCCTCGAGGGCGTCGAAGTCCGTACGGTCGATCCTGCGGTGGTATCGCATGCCAGCCAGACCTCCCAGCATCGCTCCGATGAGCGCGATGGCTGCTACGACCGCCAGGCCGATGAGCCCTGGGCCCGTGAGGTCCTGCGAGGACGGGACGCCGATCCCCTGGAAGCGGTCGGTGACGTTTGCCTGGTTTCCCACGATGAGCCCGGTGATGGCGAGAACCACGGCGACGATGACGGCCCACAGCCACACGGCCACCCCCTGCTTGACACCGCTGAAGCGAGCCATGCGGCCGGCGACGTAGCCGCCCGTGTAGTAGGCGATCAGCAGGATGACGCCGAAGACGACGGCGGCCGTGATGCCCACGGACTGCGCCTCGCTGGAGCCGCTGGTCACGTCGGATGCGGACAGGTTCCCGCCGATGCCGAAGATCGCGGCCACCGCGCCCACGAGGGCTGAGAGCAGGACGAACATGCCGGTAGCGGTCAGCCAGCCGAAGAAGGCCGAGCCGAACTTCATGCCCCCGAAGTGCTCCTTCTCGCGCTGGTGGAGCAGCTTGCGGTCCTCAAGGCTCGGCACACCCGATCCCCCCGCCGCTGCCCGGGGCCGGTGCCGCTCGCGGCCGGTGTCTCCGACGTCGCGGTCGTCCTGGTCCCTTGTACCCATGACCGGGACCACCTGCGTGTGTGCCTGGGTCTTCGCGTCGGTGTCGCGCGAGATATCCCTCGATGCCGAGATGGGTGCGGTCTGCTCGCGGGTCGACGTGGTGTCATCCAGCCGGATGGAGCGCGTCTCGTCCGAGTCTCCGGAGTACATGCCCGGGACGTAATCGCCGCTCGCGTCGTCGTCGGGGGAGTATGCGCCGGGCACGTAGTCGCTCCCGCCGTCGTCTGGTCCGCGGCGTGACGACGACGTGTCCGATGCGCCCGTGCTGCCGATGCCATTCGCGCCCGTCGCGCTGCCGGCGCTGCTCGCGCCGGCCCCGGAGCGTCCCGTGTCCATCAGCTCTGTCGGGTTGTCGCGGGAGTCGACGTGCTGCGCTCCGTCGGCATCGGCCCGTCGGCGGTCGCCGTCCGCGTTCCCTGTTCCTGGTGTACTCACTGGTTCTCCTGATCTCAGGGCCCGCAGGCTCGCTAAGGTGGCTTACTATTCTCCACAGTATTCCACGGTGCGACGGGCACCGCCCTGCTTCGCGGCACCGCGTCGCGCTACAGGATGCAAGACTGGGCGCATGGGTCTACAGGTGTTCATGACCGTGGTGTGCGGGGCGCTCATCGCCGTCGGTATCGCGGGAGTCGTGGTCCCGGTGCTTCCGGGGAGCATCCTCATCATCGTCTCGCTGCTCGCCTGGGCCCTGACGGTGGCGAGCACCGAGGGCTGGGTGGTCTTCGCGATCGGCACCGTCCTGGCCGGCGCCGGCCTCGCGGCGGGCCTCGTCCTGACCGGCCGTACCCTGAAGCAGCGTCAGATCCCCGGCAGGTCCGTGACCGTAGGTGTGCTGGCCGGGATCGTCGGCATGTTCGTCATCCCCGTCGTCGGACTCTTCGTCGGGTTCGCCCTCGGGCTGTTCGCGAGCGAGTTCGCCCGGCAGCGGGACGGACGCGCGGCCGTGACGTCGAGCCTTCATGCGCTCAAGGCCACGGGCCTCGGTATCCTCGCCGAACTGGCGCTCGCCTGTCTCGCCGGCACCACCTGGGTCATCGGTGTGTGGGTCTACTTCGCCACAGCCTGACCGTCAGGACTTTCCCGCGATCGAGAGGGCGGCGGCGATCAGTGCGAGGTGGCTCAACCCCTGGGGGATGTTCCCCATGAACGAGTGATCCGACGGCTCGATCATCTCGGACATGATGCCGACGTCGTTCGCGAGGGGCAGGAGTTCCTCCATGAGGTCCACGGCCTCGTCGCGGCGTCCGACGGCGACGAGTGCCGACACCATCCAGTAGGCGCACGCCACGAAAGTGGCTTCCTCGTGCTGCATGCCGCTGTACCGGTACAGGAGCGGGCCGGCGCCGAGCTCCTCGCGGAGGGCGTCGATGGTTGAGGACATCCGTGGACCCATGTCGAAGCCGCTGATCGCGTGCAGGAGGATCGAGGCATCCAACTCCTCCGACCCCGGATACCAGACGTAGCTCTGGCGCTTCTCGGACCACCCGTGCTCGTGCACCCAGTCATGGATGCGATCACGCTCTGCGGCCCAGCGCTCGACGGGCCCCTGAAGCTGACCGTGCTCGACGAGCAGGACGGCGCAGCGCAGGGCGTTCCAGCAGCCGAGCTTCGAGGTGGTGTAGTGGCGCTCCTCCGGCAACTCCCACATCCCGGCGTCGCGTCGCTGCCAGATGTCGCAGGTGAGGTCGGCCAGTTCAGCGAGCTGACGCATCGTCTTGGGGTCCAGCACGTGACCGGCCTGCACGTATTGCCAGACGATGTCGAACACGTCGCCGAACACGCCGAGTTGCAGCTGGCCCGCGGCGGGGTTGCCGTCGACGACGGGTCCGTTACCCCGCCAGCCCGACAGATCCGGGTGCGATGTGCCCGTCGGCGTCGCACCGTTCAGGCGCGTGAAGACCTCGAGGTCCGACCCTTGCGATCGAAGGTTCTTCAGCATCCACGACACTGCCGCATGGACCTCCTCGCGGACTCCCGCACGCGTCAGGGCACGCAGCGTGTAGGCGGTGTCCCTGACCCAGGCGTATCGGTAGTCCCAGTTCTTGCCTCCCGCCAGGCTCTCGGGGAGGGAAGTGGTAGCGGCCGCGGCGATCGATCCGGACGGGCTGTGCAGCAGCAGCTTCAGGGTGAGTGCACTCCGGAGCACCGCGTGCCGGTAGTCGCCGTCGTAGGCGAAGTTGTCTGACCACATCTGCCAGCTGCGGATGGTGCGGTCGATGCCGTCGTCGATGGTCTGCGGGTCCGGAAGCGGCAGCGGTTCCCCGTGGGTCGAGACGACGGCGATCAGGTGCCGGGACCTCTCGGACGTCGTGAAGGCGCCCGAGATGTCCCGGCCTTCCGGAGGCAACAGTCCGTGGTCGATTCCGAGGACGCCGAGCGCGACGTCGTCGATGTGAAGCACGGCATGCTCGTGTCCGTTGTCAAGCCAGGCGGACGCTGTGCCGAAGCAGGTGCCGGGCGAGACGGACCACGCCATGTCCACGTGTCCCGTCAGGCCGTCGACGCGGCGGGCGAGCTCACCCCAGGGCAGTCTGCCTGCAACGCCCATATTCAGGGAGTCGGTGACGCGCACGGAACCGCTGGCCGTGGTGTACGTGGTCTCCAGGACGTTCGATCCGTCCGCGTAGCGCCGCTCGACGGCGAACTCCTCCGACGGTGCAAGCGAGATGAATCCTTCGTGCGCGTCCAGCAGGCGCGCGAAGGAAGGAGTGGAATCAAGGTCCGGGGTGGGATACCAGTCGATGGAGCCGTCCATGGCGACCAGGGCAACCGTGCGTCCGTCGCCGATGGCCGCATAGGAGCGGATGTCGGCGAATCCCGCCTCATCTCGGAGTGTGGCGACCGGTCCCTCCCGATGGCCCTCATGCGCCAGGGTGCTACCTGCCGTACTTCCCGTTGTAGCGGGTCTTGTTCGCGCGCGGCTGCTGTCCGCTTCGGCGCTTGTTCAGCACACGGCTGGCGATGACGGGCACGAGCATCCAGAGGATTCTTCTCAGCATTTGACATCCTAACGGTGAGGGACCGGCGGCGATTGTCGCGGCGATCAACATCATGATCCTACTTACTGTTCCTGGCCGGACTGTTCATCGGTAACGAATGCTTTCAGCGCACGCAATTGCGCGTCGCGTGCTACCGGATCGAGGTACATCATGTGGCCGGCCTCGTGAAAGTGGTGCGAGAAGCGGGCCCGCGCGGCGTCGTCGAGGTTCATGTGGGCCCAGACGTACTCGGCCGCGAAGTAGGGCGTCGCGCCGTCGTGGTAGCCGTAGTCCACGTGGACCCGGAGCGTGGGGTTGTGGACGAGGAGCCGTTCGAGGACGCCTGAGACATCCACCGGTGCACCCTCGAACGTCCGGTAGCTCCATGGCTGCACCCGCGCGGTCAGGATCTCGTACGGGAGATCGTTCTCGTAGCCGAGTTCGGCGCGGACGTAATGGTTCATGGCGGCGGAGTAGGGGCCGGTGATAGCGCGGATGCTGGGGTCGTCGAAAGAGTCCGATGCCTGCAGGTTGTCCGGCTTCCCGGCGAAGCGCCCATCAATACGGCCGACGGCGAGTCCGTCCTCCCGGAGGATCTCGGCCGCGAACTCGTGGTAGGCCCAACGGAAGTCGGTGCGGCGGATGAAGCCTTCGTCGAGCGTCGTGATGGCGTGCAGCCGTGCGACGACGTCGTCGTGCTCCTCGGGCGTCAAGCGACTGCCCTGCGTGAGCGCGTACCCGAACTCGCGCGCTGCGTACTCCTCCGCCTCGCGGACAACGTCCGAGAGCTGACGGTCGCCGTGTCGCCCGTGGTGGTGGGCGATCGCCGCGTAAGTGGGCAGGTGCAGTGCGTAGGGGAGGTCGCTTCCAGGGAAGAAACGCAGGGTGGACATGTTGAGCACCGTGGAGATGAGCCCGAGCCCGTTGACGGCCATCCCGTACGCATCGAAGAGACGCCCGGCGACGGCGACGGCGCGGAGCGTCCCGTAGGACTCGCCGACGAGGTACTTCGGTGAGAGCCAGCGATTGTTGCGCGTGGTCCATAACCGGATGACCTCGGCCACGAGATCCCTGTCCTCAACGAAGGCGTGGAACTGGTCGGACTTCTCGCCTTCGATCACGCGGGAGTACCCGGTGTTCACCGGATCGATCATGACGAGGTCACTCGACTCGAGCAGGCTGTCGGGATTGTCGATGAGCCCGAAGGGGGCGGGTGTCATGGCGCCTACGTCGCCCGAGTCCACCAGGCGAGGGCCCAGCAAGCCCAGGTGCAGCCAGACGGAGGCGGACCCGGGCCCGCCGTTGAAGGCGAACGTGACGGGCCGGGCCGGCTCGGCGTCCTGCTTGGTGTACGCGACGACGAAGATCTCGGCCTTCGGCTTGAAGCCGTCCGCCTTGCCGTCCTTGGTCTCTTCGCGCCGTAGCACGAGGCGGCCGGTGGTCGTCGTGTATTTCAGTCCCGACGGGGAGGTGTGCTCCCGGACGGCGAAGTCGTCCGACACTTCCTTCGCCTCGGAGCTGCCTGCATCCTTCGATGTGTCCTGCGTTTCGTCAGCCATGGCAGAAGCTTACCTTTAGTTCCCTGAGGCAACAGCTCAGGTCTCGGCGGGTGTCGATTCCTTGCGTGCAGCAGCGTCCGCATCATCGTGGCCTGCTGAGGCGGCGTTGTGCGACCAGGCGTTGTTGTGCTGCGGCTTGGCGAAGAACAGCGCTGCGCCGAAGCCGACGATGACGACGATCGCGGGCAGGTAGAGCGATTGGCCCATTGAGAGGGCGTAGCCGGCCTTCGCCTCGTCGGTCAGTGCCGCTCCGGCGGAGGCGCTCACGCTGCCGCCTCCCAGGTTGGTCGCGAGGCGCGACTGCATGATGGCTGCGATGGCCGCGCTGCCGAGCACGGCGCCCATCTGGCGCGTCGTGTTGTAGACGCCGGAGCCTGCCCCGGCCAAAGCGGGGTCGAGATTGCGGGTGGCGGTCAGGGAGACCGGAGCCCAGATACCGGCGCTCGAGAGGCCGAGCAGGGAGAGGGGAAGCAGCAGCTGCCAGATGGGGACGTCCGGCGTGAGGATGGACCCCATCCAGAAGAGGGCCACGGACATTCCCGCGAATCCGGCGACGGCGATGTATTTGGGATTGCTGCGCTGGACGTACTTGCCGACGAACGGAGCGAGCGCGCCCGAGATGATGGCCATCGGGGTCAGCAGGAGGGCGGCCTGCGTGGGTGAGAGTCCGCGGACGGTCTGCGCGTAGAGCATGAGGGGCAGCGTCATGGTGGTGATGGTGAAGCCCATGGCCGTGATCGAGGTGTTGGCCAGGGAGAAGTTCCTGTCCCCGAAGAGCCGGAGGGGTACCAGGGGTTCGCCTCGGTTGATGCGCTGCCAGATGACGAACGCCACCAGGAGCACGATCCCGGTGATGATGAGCGACCACACGGACAGGGGGCCGGCGATGGCGCCCCACTCGTAGGATTCACCCTCCTGGATGCCGAAGACGAGGCAGAACAAGCCCGCCGCGCTGAGGAAGACGCCGAGCAGGTCGAAACGGTGCGACGTCGTGGGCAGGGTGGGAACGAGGCGGGCCGCGAGGATGAATCCCACGACGCCGACGGGGACGTTGATGAAGAAGATCCACTCCCAGCCAGCCGAGTCCACGAGGACGCCGCCGAGTACGGGTCCGACGAGCGTGGCGATGCCGGCGACCGAACCCCACAGACCCATGGCGGCGCCACGACGCTCGGGCGGGAAGATGCGCGTGATCACGGACATGGTCTGCGGCGTCATGAGCGCGGCACCCAGACCCTGCAGCACGCGGGCGAGGATGAGCGCCTCGACCGTGCCGGACAGGCCGCACCAGGCGCTCGAGAGCGTGAAGACGACGAGTCCCACGAGGTAGATGCGCTTGGGCCCGAAGCGGTCTCCCAGACGGCCCGTCACGAGCAGCGGTACGGCAAAGGCCAGCAGGTATGCACTCGTGACCCAGATGACGCTGTCGATGCCCGCCCCTAGCCCGGCCATGATGGCAGGGGTGGCCACGGATACGATCGTCGAGTCGACGAGGATCATGAAGAAGCCGATGACGAGCGACCACAGCGCGGGCCAGGGCCTGATGTCCTTGTTCTCGCGCAGGGCAGGCGCTATGTGTGGGGTATTGCTGGACATGGGAAGAAGACTACTCGCGGCGCCTGACACTTCCGGCGGCAGTACAGCCCTCGTGGCTCTTTGGGCCTGCGCGCGACTCTTGGGTACAGTGTTGGTGTTCGGAAGTGGTGTCCGGGGCTTTAGCTCAGTTGGTAGAGCGTTTCGTTCGCAATGAAAAGGTCAGGGGTTCGATTCCCCTAAGCTCCACCGGTGTCGAAGAAAAAGCGAGGTCCCTGTTTCCCGGGGCCTCGCTTTGTCGTGGCCCCGCCATCAAGCCGGAAACTACTCCTCTGCGGCCTTCCCGGCCCATGGCCGGGACTTCAGGATCCGCGCAAGCGGCGCGAGCCAGGACAGGACCACCAGGAGCGTGAAGGTGCTGCTCAACGACGAGCCGAGGCTCGTCGCGGGAAAGAGCTGGTGAACTCCTATAAGGACTGCGGCGACGAGCAGCAGCTTTTTGATCCCGTTGAGCACGTGCGACGGAACTGGCCTTGGCCAGGGCGTGAACTCGACCGTGTCGAGATCTCCGGGCTGATCCTTCGCGCTCACGCCATCCTCCTCCACAGTTCGTCGTCGTCACCATTATCCACTCGAACCAGAGGATGTCGCCAAGGGTTGGGGTCTGACGGCCCGGAAGGAGTCGGCGAGCTCGAGGTGCGCGGCTTCGGCGATGTCGATGATCGCCGCTCACGCATCGGCTACCTTCACCACTGCCTGGCCGGGGGTCATTGGTCGACACTCAGGAATCGAGGATCTTCCTCCGGGCCTCTCCATATTCGTCCTCGGCGATGACACCCCTCCGGCGCAGGTCGTCGAGTTCCCTCAACCGTTGCTCCCTGGTGGAGGTCTCAGCCGGTGGTCGGGCTCCAGAGATACCCCGACCGGTGTCGCTATCCGCCCGCGCGCGGGTACCGCGCCGCGCGGCGGCGATCACCAGGACGATCCCGGCCAGGACCGCCAGCACCAGCACGAAACCGATCACGACGATGATGTGCCAGCCTTCCAGACGCATGTCTAGCCCTCCTCAGTGGCGGCGAGCGTCTTGTCGACGAGATTCTGGAGTTCGTTCTGCGCCACTCGGGGAGCGTGTTCTGGCCTGTACGGACGGCTGTCTGGTCGATCGCCACTCCCTGCGCCTCGACCGTGAACGACGAGCAGGGCGGCAAGCGAGACTCCCACAAGGGGTGCGAAGCGTGGCATGGTGATCCTTCAGTGGCTGCCGGGCCCCCGGCCCGCTTCGGCAAGGCTACACAACGCGAGGTGTCGCCAACGCTCGCATCTCGGCCTGGCGGAGGCGCCGTCCGCCCTCGCGGTAGACCTGTGCACAGAACACCACCAGCAGGACGAGGTGGACGGCGTCGCCGCCGTAGTACATGAGCTGGGCCGCCTGCTCGGCGTCCGGGGGTAGTGCGCCCCCATTCGCCGACGCGTACAGGCCCTTCGCGACGATACCGTGCACGGCGATGGCCGTCATGATCGCCCCTGCCCTCACCCAGGCAGGTGACCTGTGGGGGTTCGGATCCACCCCGACGACGGCGTAGGCAAACAGAGCGCCGGATGCCACGAAATGCACGTGGAGCAGCGGCCCGAGCAGAGCGTGGTGGAGCAGCGCGATGGCTGCGCCGTCCGAGTACAGGAGGGCCATTGGCGCTGTGGAGAGCACCATCGCGACCACGGGATTGGCGAGCAGCCGCAGCGCACGCGTGCTCGCCAGCCTGCTGTACCGGCGACCCATCCTGACGGGCGCGGCCCTGAGGAAAAGCGTGACGGGGGCGGCGAGGACGAGCAGCAGCGGGACGGCCATTCCGAGGACGAGGTGGACCAGCATGTGTGCGGTGAAGCTGCCGGCCACGGCCCGCTCCAACGGTACGACTGTGACCGCGAGCCCCAGACCGATGCCGGCGAGCCACGACACCGACCGCCGGAGCGGCCAGTCCGTCCGTCCCCGGAGGACGGCGGCACGGCCGGCGAGCAGGTAGAGCACCGCGAGCGCGAGCCACACGAGGACGACGGCGGTGTCCTGCGCGAAGGCGGCGAGATCACCCGGGGCGCCGCCCGTCACGGCATCGTCGACGTGGTGGGTGGTATCAGCCATGGGCTCGTACCGGCGGGTCCGGTCTCGGCGCGCCTCACCGCCAGGAGCATGACGATCCCGGTGACCAGGAACGCGAGAGCTGCGCCGTTCCACAGTAGGTCGTAGGGGAGGAGGTCGACGCCGTAGCGGATCTCGTGCAGGTCGAGGACCTTGTGCTGCACCAGTCCGTCGAAGAGCTGGAACGCGCCGATCCCGACCAGGACGCCGCCCAGCCACCGCCGGACGTGCAGCGCATCGCGACGCCTGAGATCGGCGAAGAGAAACAGGGACGCCACGGTCGCGAACCAGCTGAACGCGTGGAAGAAGCCGTCCGACACGAGGCCCGCGGATTGCGTTGAGCGGTCGTAGAAATGGTGCCAGTGAAGCAGCTGGTGGAACACGACCTCGTCGACGAAGGCGACGATCCCGCAGCCGAACAGCACCCCGACCAGCACGTTGCGACGCTCGAGGTGTCCGGCTCCGCTGGTGGTTGCGCGCGCGGGAGGTCGGGTGGAAGAAGCGATGGTGTTCCCCGTCGTCGGAAGGACTGGACGGTTTCCAGCGTGCCAGCGGACGGCACGGAGCGTCCACCATTTTACGCCGTCGTGCTTCCCGACCTGGTCGCCGTCGAGCCGGCTCCGGAGGGTGGACTCGCCCGAGTGGGCAGGATCGCCGTCGTGGGCCCTCCCGTTTGCATCAGGAGGTCACGGCCGCTTCCGGCAGGTCCGTATCGGCTGTGGCTTCCCCGATGAGGCGCATATGGTCGGGCGTGAGGTCCCCGATCCGGTTGACGCCGAGGAGTTGCATGGTGCGGGCGGTCTCCGTGCCGAGGATCTCGATGGTGCGGTCCACGCCCTTCCGGCCACCGGCCATGAGTCCGTAGAGGTAGGCGCGACCGACCATGGTGAAGTCGGCGCCGAGGGCTAGGGCCGCGACGATGTCGCCGCCGCTCATGATGCCCGTATCGAGGATGATGTCCGTCTTGCCCTTGAGCTCGGCGGCGACGCGCGGCAGGAGGTGCAGGGGGATGGGCGCGCGGTCGAGCTGCCGACCGCCGTGGTTGGAGAGGATGATGCCATCGGCGCCGTGATCCACGACCTTCTTCGCGTCGTCGAGGGTCTGGATGCCCTTGACCACGAGATTGCCCTTCCACACGCTGCGCAGCCAGTCGAGGTCCTCGAACGTGAGGGTGGGATCGAACATGGAGTTGATGAGGTCCGCCACCGTGCCCGAGTAGCGCGAGAGCGAGGCGAAGGAGAGCGGCTCGTGCGTGAGGAAGTTGAACCACCACGACGGGCGGTAGGACGCATCCACCACGGTCTTCAGGGTCAGCGCGGGCGGGATGGTCATGCCGTTGCGGACATCGCGGAGGCGGGCTCCGGCGACGGCGGTATCCACAGTCACCATGAGGGTGTCGTTCCCGGCGGCGGCGGCGCGGGCGATGAGTTCCATCGAGCGGTCCCGGTCCGTCCAGAGGTACAGCTGGAACCAGTTGCGGCCATTCGGGGCGGCCTCGGCGACGTCCTCGATGGAGGCCGTCCCCATGGTGGAGAGCGTGTACGGAATACCCGCTGCCGCCGCGGCTTGGGAGCCCGCGTACTCTCCTTCCGACTGCATCATGCGGGTGAAACCCGTCGGCGCGATGCCGAAGGGCAGCGCTGAGTCCTTGCCGAGGATCGGGGCGACCGTGCTGACCGTCTGCACGTTCCGCAGGATGCCGGGCCGGAATTCGAGGTCGAGGAAGGCCCTGCGGGCACGGCCGAGGGAGATTTCGGCCTCTGCGGCACCGTCCGTGTAGTCGAAGGGGGCGGTGGGAGTACGCCGTTTGGCGATGTCGCGGAGGTCCCAGACGGTATTGGCCCGCTTCAGGCGGGCGGCTGCGCCGAACTCCGGCTTCTTGAACTGCATGAGCGGTGCGAGGTGCGCGACCTTGGGGATGCGACGCCTCAGGGCCGGAGGGACGGATGCGGAGGAAGGTGTGGTCATGGCGTGCCTTTGTTCGTCGTCGTGCCCTGCTCCAGCTGCGGTCCTCGGTCCTCGGTGAGCGGGGAGCTACGGCCGCGGAACTTCTGCGGGAATCACATCGAGGGCTGCTATCGGGAGTCCAGTATCCACGGCGATGGAGCCGGCCATTGACAACAGGCTGTGCTTTCCAATATGGCATAGCTCACCTAGACTGCAGGAACTGGTCGAGCAGGCGGCCGTTCACCCTCCGGACCTGGAGTTGACTATGGAACGCCTTCCGCAAACGCTGGACCAGCTCACCGCCGGTCAGGGCGGGGTGACACCGTTGTGGGAGACGCGGAGCGTCCGTCTCACCGCGGTACTGCCCACCGCTGATACCGATTTCCCCACGGACCTTACTGACGCTCCCACCCGTCACCTGAGGATGCTCTGCAACCGCATGTACCAGCTCCTTGATACGGAGCATCCGTCCCTCGAGACGCGCGAGCGCTACGACGCGCTCGTCGAAGAGCTCGAGCGGCGTGAGCGCCAAGCCGAACGGCGTGGGGAGGCGGATGACGCCCGCGAGACGTTCCGTGACAACGCGCTGTTCTCCCGGTTCGAGCTGTACCGCAACGGCATCATGGCCGGCCACGTGCAGTACGAGATGCGCGGTGGGGACGTGCTGCTGCTCCACGCCGTCGTCGACCCGAAGTTCCGCCGCCTGAACCTCGAGCCCGTGTTGATGAAGGCCGTGCTGCTCAACGCGCACCGCCGTCGCCTCGCCGTTGTGCCCTACTGTCCGGAGGCGCAGGACTTCCTGACCTCGCACCCGCAGTTCCTCTCACTCATCCCCGCCAAGCAGCGCCGCCGCTTCACGTTGCTCGTTGCGGCACGGGCCGCGGCGGCCGGCTGGGACCACCAATGACTTCGGCCGACGTCCTCACCGAGGCCTTCGGCCGGTTACCGGACTTCGTCCGCGGCGCCGTCGACGGCCTCGATGCCCATCAGCTCTCCCTCCGTCCTGCAGGATCGGCGAACTCCATCGCCTGGCTCGTGTGGCACCTCACGCGCGTCGAGGACAGCCATTTCGCCGACGTGTTCGGGCATGATGAGCTCTGGTTGGCCAGCGCTTACGTCGACCGCTGGGGACTCGCGCTCGATCGCGAGGACACCGGCTACGGCCACTCGCCGGACCAGGTGGACGCCGTCAGGGTCGGGTCGAAGCAGCAGCTGCTGGACTACTTCGACGCCGTCCATTCCTTGTCCGAGAGCCTCATCGCCGGCCTCGATGACGGTGACCTACGACGTGTCGTGGACGAGCGGTGGGACCCGCCCGTCACGCTCCTCGCTCGGCTCGTGAGCGTGCTCGAGGACGCCGTGCAGCATGCAGGCCAGGCCGCCTACGCGCGGGGGATCGTGCTCGCCGGAGGCTAGCCGAGCCCTGTCTGCCGCAGGGTGATGTTGAGCCGGCCGTCGAAGCCGATATCGGCTGGAGCGGTTCCGGGCAGGGTCTTCAGGACCCCGTGATAGGTGAACCGTGAGGGTCCGCCGAACACGAAGAGATCGCCGGAGACCAGTTCGACGTCCTGCCACGGCCGGTTGCGGTTCTCCGTGTTCCCGAAGCGGAAGACGCATGTGGTGCCGAGGCTGAGGGACACAACGGGCGCATTGACCCGCTCCTCCCGGTCCTGGTGCATGCCCATCTTCGCGGCGTCGTCGTAGTAATTGATCAGCGCTGCATCGGGACGGTAGGCGGAACCCTCGTCCGGACCGTAGGCGGCGGAGACGGCATGGCGGCCGAGTGTGCGCAGTGCGTCCGGGAAGGGCGCGACGGCGCCGCCTCCGACGTCGTCGGCCGTGCGACTGTAGCGGTAGGGCTGCCAATGCCAGCCGAGGCTCATGCTTCGAACGGACATGACGCCTCCGTTCGGCATGATCACCGCGCGCATCGGCACGGGTCCGCTCGCCCAGCCGCGGCAGAGCCGCACGAGCTCGCGCTGCCTCCCGGTGTCCAACCAGCCCGGGAGGTGCACGGCTCCCGGCGCGAGCTCACGCCGGGGTCGCGGTATCAGGGAGTCGGATGAATCGGTCACCCCACCAGTGTGCGGCGAAAAGGACCGCGAGCCGCTCCCGGGTCCTGCAGGAACCGGGGAGCGGCCAGCCTCAGGTGGGTTGCCGGTTCTGGTGCGTGAGATCCCACCCTTTCTCCTGGCCTGCGGGAAGCTACGCCGTCTTTTGAACCTTTCTTCGGTTTTCGTGCCGGACTGGCTCAAGGTTGCAGCGTCAGACTCGTTCCAGTAGCGCCCGGGTCTGATCGACCGGACCGCGCCACATCAGGTGTATGCCTCGCTCTCCGTCGGAGTGGCGGAGGACACAGGTCTCAGGGAGATGAAGCAGCTATGGCGATGACACGAAGCGCCCTACAGGATGAGCTACCGGTAGAGATGAAGCAGGAGGAGCAGTCGGGCTACACCTCCGCCGGCAAGTTCGACCGCGTCGTCGGGCTCGTCATCGCCGGGATCGTGATCGCGGCCGCGGCGCTGCTGTGGCTCGCCGTCGCACTGAATGGTCCTGATACGACCATTGCGGACTCGAATGACGCCGTGATCGGCGTCTGGCGCGTCCTCTACAATTCCGACGCCCCGGACATGAGCGTCATCCTCGCGGCGATCGCGCTCGCCCTGTTGGCAGGCGCCGGGCTGGCCCTCGTCGAGCGGCGGATCGCTACGAAGGCGCGCCGGTCGACGAACCCCAACAACCAGCCGTTGGCTCCCAAGGTCATCATGGCGGCCAACCGGGGCGAATTCGCGGGCGAGGTCACCGTGACCGTACTCATCCCCGCGCACAACGAGGAGGCCTCGCTCCCGCAGACCATCGCTTCGCTCAAGAGCCAGTCGCACCGTCCCGAGCGAATAATCGTCATTGCGGACAACTGCACCGACGCCACGGTCCGCCTGGCGCACGAAGCCGGGGTCGAGGTGATCGAATCGGTCGGCAACACCAAGAAGAAGGCCGGCGCCCTCAACCAGGCTCTGAAGGTGATCCTCCCGCAGCAGGGCGACAACGACGTCGTCATGGTCATGGATGCCGACACCCAGCTCGACGACGGCTTCC
>JAABUN010006010.1_pt1 | contig 14396 bp, 10 predicted proteins | sample 5559311 | NCBI WGS metagenome assembly JAABUN01 (sample SAMN10711877, study PRJNA513370) | rock metagenome | isolation source: Antarctica rocks | place: Antarctica: Victoria Land, Siegfried Peak sud | reverse complement strand
AGTCTTGGAACGGGTATCGTAAATTTGACAGACAAACAAATAAAGTTGAATCAGTTGATTTTCCATAAGTAAGAAAATTCTACCAATCAACCTGTTTGTCTGTCTTTTCAACTACTGATTCGCATAAGTGTTATAATCGAAAAAATTTTACGAAGGAGATATAAAAGCGATGAAAAAACGAATTTTGTTGTTTCTGGGTTTTATTTTTATTGTGGTGAACGGCGGATCGGCGCAGAATAGGAGCGTAACCAACACCGACCTCGAAAAGTTTCGGCAAAAGCGCCTCCAAGCTGAAAGAGAATACCGCGAAAATTACGAAAAATTAGGCTTGCCATCGCCCGAAGAATTGGATAAACGACGCGTCCAGAATGGCAAAGAACTGGCGGCGCTTTCCGCGCGACTGCAAAACGAAAATTCAGAGCGTCAACGAAGAGAACGCGAAGACGCTTACCGCGAAGCGCAGATTTTAGTTTTGCGCGGCAACGCCAACCAATATAATCAAGGCTCGTATTACGGAAACGGATATTACTCGTCCGGGTTTTTCGGCTATCCCTATTACGGTTATTCAAACGGCTATTATGGCAATCGTTACTATAATAATCGGTTTAGAAACGGAGATGGTTTCGGACGCGGCAGGAATTTTTACGATTCGATAGCTCCGGGAACTCCGTTTTCGTCGCAGGGCGTTCGCATCAATACCGGCGGCGTTAGAATAAATGTCACAGGCGGAAATCAGTTTCCGTTAGGCGGCGGAAGACCGCGCTGATTTGGCGATTGTTCGGTCAAATAACTTTATTTTGAGGCGGGAAAGCCCGCCCTTTTTGCAATTAAATTCCTAAAAAAATTACGAACAAGTTAACTTATGAAAAACGGCTGGGAAGCGATTATCGGAATGGAAATTCACGCGCAATTGGCGACCGAGACGAAGATTTTCTGCGCGTGCGCGGCGAACTTCGGCGATGAACCGAACGCCAATACTTGTCCGGTTTGTCTCGGACTTCCCGGGGCGCTGCCGGTTTTAAACGAACGAGTCGTCGAACTCGGCGCGAAAGCCGCGTTGTCGCTCGGTTTGAATATTAACGAAACTTCGATTTTCGCCCGCAAGAATTATTTTTACCCGGATTTGCCGAAAGGTTATCAGATTTCGCAGTACGACAAGCCTTTTTCATCGCACGGCGAACTGACGATTATGACCGCCGAACGCGACGATGAGGGACGCGCCGCCGAATTTAAGCCGATGACCATCGGCATTGAGCGGATGCACCTCGAAGAAGACGCGGGCAAAAATGTTCACGAAGGTTTGCCGGAAGTCGACAAATATTCCTACGTCGATTTGAATCGCGCCGGAACGCCGCTTGGCGAAATCGTCACCGCGCCTGATTTTCGCACTTCGTGGCAGGCATATGATTACGTCAACCACGTCCGCCGCGTTTTACAATGGGTCGGAGCGAGCGACGCCGATATGGAAAAGGGAAACCTGCGCTGTGAAGCGAACGTTTCGGTCAGGAAAATCGGCGAAGAGAAATTCAGAAATAAAATCGAGCTGAAAAACTTAAATTCGGTGCGCTTTATGCAAAAGGCAATCGAATACGAAATCGAACGCCAAATCGCGGCGCACGAAGCGGGCGAACAGGTGTTTCAGGAAACCCGACTCTGGGATGAAAAAAACAATCAAACGCGCGTGATGCGCTCGAAAGAAGACGCCCACGATTATCGCTATTTTCCCGAACCGGATTTACAGCCTTTGACCGTCTCCGGCGAGTTTATCCGAAAGATAAAAGCCGCAATGCCGGAATTGCCCGACGCGATGCGCGACCGATTTATCAAAGAATACGAATTGTCGTACAACGACGCTTCGCAACTAGTTTCCGACAAAGATTTAGCTGCGTTTTATGAAACGACGGCGAAAGCCTCGAACAATCCGCGCGTCTCGGCGAATTTTATTTTGTCCGAGCTGCTCCGCGAGCTCAAAGGCGCCAATCAATCCGCGAAAGATTCGCCCGTCGCGGCTGAAAATCTCGCCGCACTGGTCAAGACTTTGGACGCGGGCGAAATTAACAACAATCAGGCAAAGGAAGTTTTAACGGAAATGTTCAAAAGCGAAAAAACCGCCGCTGAAATTATTCGGGAAAAAGGTTTCGAGCAAGTTTCCGACGCGTCGGCAATCGAGAAAATAGTTGACGAAATTATCGAAAAAAACCAAAATCAAGTCGCGGCTTATAAAAACGGCAACGAAAAACTTTTCGGATTTTTCGTCGGGCAAACGATGAAGGCTTCGGGCGGCAAGGCAAATCCGAAAATCGTCAACGAAATTTTAAAAACTAAATTATAGACTGAAATGATGATATGAGAAAGTTTTTTATACTTGTATCTATATTCTTAGCGGGATTAGGCATTGCCGAAGCTCAGGTAGGTGCATCCAATATCGAAGCTCAGACAGTTTTTCGTCTCTCAATTTTGCAGAAAAATATTGAGCCGCTTTACCGAAAACCATCCAAAGAAGAGTTAAAGACACTGGCTCCAAAGCCGGAATTGTTTAAAGTGTTCGCTGAATTTCTTCGCCAACCGAATACCGGATTGACCAAATTAATAAAAGATACTGGTTGTGCCGAAAATACAAAAATCGTGGTGGCGACGGATAATTGTTTGAAATACACAATGCCGGGCGCGGGCAGTTCTTACTCGTTTCGTATTAAAAATTACCGTATTTCGCGTCTGGCGGATTTAATCTTTACCGACAACAGTTTTCAAGCGGCAGGAGTTTTATTACATGGAATATTCGTCAATATCGGTGATGTGCCGCTCGATAAAATAGGGTTGCAAACCGGCGGAGTAAAATTTTTAACGGATTTTCAACCGGAGGTTGACTATGAGAAAGCCAGAACGATTGACCGACAACTGACCGACGGGATTAGACAAGGTAATTTTTTATATCGGCGCGGACTTTATGCGGTCGAAAATACGACTTATGTTTTGCGTTCGATTGCCTATAACGGAAAATATTTTCGGGCAATTGAAGGCGTAACATATAACGAGTTCGGTTTTGATAACAGAAAGGATGTAATTGTCGCTTTCCGCATTCTTGAAAGGGACGACGAGGGAAATGTGACGATTATGTGGAAAGAATTGCAAAGAAAAGATGCACCGGCAATTAAAAGAAGAATTGATGAAACGAAAAAAGAAAAATAATTTAAGGAATGAAAATGAAAGGTAAAATCGCCGTTATCACCGGCGGCACAAAAGGAATCGGGCGCGCCGTTGCGGAAACATTATTGAAAGCGGGCGCGTCGGTTTTTATTTGCGCGCGTGATAAGGTCGAGCTGAAACAAGCTTTGGAAAAATTGAGCGAACTCGGAAATGTGGACGGCGAAATCTGCGATGTCCGAAGCGAAGCGCAAATCGAAGCGATGCTTGCCGAATGCGTGCGCATTTTCGGTGGTGTGGACGTTTTGGTTAATAACGCCGGCATCGGCATTATCGGCAGCACGGTCGAGGAAATGTCGGTGAAAGATTTCGAGCAAACTTTGCAGACGAATTTATTCGGGGTTTTTTACGCTTGTCATCACGCGATTCCGTTAATAAAAAAACGCGGCGGCGGTTATATCATCAACATTTCTTCGCTTGCCGGACAAAACGCGCATCCGAAAATGGCGGCTTACAACGCTTCAAAATTCGGTTTGAATGGTTTCACCGAAGCGATGATGCAGGAAGTTCGCGCAGACCTTATCAAAGTCAGCCTGATTTGTCCGGGTTCGGTCAACACTCATTTCGGCGGCGAAGAGCCGGACGCGGAAAAATCCTGGCAATTGCAGCCCGAAGATATTGCGCAAGTCGTTTTGAATCTGCTGACGATGGACGAACGCGCTCTGCCGAGCAAAGTCGAAATTCGTCCGAGCAATCCGCCCAAGAAATAAAGAAAAACTGAATTGCTCAATGGCTACTTTCCACTAAATTTTCGCCAGATTTTTAACTTTCTCGATTAATACCGAATCCTCAAAAGGCTTGGTCAAATAATCGGAAACGCCCAAATCAAAAGCGCGGCGGCGGTGTTTCTCACCGGCACGAGAAGTTATCATAATGACAGGTATTTCCCGAAGAGTCTGCTGCTTTTTCAAGGACGCGAGCAGTTCGTAGCCGTCCATTCGCGGCATTTCGACATCGGTTAAAATCACGTCCGGCAGCTCCGCCGGATTGTGCAGAATTTCCAGAGCTTCGAGTCCGTCTTTGGCGACGATCGCATTTATATTCGCGTTTTTTATTACTTTCGATGTCAAATACCGAACGCTCGGACTGTCGTCGACAATCAACACGGTGAGAATTTTAGATTTCGAAATTTGGATTTCGTTTTCTCCCAATTCGTCATTCGTAATTCTTAATTGATTCTCCCGGCTTTGGACTTTAGGCTTTGGACTTTGGGCTTTTTGTTCGAGTAAGTACAGTAAATCTAAAACGGGTATTACATTTCCGCTGCCCAAAGCCGCCGCGCCGAGCAGATGCGGGCAATTTTCCAAAGGAAAACCCAGCCTTTTGATGACGATTTCTTCGGGCTTTAAAATTTCATCGACCAGCAAAGCATAAGAATTTTCCGAAGTTTCGATCAGCAAAACCGGAACGGCGGCGTTTTGCACAATCGGCAGGGAAGTCAGACCGAGGAGACTGTTCAGATGCGCGACCGCATAATTTGTTCCGCCGATTTGCACGGATTTCTGAAGATTCTCGGCGGAAATCTCCGTAACTTCCTTGACGAGCTGGAGCGGGAAGGCGAAAACCTGTTCACCCGATTTAACCGGAAGCGCGCGCGTAATGGCTAAGGGCAACGGCAGACGAATCGTAAAAGTAGTGCCTTTCTGTGCTTCCGAAGCGATGGAAATTGTGCCTTGCTGCCGCAGAACATTGGCTCTGACAATGTTCATTCCGACGCCGCGCCCCGAAACTTGACTTAATCGTTCGGCGGTCGTCAAACCCGGCAGGAAGACGAGCGAGAATGCTTCGTTTTCGAGCATCGCTTCGGCAGCCTGGCGGCTGATAATTTTATTGGCGACGGCTTTTTCCTTGAGCGCGGCGGCGGAAATGCCGCGCCCATCATCCGCGACAGTCAAAACCAGGTGCGTCCCGTCGCTATGGACACGCAGATTGATTTTTCCGGTTTCCGGTTTTCCGACCAGTCGCCGCGTCTCCGGCATTTCGATGCCGTGCGCGACGGCGTTGCGGAGCAGATGAAGAAGCGGTTCGACCAGGGAATCGAGAATCTGCGTATCGATTTCCAGATTTTCGCCTTCGATGAAAAGCTCCGCCTGTTTGTCTTCTTCCTCGCAGGTGACACGCACGGTGCGCTGCAAGCGAAGCGATAGCAAACCCAAAGACACCATTCGCAGACGCAGAAGTTTATCCTGCATTTCGTCAATCAAACGGCGTTGACCGTCGAAAAGCAGCTCAAAATTGCGGTTGAGCGTTGTTAAATCGGCGTAGATAGCGGAATTATCGGCGGCAGTTTCGGTCAATTCGCGGGTGATTTGATGAAATTCGGTGTAGCGGTCAAATTCGAGCGAGTCGAACGAAAGTGGATTTTCTATTCGGTCTTTATCTTTCGGTCGCCGATTTTCGGCGGAATTGCCAATCGCCAATCGCCGTCTCGGAATATTGAGCGTTGAATTTTGGACTTCTGCCTGACTCTGAACGCCGCCGGCACCGGATTCAAAATCAATCTCTAGTTTATTAGAGGAATACTGCAGGCGATGCGTGGTGTGGCGAAGTTCTTCGATTTGATGTTCGAGTTCGGTCAATCGCTGTTCAAAAACCGAGCGGCTGACGACTAGACCGCCGACGCATCTGACCAAATCATCGAGCTTTTCGAGTGAAATGCGAACTATCGAACGATTTTGAGCGGGCGGGACTTGAATGGGATTTCCCAGTGCCGCCTGATTGTTCGTTGCGGCGGTTTTTAGTTGTGGGTCAGGCTGAGAGACGGCTGGAACTTCTGAAGTTTTTTTTTTCAGCGAAGCCAGAATGTCATCGCAGCTTTCGTAGATTCGGGAAATTTTCGCTGATATTTGCGGAGAACTTTCACCGATTGCCAAAACTCCGAAACAATCGGTCGCCGTCAAAAGCAGTTCAAACATTCGCTCATCGGCGTCGATGTCGTTTTCCGCCAGATAATCGAGCAAATCTTCGACGCGGTGCGCGACCTGCGAAAGATTTTTCAGACCGACGATGCCAGCCGAGCCTTTCAAAGTATGAGCGTTGCGGCGAATTTCCAGAAGCGCTTCACGGTCGTTCGGCGAATTTTCCAGAGTTTTCAGATTTGTGTTGATGCCGCGCACCAATTCTTCGGCTTCGGTTGCGAAAATTTCCAGCATTTCCTCGTCAAGCTCAAATTCTTCTTCTTCTTCTTCCTCCGATTTGACGGCTGTCTTCTCAACCGCTTCTTCGACGAATTCCTGTGTTGTCTGAGGGATTTGAATATTATCGAAATAATCGTCGATAAAATCGTCGATGTCGGTCGAAAAATCGTCGAGGCTGAAATTTATTTTCGCCACGAGCGTCTCAAGCGCGGCGATTTCATCGAGAATGCGATGCGATTGCTCGTCGGACAGCTTTTCTTTCACCCCCAAAAACGGCTTGAGTCTGTCTTCGAGATTGGCTGCGGATTTTTCTATTTCCGCAAAACCGATTACCGCAGCGGCGTCCTTGATTGAGCCGACCTCACGGATTGCCGAATTTAATTCGCCGTAAAGATTGCCGTCGCGGGCGCAGACGAGTATCCCGCCGCGAATCTTCGGTAAAGAGCTTTCGGCTTGTTCGACAAAGCCCTGTAAAATTTCAGCGTCCATAAAGTAAATTTCAGATTTCATATTTCAGATTTTAGATTCATGAGTTTTCTCTTTAATTTAAAAACCGGAATCTGGAATTTGAAATAATTTTAGTTGACGTATATCCCGTTTCCGTTCGTGCCGTCGAGAAGTTTTCGGCGCGGATTTTCATCTTCAGGAAGTTTAAATGGCGCGACCGAACTGCGCAGCTCGTCCGAGAGTTCGACGAGCATTTTGACCGAATCGGCGGCGCGTTTGGCGCCCGTCTGAACGAGTTCGGTGACAGTCGAGATATTCGCCATCGCTTTGGAAATATCTTCGGAACTGTTTGCCTGTCTTTTGGCGGAATCCGAGATTGAACCGATAAGCTCGGCAAGACGCGTCGAAACCTGTTCGATTTCGACGAGCGCGTGTCCGGCGCGGTCGGCTAAAGTTGAGCCGACGACGACTTCGTGAATCGTCTCTTCCATCGAGGCGACGACGTCTTTGGTTTCGGTTTGGTTCAAATGGGCAAGCTCGGCAATCTGTTGGGTCAAGCGGTTTGAGCGTTCGGCGAGCCGTTCGACTTCTTCGGCGACGACGGCAAATCCGATTCCGGCTTCTCCGGCAGAGGCGGCTTGGAGCGACGCGTTCAGCGCGAGAAGACTCGTGCGGTCGGAGAGGTCGTCAATGACGCTGACAATCTGTGTGATTTCCTGCGACCGCTCCCCGAGTTTTTTAATTCTTTTCGCGGTTTCCTGCACCTGTTTGCGAATCGAATTCATCGCGTTGATGTTATCCTGGACGGCTTGCGTGCCGTCGCGTGCCGTGTCGAGCGCGTTGCCCGCCACTTGCGCCGAAAGAGTCGCATTGCCGGAGACTTCCCCGATTTGCAAAGCCATCTGCGAAATGGCGGAAGTCGTCCACGAAATTTGCGAGGCTTGCGCTTCGCTGCCGCGGGCGAGCTGTTCGGTCGTCTCGTTAATGGCGTTGGCGGAAGTTCCGACTTGAAAAGTTACGTCTTTGACTTGTTTAATCAGCGAGCATAATTCCTTGGTCATCCGGTTAAACGCTTCGGCGATGGCGCCCGTCATCTCAGGCGCGACTTCGGCTTGGACGGTTAAATCGCCAGCGGCGACCTCGGAGACTTCACGCAGGAGTTTGACGATGGAATTTTGCAGCTTGTCGCGTTTCGCCTGCGTCTGAACGGTTTTGCGAAGTTTGTCCGCCATATTTTTCAGCGATTGACCGAAAACGTCCGACTCCGAACAGACGACGATTTCCGAAGATAAATCGCCCATCGCCATTCGGTCGACAATTCGGGCTTTCGCGCGCCGGTAAGCGGAAATTTCCTGAAGCGCGAAAAGCAAATCGCTCAACTCTTCGGTTTCTTCCTCGAAAAATTCTCCTTGCGCGAGATGATGAGCGATTTCGACGGCTTCCTTTATTTCGCGGCTCATTTTGTAATTGGAAAAATTGAGCGCGGCGAGCGCGAATATCGTCAAGACGGTCGCAAAGAAAACGGTTAACACTCCGTCTATTTTGTTTTCCATCAAGCCGAAATGCGCAGCGCCGATGAGACCCGCTCCGAGAAGGAGGAAGAACGCCGCTGAAAACGAAAAAATTTTAATCAACAAATTCCAGAGCGGGTTTGACTGCATAAGTCTCGGTTTCTCCTCGAAGTGGGGTGTTTTGAGTATTTTCGACAGAACTTGAAGGCGCTTTATAACCGGCGGCGGTCGATTGCAGAATTTCGAGCGAGCCGGAAATTTGTTTGATGTGCGCGTCGGATTCCTTCAAAATTTTGACGGCTTTTTCGGTTTCGCCAATCGAACGGACAAATGTTTGAAAAGCCTGTTCGCCCTCGGCAGTCTGTACGGTCGAATACGAAACGATTTTTTCCTGGAGCTTTAGAAAATTACCGACGTATTTGTCCATCGCGCTCAAATTGTTGCCCGATTTGATGGCGAACTCTGACAAGTGCGCCGCCGCGCCGATTGCCGCCTGCAAGGATTGTTCGGCTTCGCCGATTTGCGCTGAAAATGTTTTGTTGAGCGACAAAATCTGTTTGCCCGTGTTCTCCGCCCGAGTCGAAAGGTTTTCGAGTTCCTCAGCCAGAATGGAAAATCCGTGATTTTTTTCTTCTGCTTCGATAGCTTTTATCGAGATATTCAGCGCAATCATATTCGTTCGATTGACAATATCTTCGATGGTTTTGCCGATTCGGGCAATTTCCCGCGAATATTCGTCGAACTGCCCGACACGTTTGACGGTTTCCTGAATTTGCCGCCTAAATCCGCCGACGGCGTTTAAGTTCTCCTGCGCTATTTCAGCTCCGCTGCGCGCTTTCTCAATTGAATTAGCGGCGGAAGAGACGGAAATTGCCAGCTCTTCGGAAATTTTTCGGATGCTGTGCGGAATTTGAGCCAGCGCGAGCGTGGCTTGATTCATCTCGGAAATTTTACTTTCTCCGCTGAGAATAACCGTCCGCACGCCTTTTTGAACTTCGAGCGCCGCGCTTCCGGCGTTCGACGATTGATTTTTGACTTGAACGGCTAAGTTATTGAGATGGCGAAGCAGGAAATTAACGCTTTCGGCAATTTGTTTCGTCTGACGCGCGTCCGAAGTTATTTTAACGTCGAATTTGCCGTTTTTGATTGATGAAATTTCATTCGTTATTTTTGCGACGGCGGTTTCGAGTCGTTCCAAATCCCGTTTGGCGGAAATTGATTCTGAGACTTTGGCGAGCAATTTTTGAAACGAGCCGCTCAACCGGTCTGAATTTTGCAATGGCGTCAGCACAACGTCCAAGTTTCCGCCTGCGACTTTATCCATCAATCCGACGAGCGTTTGGATTTGCTGGTTATTCCGGTGCAGAGTTTGCAGCAGCTCGTCGGTTTCAATCGAGCCGGAAGTGCGCGGTAGAGAAACCGCCGCGCCGCGCTCCAAACTTTTCGCGAGCAGGGCGACTTTTTCAATCGGGCTGATAACTTCGTTCGTCAGCCACCAGCCGAAAACCATCACCATAAATGCGAGAAACAAAAACGGAATAAAAACCGCGTAAAAAGTGTCGGTGGCGAACAGGGAAACTAAAAGATAAGAAACCAGCCCGAACGTGCAGATAAAAAAAGCCAGCGCGCTGGTAGCGAGCCAGATTTTACCCTTCAGCGAATTGAGCAGCGAATTGGCGGACGGTCGAGCCATAGTTTTTCCGAATGGGCGCGGGCGCTTAACAAATCGTTAAGGAAGCGAGCAGGTTTTCCGTATCTATCAAATTCAAAGCGTGTAGTGATTTATATGCGGATTTCCCTAGTAAATACGGTGTTTTTTCGTCTTCGACCAATTGAATTTCCTCGTTTACCAAAACGACGATTTCGCCTAATTTATCAACGGCGAGAGCAACCGAAGAAGAAAACTTTGGCGATTTCAAAACGACGAATTTGGTGTTAGACGAAACATCGCCGTCCGGCGCGCCGAGCAGTTTTTGCAGACTGACAACCGAAATAACTTCGCCGCGCAACTCGGCAATCCCGAGAAGCCAGGCGGGAACGCCCGGCAGCGACGTCACCGAAAGTCTCTGGACGACTTCCGAAACTTTTTTTAGTGAAACGGCAAAATAACTCGCGCCCAAACAAAAAACGACATATTTCTCGCCGTTTGAAAAGGCGGACTTACTTTCGTGAAAAAATGAAGCGTCCAGTTGAATTGAATTCAGCCCGGACGAATCCGAATCAGCGAAAGTTTTTTGAAATAAATCGTTCATCCTTATTGAATTAAGACATCAGCAGTGAGAAAAGAGAGCGGGCAATGGAGACGCCAAATTTTATTTTTCGACTACCATTTCTGTAACGATGTAAGTTTCCACCATTTTCATCAGCGTTTCGGGTCCGAAAGGTTTTGTGATATACCCGGTCGAGCCAGCCATTCGCCCGCGAACTTTGTCGAAAAATCCGTCTTTGCCTGAAATCATCACGACCGGCACGTCTTTAGTTTCTTCGTTGCTGCGGATGAGTTTGCAGACCTGATAGCCGTCCATTCGCGGCATATTGATGTCGAGCAAAATCAAATCCGGCACGATTTCCTTGATTTTCTCCAGCGCGTCGATTCCGTCAACCGCGCAGAAAACTTCGTGACCGCTTTTTTCGAGCTTGCTGGAAATCAGTTTCCGAACCGTCGCGCTGTCGTCGACGACCAGAATTTTCCGGTTTTTCAGCATCGTCTCCTGAACGCTCTGCTGATCTTCGATTTCCGCGAGACGAATTTTCAGGGAATTTACTTTCGAGCTTAAAACTACGTCGTTCGGATTCATCTGCGCGGCTTCATTAAGATAAACGCAGCCCTGTCGAAAATTCTTAAGATTGATGTAACCGACGGCTAGTAATTTAATGTCCTCCAGGCTGAAATCGCGCCGGTCTCGTTCGTCCTTCATCCGCTCGATTGCCTGGCGCAAAATTTCACGGTCGGCGTCCGGGTGAGCGAGCAGCGTTTCCAAATCGGAAAGCGTCAGCATCGTGTGGCAGGAATTGCAGATTAGCGATTCCGCTTCGCCTTCGGCATTACAAAACGGGCAAGCGAGCGTTTCGTGCGGCGATTCTTTGAGTGTTTTTTGGACCAAAACCGTCTCATTGAAACTCTTTTCGCCCGTTGTATTTTCTGCACTAACTTTTCGTTCGGAGTAAGACGAATTTTCTTTCGCTTCTCCAAAATCCTCTGAAAAAACTTTTTGTTCAATTTCTTCCGATTCGCTCGGATAACTTTCGCCCGACGCTTCTAACGGCTTAAAAACATTTTCTTGACTCTCATAGTAAGAGGGCAGCGTTTCGTGCGGTATGGAAATTTCACTGCTCGCATACTGCGAATAGTCAACGTAATTCTGCGCGGCATCTTCAGAAACACGACTTTTTTCGTTTAGCGTATCCGTTAACGAGACGACGTGATATTCTTCGGTTTCCGCGCCTGAGCGAAGATTTTCCGGCGTTTCGGTAGGCTCGAAACTTTCTTTTCCCTTGAATTCTATATTTGATTGACGCGCATCGAGGTCCTCGCCGGGCGAGACGACGTTGTATGGCATATTTTCCTTCGTTTTAGTTAAATCGACGGCTGTTTTCGGTTCTTCAAAATTATATTTTGCGGAAGGTGAAGTTGCCTCCGATTGTATCAGGTCCGGTTTGGCTTCGGCTTTTGCCATAATGTCCAAAAGTGCAGTCCAGTTCAGATTAGCCAATTCGTTTTCATCGTCGAGGTCTAAAATCTTTTCAAAACAATCGATTTTCTCTTCAAAGGAATCGACCAGAAACGACTTTAAAACCCAGCCCTCGACCAGTTCGGGAGTATTTCTTAAAATTTCTTCGAGTTGATGTTTCGCCGCTTCCAGCTCGCCGGCAACCGCCGACCAGACCGCTTTTTGTAAAACTCCGTCAGTTCTCTGGTTTTTGAGGGCTTTAAGCATAAATTTCGCATTGTCGTTTTCAGGATTAAGAGTTAAAGCTTTTTGAAGATGCGTAATTTTTTCTTCCGCCGAGTCAGAAACCGATGCAAGCCACACCCAAGCCGTTTCGTTCTCGGCGTCCTGCGCGATTGCCTGCCGGAAACACTGCCGGGCGAAATCTTTTTGAGAAGCTTTTGAAGCCTCGGTTCCGCGCTGAACAAAACTTTGGGAAAGCAAGTTTTTCGTCGATTTCGTCCATTCAAGAGCGCGCTCGTTATGCGGATTTATTTGTAAAACGTGACCGAGAAAACCGAGCAGCTCCTCGGGGTATTCGCTGACCGAAGCGAGCCACATCCAAGCCTCCTCATTACCGGGTTCGGTTTCGGTGACGCGCAAAAGCAGGTGTTTGGCTTCGGCGCGACTGCCTTCCTGCGCGGCTTTGATACCCGCTTGAAGCTGCGCCGACGCTTTGGCGTGAATATCCTCGTAAATATCGTTGCAGAATTCTTCGTCAATTGTTGAGATGCTCGACGCATTCGATTCAAAATCTAATTTCATATTTTTGCGGAAGGAAAAGGTATTTTAATTTCTGAAGATTTTCGATTGGTTCTTAAAACGAAAGACAAGCCGATTTAAAACTCCAAACAAATCCAATTGCAAGCAAAGTGCCAAACAAAATAAAAGGCGAATAGGAAGCGATACTACGATTATTGCAAAGCGAAAGAGCTTTTTGGTCGAAAGCGGAAAGATAAATTCAACGAAAGAATTGCTTTCGGGTGACAAAAAACGGAAGAATTTATTGACAAAAAGTGGTAATTTCAGAGAGTGTGATTTGGCAGCTTATGGCGAAAAATCGGGAAAATATGAATTTCGACGTGATTATTGTCGGCGGCGGCGCAGCTGGAATTTCGGCAGCTCTCTGGTGCGACGAACTCGGGTTGAACACGCTGCTTTTAGAAGCAAACGCCGAACTCGGCGGACAGCTTTTGCGCGTCTATAATCGAATTGGAAATCATCTCGGCGCTGAGGCTGCAAACGGACGTGAGATGCGCGATATTTTCGTTCGGCAGATTGAAACGCGCGGCTTCACCGTTCGCCGGCAAACCGAAGTGACGGAAATTAATCCGAAGAAAAAAACAATTCAGCTAAAAAACGGCGAAGTTTTTTCAGCCGAATTTATCATTATCGCCAGCGGCGTCAGGCGGAGAAAATTGAACGTCGAAGGCGAAGAAAAATTTCAAAACAAGGGAATCATCGAATCGGGCAAGCGTGAGCGTGATTCGCTAAAGGACAAAACCGTCGCAATTGTCGGCGGCGGCGATGCGGCGTTTGAAAACGCCTTGATTTTAGCGGAGACGGCGGCGCGTGTCTTTCTCGTGGCGCGCAGCGGAAGCTTTCGCGCCAGAAAAGAATTTGTCGGGAAAGTTTCGGAAAATCCTAAAATCGAAGTTTTAACCGAAATCGGGGTCGTCAAAATTACCGGGCGCGAAAATGTCGAAGCAATCGATTTGGTAAATCTAAAAACCGGTGAAAGTTTCAAGCTAATCGTCGAGGCGGTTTTAATTCGCGCCGGAGTCGAGCCGAACACGGAAATTCTTCGCGGAAAAATTGATTTGGACGAGAAAGGTTATGTAAAAATTGACAGTCTTTGCCAAACGAACGTCGAAAGCATTTTTGCCGTCGGCGACGTTGCCAATCAAATCGCCCCGACCGTCAGCGGCGCAGTCGGAACAGGCGCGACCGCCGCCAAAGTGATTTATGCGAGACTATCGCCAAAAAAACAAACTTCTACGAAAATTTGAATTTAATCCATTTAAAAGTTCGATAAAAATAAATGAAATAAAATACACAGTCTGTATTTATCGACTTTTGGGGCTGTAATAGACAAAAGTTTTTTTTCGGCGAACTGGCATAAAATATGCCTCAAAAAAATTGAATTTCATCGCCCGTTAAAATATTCGTCTTTATATTCGTTAAAAATTTCGGAGGATCAATATGAATACAGGAAGTCGCAGAAGTTTTGGTCAGTGGCATTATCTCACGCTGACCCTATTTATGCGAATCAGTAGTTGAAAAGACAGACAAACAGGTTGATTGGTAGAATTTTCTTACTTATGGAAAATCAACTGATTCAACTTTATTTGTTTGTCTGTCAAATTTACGATACCCGTTCCAAGACT
>JAABUN010006008.1_pt1 | contig 14397 bp, 10 predicted proteins | sample 5559311 | NCBI WGS metagenome assembly JAABUN01 (sample SAMN10711877, study PRJNA513370) | rock metagenome | isolation source: Antarctica rocks | place: Antarctica: Victoria Land, Siegfried Peak sud | reverse complement strand
GCTGGACACCGACATCGAAGCCAACGACGGCGAGCTGCGGCAGACCACCGACAGGCTCTACGGCGGCGATCAGAACCATCGGATCAAGCAGGAACTGCTGCTCGGCATCGGCGGCGTACGAGCCGTCCGGGCCTTCGTCGAGATCTCCGGCCGCCCGCAGCCCGAGGTGTTCCACATGAACGAGGGACACGCGGGATTCCTCGGCCTGGAGCGGATCCGGACCCTGCAGATCACCGAAGGACTGTCGTTCGCCGAAGCGCTCACCGTCGTCCGGGCCGGCACCGTCTTCACCACTCACACTCCGGTTCCCGCGGGCATCGACCGGTTCCCGATGGAGCTGGTCCGGCATTACCTGGACGGCGACTTGAGCGGCTGCAGCCGGATGCTTCCCGGCCTGCAGGTCCAGGACGTCCTCTCCCTCGGTGCCGAGGAGGACCCAGGACGTTTCAACATGGCGCATATGGGTCTGCGGCTGGCGCAGCGGGCCAACGGCGTCGCCAAGTTGCACGGCGCGGTGAGCCGGGAGATGTTCGCTCCGCTGTACCCGGGATTCGCCGCCGAAGAGGTCCCGATCGGTTCGGTCACCAACGGCGTGCACCTTCCGACCTGGGCGGCCAGGGAGATGTACGACGTTGCCGGCGACATGTCCGAGTGGCGGGATCTGGCATCAGCGGACGAGTGGCCGGGCGGCGACCGGGTCGACAACGGCCGGCTCTGGACTCTGCGTAACACCCTGCGCGGCCGGCTGGTAGACATGGCTCGCGACACCGCCCGCAAGTCGTGGCTGCAGCGTGGCGCCAGCGAGGCGGAACTCGGCTGGACCCGTTCGATCCTGGACCCCGACGTGCTGACCATCGGCTTCGCCCGCCGGGTTTCCACCTACAAGCGGTTGACGTTGATGCTGCGTGATCCGGTGCGGCTGAAGAAGTTGTTGCTGGACCCCGACCGGCCGATCCAGCTGGTGATCGCCGGCAAGGCGCATCCGGCGGACGACGGTGGCAAGAGGTTCATGCAGGAGATGGTGAAGTTCGCCGACGACCCGGCGATCAGGCATCGCATCGTCTTCCTCGCCGACTATGACATGGGGATGGCGGCCGTACTGTGCGCCGGTGCGGATGTTTGGCTGAACAACCCGATCCGGCCGCTGGAGGCCTCCGGGACCTCGGGAATGAAGGCCGCGCTGAACGGCGTGCTGAACCTGTCGATCTCCGACGGCTGGTGGGACGAGCTGTTCGACGGCCGCGACGGCTGGAGCATTCCGAGCGCCAACGTGCGGGACGAAGTTCGGCGCGACGACCTGGAGGCCTCGGCGCTCTACGAGCTGGTCGAGTCCCGGGTGGTTCCGTTGTTCTACGACCGCCAGCACAATGACCGGCCGGAAGGCTGGCTCGACATGATCCGGCACACCCTGAGTTACCTCGGGCCCCGGGTGCAGGCGACCAGGATGCTGCGTGACTATGTGAACGGCTATTACGGCCCGGCCGCCGCTGCTGTCAACACACTAGCCGCGGACCCGTTGGGGGCCAAGGCTTTCACGGCGTGGAAGGACACCGTCAGGGCCGCTTGGCCACTGGTCAGGGTGGCGAACGTGGACGCCTCCGGCATCGGTCAGGAACCTTCGTTGGGAAACGTGATGATGCTTCGCGCGTACCTGGAACTAGGTGGGCTGACCGAGAACGACGTGCAGGTGCAGGTCGTCACCGGAACGGTCGACGAGGCCGAGAACCTCTCGGACACCGAGACGACCAACATGCAGTACGTCGGCAACGGCGAGGGACATCGATTCCAGGCCGAAGTGGCCCTGGAGCGGCCGGGTGCGATCGGCTACACGGTACGGGCGATCCCGCGCCATCCGCTGTTGGCTTCGGCGGCCGAGATGGGCCTGGTCACCACCGCCTGACCCGCACCAGCAGCGGTGGCGGACCACTGACGGTTCAGGCACTCGGCCCGAGCGCGCGCAGCAGCAGGACGGTGCGCGCGGACACGGTGATGTCCATATCGGCGGCGATCGCCGTGGCGTCCGCCGGGGTCCCGTCGCCCGTCGAGGTGTCCAGCATCGGCAGGTAGGCATCGCCGAATGCGCAGTCCGGCAGCCGTACCTCGATGTCCGTGGCGCCGGCGTGCAACACCAGCAGCCAGGAGTCGTCGGTCTGCAGCTCGCCGTGCGGGCCGTGGCCGGTGACGCCGGTGCCGTTCAGCCACATCAGCACGGTGCGGCGATCCGTTTCGTTCCAATCGGTTTCGGACATCAGGCCGCCGAACTCGTTGAACCACACCAGGTCCGCGGTCGCCGGGCGGGGCGCGCCGGTGTCGCCGGCCGGCCGGCCGACGAAGAATTCGCCCTGGTGCAACGCCGCGGCGCTGCGCCGGATGGCCAGTGTGCGCCGGAAGAATCGCAACATGTCGTCGGCGTCGCAGCGACCGGAACGATGCTCTCCATCGCCCGATCGCTCGGGCCAGGCCAGCCAGCTGGTCTCGTTGTCCTGGCAGTAGGCGTTGTTGTTACCGCCCTGGGTGCGCCACAGCTCGTCGCCCATCGAGATCATCGGCGTTCCGGTGGACAGCAGCAGGGTTACGGCGAGGTTGCGGGCCTGCCGCCGTCTCAGTTCGCGGATCTGCTCGTCGTCCGTCTCGCCTTCGACGCCATGGTTGTCCGAGTGGTGGTTGGTCGTGCCGTCCGCGTTCTGTTCACCGTTGGCGGCATTGTGTTTGTCCTTGTAGGACACCAAATCACGCAGCGTGAAACCGTCATGGGCGGTGACGAAGTTCACCGACGCCCATGGCCGGCGGCCGGCGCCGAAACGGTCCTGGGAACCGGTCAGCCGGAAGGCCAGTTCAGAGACCTTGCCCGCGCCCCGCCAGAAGTCCCGGACATCGTCGCGGAAGCGGTCGTTCCACTCTGCCCAGTCGGCACCGAACCGGCCGACGGCATAACCGACGCCGGTGGCGTCCCAGGGTTCGGCGATCAGCTTCCGGTCTGCCAGCATCGGATCGGCGGCGATGGCGGTGAGCAACGCGGCGCCGGCGTCGAATGGTCCGCCGGCCGGTCGGCCCAGGACGGAGGCGAGGTCGAAGCGGAAACCGTCGACGCCGAGATCGCCTGCCCAGTAGCGCAAAGAGTCGGTGATCATCCGGACCGTGGCCAGCGGCGCGACGTTCACCGTGTTCCCGCAGCCGGTGAGGTCCACAGTGTCCGGAAGGTAGTAGGTGCTGGGCGACAGGCCGCGCCAGGACAGCGGGATGGGCGCTGTCGGCGCACCCTCCCCGGTGTGGTTGAAGACGACGTCCAGGACCACCTCGATGCCTGCGGCGTGCAGCACCTGCACCATCCGGGCGAACTCCTGCAGTTCAAGGCCAGGCCGGGATGCATACCGGGGATGTGGTGCGAAGAATCCGAGAGTCGAGTAACCCCAATAGTTCCGGCGTCCGGTGGCCACCAGCGCGGGTTCTGACACGAAGGCGTGCACCGGCAGCAGCTCGAGGGTAGTGGCGCCCAATTGCTGCAGGTGTTCGATCACCGCGGGATGGCAGACGCCGGCGAATGTGCCGCGGAGGTCGGCGGGCACGTCGGGATGCAGCGCGGTCAGGCCCTTGACGTGGGCCTCGTAGATGACCGTGTGCTCCCATGGCACCTCCGGTCGTGGCCCGGCGACGCCGACCGGCTCCGTCACCACCCCGAGCGGCGCCGCCCCCAGCGTCTGCAGGCCGGGACCGGACGCCGCCATCAGGTCGTAGTCGGTGGTGTCCAACCGGCGGGCATAGGGGTCGAGCAGCACCTTCGCCCGGTCGTGCGCCGCCACCCGGTAGCCGTACCGCTGGCCGGGGCCGACGCCCGGTACGAACGCATGCCAGCAGCCCCGGGTGAGATCACGCATCTCCCAACTGCGCTCGTCGCCGGCGGCGTCCACCAGGCAGAGCACCACTCCACTGTCGGCAGCGCCGGCCGGCAGTCCGTCGGCGACGATCGAAAAGTTGGTGCCGTCCGTTGCCGGGGTGGCGCCCAGCGGGAATGGCCGGCCGGGGAACGCCGACGGGCTCGCCGGGGCGATCTGCGGCGGATGTCGTTGGGGCATGGGGCGATTCTCGCGGATCCGGCACCGCGGCTCGTTACCTGCGCCGTACCCGGCGCGTCCCGCTCCCCGGCAGTCCGGGCTGGTGCGGAACAATGGCGGCGTGGCAGCAACTGCGCAGGTGTCGATCGTCCCCGGCCCGGACTCGGTGGTCCACCTGTTCGACGTCACGGTGCGCAGGGGCTCCGCGGTGCTGCTGGATTCGGTGCGATGGAGTGTGGAGGCGGACGAACGCTGGGTGATCCTGGGGCCCAACGGCGCCGGCAAGACCACCATGCTGCAGATCGCCGCGGCCCAGATGCATCCGACGACCGGCCGGGCACATGTTCTCGGCGGCCGGCTCGGGGCGGTGTCGCTGGCCGAGATCCGGCCGCTGATCGGCCTGTCGTCCGCGGCGCTGGCCAACCGGGTATCGCCGCAGGAGAAGGTGCTGGACGTGGTCGTGTCGGCGGGCTACGGGGTGCTCGGTCGCTGGCGGGAGCGCTACGGCGAGCTGGACTTCGACCGGGCAAGGGAACTGCTGGATTCGATGGGGGTGTCCGCGATGTCCGAGCGGGCATACGGGACCCTGTCGGAAGGGGAACGCAAGCGGGTGCTGGCGGCCCGCGCACTGATGACGGACCCGGAGCTGCTGTTGCTGGACGAGCCCGCGGCGGGGCTCGACCTCGGCGGCCGGGAGGACCTGCTGGCCAGGCTGTCCGTACTGGCCGAGGATCCGGCGGCGCCGGCCACCGTGCTGGTGACCCATCACGTCGAGGAGATCCCTACCGCGTTCTCGCACGTGATGTTGTTGCGCGAGGGGCGCATCGTGGCATCGGGGCCGGTGGCCGACACGCTGACTGCGGACGCGCTGTCGGAGACCTTCGGGATGATGCTGCAACTGCAGACCAGGGACGGCCGATACTTCGCGCATGCCAAGCAGAGGTGAGGCGGCAGCGCTGATAACGCCGCGGGCGGCGCCCGTCCCGATCGGAGGCCGGTCCGATGGCATACCCGTTCAGCCGCGATGACGTCGGATACCTGACCGGCAGTGCCGGCGCTGCGGCGCTGGATCGGGCGTCGGAACTGGCATTGACCGACGACAGCCTGATCGCTGACCTGACGGTGCTGCGGAAGATCTGCGACCGGCATGCGGCAGCCGTCGTCGAGACCGTCCGGCTGCGGCGGCGCGGCGTCACGAAGCTGGGGGAGCGGGCCGCAACCTGGTTGTTCACCGACGAGGCTCTGCAACAGGCGAGCCCGTGGCCGGTCGCAGAGCATCGGGCCCGACGGATGGCAGGTGCCGGTGCGGCCGGCGTCCACGATGTGACGTGTTCGATCGGCACCGACCTGGCGGCGCTGTCGGCGGCCGGCGTTCCGACGGTGCTGGGCTCCGACCTCGATCCGGTGCGGCTGGCGATGGCCAAGACCAACGTCCGCGGGGTTGCGGTGGTCCGGGCCGACGCCCTGGCGCCGGTGTCCCGTGGTCTGTTGCCCTACGCCGATCCCTCCCGGCGCTCGGCCGGTCGCCGGATCACCACGATCGCGACGGTGCCGCCGGTGAATGAGCTGGACGCCGCCTACCCTGATCGGCCACCGGTGCTCAGGCTGCCCCCCGGCATCGACTACGAGTCGCTGGACCGGCCGGGCGAGGTGGAGATCGTCTCGCTGGACGGCACCGCCAGAGAGGCCGTGCTGTGGCCGGAGGAGTTCGCACAGCGCGGCATCCGGCGTCGCGCCAGCGTCTTGCGCACGGGCGAGAACAACTGGGAGCTCAACGATCTCGACGACGACGGGGGAACCGGGACAGCACCCGGTCCCAGCGCGGAATGGATCGTCGATCCGGATGCCGCGGTCGTCCGTGCCCACCTGGTCCGGCAGTACGCGGCCCGGCATCGGATGCATCTGCTCGATCGACATCTGGCCTATCTGACCGGTGACCGGCCACCATCCGGGATGCGAGCGTTCCGGGTGCTGGATGTTGCGCCCTACTCCGAACGCATGGTCTCTCGTTGGCTGCGGCGCGACGGCGTCGGGACTCTGGAGATCAAGCAGCGGGGAACGCCCGTCATCCCCGACGATCTGCGCCGGCGACTGCGCACCTCGATGACCAAGGACACCCGCACCGCGGCCACCCTGGTGATCGCGCGGATCGGACAGTCGCCGATGGCATTCTGGTGCCGGCCGAACGACGGCTGACGGAGCGGAATCGTCCTGCTGGATAGGCTCTGCGCCCGTGACCTTCCAACTCCTGCCCGCGGTCGATGTCGCCGGCGGCCAGGCCGTCCGGCTGGTGCAGGGCAGGGCCGGCACCGAGACCCGGTACGGGTCGCCGCTGGATGCGGCGCTGGCCTGGCAGCAGGACGGAGCGGAGTGGATTCACCTGGTGGATCTGGACGCCGCGTTCGGGCGGGGCAGCAACGGGGCCCTGCTGCTGGAGGTGGTGGCCACCGTGGATGTCAAGGTGGAGCTGTCCGGCGGGATCAGGGACGACGCGTCGCTGGAAGCTGCGCTGGCCACCGGTTGCACCAGGGTCAACATCGGCACCGCGGCGCTGGAGAATCCCGAGTGGTGCGCATCGGTGATAGCCCGGCACGGCGACAAGGTGGCGGTCGGCCTGGACGTGCGCGGCAGCACGTTGGCCGCCCGCGGCTGGACCGAGGACGGTGGTGATCTGTGGGAGGTGCTCGGGCGCCTCGACGCTCAGGGTTGTGCACGTTACGTGGTGACCGACGTGACCAAGGACGGGACCCTGCGCGGGCCGAATATCGAGCTGCTGCAACAGGTGTGCGCTGTGACAGCGGCGCCGGTGGTCGCCTCCGGCGGCGTGTCGTCGCTGGACGACCTGGTGGCCCTCGCCGCGCTGGAGCCGGTCGGCGTCGAAGGCTCGATCGTCGGAAAGGCGCTGTACTCCGGAGCTTTCACCCTTCCGGAAGCACTGGCCGCGGTGGCCTGAGTGCGAAGGTGTGCAGAACGCTGAAGTGTGACTACGGCCTCCTGATCGGTTCATCCGGGCCGTCCTAGCCGCGTAAACTTCCGCCGTCCGTCGGGGCCGAAGCTGTGAGGAGTGGTATGCGCCACCACCTGTTAGCCCGGCGTCGGGCAACGCCGAGGCTGGGTGTGGGCGCGGCCATCTGCCTGCTCGCGGTCGCCGGGTGCAGTCCCTCCTCCGCGGGCCCGGGAACGGCCGACGCCGCGGCCGCAGCTGCCTCCACCACCACCACCCGCTCGACGGGGTCGGCGACCACCGCCCCAGGTCATTCGAGTTCCGGCGGATCGAGCTCGGCGGGTAGCGCAACGCCTGCCACGACGGTGGCATCTACCGCCAGAACCACGAGCACGAGAACCACAACGAAGGCGACCGGCCCGACGGGCGCAACCCCGACGGACCCGGCGATCAGCAGGACGCCCAGTGCGTCGCCGGCCCGGGGATCGGGCGCGACGAAGCCGCCGACATCGTCAGTCGGCACATCGAGCGGGACGTCGCACGCGTCCACTGGAACAAGATCCACAGGTAGCACGACGAACACCGGCACCCGGCCGGTCGAGCTGAACAACGGACTTCCCGCCGCCACCTGCGCGCCTGTGGCCAGGGCCGCCGTGGAGGAGGGGGCGAGCGCCGTCAGAGAGGTGGATCCGCGGGTCGCCGTCGGCATAGTGGTGATCAGCCGGGACGCCCCGCGCTGCACTGCATCGGCCAACGGCGAGGAGACCTTCCCGACCGCGTCGGTGGTCAAGTTGCTGATTGCCATCGATGTGTTGCGGGCGACCGGCAGCGACCCCGAAATGGTCGACCGGGTCGAGCGGATGCTGGCGCTGAGTGACGACGAGATCGCCAGCGACCTGTGGAGCAGGTACGGCGCCAACAGAATCGTGCTCCGGACGAGGGAACTGATCGGCCTGCCCAGTCTGTCGCCACCCGCCAATCCGCAGGACTGGGGCTCGACCCAGATCGACGCGCTGGACGTCGCCCGCATCTGGCGGTACATCCTGGACGTCGCGCCGACGGCGATCCGCACTGCGATCCTGGAGGGGACCGGCGGGGCCAAGAGAAGGGCCGCCGACGGGTTCGATCAGTATTTCGGCATCCCTGACGGCCTGCCGGATGCGACCTGGTGGATCAAGCAGGGCTGGGGAACGTCGAACGGCCGGCGGGTGGTGAACACCACCGGGCTGGTCGGAAAGAACAAGAACAGCATCGTGGTGATGCTCACCTCCCATCCGATCGGGGTCGGATATTCCGAAGCCACCGAATCCGCCACCCGTGGTATCGCCGCGTTGGCGGCCGCTGTCGGCGAAGCCTGATCGCCCACTTCGTAGGCTGGTGCGATGACAGTTGCCGTCCGGGTGATCCCGTGCCTGGACGTCGCCGGCGGCCGGGTGGTCAAGGGCGTGCGGTTCGTGGACCTGGTGGATGCCGGCGATCCGGTGGAGATGGCTCGGCTGTACGACGCCGAGGGCGCCGATGAGCTCTGCTTCCTGGACATCACCGCAACCAGCGACAACCGGGCAAGCGCCTACCAGATGATCACCCGGACGGCGGAGCAGGTGTTCATCCCGCTGACCGTTGGCGGTGGCGTCCGCACGGTCGACGACATCGATGGGCTGCTGCGGGCCGGCGCCGACAAGGTCTCCGTCAATTCGGCCGCGGTGGCCAGGCCCCACTTCCTCGCCGAAGCCGCCAACCGGTTCGGCTCCCAATGTGTGGTGCTGGCCATCGACGCCCGAAAAATGCGCAGCGGTGCCGAACCGTGCTGTCCATCGGGATGGGAGGTGACCACCCACGGCGGCCGGCAGGGAACGGGCATCGACGCGGTGGAATGGGCCCGTCGGGGCGAACAGGCCGGCGCCGGGGAGATCCTGTTGACCAGCATGGATGCCGACGGCACGAAGCGCGGCTTCGACCTGCCGATGTTGCGGGAGATCCGGGCGGCCGTCGGGGTGCCGGTGATCGCCTCCGGCGGTGCCGGGGCGCTGCACCACTTCACCGAGGCCGTGGATGCCGGCGCCGATGCCGTGCTGGCCGCGTCGGTGTTCCATTTCGGCACCTTCAGCATCGGACAGGTCAAGCGTGAGCTGGCTGACGCCGGGCATCCCGTGCGTTTCACAGCGGACACGGCGACGGCATGATGGCCGCCGATCCGAGCTCCTTCGGCCCGGCAGTCATGACAGAGACAGATCTGGCCGGGGGCCCGGGGTGGGCAGAGACCCTGCGGTGGAACGAGTCCGGCCTAATCTGCGCCGTCGCCCAACAGCACGACACCGGCGAGGTGCTGATGGTGGCCTGGATGGACGCCGAGGCGCTGCGCCGCACCCTGACCACCGGACGCGGCACCTACTGGTCGCGGTCGCGGGAGGCGTACTGGGTGAAGGGCGAGACTTCCGGGAACATCCAGCGGGTGTTGGAGGTCCGACACGACTGTGACGGAGATGCTGTGCTGCTCTTGGTGGATCAGACCGGTCCGGCCTGTCATACCGGAACCCGCAGCTGCTTCGACCGGAGCCGCAGCATCAGTTGAGCGACAGCAGGTTGCCGACCATCCGCGTCGACCGGTCACATTGACCTTCGGGATCGTCGACGGCTCGCATACCGTTTGGTAGACACTCGGTGGTTGTCGATGTGACCACCCAGATCGCCATTCGACGTGACCTCGAGGAACTGGCAGCGCTCGACACCGAGGTCGCCTAAGGACGGGCCCGCCAACAATGGCCCAGTGGGTATGTCTGGTTCCGTCGCGTTCAGCGCAAGATGATCCGTGCTAGCTCGCCAACGAGTGCGTAAACATCCGCAGAGCCATCAGCTGATCGCGGCCAGATCGACCTCGGCGGTGGTCGCCAGCACCGCCTCGTGCAGCAACTCGACCGCCCGCCTCACCGCCGGATGGTTCTCCACGGACCGCTTGACCCGCAACATGATCCGCCGGGTGGGCACCGGATGCACCACCGGCATGGCCCTGGTTCCCGGTGGAAGACTGATCGTCCCGAGCCTCGGCAGCACGGTGATCCCGACCCCGGCCGCCACGAACGCGATCGCCGACGGATAGTCGTGCGCCTCGATGTGGAAGGCCGGGGAGAACCCTGCCGCGGCGCAAGCATCCAGCACCACCCGTCGGCACGGTCCCCGGGAGAAGTCGTTGTCGACCCACCGCTCATCGCTCAGGTCGATCAGATCGACCTGGTCCCGGCTCCGGAGCGGGTGCCCGACCGGCAGGACGACCAGGTAGGGCTCCTCGAGCAGCATCTCACTGCGGTAGCCCGGCGCGTCCGGTGCCTGTGGAGCGGGTGGCGGCGGCCCGGCGATGAACACCTCGAGGTCGGGGACACATGGCGTCTCACCGGCCAGTTCGATGAGCCGCAGATCGAAGCGCAACAACGGGAACTCCGTGGAGATGGTCGCCACCACGGGCGGGATCCAGGCGGCACCGGCGGAGGCGAAGTAGCTGACGGTGAGCCGGCCGATCCGGCCCGCCCGGAGGTCGCCGGCCACCGATTCCAGGGCAGCCAGCCGCTCCAGCACCGAGCCCGACTCCTCGGCGAACGTCAGGCCGGCAGCGGTCGGCTCAATGCCCCGGCCACGCCGCTCGACCAAGGTGAGCCCGGTCTCTCGTTGCAGTGCGGCGAGATGCTGGCTGACGGCCGACGGGGTGTAACCGAGGCTGGTGGCGGCGCCATTGATCGAGCCGGCGGCGACGACGGCTCTGAAAATCCGGACGCGGTGGATGTCGAGCATCAACCAACACTACAGCGACACTGAACAAACATGAAGAAACAGTCGCTTGTGCTGTTGAATCGCGACGGTCAGGCTGGGGTCATGACGCCGGTAAACCGCTTCTCTCGCACCGAACCTGGTAGCTGGCTGGTCCCGGTGGCGGTCGGAACAGTGCTGGTGCTGTGGGCATCGGCGTTCATCGCCATCCGCGCGGTCGGCGACACTTTCGCGCCGGGGCCGCTGGCGCTCGGCCGGCTGACCTTCGGCACCATCGCGCTCAGCGTCGTCGCCCTGCGGTACCGCCGCCCTTTGCCGCGCGGCAAAGGGCTGGCAATGGTGATCAGTTACGGGGTGTTGTGGTTCGCGGGGTACAGCGTCGTGCTGAACGCGGCGGAACGGCACCTGGACGCCGGTACGGCGGCCATGCTGGTCAACATCGCCCCGATCCTGGTCGCGGTCGCCGCCGGTCTGTTCATGGCCGAAGGATTCCCGCGGCCACTCGTGGTCGGCATCATCGTCGCGTTCACCGGGGTGAGCATCATCGCGGTGGGCGGCGTGGGCGGCCACAGCGACGGTTTCGGTGTGCTGCTCGGCCTGGTGACTGCTGTGCTGTACGCCGCCGGCGTACTCACGCAGAAGATCGCATTGCGCACGGTGGACGCGGTGACGGCCACCTGGGTGGGCTGCGCTGTGGGAACCGTGACACTGACACCATTCCTGCCGCAGGCGTTGAGCGAGTTCTCGGATGCGCCCGGCAGCGCCGTCGCGGCGGTGGCTTACCTGGGCATCTTCCCGACCGCGATCGCCTTCACCCTCTGGGCCTACGCGCTGACCCGGACCGCGGCCGGCAGGCTGACGTCTACCACGCTGGCGGTTCCGGCGATCGTCGTGCTCATGTCCTGGATCCTGCTGGGCGAGGTGCCGACGGTGTTCGCGATGGCCGGTGGGGCCTTGTGCTTGCTCGGAGTGGCAATCAGCCGGCGCAGGCAGCGGGTCCGCGGTGGGTCCGGTGCAGCAGCCGGCGCGGCCGCCTCTGTCACCGCCGACCAGTCGTGCCGGACGGCGACCTGACGGGATTCCGTCGCCCCCTGGGCGCCATCACGGTCGCGGCCGGCGCTCGAGGAACGTTCCGTCCGGTTCGGCGAATCCGAACCTCATCGCGCCGCCACCCGTATCGGCTGCCGCAGGCCGGCGATCACGAACGGCGCGGCGACCGCGACGATCCCGGCCGCCAGCACGTTCAACCCGCCGAACCCGATCAACCCCAGCAGCGGGCCGGACACACCGGCACCGATGGCGGCGCAGGCGTTCATCGCCGCATCGGCCGCGCCCTGCACCCGGGTCCGCACCTGCGGCGCAACGGATTCGGTAAGCAGCGCCGACGCCGACACCAGGCTGAGCGACCAGCCGATCCCCAACAGCACCAGACCGATGGTCACCCGGAACGCCGAGCCGCCGGCAGTGCCGGCGACCGCGGTGGCGATCAGCAGCACCGCGGAACCGGCTGCGATCATCCGCACCCGGCCGAACCGGTCGGACAGCACACCGACGATCGGCGACAGGCCGAACATGCCCAGCACGTGCAGGGAAATCGTCACCCCGACCAGGGTCACGGTGGCGCCATGATGTTCCATGTGCACCGGTGTCATGGTCATCACCCCAACCATTACGGTGTGCGCGCAGCAGATCGACACCAGAGCCACCCGCGCCGACGGGATGACCCATGCGGTGGTCAGCGCCTCAGTCAGCCGGCGCCGACCTGGCAGTGCTGCGGAGGCGGCGGACGCCACCGCGGTCACCTTCGTGGCCTGCATCCTGGCCGCCAGCAGCAGTGGGTCCGGGCGCAGCAGCACGAAGAGGCCGGCCGCGACGATCTGCATCACCGTTGCGATCAGGAACGGCCCGGCGAACGGGTGCAGCCCGAACCGGTCGGCCAGCGCCTGCCCCGGCGCGCCCAGGTTGGGGCCGAGCACCGAACCTACCGTCGTCGCCCAGACCACCAGCGACAGGTCACGGGACCGACGGGCCGGCGGCGCCAGATCGGTTGCGGCGTATCGGCTCTGCAGGGTGACGGCAGTGCCGGCTCCGGCCAGCACCATGCCGGCCATCAGCAGTATCGTCGCGGCGGTGCCGTTGCCTCGTTCGGCAGCCGCCATCAGCAGCGCCGAACCGACAGCTGCCACCAGCCAGCCGCCGCCCAGCGACACCCGCCGCCCTTCCCGGACCGCGATCGCGGCCAGCGGAATGGCGAACAGCGCCGCTCCGATGGTCGTCCCGGATCGCGCGAGCCCGGCCCAACCCTCTGAGCTGGTCACCTCTTCGGCCAGCAGGATGCCGACGCTCAGCCCGGCCCCGGAACCGATGCCGCCCAGGATCTGGGCGATCGACAGCAGCCGAAGGGTGCGGCGGCGGGCGGCCACCACGTCCGCTGCGGCATGCCAGTCAGTTCCCGCGTGCGGCTTCACCCGGGGCTCAGCCGGCTCAGCCGGTGCACCGTCTCGGTGACGATTGGGTGCGAGGTCGCCAGCGTCAGCCGCAGGAAACCTGGTGCACCGCAATCAGCGCCGTCGGTGCCCAGAACGCCGACCCGGTCCGCCACCTCGGCCGGCGGGACACCGAGTGGGCGCAGGTCCAGCCAATGGATGTAGGTGGCCTCCGGCATCGTGTACGGCACATCCGGAAGGGCGTTTGCCATCGACCGGGCGAACAGCATCCGCGCGTCGTCCAGATACCGCACCACCTCTTCGAGGTGATCCACGCCGGCGGTGTAGGCCGCGCACGCCGCCACCGCACCCAACGGCGACGTACCCACCTTGGCGACGAAATGCGTGTCTTCCCAACGCTTCCGATGTACCGGTGAGGTCATGACGAGCTGTGCACAGGTGAGCCCGGGCAGATCCCAGCCTTTCGACGCCGAGAAGCCGGTGACGGTGTGAGCGGCCGTCATCGGTGACAGCGCCGCATAAGGCAGGTGGCCGGCGCCGGGAAAGACGACAGGGGAGTGAATCTCGTCGGCGAACACCGTGGAACCGGTTCGCTCGACCGCGCCGGCGATGGCCAGCAGTTCGTCTCTGGTCGCTACCTGCCCGGTCGGATTGTGCGGGTTGACCAGTATCAGCAGGCCGCCGCCGTCCAACGCGGCTGTCAATTCGTCGGGATCCAGCAGATAGCGACCGTTGGTCCTGCGCATCGGGACCGTGCGCAGTTCCCTGTGCATCAGGCCGGGTTTCACCAGGAAGGGCATGTAGGCCGGTGTCGGCAGCACGATCGGGGTGTCCGGGTCGACCAGATGTTCGGCGGTGAAGACGAAGGCGCTCAGCACATTCGGCAACACCCTCACCGAGTCCGGGTCCAGCTGCCAGCCGAAGCGGGCCTGCTGGAACCCAGCGCAGGCGGCCCCGACTGCTCGTTCCAGATGTTCCGGCAAGTAACCGGTGAGGCCGCGGCCCAGCGCTTCGGCAACGGCACTCCGGACAGCCGGTGCCATCGGAAGATCCGATTCGGCGACGAACGCCCCGATCTGGCCCGGTTTGCCGGCCGTCCACTTGAAGGATCCGCGTTCCCGCAGGGCTTCCGGTGTCGACGACTGCATCTCGGCGGCGATGTTCACACCGCTCACCGTAGATCTGGTGGCGAGGC
>JAABUN010006007.1_pt1 | contig 14399 bp, 11 predicted proteins | sample 5559311 | NCBI WGS metagenome assembly JAABUN01 (sample SAMN10711877, study PRJNA513370) | rock metagenome | isolation source: Antarctica rocks | place: Antarctica: Victoria Land, Siegfried Peak sud | reverse complement strand
GCGGCGAGAGCGGCCTGCAACTCGCCGCGCGTGTCGCGGCGGCGGTCGACGCGATCATCAGCGCCCATCGCCTGGAGGGCGGTAGTGTCGTGGTCGTCTCGCACGGCGGCGCACTGAGTTGGATGATCGATCACCTCCTGCGCGAGCCGCGCGAACAGTGGCCCCAGCACCAGCTACACAATTGCTCGCTGACCGAAGTGACCATCGATGATGACGCGCAGGCGGTGACGTTCGTCTGCCGCAACGAGATCAGCCACCTCTCCACCGAACCGGAGGAAGCGGTGGCGTTGGGCCAGAGCGAAGAATAACAGACTGAGGGCGCGCCGATGCAATTACTGCTGCTGCGACATGGCGAAACGGTCGGCAACATCGCGCGACAGCTACAGGATGAACACGACCCGCTGACCGAGCGCGGTCGGAGACAGGTGCAGGCATTAGCCGCTGCCCTGGCGGGGCGCGGCAGCCTGCGTGCCCTCTATGCCAGCCCGCTCATCCGGGCGTTCGAGACGGCGCAGATCATCGGCGCGGCGGTGGGCCTCACGCCGGTGCCACGCCCCGGCTTGGCCGAGATCAACGTCGGCAGCGTGGCGGGCCTGACGTTCGACGAATGGGGGGCGCGCTTCCCACAGCAGTTGCAGGATTTCCACGCCGATGGCGTCGCCTTCGCTTGGCCGGGTGGTGAAAGTGGCGGCGACATCGCCCGACGGGTTGCCGCCGAGATCGACTGGCTGATCGCGCAGCATCGCGACGCCCTGGAACCGGTCGCGGTCGTGTCGCACGGCGGGGCGCTCGCCTGGGCGATCGTTCATCTGCTGCGCGAACCGGGCGACCGCTGGCCGCGCGAGCATATGCAGATCGCCAACTGCGCCATCACCGAAGTCGAGATCGCGCCCGAGCGGTGGGCGTCTGGCGAGCCCGCGACGTTCATTTGCCGCAACGATATCGCGCATCTGCCGATCGACTGAGAATTGACTGAGGCACGGTGGGTGTTACCGAGCCGGGAAAGCGGCGCGCAAGTCGAGCAGCTGCCGCCCGAGTTGGCCGAGCAGGACGTTGTACGGTGCCTTGTTCTCCGGGTGCAGCTCAAAGCGTGCCCGCTCGAAATACTGGATCGTGTACGTCTTGCCGTCGATCGGGCTGATCTCTTTGAGCTCTTCGCTGATCGGCAGGCCGTAGATCGCCAGGCCGCCGTTCGCCTCCCAATAGGTGCGGAATGTGCCGTTGAGATTATGTCCTGTTTCGGCGAAGAACCGCGCCCCATCTTTCGCCGTGGTCGCCGCATCCGGCGGATGGAAACTCTTCCCCAGGAAGCCGAGCAAGACCTGATATTGCGTGTCTTTCGCCTCCGGGTGATGCTCGAAGCGGGCGCGCTCGAAATACTGGACCGTGTACGATTTGCCATCGTCGATATTTTGCTCGGTGAACGGCTCCGTCAGGGGGAAGCCGAACTGCGCTAGGCCACCATTCGCCTCCCAATAGCCCTTGAACGGTTCGGCCAGACTGTGGCCGCTCTCGGCGAAGTAGCGCTTATCTGCTGTCGAGGTGAATGGCGCGACCGGCTGACGCACCTGGGGCGCGATCGGCTGTGTGAAGTAGGCTCCAACGGGACTGAGCCAGAGGAACGTTACGTCGACCCAATCGGAGCCGACCATCTTCAGATCGTCCCAGAAGGTTCCATCGGCGATGTCGATCCCCGCCGGGTTGACGACGTTGTAGCCTTTGTCGCTGACTCCGGCACTGAACTTATCGAAGTATTGCGCCTGGGCGGCGGGCCAGCCGCGCGGCAACCCTTTGCCGGTTACGCGCGCAGCTTCGTTATCCCAGTAGTTATCCTTGATATTCCACGGGCCGATATCCCATACCGGGGCAACCGCCTGACGACCCTTATACGAGATCAACACCTGCTTGTCATAACCATCTTTCTTCGCCAGGGCTAAGCGAGACGGAAGCGCGACAAAGCGGTCACGCTCTTTGATCATATGGCCGTTAGCGGTGGTCCCACCTACTAACCCCTCGCGCGTGGCGAAGATACGGAAGGTAACCGCGCCGGGGAACGGCGCGGTCGGCGTGGTAAGCGCCTGCTCCCGCGTGATCGGTGCCGCACCCACCGGCAGCACCGGTACGAGGACGAGCGCGATCATCGTCACGACCATGACACCGAGATGCCGATAGCGTAGCAGGCGGCCTTCACGCATACATCCTTCTCCACGCTAAGATCGCTATTCGCCGATGATGCAGCGGTAGCTGACGCGAGTATGCGCCGCTCCTGTCAGGCTGCGATTAGCCTATCATTGTGACAGGGTAACAAAAATTACAGGTTGTTTGCGCGGTAATTTGCTGAATTACCCGAGCGTACCCGCCGTGCTGTCACAGGGTACGGTATTCAGGATAGTGGAGTGAGGCTGGAAGGCCAATGGGAAAAGAGTCCTAATAGGTAGGACAATTGTTGAGTATACGTACAGCCCTCGCAACGCGAGCGGCGGTACTCAGGGATATTTCTGGTATACCGAACAGCGGCAGCCGGGGGGCACGTTTAGAAGATTTCGACGATCCGCGGCTCGCGTGAGCGGAAATGGTAGAGCTTCGCGGGGCGGTGGGCACCATCGCGCCGCACCTCGCCGGTTGGGACAACGAGATCGAGCGAGTTGATCTTCTTGCGGAAATTCCGCTTATCGATGTGGCGACCGAGGATGATCTCGTAGACGCGTTGGAGTTCGGTTAGCGTGAAGGTTTCCGGCAGGAGGCTGTAGACGACGTTCGTATATTCGACTTTATTACGGACTCGTTCGAGCGCATAGTCGAGGATCGTCGCGTGATCGAAGGCGAGCGGCGGCAAGTCGCTGAGTGGGAACCAGCGGGCGTCGGCCGCGTCATCGCCACCGGCGACGGCGAGGGGCTGCCACAGCAGGGCGAAGTACGCTACCGAGATCACCCGGCCACGCGGATCGCGCTTCGGTTCGCCAAAGGTGTAGAGTTGTTCGAGGTAGACATCGCTGACGCTCGTTTCCTCGCGTAGTTCACGCGCGGCTGCTTCGTCGAGCGACTCATCGGGGTCAACGAAGCCGCCCGGAAAGGCCCAGTGGCCCGTGAAGGGCGCGCCGGCCCGCTGGATCAGTAAGATCAGCAGGTCGTTCTCGCTCACCGTGAAGATGATCATATCCACAGCGATGGCGGGATAACGATGGCGCTGCGCCTGGGTCGGTCGTTCCTCGATTTCTGCGTGACTCATCCATACTCCATACTTTGTTTGTACAGTAGATGTAACGGATTTTAGTATATGGACGCTACGCTGTCAGCGTCGTTGCCGCGCTCCCAGACGGTGTATCTGCCATGTTATGCTGTCAGCGATGGTTGCTCTATTGTGTCGGCGGCGATGTTGCGGGTATACGGCGGGCGAGCCGATTGCTGCACACTCTGTAGCAGGGCTATACTCTGCTGTAGGCGATCTGCCGGGGGCTCGACGAACGCGAGGGCAACGATGGATAAACCGGCGACGATATTGGAACTGCCAATCTTTCCCCTCAATGTTGTCCTCTTTCCGGGGATGCCGCTGCCGCTGCATATCTTCGAGGAACGCTATAAGCTGATGATCGAGCGTTGCCTCGAAGGGAATCGTTCCTTCGGGGTCACGCTGATGCGACCCGGCGCGGTCGAGGAGGCGGGCGATATTCCGCACGAAATCGGCACAGTCGCTCGGATCGTGCGCCATGTGCGGATGGAAGATGGTCGTTATAACCTGGTGACGCGCGGTACCTCGCGCTATCAGATGCTCAATGTTCGTTACGAATCGGGCTATCTGACGGCGCAGGTCGAATTGCTGGATGAAGAGGAGCAGGACCCGCGCGTGTTGGAAGTCCTGCGTGCGGTGGTCGAGAATGAATTCGACAATTTCTTGGATGATCTGGCGGAGTTGACCGATATCCAGCGCGAGCCGATCGTCTTCCCGGATGACTCGACCGCCGCCTCGTACCTCGTCGCTCACTATCTGCCGGTCTACAACTGGGAGAAGCAGCGCCTGCTCGAAGCATTCTCGACCGATGCGCGTCTGGCCGAGGAGCGCCGTATTCTCGGGCGCGAGCGCGGGATGATCCGCGAGTTCGGTGCCGCCCCGGCGATCTATCAGGTCGAAGGTGGCCCGCCCTTGCTCCCGAACTAGCCTGACCACGCCCCAACCCCGCCTCCACCTGAATGCAACCGCCACCGGCTATGCTGCGCCAGGGCGGATAGCGGTATCCGCGATCGATCGTCAGTGGCGAGTCGAGGTTCGGCCGATGCGTATCGCTTTCCTGGTCGCCATTCTCGTTCTCCTGCTCAGCCCTACCTTGCGTTCCGGGGCGGCGGCATCGGACAACCTGGCCCTCTACCCGACGCCCGCCTATCCGCGCGCCTCTGGCGCGGTGCAGACGGAGCGCCAGGGCAATCGTGTGACCGTGAGTGTCGATCTGCATGGCCTGCCAACCGGCATCGCGCAGGGACAAAACCAGACGAATGGCGATCAAGTGATCCCGCACTATATCGTCTGGCTGGTCGATAGCGAACGCCGTCTCTACAACCTTGGCGGTCTGATCGCCAACGGGAGTGGCGATGCGGTGTCCACGTTCACACCAATCACCGTGTTGCCTGGCACGGTCACGATCGCCGTCTCTGCCGAGCCGCGTGCCGATCTCTCCGTCCCCAGCGCCCCGCGTGAAACGGTCATCCTCTCCGGGCAGTTCGCGCTCGGTACCGTCTCTCCAACCCATCGCCTCGACAACGACTTCGGCCCCGACTGGTTCGCCCCGATCCTGCCCGCCACCCTCGGCCTTACCTTGCTGCGGCACGCCGCGCGCACCCGCCGCGCCGAACTGCGCGCCCGTCGCCTCGACACCTCCCCCGCTGTCGCCGGTTGTTGAGGCCCACCCTCTGGGACGCTCAAGCGAGTTACCATACAATAATAGAGCGATGACGAGCGGCGGTTGATGTCGTGCCGCCATGCCGGTGAGGAGGAAACAATGGTCGCCGCGCCAGAACGGCTCGTGATGCTCCCCGATCGTGAGCAGCACCTGAAGTTGAGTTACGCCGAGTTCGTGGCGCGCGTCGATGAGAGCGCCCATGCCGAGTGGGTCGATGGGGAGGCGATCGTCTTCATCTCACCGAAAGAGCGACACCAAGCACTCGCCAATCTTCTCAGCACCCTGATCACGCTCTTTGCCGAGTGGCTTCGTCTTGGGATCGTGCGCTCTGCCCCCTACGAGATGCGTGTTACCTTGGACGGCCCGGCGCGCGAGCCGGACATCTTGTTTATCGCCCGCGACCATCTCGACCGTGTGACTGCGGACGGGCTCACCGGCCCGGCCGATCTGGTAATCGAGATCGTCTCGGAAGAGAGCCTGCGGCGCGATCGTGCGGACAAGTTTTATGAGTACCAAGAGGCCGGCATAGCCGAATACTGGCTGCTCGACCCCCGCCCCCGTCGGCAGTGCGCGGACTTCTACCAACTGAATGCGTCTGGGCAATATGAGCCTGTGCCGCTTGATGGTGAAGGGCGCTACCACTCAGCGGTCTTGCCCGGTTTCTGGCTTAATCCAGAATGGTTGCGGCATGAGCAGTTACCAACGGCCCTGGCCCTGATCGGCCTGATCGCGCCACAAATCTTTGGATCAGCAGACGGAACCATCGAATCAACCAGTAGGTGAAGCTTTGCGTATAAGCCCGACGCCAAAAACGAATCGGACGCGCGGTGCAGTCTATGGCGCACAGCGTAGACGCCGCGCTGGCTTTGCTTTTATGCCCGGTTTCTGGCGCAATCTTTTCCGTGGGCGCTGGCTCGTGGTGACGATCGTGATCCTCGTCGCTATCGGCGTGATGGTGCGCCTCGGCATCTGGCAGCTCAACCGCCTGGAGGGGCGTCGCGCGGCGAACACGGCGATCACGCAGCAGATCAATGCCCCGCCGCTGCCGCTCGATGCCCAGGCTGCGGCGAATGCCGACCCGACAACACTGACCTTCCGTCGCGTCAGCGTGCGCGGTAGCTGGGACTACGCGCACGAGGTCGAACTACGTTATCGCTCGTTCGACGGGCAGGCCGGGGTCCACTTGCTGACCCCGCTGCGGATCGATGGCAGCGATACCTATTTGCTGGTCGATCGTGGATGGATACCGTACCAGCAGGCGGATCAGGCCAATCGCCGTGCTTATCAGCAGAACGAGCGCGCCGCGATTGAGGGCTTAGTCAACGAGTCACATACGCAGGGCGATACGAAGACCGATTCTGGCACGTTCGCGCAGATCGACATCCCGGCGATCAGCGCGCAACTGCCGTATCCGTTGCTCTCGTATTGGGTGCAGCGGCTCCCCTCCGGCGATAATCAGACCCCGCCGAAGTCCGAAGGTGTGCCCGATCTCAGCGATGGGACGCACTTCGCCTACATGATCCAGTGGTGGGCGTTCGCCGGGACGCTGCTCGTCACCTATATTATCTTTGCCAATCAGACGATGCGACGCGGTACGAAGAAAACACGCAGCGCGAACGATCCGACCCGCGCGCCATAGTACGGCGCTGCGGTCGTCGTTCGCGCTGCGTGCCGGGCACTATCTATTCGCCAGCGCCCGTTGCCACGCCGCGACCGGTGGCACCTCGGTCAGCTCGATCTCTGTCTGCACATCGATGAAGGTGGGACTGTTGCGGCGGGTCGCTTCGCCGATGGCATCTTCGATTTGATCGGCGTGGGTGATCGTGATCCCGCGCACGCCGAACCCCTCGGCGATCTTCGCGTAATCGATCTGCGTGAAATCGACCCCGAAGAACCGATCATCGAAGTAGAGGTGCTGAAGCATCTTGATCCAGCCGAATGCGCCGTTGTTGAAGTGGATGATCGTCACCGGCAGATTCAGCCGCCCGATCGTCTCCAACTCCGTACCGCTCATCCCGAACGAGCCATCGCCGCAGAGACAGACGACCGTCTCGTCCGGGCGCGCGATCTTCGCCCCGACCACCGCCGGGATCGCGTAGCCGAGCCCACCGTGTGCGCGTGGGATGACGATCGAGCGGCCCGGACGGCGCGTCTCGAACGCCCCGGCGGTGAACGGGGTCATCGTGCCCGGATCGGCGACGATCACGCTGTCCTGTGGCAGGATTCGGTCGAGCGCGGCGAAGATCCGTTGCGGCTTGACCGGGTAGGCATCCGACTGCGACTTCGTCTCGAACTCGTCCCAGAACGGCGCGAGTCTGCTGACCATCTCCTTCCGTTCCCAGGTGCTGTGGAGCGGGGCCGCGTGCATATCGGCCCGTTCCGCCCGCGCCATCGCTGCGAGGTCGGCGAGGACCAGCTTCGCGTCGCCACAGATCGCCACTTCGGTCGGCAGATTGTTGCCGAGTTGGCCGGGGTCGGCGTCGATATGCAGGATCGTCTTGCCGGAGTCGGGGCCGGGGTTAGTCGAGGAGAGGGTGATCAGCGAATTGACCCGTGTGCCGACATAGAGGATCGTATCAGCCTCGCCGACGATCGCGTTGGCCTGCGGCTTGCCGCCGTTGCCGCCGATCACGCCGATACACCAGGGATGATCCTCGGAGATCGAGCCCTTGCCGTTGATGCTCGTTCCGACCGGGATCTTCAGCAGGGTCGCCAGTTCGTTCAACTGGTCCCACGCCCCGGAGATGACCGCCCCCCCCCCGGCCACGATCACCGGGCGCTCGGCGACGGTGAGGAGTTCGTAGATCCGCCGGGTATCTTCCTCAGGCCCGCGCCCGCGATAGGACGGGTAGACGGTGCAGGCACGCTCGGCGTAGATCCGTGGCGCGGCGACCTCCTGCACCAGAATATCCTCGGGCAGCACGATGTGGACCGCGCCCGGCCTGCCGCTGGTCGCCTGCCGGAAGGCGCGGCGGATGATGTCGGGGATCATGTCGGCGCGCTTGATCGTCGTGCCCCACTTCGTCGCCGCGCGCAGCAATTCCTGCTGGTTGATCGCCGTCAGCGTCCCTTTGTCCTCATCGGCGAGCGGGATGTCGGACGTGAAGCAGATGACCGGGATCGATGAGCCGTTGGCCTCCGCGACGCCCGGGACGATGTAGGTCGCGCCGCCGCCCGATGGTCCCTCGCAGATGCCGGGCTTATTCGTCAGGCGGGCGTAGGCATCGGCCATGAACCCGGCGGAACGTTCATCGCGCGCCATGACGTGCCGGATCTCGCCGCGTGCCGCGTGGAGGGCGTCGTAGAGTGGCATCGTCGTGTCACCGGGCACCCCGAAGATGACTTCCACATCGTAGGCCTTCAGCATCTCGACCAGGACTTGTGCGCCGTTCATCGGTCCTCCGCAACGCTGGCGCGGCCAGCGATCGATAACAGGGGCGGCGATTGACCGCCGCGAGCAATGCTAGTATAAGGCCAGCAGCCGATGGTGGCGGGCGGATGATCCGGGGTGTGCGATGGTGGTGGTGCTTTTGGTCCAGACGAGCGAACAACTCTCGCCGTCTGCTCGCACGGCGGTCATCGACCTCTGCGCGGTGGCCTTCGATGAATCGTTCGATCAACTCTTCGCACTCTTGCCCGGCTCATCCCATCTGCTGGCCTACGCCGATGAACAGTTGGTGAGCCATGCCTGTTGGGTGACGCGGTGGTTGCAACCCGTAGGCTCGCCGCCGCTGCGTACCGCTTACGTCGAGGCGGTAGCAACGCACCCGGACTGGCAACATCATGGCTATGGGACGCTGGTGATGCGGCGACTCGCGGAGGAGATCACCGCCTACGATCTCGGCGGCCTTTCACCGGCGATAACCCGATTGTACGAGCGACTGGGGTGGGAGGACTGGCGTGGACCGACGGCGATTCGTACCGCTGACGGTATCCTTTCAACACCGGATGAGGAGATCATGATCTTGCGGACGCCGCAGACACCGTCGCTCGATCTCGATGCTTTGATTACCGCCGAGTGGCGCGAAGGCGAACTCTGGTAAACGCGGCTGCGTCTCTGTGGCGCAAGCTGAGTGCAAAAATAGGAGGAAGACAATGCAATTTCCGAGTGCGCGAGTCGATGGTAAGGTGGCGATCATCACCGGGACGGGGACCGGTCTCGGGCAGGCGGCGGCGCTGGCGCTGGCGCAGGCCGGGGCGAAGCTGGTGCTGACTGAGTTGCCGGGCCGTACCGCCGCCGCCGAGGCGACCGCGAAGATGGCGCAGGACGATTACGGCGCGGAAACGCTGGTCCTGCCGCTCGACGTGATGCAGAAAGAGCAAATCAGTGGGCTGGTGCAGGGCGCGCTGGACAAATTCGGGCAGATCGATGTGCTGGTTAACAATGCGGGGGTCAATATCCCCAAGTTCGCGATCGACGTGACCGAGGAAGATTGGGACCGCGTCCTCGACATTAACCTCAAGGGGCTCTTCTTCACGACGCAGGCCGTTGGTCGTGCGATGATCGAGCGGAAGAGTGGCAAGATCATCAACATCGCCTCGCAGATGGGCGTTGTTGGCTATACGAAGCGCGCGGCGTACTGTTCCAGCAAGGCCGGGGTGGTGAACCTGACGCGCGTCCTCGCCTTCGAGTGGGCGCAGTACGGTATCCGGGTCAACGCGATCGGCCCGACCTTCGTCGAGACGCCGCTGACACGCCCGATGTTCGAGGATACAGCGTTCCGCGACGATGTCCTCGGCCGTATCCCGCTCGGTCAGTTGGCAAAGCCGGAAGATATCGCCGGTGGTGTCGTCTACCTCGCCTCTGCCGCCTCGGATATGGTCACCGGGCATACCCTACTGATCGATGGTGGTTGGACAGCGGTGTGAGCGTGGACAACCGAGTACTGTGGTAGCGGCGTTCTGTCCACGTTCACACCGCTGATGAGTTGGTTGGCGTGGCGACGAAAGTAGATGGCTGGCGGCTGGCGTGGGAAGATTAGTAAGCGTGGGTCGCCGGATCCATCCGGGGCTAGGTGGCCTGCGGGCATGAAGCCTACTGATGGCGGTGGCGAACTCCAACGCGATATGGCGGGCGGTTGAATACCGGTAAACGGCACAATGACCGCGCCTGGGGGTGGCTGCGGCCACCACGAAACCGGCCTGCGCCGGTTAGGATCGCCGATAGCCGTTTTACTTCGCCACCGCCATAAGTGGACGAGAGTTGTTGATAGGCGAATGCACTTTTCCTGAAGCAGGAGTACGAGTAACGCCTCACCCCTCTCCTAGAATTGGGAGAGGGGTCGCCGCCGCAGCGGCGGGGGTGAGGGCTAGCCCACGCACGCGCACAATCTCCCTCAACTAGAAACGATGAGAGCCACCTAACCCCTATCGAGTACAAAGGAGCGAACAATGTCAGCAGCCAACACCACGCCGCGCCGGATCGCCGGATCGCCGCTGAAGGATGCGACGATCGGCGCGGCGCAGTGGCGTCATATCGGCCCGTTTCGTGGCGGTCGCGTCGTCGCCGTGGCCGGCGATCCAACGAATCGGTTGGTCTTCTATTTCGGCTCGACCGGTGGTGGGGTCTGGAAGACGGTCGATGGCGGGCTGAGTTGGGCGAACTGCTCCGATGGCTTCTTCGGGACCGCCTCGGTCGGCGCGCTGGCCGTCGCCGACTCCGACCCGAATGTGATCTATGCCGGGATGGGCGAGACGACGATCCGCGGCAATGTCGCGCATGGCGATGGCGTCTATGGCTCGACCGATGGCGGCAAGACCTGGCGGCACCTCGGCCTCGCCGATACCCAAGCGATTGCGCGCGTGCGGATCGACCCGCGCGATCCGGAGACGGTCTACGTCGCCGCGCTCGGCCACGTCTGGGGTCCGAATCTCCAGCGCGGCCTCTACCGATCGCGCGATGGCGGCCGGAACTGGCAGCAGATCTTGTATCGCGACGAACGTAGCGGTGCGATCGATCTCTCGATCGATCCGACAAACCCCCGTATCCTCTACGCCGCCTTCTGGGAAGCCGGGCGCACGCCCTGGCAACTGACGAGCGGCGGGCCGGGCAGTAGCATCTATAAGTCGACCGATGGCGGCGACACCTGGACCGAACTGACCGACGCGCCGGGGTTGCCCAAAGGGGTCAAGGGGAAGATCGGCCTCGCCGTCTCGCCCGCGCGCCCTGAACGGGTCTGGGCGCTCGTGGAGGCGGAGGGAGGCGGCTTCTTCCGCTCGGATGATGGCGGCGCGCACTGGACGAAGCTGAACGAGGATCGCGAACTCTTGCAGCGCGCCTGGTATTACGCCCACGTCATCGCCGACCCGCAGAACCCCGAGGTCGTCTGGGTGCCGAACGTCGGTAATTGGCGCTCGATCGATGGGGGCAAAACGTTTGGGTCGTACCCGACGCCGCACGGTGACAATCACGACATCTGGATCGACCCGCGCGATCCGAAGCGAATGATCCAGGGGAATGACGGCGGCGCGGTGGTCTCATTCGATGGCGGCGCGTCGTGGTCCTCGATCTTCAACCAGCCAACCGCTGAGTTCTATCATGTCGTCGCCGATAATCGGATACCCTACCGGGTCCACGGCGCGCAGCAGGACAACACCACACTGAGCCTGCCGAGCCGTTCCGACGCCGGGGCGGTCACCTGGGCCGAGACGTTCCCGGTCGGCGGCGGCGAGAGCGGCTACATCGCCGTGCGCCCCGACGAGCCCGATGTGATCTTCGCCGGCTCATACGGCGGCCTGCTGACGCGCTACGATCACCGGACGCGGCAGTCGCGCAATATCGCTATCTGGCCGGAGAACCCGATCGGCTGGTCGGTCGGCGATCAGCAGTATCGTTTCCAATGGACCTTCCCGATCGTCCTCTCGCCGCACGATCCGAACGTCCTCTATGTCACCTCGCAGCATCTCCACCGCTCGACGGATGAGGGCGGCACCTGGGAAATACTCAGCCCCGACCTGACGCGCGCCGACCGTGAGAAGATGGGCTCGTCTGGCGGGCCGATCACGCAGGACAATACCAGCGTCGAGTATTACGGCACGATCTTCGCGTTCGGCGAGTCGCCGTTGCAGCGCGACGTTTTTTGGGTTGGCTCGGACGATGGCCTGATCCACGTCTCCAAAGATGGCGGCAAGTCGTGGGAGAACGTGACGCCACCCGCCGAATTGCTGCCCGCGTGGGCGCTGATCAGCATCATCGAGCCGTCACCGCACGATCCGGCGACCTGCTACTTCGCCGCGACCCGCTACAAGTCTGACGATCTCACCCCATATCTCTACAAGACGAGCGATTGGGGCCAGAGTTGGACGCGGATCAACAGTGGTATCCCCGAGCATCATTTCACCCGCGTGATCCGCGCCGATCCGGCGCGTCAGGGCGTCCTCTACGCGGGCACCGAGGCGGGTGTCTGGATCTCGCTCGATGATGGGGTGTCCTGGTCGCCACTCGGGGCCAATCTGCCGGTCGTGCCGATCCACGACCTGGCCGTGAAGGATCACGATCTTGTCGCCGCCACGCATGGTCGCGGCTTCTGGATCCTCGATGACCTGACCCCGCTGCACCAGCTGCTCGACCGGGACGACCATACCGGCACCCTGCTTTTCACCCCGGATGAGACGATCCGTTTCCTTGTGCCGGGACGCCGTCCGCAAATAGACCCGAACCAGCCGCGCGGTTACGGTAGCGCCGGTGGGCTCGCCGTGCGTACGCAGATCGTCATGCAGCCCGATGGTGAAAAAGGGCTGGGGTTCCTCGATGCTGGGCAGAATCCCGAACCGGGCGTCACGATCCGCTACTACCTCGCTGAGAAGCCGCAAGAGTCGCTGACGCTGCGTTTCCTCGATGCGGCGGGGAATGAGATCAAGTCGTTCACCAACACCGCCGAGAACGGGGAGAAGAAGGCGGACCAGAAGGGTGACGGTCACGGCGCCCCCCCGGAGCCGAAGCCGAAGATGAACGTCGGGATCAACCATTTCGTCTGGAATGCGCGCTACCCTGATGCGACCGTCGTCCCCGGCGCAGTCTTCTGGGCGGGTGGTGTGACCGGCCCGCTGGCCCCGCCAGGACGCTACACCGTCGAACTGATCGTTGATGGGCAGGCGCAGTCGGCGGCGTTCGATTTCGTCAAAGACCCGCGCACGGTGGCGACGGCAGAGGATTTCGCGGCGCAGTTCGCCCTGCTGCTACAGATCCGCGACAAGTTGACCGAGACGCACGAAGCGATCAACATGATCCGCGCCCTGCGCCAGCAAGCCGATACCTGGGTCGAGCGTACCGCCAAGACACCGCAAGCGGAGAAAGTTGCCGCCGCCGCAGGGCCGCTGCGCGAAGCGTTGACGGCGGTCGAGGATGAGTTGATCCAGCAACGCTCGAAATCGCATGAGGATCCGCTGAACTTCCCGATCAAGCTGAACAACAAGCTCGCCGCCCTGTCCGGCGTGGTGGGTAGCGCCGATGCCGCCCCGACCCAGGGTGCCCGGCAGGTCTTCACCGATGTCGTCGGGCGTGTCGATGCACAACTCGAAAGTTTGGAAGGGGTGCTCATCACGCAACTCGGCGCGTTCAACGCGACGGTCCTGGAGGCGCAGCTTCCCGCGATCGTGCCGCCGGAGAAGAAGTGGTGAGCGTGTCGACCCGCCGCGCCACTCCGTAGTACGCCGTTTCGCCGTTGTTGGTTGGGTTCGTCCCCACCCTCCCCGGCACGGTGGGTTGACCATCACTCATACGCGAAGGGATGCGAAGGTGATTATAGCTGCGGAACGGGGGCATCTCTTTGATGGTGCCCGCGATGCCGGACTTTCCCCCGATCGGTTGCGCCATGCCTTCGCGCTGCTCGATCGCTGGATCGCGGAAGGTGTCATACCCGGCGCGGCGGTCCTCGTGGCGCGTGGCGGGCGTGTGGGCGGCGAAGCCTACCTCGGGCTGGCCGATCGGACCACCGGGCGCGCGGTGGACGCGGAGACGATCTGGGGGCTGGCTTCGATCACCAAGCCGGTCACCGCGACAGCGGTGTTGCTACTGGTCGAGCGCGGGCTGTTGGCTCTCGACCAGCCGCTCTACACTCTGCTGCCCGAATTCCTCGATGGGCCGGTGACCGGGCACGACCGGCGCGCGGTCACGCTGCGCCATTTGCTCTGCCATTGCTCGGGGCTGCCGGGTTTCTCGGCCGATAATCTCGACCTACGCCGCGCCGGTTGCCCCTTGGCCGACTTCGTGCGCTCATTCTTGCAGCAGCCGCTCCTTTTCGCTCCAGGCTCGCTGCATTACTACAGTAACGTCGCCATCTGTCTGGCGGCAGAGGTGGTGGGACGGGCGCTCGTCGGCACGCTGGGTCAACCAGTCGCCGAACCGGCGATCGAACGTTACTATCCCTTTGTCCAAGAGGAGATATTAGATCCCTTGGGGATGACATCGAGTTCGCTGCGCCCGCCCGCCGCCTGGGACGAACGAATTGCGCGCGTCGAGGACACCGGCCAGGAAGGGACCAGGTGGGAGATGGCGAATAGCGCCTA
>JAABUN010006006.1_pt1 | contig 14408 bp, 19 predicted proteins | sample 5559311 | NCBI WGS metagenome assembly JAABUN01 (sample SAMN10711877, study PRJNA513370) | rock metagenome | isolation source: Antarctica rocks | place: Antarctica: Victoria Land, Siegfried Peak sud | reverse complement strand
GGCCTGCCACTGCTGCCTCGGCACGGTGGCCGGCTCGAACGTCGCAAGCGCCCAGACACACCAACCGCGGCCATGGTCGCCGCTGCCGTCGTTGCCCGATTCCTCCGGCAGCGCGCCGCAGACGCCGTCCTCACGCGCCCGTACGCATCTAGCACGCACCGCAAGAGGATCCCTGCTGGGACGTCGCCGCCAGGGTCCCAGCCGCCAACTGCCTGTCCGGGTCCAGGGAGGGCAGACGGCTCAAGCGCCGTCCAGTGATCGCGCCGGCACTGCATAGCCATGCAGTCGGTGCACCTCGGGCCGGCGCAGCGCGGGCCCGCCTCCCCAGTCAGATCGACACGTCCGCCTCGGGGCGCCGACACGCTAACGCGACACCCGAAGATCGTCCGCCATCAGGTCGGTGGCGATCAGCGCGAGTTCGGTCCAGACAGCGTTGATCTTCTCCTGCCGGGACGGCAGGTGCCCCAGGCCGGTGTCCTTGCCGGTGCGGATGCGGTCCTCGACGCGGGCGTGCGCGCGGTGCCTTGCTTCCAGGAACGCCAGCTGCCCGCGGGGCGTGTTGCTGGTGAAGGCCTGGTAGCGGAAGCCGTCGCGGATCTGGCAAGGCGTCCAGGGTCGCGCCGGGGTGCGGAGATTCCCGTCGCACGATGACCCGCATGCCCGGGCAGGCTGCTCCCGCCCTTCCCAGCACGTCCCGGGTCAGGCTGCCCTCAGCTTCACCGCCCTGCTGCGACAGGACGGCGGCGGTGGTCTTTCACCTCCGCTCGAATCGACAGCGCCTCACGGCGCACCGGGTGGTAGCCGAAGCCGCCCTTGAAGTTGCCCTTCGCGCCTTGTTTGTCGGAGTGCGCCGTCACCAGCGTCGCATCGAAGTCGATCACGACCTGGTCGATCGTGCTGCCAGCGGCGCGGGAACCCGGCAGCTCCGCTCCGGTCAGCTCCCCGCGGGCCGGCCACGCCCGGTCCCGCGCAACCGCCCTGGCCTGACGGATCTCTGGGCACAGCCCGGCTCCGGCGATCGGCGGCCGTTGGCTGGTCACCGGCCCGTCACCGGGGTCGTGGCGGCCGTCGTCGCCGCGATGTGCCCGGCTCACGGCCGTTGCTCGCGACGCTGACGGCTGCTGGCGCCGCTTACCCCGTGTGGCTGTGCGTCGTCACGCTGGCGCGTCCGGCTGTCCCCGCACGACGACGCGGACTTTGCCCCGAACTCCCGGTGCGGCAGGCGGCGAAGGGGCTCGGGATCGGATTGAACCCGAAGGCGCTGGTGCTCTCCGGGCTGCCGGCGCAGTGGGTCCCGCTCGGGGATGGCGGTGGGACGGCGCGGTACTACGCTGGACGTGGGCTCAGCACGGCACGGACGAAGTCGGTCTTGGCCGCGGTGTACGCCTCCCGGTCGTCGGCGTGCTCGGCCGCCAGCTGCTGCTTGAGCGCGGCGTACCGCTGCACCAGCCCGGGGTCCCCACGCAGCGCCTCCCGGAAGGCCAGCTGCTCGCCCCACCGCTCGCTGTTCACGGTCAGCAGGTGCAGGTGCGCCACCCGCGCATCATCGACGACCTGCACCAGGAACCGGCGCCACGGCCGGACGTCGACCTCCGGAGGCACGAGGTGCCACCCGCTCCCGGCGAGGGCCTCGGCGACCGCGGGCGCGCAGCCGAGGTCGGCAACAGCGGCCTGCAGGTCGAGGACCGGCTTGGCCGCCAAGCCGTGCACGGCCGTCGACCCGATGTGCTCCACCGGCGCGATGAGCCACCGGGCGAGCGTCAGGTCCAGCTCGCAGCGCAGCGCGGCCCCGAGCCGCTGCCACTGCGGGTCCGCCGGGCGGACCTCCACGAGCACCGCCGCCCACGCGGGCCAGTCCGCCACACCGCGAGGATGGTCAGGACTGCGCGACCGGCCGCGGGCCGACGAGAAAGCCCACCGCCATGCCGAGCACGCCCAGCGACAGGTGGATCAGGTTGTCCAGCACGGTCTCGTACTCATGCGGCAGGAGTCCGAACAGGTCGGGAACGAAAAAGCCCAGGACGGCGACGAGCAGGTACACCACTCCCAGTCCGCCGACCACCGAACGCACGGCGCTGTCCGACCCGCGAAAGCCGACGCCGGCCATCAGTGCGCCGGTGACCAGGTGCACCACATCTTCCCCGATGTCGATGTTCAAGACACCGAAAAGCGACTTCTCTCCCAGCAGCACGCCGCCGATGCCGATGAGCACGATGGTCACCCCGACGACCTTGGCGTACAGACGCGCATCCATGCGACCTCCACGGTGTTGATCGAGTCTGTGCGGCGCTGGCGATCGGGTCAACCAGGCTCGCGGACGTCGACGACGAAGTTCACATCTTGCGCAGCAGGGCCCCTCTGGCTGGACGCGAAGCCGTTCCGTCCAGGAATCCCGCACGTCGCCCATGCGCGCGAGCATCCGGTTCCCGAGCTCTTCCAGTGCCTCCCCGGTGATCTCCACGGGCGGCGAGATGAGGTCGCGTTCCTCTTCCTCGGCGTGCGCGTCGAGGGTGGTGACGAACGCCTGCCACTCGCCTTCGTATGCAGGGGCCGTCGGGTTCGTGCGCAGGAACGCCGCGAGTTGGTCGGAGACCTGGCGATGCTCGGCATGGGCGATCGCCACGAGCGCGCCGGCTGCCGCGACGGCGGGGTAGTAGAGGTCGTCCTCGATGCGCATGTGGATGTCGAGTTCCATCATCAGGTGGTCGACACGCTCCTGGCGTTCGGCGGCCCGGCCGGCGTGTGGGTGATCTCCTTGCACAGCGCCCGCAGGACGTCGTGGTGTTCGATCAGTACCTGGTCAGCTCTCATCCGCCTACTCCTGTCCCTGCCCGAAGGGCTCTCGGCTCCCCGGGGCGCCCCTCGATGACTCCTGCACGGATCCGGGTCTGGTAGCAGGGCAAGGGGGCAGTGGCCGGTCCACGCACGACCTGTCCCGTCGCCGGGTCGAAGCGGGAGCCGTGCCAGGGGCAGACGAGCAGGCCCCGGTCCATCCAGCCGTCCGCCATCGTGCCCTGAGGTGCGGGCAGCGTCCCCGATGGCCAGGACGTCGTCGCCGTCCCGAGACAGGACCACACCGATGCCTGCCGCCTCGACCCGCCGGGGCTTGCCCGCCTCGAGCGCGGACTCGGCCAGCAGCGGCGTCCACTCCCAGGTGTCCAACCGCGCGCCGGACTGGTCGACCCCGGTGCCCAGCCGGTACACTAGGGTGGCGCCGAGATAGCCGCTCGCCGCTGCGAAGCCGTAGCCGACCGCGTGGCAGCAGCGCCCCGGACATGCCCACCGCGGCGACGATCGCACCACGGCAGAACGTCCAGCGCGGTCGCTACGGCGTTCAGCGCCCCGTGGACGAGCCCGACGCGCCGAGACTGCTCCTGCGTGTGCTGGTAGGCGATGTCGAAGATCAACGTCCCGATGAACATGCCCAGCGGGAGTGGATGAGCATCGGGTGCACGGCGTGTCCGGCGACTTTCAGGCGAATGTTCATGGTCGTCCCTCTCGACGGGTCGGGCTCGTGGCGTGTCGGGGTCAGTGCTGTCCGGTGGTGCTGCCGGCTGCAGGACGCCCCGGGAGCTTGTGCGCGAGGTGCCCACCGAGGACACCGCCGATGGACAGCGTGACGGTGCCGGCGAACCCGACCCACTGGCCGCGTCGGAGCCGGCCGGTCATCCGGTCGCAGAGTGAGGCGACCTGGCAGACCAGGCTGATCGTGTTGGCGGCCGCGTGCAGGGCGGCGATGCGCTTGGCCCGGCGGTCGAGGGTGCCGTAGTCGACGAGGCCCGCGGCGACGGCGGGCAGCGCCGAGGCGATGCCGACGCCGGTGAGGACGGCGGCGGACTTCTCCGTGCCCGGCAGGCAGTCGAGCCAGCCGGCGGAGACCCACGCACCGATCGGGAGCTGCACGAGCATCGGGTGTGCCGAGTGCCCGAACGGCTCACCCGCCAGCACGCGCCGCAGCCGGGGCGGTCCGGACACGACCCCTGACAGCGCGTCGAGCACGCCCGCCGGGGTGTCGAGGGCGGTGACGCGCTCGAGGGCGGGGATCTGGTCGAATGGCTTCAAGGAGATCGCCTCTCAGGTCGGTGTCGGCGTCAGCGGGCGGCGGGGATGAGCGGTGCAACCTGGCGTAGATCGACCGTCGGGTCGGCGAGCGCTTGCGGGTCGACCGCTTGGCCGATGAGACGCTGCGCGCGGCGCAGCTCCTTGCCGCGGTTCACGGTGAGCACCGCGGTCAGGACGCCTGCGCGTAGGAAGAAGGCGATCAGGGGCGCGTCGGTCTGGCGCAGGTCGCCCCGCACGACCAGCTCGCAGTCGACGTCGTGGCTGCCGGCGTACTGCAGGCTCCGGTCGTACTGGTCAGACCAGAACGACGGAACGGCTGGCTCGCCCGGCTGCGGCGCGCCCGCCACGGCGTGCGCGACGCGCCGGGCCTGATCGATCGCGCTGGCCCAGTGCTCATGGCGCAGGTGCCGGCCCAGGGCCTCGTCCCAGGTCGCGGTGACGTCGCCGGCGGCGTACACGCCCGGCAGGTTCGTGCGGCCGTCCAGGTCCACGCCGACGGCGCCACGCACCAGGTGCACAGGCGCGTCATGCAGCCAGCCCGTCGCCGGACGGACGCCGACGCCGACGACGACGAGCTCCGCGTCGATACGCTGGTCGTCCGCGAGCTCGACCGCCCGCACGCGCGTTCCGGTGGCGTCCGAAAGGAAGGCCCTGACGCCCAGACCGTTGGCCAGTCGGACGCCGCGGTCCTGGTGCCAACGGCGGACGACGGAGGACAACTCGGGTCCTAGCGGCCCCCACAGCGGACCTGGAGCGGCGTCGACCGCTGTGACAGTGACGCCGAGGCTGGTCAGCGTCGCGGTGATCTCGCAGCCGATGAATCCCTGCCCGACGACGACAGCGGTCCGCAGCCCGGGCAGGTCGGCGCGCAGGGCGTCGGCGTCCGCGGCGGTCCGGAGCTGGTGCACGCCGCCGTGCTCGATGCCGGGGATCGGCGGCTGGACGTTCCTCGAGCCGGTGGCGATGACGACGTGGGTGTAGTCCAGGAGCTCGCCGGAGGACAGCAGCACCTGCCCCCGGTCGACGTCGAGGCCGCTGGCGACCTGGCCCAGCCGCAGGGTGATGCGGTGCTCGTCGTAGGCGTCGACAGGTCGTACGAGGAGCTTGTCGAGGGCGACGTCGCCGGCGAGGTAGCCCTTGCTGAGCGCGGGGCGCTCGTACGGCAGCTCGGTCTCGGCGCCGAGCAGCACGATCTCGCCGTCGTACCCGGCCTCGCGCAGGGTGAGTGCTGTGGTCGCGCCGGCGAGGCTGGCGCCGACGACCACGACGCGCTCGGGACTCGGGGTGCTCACTCGGGCACCTCGACGGTGAGGGCGCCGTCACTGAGCTGGGCGCGGTAGCAACGCAGGGCCGTCTGCGCCGGGCCGGTGCGGACGGCGCCGGTGGTGACGTCGAAGACGGCGAAGTGGCAGGGGCAGATGACGGCGCCGTCCTCCACCTCTCCGCCGGACAGGGAGCACTGCGCATGGGTGCAGGCGTCGTCGAACGCGTACGCCTTGCCGGCGTCGACGGTCACGGCGATCGACCGGCCGGCGACGGTGATCGTGCTCAAGTCTCCGGGCGGGGGGGCGGTGAACTCGGGAATGCGGTGCGTGCTCATGGCAGGTGGTCCTTCAGGGTTGGGACCGGGTTCGGCCGGTGCGCGAGCTGTTGCCGTGCACCGGCCGAGTTCACCGGCGGCGGTGTCCGGGCCGGTCGCCTACTTGTCGTCGTTGCTGGTCGTCTCGCATCCGCACTCCTTGCACATGGCCTTCACCTCCTTCCGGTTGCGCGCACGTGTGGGTCAATGGAGGTGTTGTCAGCGGGTCGTGGCGGCGGGGGTGCGGGTGGCCTTGGCCAGCACGACGCCCAGGGCGATCATTGACGCGGCCAGGGCGAGGTGTAGGAAGTTGTCGGCGACGTTGACTGGCACGAAGTTCGCGGCGCTGTCGCGGTCGATGACCGAGCCGTAGGCGGTCAGGACGAGGTCGACGACGCCGCCGCCGATCAGGAAGCCGCGGGCGCCGGCGACAGACCTGGCCAGTGCCAGGCCGATCACGCCGAACAGGCCGTGGACGACGTTGTGCAGGACGCTGATCTGGAACAGCCCGAGCAGCTTGGCCTCGGACCCGTGCCCGGCGAACGACAGCTCGCTGTAGCTGGTGGTGATGCCCGGGACGAAGCCGAGGACGGCGACGAGCAGGAAGGTCGCGGCGACGGCGGTCGCGGCGAGCTGGACGAGCGGGCGGTTACGCATGAAGTTCCATTCGGTGGCCGCAGTGCGGCGTCGTGGTGTTCCTGGAGATAGGTGGCGACCAGGGCGCAGGTCTTACCTCCGCGTCGCAACTTCTTGCGACGACCTGTCAGGCCAGGACGGTGGCGGGAGCGGCCGGACGGGCCGCGAGTCGACGACGTCCAGCACCCGGTCGGTGCAGGCGTGGATCCGGTAGGCCAGCTGCCCTGCGCGCTCCGCCACGCAGCGAGTGGGTGCGGACGGGTGGGGCCGTGCCGAAGCTGCTGCTTTCTACACTGCGTTCAGCGCCTGCCACTGCCGGTCTGTGACCGCAGCCCGCAGGGCGGCGGCCACATCCGCTCGCCCGTCGCGTGCTGGCGCAGCGAGCGCAGCACCGCCAGGCGCAGCAACGGCAGGTCCCCGGCGGCGGCCGAGCTGTCGCCATCCAGGCGGGCATGGAGCCGTCGAAGGAGCACGGCCAGCCGGTGCGTGCGGGCCTGCTGCGCCTGGAGCTCTGCCGACGGCCTGCTGATCCGCTGCGTCGCTGCGGGATACATCAACCGCCAGTGCCCGCTCGGCAGCGACGGGGGCGGCGAACCATGCCGCAGAGGCTGCACGGCGGAGAGCGGCAGCCGCGAGGGACCGCGGCGGCCAGGGTGGCGTCGGTGGATCGTGTGGCGCCAGCGTGCGGGAACGTCAGAGGCAGGCCATAACGGGTTCTGAGTAAGTGTCCCCTGGCCGCCGTCGTCTTGCCTCGCCGACGAGGCGGCTTGACCGCGTCGACGTCGAGACGCACGGCCGGCCGTCTGGCCCGTTTCGTTCAGTGCGGCCCGGGTGCGAGTGATGCCTGCTGGGCGACGTAGCCACCGCCACCGCCACCGCCGCCGTCGGGGTCCCCGCACCCGGTCAGTCCCCAGGTGAGCAGGACGAGCAGCCCCACGGCCGCGGCACGCCGAAGGGCGGGGTGGTTCCGGTGAGCGTTGCGGGCAGGAGGTCGCGTGATGATCTGAGATCCGATCGGGACCAGGCGCGAAGGGGCAGCGCCACCTCGCGGCGGCGAGGTCCAGCTCCACCCACCCCGAATGCGGGTTCGCAGCTCAACGTCGAGCTCGGCGTAGAAGCTCTGCTCATGCAGATGCACCTGCCCGCGGGGCGTGTCGCCGGTCAGATAGCCCTTGGACAGCGGGGGCCGCTCGTACGGCAGCTCCGGCTCCTCCCCGAGCAGCAGGATCCGCCCGTCGAAGCCCTCGGTGCGCAGCGTGCTCGCCGCCGTCGCTCCGGCCGGACTCGCGCCAACGATCATCATCGTGCTGGCGTGCTCATTCGCTGCGTCTCCCGCCGTCTGGTCCGGGTGCTGCTGTCCGGCTGCTACTGCTGACGCGCGAGCGCCGGCTCTTACCTGGGTCCTGTCGCGGAGCCGGGCCCGGCAGCCCCGGGTCGGCGCTGTGCTGGCCCGGCAGTGCGCCCGGCACCCCGCGGCGACCCGCATGAACACGTCAGACGTGGGAGGGCATCGGTGGCACTAAGTCTACCGCCGGCTGTGCGGCTCACCCGCGGTGGGAGGTGACCGCGGAGTGCAGGTCCTGGTGGCTGCGCGCGACGAGCGCGGTGCCGTCCTCGAGGAGCAGGATCGGGCGCTGGATCAGGAGCGGGTGCTGCGCGAGGGCAGCGATCCAGCGCTCGCGCTCCCGTGGCCACGCGGGCATCCCCAGTTCGACCGCGGTCGGCTCGGCCAGCCGGGTGATGTCCCACGGCTCGAGCCGCAGCCGGTTCAGCACGTCGCGGAGCTCCTCGACGGTCGGGGGCTGCTCCAGGTAGCGGCGCTGCTGCGGCTCGAGCCCGGCCTCGGCCAGGGTGTCCAGCGCGACCGCGCACTTCGAGCAGGCTGGGTTCACCCAGATCTGCATCACCGCCCCCCGCGCCGTACGCCGATCCACCGACAGGTGGTGGGTGTCAGGCACCGACTGTCTCCTGTCCGACCAGTGCGGCGGCCTTGGCCGCCAGGACACCCCTGAGGGCGCCGAACGCCTGCGTGAAGGAGTCGACGCCCTCGGTCTCGAGCGCGGCGCTGACCTCGTCCAGGTCGATGCCCAGGCCGGCGAGCCGACGGAGCACGTCGCGGGCGGCGGGCAGGTCCCGGTCGACGGTGCGCGCGAGGGTGCCGTGGTCGAGCACCGCGGCAAGGGTCGCCGGAGGCATGGTGGTGATGGTGTCCGGGCCGATGAGCTTGTCGACGTAGCGGGTGTCGGGAAGGGCCGGGTTCTTCACCGAGGTGGAGGCCCACAGCGGGCGTTGAACCCGGGCGCCGCGAGCGGCCAGCGCGGCCCAGCGCGGGCCGCTGAACGCCTCGGTGAACAGTTGGTAGGCCAGCTTGGCCTGGGCGATCGCCGCCTGACCGCGCAGGCCGATCGCCTCCGGGCTACCGATCTCGGCGAGCCGCCGGTCGACGGCAGCGTCGACCCGGCTGATGAAGAGCGACGCGACGCTGGGGACGGCGGCCAGGTCGGCCAGCGGGACGCGGCCGGCGAGCTCCTCGAGCCCGGTGAGATAGGCCTCGATCACCTGCGCGTAGCGCGGGATCCCGAACACCAGGGTGACGTTGATGCTGCGTCCCTCGGACACCAGCTGCCGGATCGCCTCGATGCCCGCGGTGGTGGCCGGGACCTTGACCAGCAGGTTCGGCTGGGCGATCCGGTCGTGCAGCACCCCCGCCGCGGTGATGGTGCCCGTGGTGTCGTGCGCCAGGTCGGGGGCCACCTCGACGGAGACGAAGCCGTCGACCCCGCCGCTGGCGTCGTGTACCGGCCGCAGCACGCGCAGCGCCGCGGTGATGTCGTGGGTCACCATCTCCCAGTACGCGTCGTCGACGCTGTGCCCCGCCCGGGTGAGCGCGCGGAACTGCGAGTCGTAGTTGGTGGAGCCGGCGATCGCCCGCTGGAAGATCGTCGGGTTCGATGTGACGCCGCGGATCCCGGCAGCCACCCAGCGCGCCAGTTCGCCGCTGGTGAGGTAGCCGCGGGTCAGGTCGTCCAACCAGGGGCTCTGGCCGTGCTCGTCGTGCAGCAGGTGCAGCAGGGTCGCGTGCAGCGCAGCAAGCTCTGACATGGGTGCGTTCTCCTGATGTGGTGGCCGTCCGGTTGGCGGACGAGACGGGTGCGGCGAGGGCGCGCGGCAGGTGGACCGCGCCCGCTCAGTGCTTCAGGTCGCCGTCGGGCGGTGTGTCGGTCGTTCCGCGGCTGTTCAGGTGCTGGTGGCTGTTCTGCGGGCGCGCACCCGCCGGCCGTGCGTCAGCAGTCCGGCGGTGGCGGCGGCCGCGGCGAGTGCGGCAGCTACGGCGGCGAGGGTCTTGTCGGGGAACCAGACCGGCTCGTGGATGCGGGGGAACGGTCCGATCGCGGGCACCGCCACGTACACCGTGAGGACCAGCGCGGCGAGCGAGCCGAACCCGACCAGCGCTGCCAGCGCCCAGGTCAGCTGCGCCGGACGGGCGAGCAGCGCCAGCCCGGCGATGACGGCGGACGCCGCCTGGACGCGGAACAGGTGCCCCAGGGTCACCTGCTCGCCGATCAGGTCGTACCCGCCGGCGAGATTGAGGTGGAGGTACGCCGAGACGGCCAGCGCCGCGGCCGTGACGAACTGCAGCGCCAGCCGGCTGACCCGGGCCACCCGTTCAGCGTGCCACGAGCCGTCAGGTGCCCGGGACCCGGTCGCCTCCCTTGACCAAGCAGCAGAGCGCCTGGCGGGGCGGGGCCTGAAGGACAAGGTCATGTCACGACACCGTCAGGTTGATCTTCTTCATGACGACCTGGTCGCCGTTCTTCACCGGGAGGTCGGCCTCGGGACCTTGGGGAACTCGTACGTGCCGAGGGTGTGGTCGTCCACGTGCAGCATCGGCCAGAACGCGCCGCTGACCGCCGGCTTGTCGAGCCTGACGACGAGGTCCTTGGTGTCGCCCTGGGACAGCCGGGCGACCCCGACGGTGGGTCCCAGCTTGCCGTCGAGGTCCTGGTGCACCGCGATGAACCCCTGCGGCGAGCCGGTGAGGGTGACTGCGGCGACGACCAGCTTCGTGCCGTCGCTGCGCTGGTCGGCGGCCTGGACGGTGCCGGACGCGGTGCCCGAGGCGACGCTGTGGTCCATGGTGGCCGGGGGCACTGTGGGTTGGGCGGCGGTCGAGGGAGCCGATGCCGCCGGACTTTGGGTGCTGGTGTCGTCGCTGCCGCAGGCAGCGAGCCCGGACACCAGGGCCAGCGACAGCGCGAGCACTCGCACGCGGCGGGTAGGCACGTTCATGTGGCATCTCCAGAGGTGGTCATCGGACGACGATCTCGCCGTGCATCGAGGGGTGGATGGTGCAGGTGATGCGGTAGGTCCCGGGCTTGGTCGGGGCGGTGAACCTGCCGGGGGTGTCGGGGTTGAACGAGCCGGTGTCGAACGAGCCGTCCTCGGCGGTCACGGTGTGCGACTCGTCGTCGCCGTCCACGACCTGCACGCGGGTGCCGGGCGCGACGGTCAGAGCCGGAAAGGTGTAGTCCGCGACGCGGTAGGTGACCGTCGGGGACGCGCCGGCGGCGGGGTCACCGGCGGGAGGCGCACTGCTGCCCTGAGGCGAGTTGCTGTCGCCGTACTCTCCGGCCGTCGGCGCCGAGGAGGCGTCACCGCCAGCCGAGCCGCAGGCGGACAGCAGCAGCGCGAGTGGTCCGGCGACCAGCAGTAGCCGCTCGCGGGGACGCGATGAGGCCGACCGGCGTCGGGGTGGGCTGGCAGCGACTGGGGGGCTCGGGAGAGCGGGCATGCACGGGGCTCCATCACGTAAGTGGTCGGGGCTGGTTCTCCCGACTGGCAGGTCGCTCAGCCGGTGCCGTGCGTAGCGGTGCGGCGGCGCCGGAACTCAGGCGGGGGCGAGCCGCTGCGGAACGGGGTGGACCGTTCGGGAGTCCAGGACGTCGAGCAGCCGGTCGGCAGTGGCGGCGGCGCGGTAGACCAGGCGCGAGCGCGGGATGCTCGGGTGCGGTCGGGCCGTGCCGCAGGCTGGCCTGGTATCGGGCGGATCGGCGCTCCCAGTCCTGGGCGGCCAGCGCCTGCTGAAGCTGCGCGAGCAGCCGCCGCTCGCCTTCGCTGTGCTCCACCAGCGTCTGCAGCAGCTGTCGTGCAACCGGTGCAGCTCCCTCAGCGGTGCGCTGCTATCACCGCCGAGGTGCGCGTGCAGGCGTCGGAGCTTCCGCGCCAGATCGCGGCTGCGCGCCCGCTGCACCGTGACATCCCGCTCTGCCTGGGGTAGGTACCGGATGGCGGCGGGATACACCAGCCGGTCCAGCGCAGCGACGTGTCCGCTGAGCCAGGCCACCACGTCGGCGTAGTCCGGCCGGGGCCGCGCCAGCTCCTGTGTGGCGGCGGGGGCCGCCAGGAAGGCGGCAGCCGGGGGGTTGCCAGCGACAAGATTGTGGGCGGGCGTCGGTGCTGACACGTCGAGCGACGTGACTTGCTCGGCGCTGACCTGCTGGGAGATGAGCGTGGGGGAGGACGCAAGCGTTCATCGGAGCTCCTTGGAGCTGTTGGGGCGTGCGAGCTGGACCGTTCCGGCGGCTGCGACGACAGCGGCGCCAGTGCACCCCCGCGGCCCGTTGCCGTTGCACAGTCAGTGACTGTGCGCGCGGGGCTCTTACCTCGACGCGGCGTGGGACTTCTGGGCGATCTTTCGCAGGGCTGACCAGCAGACGGCGACCAGCGCTACCGGCAAGAGGCAGCCGTCAAGGGGTAAGACGCCGCCCCGCCCGGACACGAACCAGGCATGCAGACACTTCGCCGCAGCGCTGGCGAACAGCAGCTCGCCGAGCTGGTCTCCTGGCGGTTCCAGTACCTGGTCGGGGCCGGCCTGGACGCGGCGCTGGCCCAAGCGGTCGCCGCTGATCCTCGCTGGAACCTGCATGCGCTGCTCGAGCTGCTGGAGCGCGGCTGCCCTCCCGCGTTGGCTGCGCGCATCCTGGCTCCGGCCGACGACGAGGAGGTCCTGCTCGGATGAGCCAACGCCCGGCGATCGACGAGAACGGCCAGCGGCTCACCGATGCCGAGCAGGCCGACCCTGCCGGTCCTGGTCACCAGGGGGTCGGTGTCCTGGACGAGGACTCGGCGGCGTGGCTGTTCGCCCTGCGGGCGCAGGGGCCGCGCCGCGAGCAGGCGGTCCGGTCGCTGCACGAGCTGCTGCTGCGCGCCACAAAGTTTGAGATGTCCCGCCGGCGGGGCTCGCTCAGCCATGTGCCGTACGCCGAGATGGAGGACCTGGCCGTGCAGGCCGCCGACGACGCCTGCGTGTCGGTACTGGCCCGGCTGGACACGTTCCGGGGCCTCAGCCGCTTCACGACCTGGGCCTACAAGTTCGCGGTGTACGAGATGTCGACCAAGGCCCGCCGCCGTTCCTGGCAGGGCCGCGAGGTGCCGCTGCAGCCGCAGTCCTGGGCCCTGCTGCCCGACCGGGACACCGGACCGGACGGCAGCGCGGAGTACCGCGAGATGCTGCAGGCGCTGCAACACGGCATCGAGACGGTGCTCACACCGCACCAGCGCCGCGTCCTGGTCGCGCTGGCGATCAGCGGCGTCCCGATCGACGTGCTCGCCGACCGGCTCGGCACCACCCGCGGAGCGCTGTACAAGACGTTGCACGACGCCCGTCGCAAGCTCCGCGCCCACCTGCACGACCAAGGTCTGGCGCCCGGAGGCGCCCCGGTCCGGAAGGACAGCTGATGGCCACCCCGCACCCCACGCCACTGCGCCGCCTCCTCGGACCCGGCCAGTCCGAGGTCACCTGCGACGTCTGCTTCGCCGAGCTCGACCGCTACGTCGACCTCGAACTGGCATCGGGCGCCGCCGAAGCCGCCGAAGCCGCCGTTCCCGGCATGGCCGCGCACCTGCGCGGGTGCCCGGCCTGCGGCGAGGAGCACGACAGCCTCACCGCCCTGCTCAACGACCTCGCCGAGCACCCGGCTAGTAGGCCACCCGCCTGGCCCACCCGATGAGCGTTCCGCTATCGCGCCCCGCGCGTACCGGCACGTGCCGCTTCTCCTTATGGCTGGGCGGGGCCCATCAGTAGCGGACTATGAGCCTTGCTCTCCTTTGCGCCTTCTCTTGATCGGATGTGTGATGTTCACACGGCCTCCCGCCCGGACTTGCAGGAACCGATCGGCCCTTCGGCGGGCCCTGGCTATGGGCCTGCTCGTCCTGCTCGCCTGGGGACTGACCGGGTGCGGCGACCCCGACGGTGGCGGTGGGGGCGGTGGCTACGTCGCCCAGCAAGCATCACTCGCCCCCAGCCCGCACTGACCAGAAGCGGCAGACGTCCGGCGGCGAGGCGGGCGACGGCGACGGCGACGGCGACGTCGACGCGCGCAAGCGCGGCACCGGCAATGTGGGCGGCGACCCAGATGGCGGGCCAGCCGGGCCGGGGTGACCGAGCAGGCCGCCGATGCCGCGGTCGACCAGGCTTGCCGGATGCTGCGGCTGCCGACGATGCGATCCCGGTTCGCCGAGGTCGCGGACGCGGCGCAGCGCGAGCAGCTGACCTACCGCGGGTTCCTCGCCGAGTTGCTGATGGCCGAGTGCGACGACCGGGACCGGCGACGGTCCGGCCGCCGGATCACCGCTGCCGGCTTCCCGCGGGAGAAGTGGCTGCAGGACTTCGACAACGCCGCGAACCCGCATATCCAGCTCGCTGTGATCGCTCAGCTCGCCGCCTGCGCCTGGGTCACGAAGGGAGAGCCGCTCTGCCTGATCGGCGACAGCGGCACCGGCAAGAGTCACCTGCTGATCGGGCTCGGGGCGGCGGCGGCGATGACCGGTCACCGAGTCAAGTACGTGCTGGCCGCCAAGATCGTGAACGAGCTCGTCGAGGCCGCCGACGAACGGGTCCTGTCCAAGACCATCGCCCGCTACGGCCGGTTCGACCTGCTCTGCCTCGAGCTGGGCTACATAGAGCTGCACCGGCGCGGTGTGGGTGGCGGAGGTCGCCGTCATGGACGCCTTCCATCCTTCGACCGCTGGCTATGGCCGGCTGGCCGGGATCGTCACACCGGTCGTCACCGGCTGGCTGGGTGAGCTGGCTGACCGGCCGGCGGCACAGTTGCGGCCGGCGCGGATGGGA
>JAABUN010006005.1_pt1 | contig 14409 bp, 18 predicted proteins | sample 5559311 | NCBI WGS metagenome assembly JAABUN01 (sample SAMN10711877, study PRJNA513370) | rock metagenome | isolation source: Antarctica rocks | place: Antarctica: Victoria Land, Siegfried Peak sud | reverse complement strand
TCGCCTACAAGGGCGGCCGCCACATGCCTGCCGTCGTCGAGGTGCTGCGCGAGCAGGGCCGGCTCGACGGGGCCGTCTTCGGCGCCGCGCTCGGCCTGCCGGACGAGCAGGTGGGGCCGGCAGCCGAGGTCGACGGCGAGGCGCCGTACCTCTCGACCGTGCTCGTCCCGGCACGGCGCGGTGATCGTGGGAGCCGGCTCACCGACACCAGGAGCGCGACATGAGCGGCCTCGTCTCGTTCATCGGTGCCGGGCCGGGGGCGGCCGACCTGCTCACGCTGCGCGCGGCGACGCGCATCGGCGAGGCCGACATCGTCATCTGGGCGGCGTCGCTCGTGCACGAGGACGTGCTCCAGCACGTGCGCGAGGGAGCCGAGGTGGTCAACTCCGCCGAGCACTCCATGGAGGGCATCACCCACCTCTACGAGCGGGCGGCGCGCGAGGACCTGCGCGTCGCACGCATCCACTCCGGTGACCCGGCGCTGTGGGGTGGGACCCAGGAGCAGCACGAGCTCTGCACCCGGCTCGGCCTCGAGACCGAGGTCATCCCCGGCGTCAGCAGCTTCAGCGCCGTGGCCGCGCTCGTGCAGCGGGAGCTGACGATCCCGGAGGTGGCGCAGTCGGTGATCCTCACCCGGCTCGAGGGCGGCAAGACGCCGATGCCGACGCGCGAGTCGGTCCGGGCGTTCGCGGGCCACGGGACGACGATGGCGCTGTTCCTGTCGGCGGCACGCACCAGGCAGCTGCAGGAGGAGCTGCTGGCAGCGGGGACCTACGACGAGGACACCCCGTGCGTCGTGGCCTACGCCGCCACCTGGCCCGACGAGCTGGTCTTCGAGTGCCGGCTCGGCGACCTCGCCGCACGTGTGCGGGAGCAGGGCTTGTACAAGCACACCCTGGTGCTCGTCGGTCCTGCCCTCGCCGCCGGCGGGACCCGCTCCCACCTCTACCACCCGGGACACTTCCACGAGCACCGCAAGGTGGAGGACCCCGCCGCCCGGGCGGAGCTGCGCGCCAAGCGGCAGGCAGCGAGACAGGCCGCGTCGTGAACGAGCCGGACCTGCGCGAGCCCGACCTGCCCCGCACGGCGAAGGTGCGCACCGGTCCGCTGCGCAGCGGCTGGACCACCGGCACGTGCAGCGCCGCGGCCGCCCGGGCCGCCGCGGCAGCGCTGCTCACGCAGACCCCGCAGTCGGAGGTCGAGGTCGTGCTGCCCGACGGGCGCCGGGTGCGCTTCGTGGTCGAGCGCTGCGAGGTCGACAGCGCTCGCGCCGAGGCGGTCGTCGTGAAGGACGCCGGTGACGACCCCGACGTGACGCATGGTGCCCACCTGACGGCGACGGTCCGCTGGAAGGAGCGGCCGGGGCTCGTCATCGAGGGTGGCGTGGGCGTGGGAGTCGTCACCAAGCCCGGCCTCGGGCTGGAGGTCGGAGGTCCCGCCATCAACCCCGTGCCGCGGCAGATGCTGCTGGAGAACGTCGGCGAGGTCGTCGACCTCGGCGAGCGGGGCATCGTCGTGGTGATCAGCGTCCCCGACGGCGAGAAGCGTGCCAGGAAGACGACCAACGCGCGCCTCGGCATCCTCGGCGGCATCTCCATCCTCGGCACGACCGGTGTCGTACGTCCGTTCAGCACGGAGTCCTGGCGGGCCTCGGTCGTGCAGGCCGTCGACGTCATGGCGGCCCAGGGACTGCCGACGCTGGTGCTGGCCACCGGCGGCAGGACCGAGAAGGCGGCCATGCGGCTGCTCCCCGACCTGCCGCCCGTCTGCTTCGTCGAGGTCGGCGACTTCACCGGCGCGGCGCTGCGGCAAGCGGTGTCGGACGGGTTGCGCGACGTGGTCTTCGTCGGCATGGCCGGCAAGCTGACCAAGCTGGCGAGTGGCGTCCTCATGACCCACTACACCCGCAGCAGGGTCGACACCGGGGTGCTCGTCGAGGTGACCGCCGAGGCAGGCGGGGACGCCGCCCTGCTGGAGGCGGTGCGCACGGCCAACACCGCACGCCACGCCTACGAGCTGTGGGAGGCGGCGGGCCTGCTGCGCGACTCCGGCGACCTGCTGTGCGGTCGCGTCGCCGCGGTGCTCACCCGCTTCTGCGGGCTGCCGACGAAGGTGGCGATGGTCGACCCCCAGGGCGGGGCCGTCGTCGCGGCGACCGAGCCGGCCTGGGTGAGCGCCGCGTGATCACGGTGATCGGCCTCGACGGCTCGCCGCTGTCCTCCTTGGCGGCGGAGCGGCTGGCCGAGGCGACGCTGGTGATGGGCGGGCGCCGCCACCTGCGGGAGATCGACCTGCCGGTCGAGGTGCCGGTGGTCGCGCTCCGGGACGACCCCGCGGCTGCCCTTCGGCAGGTGCTGGCGGCCCCGGGCCCCGTCGTGGTCCTCGCCTCCGGTGACCCCGGGTTCTTCGGTGTCCTGCGGCTGCTGCGCGAACGCCTCCCGGCCGACCAGGTCGAGGTGCTGCCGGGCCTGTCGAGCGTGGCGCTGGCGTTCGCCCGCGCGGGCCTGCCGTGGGACGACGCGGTCGTGGTCTCCGCCCACGGCCGCGACCCCCGGCGGGCGATCGCGACCTGCCGAGCGCACCCGAAGGTCGCCGTCCTCACCGCCGACGGGGCCGGACCCGCGGAGCTCGCCGCCGCCCTGATCGGTGTCGAGCGGCAGCTGTGCGTCGTGGAGCGGGTCGGTCTGCCCGGTGAGCGGGTCACGTGGCTCGCCCCCGAGGCAGCTGCGGCCCGGCACGACTGGGACCCGCTCAACGTCGTCCTCGTGCTCGACGACGCTCGGCTGGTGGCGACGGATAAGGGATGGCTCGCCGGCCGGGAGCAGCCGGCTGGTTGGGCTCTCCCGGATGATCGCTTCCAGCACCGCAACGGGATGGTGACCAAGCCGGAGGTGCGGGCGCTCGTCCTGGCCCGGCTCGGCCCACGGCTGGGCGACCTCGTGTGGGACGTCGGCGCGGGCAGCGGGTCGGTCGCCGTCGAGTGCGCCCGCCTGGGCGCAGCCGTGATCGCGGTCGAGCGGGACGACCCGACCCACCTCACGACCAACGTCGCGGCGTACGGCGTCGGGGTCCAGGTCGTGCACGGCGCCGCCCCAGCGGCGCTGGACGGACTGCCCCGCCCTGACGCGGTGTTCGTGGGTGGCGGCGGCCTGGACGTCGTGCGCGCCGTGGTCGCGTGCCGCCCCACGCGGCTCGTCGTCGCGCTCGCCACCCTCGAGCGGGTCGCGCCCGTCCTGGAGGCGTTGGCGGACTGGTCGCCTGACGCCGTGCTGCTCGACAGCAAGCGTCTGGCGCCGCTCGGCGACGGCTCCCGGCTGGTCCCGACCAACCCCGTCTTCGTCGTGTCAGGAGCACTCCCGTGATCGGCCTCGTCACCACCACCAGCGCCGGCCGTCTGACGGCTGGCCGCCTGGCCGAGGCACTGCCCGGCACGCGGTCCTACGACGTGCGCGACCTCGCGGTGGCGTGGCGGGAGTGCTCCGCCCTGGTCTGCTTCCTCGCGACCGGCGCGACGGTGCGCCTGCTGGCGCCGCTGCTGCAGGACAAGTCGAGCGACCCCGGCGTCGTCTGCGTCGATGAGGGTCGGCGCTTCGCGGTGGCGCTGGTCGGCGGCCACCAGGGAGGTGCCAATGCCCTGGCGGAGCGGGTCGCGGACGCGCTCGGCGCCCAGGCGGTCATCACCACCGCGACCGACGCCGTCGGGATTCCCGGGCTCGACACGATCGGCTGGCCCGTCGAGGGTGCGGTCGCCGCGGTGACCCGGGCGCTGCTCGACGGCGAGCCGGTCCGGCTGGCGGCCGACGCGGTCTGGCCGCTCCCGCCGCTGCCGGTCGGGACGCAGGGCGACCACGTGCTGCGCGTCACCGACCGGCTCGTCGACGCCGACGACCGCACCGTCGTCCTCCGACCGCCGTCCCTCGTCCTCGGACTGGGCGCCTCCCGGGGGGTGAGCAGCGACGAGGTCGAGCAGCTGGTGGACCGCGTCCTCGTCGACGCCGGCCTCAGCGGCGCCAGCGTCATCGCCGCGGCGACGGTCACGGCCAAGGCCGACGAAGCCGGGATCGTCGAGGCCTGCCGCCGCCGCGGCTGGCCGCTGATCACCTACCCCGCCGCCGACCTGGCGGTGGTGGACGTCCCCAACCCGAGTGACGAGCCGGCGAGGGTCCTCGGTACGCCGAGCGTCGCGGAGGCCGCCGCGCTGCTGCACAGCGGTGGGGTGCTGCTGGTGGAGAAGACCAAGTCCGCCATGGCCACGGTCGCGGTCGCCCGGACGAGCCCGCGGGGTCGCCTCGCGCTGGTCGGGCTCGGTCCCGGCGCGCGCGACCTGATGACGCCGCGTGCGCAGGCCGAGCTGCGGCGGGCGTCGGTGTGGGTCGGCCTCGACCAGTACGTCGACCAGGTCCGCGACCTCGCCCGCCCCGGCACCCGGATCCTCGAGACCGGTCTCGGCATGGAGGAGGAGCGGGCGCACAGCGCGGTGCGCGAGGCGGAGCAGGGCCATGCCGTCGCGCTGATCGGGTCGGGCGACGCGGGGGTCTACGCGATGGCGAGCCCGGCGCTCGAGGTGGCGGGCGAGGACATCGAGGTCGTCGGCGTCCCGGGCGTGACGGCCGCGCTCGCGGCGAGCAGCCTGCTGGGCGCGCCGATGGGGCACGACCACGCCAGCGTCAGCCTGTCCGACCTGCACACCCCCTGGCCGGCCATCGAGGCCCGCATCCGCGCGGTGGCCGAGGCGGACCTGGTGGTGACCTTCTACAACCCGCGCAGCCGGGGGCGGGACTGGCAGCTGGTCAAGGCCGTCTCGATGCTGCTCGAGCACCGGCCGGCCACCACGCCGGTCGGTGTGGTCACCGACGCGAGCCGGCCGCGCGAGAGCGTGCACGTCACGACGCTCGGGGAGCTCGACGTCGAGCAGGTCACGATGCTCGCGTGCGTCGTCGTCGGCTCGTCGCAGACCGTGCTGGTGAGCGGCCGGATGGTCACGCCGCGGGGGTACCGGTGGCGGGCGTGAGCTACGTCGTCACGGACGCGTGCACGGCGTGCGGTGCGTGCCTGCTCACCTGCCCCGAGCACGCGATCGTCCCCAGCCTGCCGCTGCGGGTGCGCGCCGACCGGTGCACCGCGTGCGGGGAGTGCGTCGAGGTCTGCCCCGCAGATGCGCTCGTCGAGGTGCGCTCGTGACGCCGGGCACGGTCGCGCTCGTCGGCGCCGGCCCCGGCGACCCGGGGCTCCTGACGCTGCGCGCCGCCCAGCTCCTCAGCGAGGCCGACGTGGTCCTCGTCGATCGCCTGGTGAGCGAGCAGGTCCTCGCGCACGCGGGTCCGGCGGCCCAGGTGGTCAGTGTCGGCAAGACCAGCTGGACCGGTGTCGCGCCGCGCCAGGAGGAGATCAACGCGCAGCTGGTCGCCCACGCCCGTCAGGGCAAGCGCGTCGTACGGCTCAAGGGCGGCGACCCGTTCGTCTTCGGTCGGGGGTCGGAGGAGGCTGCGGCCCTCGTCGCCGCCGGCATCGCCTTCGAGGTCGTGCCGGGCGTCAGCAGTGCGATCGCCGCCCCCGCCTACGCCGGCATCCCGGTGACGGCGCGGGGCCACACCCAGGACGTCTGCGTGGTCACCGGTCACCTGGACCCTGACGATCCGGCGAGCCGGGTGCGCTGGCAGTCGCTGGCGACCGGGCCGGGCACGCTCGTCCTCCTCATGGGACTCGACCGCCTGCCCGTGCTCACGGCCGGCTTGGTCCGGTACGGGCGCGCGGCCGACACACCCGCGGCCTGCGTCGAGCAGGGCACGACACCGCAGCAGCGCGTGGTCGTGAGCACCCTCGAGCACCTCGCGCGCGACGTCGCCGTCGCGGGGTTGTGCGCACCCGTCACGACCGTCGTAGGACAGGTCGTGCGCCTGCGCGACTCGCTGCGCTGGTTCGGCCCCGACCTGGAGGACACGTCACTGTGAGTCCCGGTACCAGAGCGGTGCACCCGATCGAGCAGGAGTCGTTCGCGATCCTGCGCTCGCGGGTGGACCTGTCGCACCTCCCGCCGCTGCACCGCGCCGTCGTCGAGCGCGTGGTGCACTCGAGCGCGGACCTCGGCTACGTCGACGACCTGGTCACCCGCGAGGACGCGCTGCTCGCCGGCCGGGCCGCGCTGCTCGCGGGGGCGGCGGTCGTGGCCGACGTCGAGATGGTGGCAGCCGGCATCACGGCGCGCGACGCGATCTGCCGGGTGCGTCAGGCGAAGGCGCACGACGGGCTGACCCGCAGTGCCGCAGCCGTCCGGCTGGCCTACGACGAGGTCGGCCCCGGTGCCGTGTGGGTGGTCGGCTGCGCGCCCACGGCGCTGGTCGAGCTGATCCGCCTCGACGTGCGGCCGGCGCTGGTCGTGGGTCTGCCCGTCGGCTTCGTCGGCGCGGTCGAGAGCAAGCAGGCCCTGCGCGCCAGTGGCCTGCCCGCCGTCAGCAACGTCAGCGCGAAGGGCGGATCGGCCGTCGCCGCCGCTGCCCTGAACGCCCTGCTCTACACGGAGGCACAGTGAGACCCGCCCTGCTGGTCATCGGTCACGGCACGAAGTCCCCGCCGGGCGTCGCCCAGTTCGGCGAGCTCGTGAACCGGTTGAAGGCTGCCGTGCCGTACGCCGACGTGGAAGGAGGCTTCCTCGAGCTCTCCCCACCGCCGATCCAGGACGCCACCGCTCGCCTCGTGGCGGCAGGCCACCGGAGCATCGACGTGGTCCCGCTCGTCCTCGTGGCTGCCGGGCACAGCAAGGGCGACATCCCGGCGGCCCTCCGGCGCGAGGAGCTGCGCCATCCCGGGCTGTCCTTCCGGTACGCGCGGCCACTCGGTCCCCACCCGGCTCTGGTGGCGGAGGCGACCGCCCGGCTGCTCGCCGTCGTGCCCCAGGACCAGTGGCCGCAGACCGCTGTGGTGCTGGTGGGTCGCGGTGCCACCGATCCCGACGCCAACAGCGAGATCGCCAAGACGGCTCGGCTGCTGCAGGAGGGTCGGGACGTCGGCACGGTGGAGACGTCGTTCATCTCCCTGGCGCAGCCGTCCGTGCCCGAGGGGCTGGAGCGGTGCCGCCGCCTGGGCTTCACGCGGGTCGTCGTGCTGCCGTGGTTCCTGTTCGCCGGGGTCCTGCCGGACCGGATCGCCGCTCAGACGCAGGAGTGGTCGCTGCAGCATCCCGAGGTGGATGTCCGGCTGGCCGGGCTGCTCGGGCCCGGCGACGGACTGGCCGCGGTCGTGCTCGAGCGATGGACCGAGCTGGAGTCCGGTGACGTGCGGATGAACTGCGACTCCTGCGCCTACCGCGTCACCCTTCCGGGCTTCGAGGCGAAGGTGGGGGCGCCCCAGCAGCCGCACGACCACCCGGACGACCCGGCGCACCCGCACGACCACTCCCACGACCACCCCGAGCACGGGGTCCACGAGCACGCATGACGATCGACGATCTGCGGCACCACGGCGATGCCGAGGTCGGTCCCGGACTGCTCGACCTCGCGGTGAACGTGCGGCTGGGTGCTCCACCGGCGTGGCTGCGCGGCCGGCTGGAGCGCGCGCTCGACGACGTGGGCGCCTACCCCGACCCGACGGCCGCGACGAGGGCTGCCGCCGCCCGGCACGGGCGCGACCCCGAGGAGGTGCTCCTGACGGCCGGCGGCGCCGAGGCCTTCGTGCTCCTGGCGCGCGCCCTCCGTCCTGCGCACGCCGTCTGCGTCCATCCGTCCTTCACCGAGCCCGAGGCGGCGCTGCGCGCTGCGGGGCACCACGTGGACCGGCTCGTGCTCGATCCGCCGTACGTCCTCGATCCCGCGTCGGTGTCGGAGGAGACGGACCTCGTGGTCGTCGGCAACCCGACGAACCCGACCGGCGTGGTGCACGACCGGGTGGCGGAGCTGTGCCGCCCTGGCCGTGTGGTGGTCGTTGACGAGGCGTTCGCCGACGCCGTGCCCGGTGAGCCGCACAGCCTGGCCCACCGCAGCGACCTCCCGGGTCTGGTGGTCGTGCGCAGCCTGACGAAGACGTGGGCCCTCGCGGGCCTGCGCGTCGGGTACCTGCTCGCAGCGCCGGACCTCGTCGCCCGACTGCGGGACGCGCAGCCGCTCTGGGCCGTGTCCACGCTGGCCCTCGTGGCGCTCGAGACCTGCCTGGAGCCAGGGCCGGTGGACGCCGCCCAGGCCCAGGCCCGGGCTCTGGCGCAGGAGCGGACCCGCCTCGCGGCAGACCTGCGGTCGCTCGGGGTGGAGGTCTCACCGGGCTCGCGAGCGCCGTTCCTGCTGTGCCGGGCACCCATGCGTCCGGATGTCCGAGAGGCTTTGCGCAGCAGGGGGATTGCGGTGCGACGTGGTGACACCTTCCCTGGGCTCACCGAGGAGCACTGGCGGACCGCGGTGCGGAGCAGGGCAGTCAGCTCGCAGCTGCTGAGTGCGGTCGCGGACGTCCTCGGGTCACCGCCGGAACGGTCCGGTACGGTTCGGCGAACTCCCTCCGTCGGGGAAGTCCGGTGAGAGTCCGGTGCAGGTGCGCTACTGACGTCCGTCTGCTGACGGCGAGCCAGATCGCTGACGGAGCGGTGACGTCACATCCGCCTCCGCCCACGAGGAACCGATGACCGAGCTGATCGACGCCCTGCCGTTCGCCCTCGCCGGGACCAGCTTCGCGCTCGGCGCCCGGCACGGCCTCGACTGGGACCACATCGCCGCGATCACTGATCTGACCGCGCCCCGCGCGGGCGACGAGCAGTCGTCGCGCCGGCATGCGCGCCGAGGTCTCGGCCTGTCGTTCTGGTACTGCGCGGGCCACGGCCTGGTGCTCGCCGTCCTCGGCGGGCTCGTCCTCGCGCTCGGCCTGGGTCTGCCTGCCGGGCTGGACGTCGCCTTCGAGTACGTCGTCGGGATCACCCTGGTGACCCTCGGGACCGTGGTGCTCTACCAGCTCGGCCGCGACCGCGCGAACTATCGCTACGCCGGGAGGATCAGCCTCGTCGTCGGCGCCCTGCGCCGGGGCTGGGCGCTGGCGCGTCGCCGCGAGGCGCCCTCGGAGCTGCGCGACGTCGACCGCCGCGGCGCGTTCACCGTCGGGTTGCTGCACGGCACCGGAGCGGAGACCCCGACCCAGGTCGTCCTGTTCGCGAGTGCAGGCGCGAGCGGCTCGGCCGGCACGGCGGCGGTCGTCCTCGGTGCCTTCGTGGTGGGTCTGGTGCTGGCGGACCTCGCGATCGCGGGGACGTGGGTGTCGGGCCTGCTCGGGGCGCGTCGCACGCCGCGCGTGCAGCTGGGGCTCGGCGTCGTCACGGGTGCGGCATCGCTCGTCCTCGGACTGCTCGTCCTGACCGGATACAGCGGGATCGTGCCTCCGCTGGTGTCGGAGTGAGCGCGCTCCCGCCATGACCTGGCCCCGGCCGGTGCCGCTGATCGGTGACCGCAGCTCCGCCGCAGAGCGGGCGGGGACGCCCGACGGCTGGCGCTTCCCCGCCCCCGCCGTCGACGCGCTGTACGACGTGGTGCGGGCACGTCGGGACGTGCGGCGCTTCCGTCCCGACGCTGTGCCGGAAGACGTGATCGAGCGGGTGCTCGGTGCCGCGCACGCCGCACCGTCGGTGGGGCACTCGCAGCCGTGGCGCTTCGTGGTCGTGGACGACCCGGCGCTGAGGGACCGGGCGGCCGTCATGGCGGACGTGGAGCGCCTCGCCCAGGCGTCGCTGCTGGACGGCGATTCCGCGCAGCACCTGCTGGACCTGCAGCTGGAGGGCATCCGCGAAGCACCCTTGGGTGTCGTCGTCTGCTGCGACCGGCGCACGCCTGCTGCGGGCGTGCTCGGTCGCGCCACCTTCCCCGATGCCGATCTGTGGTCCTGCGCGTGCGCCATCGAGAACCTGTGGCTGGCGGCGCGCGCTGAGGGCCTCGGACTCGGCTGGGTCACCCTGTTCCAGCCGGACGAGCTGGCGGCGCTGCTCGACGTACCTCCCGGTGTCGTGACGCTCGGCTGGCTCTGCCTCGGCTGGCCCGACGAGCGGCCCCCGGCACCGGGTCTGGAGCGCGCGGGTTGGTCCAAGCGCGCGCCGCTGTCCAGCGTCGTCCTGCGCAACCGGTGGCCGGACGGAGTCGGGCGGCCGACGGCGCCGCCCTCACGGTTGCGAGCCCCGGACCAGGACGCCGTCGTCGGAGCCCGCGACGACGCGGACACGCTGCTCACCCCGCCGGGTTCCCTCGGAGTGCTGGACCGCGTGCTCGACCGCGCTACCGCACTCGGGCGGGGTCGGGTGACCACCGGCACGCTGGTGCTGGCGGTCGGTCGGCACCGCCTGGTCGAGCTGGGAGTCAGCGCCTTCCCGGCTCGGGTGACCGACGACGTCCTGGACGCCGCCCGGGCGGGGGAGGCCCTGGGCGTCGTCGCGGCGGCGGCGGCGGGACTCGTCGTCGAGGTGGTCGACGCCGGCACCAGCACCGGCAACCTCCGCGACGAGGACGCCCTGACGGTCGAGGCTGTCGAGGTGCTGCTCGCGCAGGGTGAGCAGATCGGGAAGCGCGCGGCGCAGCGGGGGCTGGTGGTCCTGGGGGAGGTCGGAGTCGGCAACACGACCGTGGCGGCCGCCCTGGCGGCGAGCCTGCTCGGCCGTCCGGCGGCCGAGGTGGTGGGGCTGGGCTCCGGGGCGGACACCGAGACCGTCGAGCGCAAGGTCGAGGTGGTCGAGGCCGCGCTCGCTCGCTGCCGGGTGCGGCCGTCCGGCTGCGGACCTGTCGAGCTGCTGTCAGCGCTCGGCGGGCCGGAATTCGCGCTGCTGACCGGGGTGGTGCTCGGCGCAGCTCGTGGTGGGGGGCTCGTGGTCCTGGACGGCCTGGCGACCAGCGTCTGCGGGCTCCTCGCCGTCGAGGCCGAGCCGGCGGTGGCTGCCCACCTCGTCGCCGGGCAGCGGAGCCGCGAGCGGGCGCATGCGGCGGTCCTGCGCCGGTTGGGCCTCGAACCCCTGCTGGAGCTCCGGATGCGATCGGGCGAGGGTGTCGGAGCCGTGCTCGCCAGCCAGCTGGTGCTGACGGGGTTGCGCATGCGCGCCGCGGCTGCGCGGACAGGGGCGCCGTCGCCGCCCTCGCCGCGTGCCTGGGAATGAGGTCGGCAGCGCCCGATCCTCAGCGCCCGATTCGCTGGCAGGTTGCCCCCGGGAGCCGGCGACCGCGGCGTTCCTTCAGCGCGTCGGACGGGCTGACCGACCGAACCGCTCGGCAGCCTGCTCCGTTGGGTAGGCTGCCGAGCGCACCACGCCGCCTTAGCTCAGTCGGTAGAGCACCTCACTCGTAATGAGGTTGTCCGGAGTTCGATTCTCCGAGGCGGCTCCAGTTCTGCCCTGCGCCACCTCGGCCCACGCGGACCCGCGACGCGGGGGTGTGCGGCCGAGGTCGGAGCGACGCGTTGCTCGGACGAGAGCGCCCCGTCGCCGACGAGCCCGGATCGAGCAGCGCAGGTCAGCCGAGGTAGATCATCTCGCTCTGGCCCTGCGCGACCTCCGTGAGGACGGCATCGAGCCCACGCAGGACCCCGCCGATGCTCGCGACCTGCTCCTCGGACACCCCACGGGAGTCCACGCAGGATGGTCAGAGGCTGACGAGGAAGGGGGCGTCCTCAAGGGCCCGAGCGCGCAGCGCGTCCCCGGCGGGGGTGCGCGCCACCCCGTCGGGACGGGCAAGTCGAACCGCGTCACCGGCCAGTCGGACCTCGGCGTCCAGCCCGGTGCGGGCCGCGACGGCAGCGAAGTGGTACGCCTGGCCAGCCGGACCGGGGTCCTCGCGGGGGTCGGCAGTCGTGAAGAAGATCAGGCGGCGGCGCGCCGTCACGCCCGGGCCGCCGGGATGGCGTCGGTGTCGCTGTCCCGCGTGGGCCGCAGCTCGAACAGCCCCCACGCCACGAGCAGCACAGCCAGGATCGTGGTCAGCGCGTCACCGGCGTACTTCGCCACGAACATGGTGCCGCCGATGAACAGGACCGGCAGCGCCAGGCTCATCGGCGTGATGCGGGTGTAGCCGTTCTGCGCCAGCAGAGCCGCGACGAGCAGCCCGGTCCCGAGGCACAGGTAGAACATGCCGGGGAACTCCTCCGTGTAGTTCGTGGTCATCGGCGCGACGCCCCACGCGGTGAGCACGACACCCGGGGCGAGCAGGACTCCACGCTTGCCGGAGAGCAGCCCCGCTGCGACGTACGACAAGCCGATGAGGATCGGCACCCAGCCCTTCAGGGGCAGGTCGCCGACCGGCTTGAGCAGCAGCAGCACCAGGGCTGCTCCGACGAACAGCGGCACCGCGCGTCGCAGGCGCGAGGACATCGGCTCGACACCGCCGGGGGTGGCGGTGCGGTGCTGGGAGGTCTCGACGGAGGTCATGCGCTGCTCCAGCCATGGGCACTCGGGGTGCGGTCGGTTGGCCGGATCGCCCTTGTTGTCCTGCCCCGTGCCGACGCGGTGACACGAACCTCAACGTATCGAGGTTTCAGTCCCCATGAGGGCGCCCGAGAGGTCGGCGACGGCCGTCACGACCGCCGCGGCGGCCGGCCAGTCGACCACCGGCACCTGCGCCCGGTCCGCGGCGAGGACCTCCTCGCTCCAGGGCACCACGCCGACGAGTTCGAAGCCGTGGCGGTCGCAGAACTCACCGATGGCCTGCTCGTCGGCGCTCGACCGCACCTTGTTGGCGACGACCGCGAGCCGTTCGACCGGCAGCTCGGCGACCAGCAGCGCCATGCGGCGCACCGTCTCCAACGACCGGTAGTAGGGCTCGGCGACCATGCAGACCACGTCCACGTGGCGCACCGTCCCGCGGCTGAGGTGCTCGGGGGAGGCCTCCATGTCGACGACGACGAGGCGGTCCGGAGCGGCGAGGTCCTCGAGCAGCGACGAGACCACCGCGTGCGCGGAGCACAGGCAGCCCTCGTCGGCGTGGGCGGGCGCCCCCATGCCGAGCAGGCGGACGCCGTCGGGCCCGCGAACGGCGTGACGTTCCAGCACCCGCTCGACCGGCTCGGTCAGACCGGCGCCGCCGATGCGCCGCGAGACAAGGGCAGGTGACACGGGACGCAGCGCCTGCGCGCTCGCGGCGTCCACCCCCAGGGCGACGCCCAGGTTGGGGTTGGCATCGGCGTCGATGGCCACGACAGGGATCCCGGCCCGGGCAGACAACCGGGCCAGCGTGGCGCTGATCGTCGTCTTGCCGGCACCTCCCTTGCCGGCCAGGGCGAGTCTCAACGCAGCTGCTCGGTCGACTCGGTCATGCGCTGGTACCGCCGTCGGTAGACGCTCAGCGAGCGCGCTGCGTCGTGCAGCGACCCCGCCATCACGTGCAGCCAGTCGGCGCCCTCGTCGGTGAGCTCGTAGGTCCGGCGCGCCGGCCCCGAGGCGGACGGCTCCCAGGTCGATCGGACCAGACCCTCCTCGTCCATCGCCCGCAGGCACCGGTAGAGGCCGCCCGGGTCGACCCGGTCCAGGCCCAGCTCGGCGACCTGGTCGAGCAGCTCGTATCCGTGGGAGGTCCCCTCCGCCAGGAGCAGCAGCAGGCAGGGGCGCAGGTAGTTGCGGGGCAGTCCTGCCGGGACGTCCAGAGCGCTGCCGCGCAGCCCGCCGTCCGGAGCGGGGGTCATGTGGCCGTCCGCGGTGCTCGTTCGGCAGCGCAGGCGATGGCTTCCGCCACGGAGTTCTTGCACCAGCAGTCGGCGCTGCACTCGCCGTGGGTCGGTCGTGTGAGGTCGGCGAAGGACAAGGCGAACTCGGTCTTGCCCTCGGCCAGGCCCGATTCCGACATCACGTAACCACGCCCGGCCACAGCGTCCAGGTAGCCGTCGAGGACGAGCCGGTCGAGGAACCCGACGCCGATCTCGGCGTCGACGCCGAGGAAGCGCTCGAGCAGGGCCGCGTCCACGACCTCACCGAGTCCCTCGCCGCGCAACCAGTACATGACCTGCAGGATCTCGCTGCGCCAGTACAGCGCCCGCAGCGCCTCGGACTTCGGCGGGTGCAGCTCGTCCACGTCAGGGTCGCCGTGGCGCGGGCCCGGCCGCTGCCGTCGCCAGCCCCGCGAGGTCCGCCAGAGCGCCCGCGACGCCGGTCAGCTGCTCGTTGATCCTCACGACCGAGGGCCCGATGACGTCGCACTGCGTCTCGATGGCCCGCACGCCGAAGGCGACCTTGCCCAGCGCCGTGGCGGATCGCCGCAGCGAGGCGGCGATCCGCACCAGGTAGTACACGAGCACCACTGCCACGAGCGCGACCTCTGCGATGGTCAGGGTCACCAGCAGGGCGGTCACGGGGAGACCTCGCGGGGAGTCGACGCCGCAGGAGGGGTCAGCAGGGCGACGTGCTTCATCGCCTCGTCGGTGAGCAGGTCCAGGCGCTTCGAGGTCTCCGGGAGCAGCCACGTGGTGGCAGTGTTGCCAGCC
>JAABUN010006004.1_pt1 | contig 14410 bp, 11 predicted proteins | sample 5559311 | NCBI WGS metagenome assembly JAABUN01 (sample SAMN10711877, study PRJNA513370) | rock metagenome | isolation source: Antarctica rocks | place: Antarctica: Victoria Land, Siegfried Peak sud | reverse complement strand
TCCCGAGCATCGCCTTGTGTTCCAGGATCGCCTCGGCGGCTTCGCGGTCTTCGATCAGCGCCAGGAGTTGTGTATCGCCGCCCACCAACGGCTTCGTCACCACCGGATAGCCCATCCGCTCGATCGCCGCCAGCGCCGCCTCGGTGCTCAAGGCGACCTCGACGTGCGGCGTCGGCACACCGGCCTCGCCGAGTTTCATCACCAGGAGCGCCTTGTTGCCACAAAGGTCAACCGTCGAGGGCCGATTGATCGTCGGCACACCGAGATGTTCCAGAATCCGCAACGCGGTCTGCGCCAGCGTATAGTCCTGGCACCGCTCGACCACCAGATCGAGCGAATTGTAGCCGTGGCCGTGCAAATCGAATGCGACAGCGCTCTCTGGCAGCGGTACGACCTCCGCCCCACGCGCCGTCAGCGCCTCGCTCAGCCGCCGCTCTTCGATCCGCAGCCGCGTGTGTAAGATACCGATCCTCACCCTAACCCCCAGGATAGTGACGAGTGACGAGTGACGAGTGACGAATAGGGTAGGGGAAGTAGGGCTAACGCCATGATTCTCCCGCCTAACTTATTCGTCATTCGTCATTCGCGTTACTCGCCCCAGTCTTCTTCTTCTTCCGGCGCGAGTTCGAGTTCGAGCGGGTTCGTGTTGACGACTTCGAGCTCGGCACTGCACTCCGGGCACTGCACGATCTCACCCTTCTCGACGTTCGCCAGCGCCAACTCCGCTTCGCACTCCGGGCAGGTACCGGTCATCGTGGCAGACATGGGATTTGCTCCTCCTCTATATAGTGTTCGTTTGATACGCGCTGTCGATACGGTATCACGACGCGTGATACACGCGGAAATTGTACTCGTTCGTTCCCTACACGCCGCCTAACAGCGCCTCTTTCACCGCTGCGATTTTTGCGCGCTGCGCCGCGACGGTGGCGCGCTCGGCGGCGATGCTGGCGCGGATCTCGTCCAGGCCGAGGTTGCCCGCCGCACCGATATGGCGGCGATTCTGCAACTGCTCGTGCGGGTCCATTGGCGCGAGCGTGTCGAGCTGCGACGCGATCAGGCGGTAGGCATCGCGGAACGGCATCTCCTCGCTGGTGACGAGGGCGTACGCATGGTCGGTCGCGAAGAGTTGCGGCGAGCAGGCGGCCTGCATTCGCTCCTCGCGCGGTTCGAGGCCGGGGAGGAAGACGGTCATTACCCGCAGGGAAGCCACGGTCACGTCGAGCGCCCGCATGAAGGCACTCTTCGTCTCGCCGAAATCGGTGTTGTAGCCCGACGGGAGCCCGGTGACCGTCTCCAGTATCTGTTGCTGGTAGGCCAGCACCGTCCGGGCCTTACCGCGCATGATCTCCATCACGTCGAGATTGTGCTTCTGCGGCATGATGCTGCTGCCGGTCGTCATCTCCGGCGCGACGCGGAAAAAGTCATATTCGGAGGTGGTAAAGAGCAAGACATCCTGCGCCAGCCGCGAGAGATCGATCATGATTTGCGCGAGCGCCTGGACGACCAACCCCTCGAACTTGCCGCGACCCGCCTGCGCGTAGAGGACATTGCGCTGCACCTTCGCGAAGCCGAGCAGATCGGCGACGTACTGGCGATCGATGTCGAACGGGACGCCGTACGACGCTGCCGAGCCGAGCGGCGACTGATCGTTGATCGCGTAGGCGGTGCGGAGTACCTGCAAATCATCGAGCAGCGCTTCGGCGAACCCGGCGATCCAGAGCCCAACCGAGGAGAGCATCGCCCGTTGCATATGGGTGTAGCCCGGCATCGGGATACTCTTGCCGCGCTCCGCGTACTCGGTCAGCGCCTCAATCGTGTCGAGCAGTGCATCCATCAGCGCGGTCAGCTCCACGCGCGTGAAGAGTCGTAGATCGACCAACACCTGATCGTTGCGTGAGCGCGCCGTGTGGATCCGCCCGCCTTCCTCGCCGACCGTCGCCGAGAGGTGGTTCTCGATCTTGGTATGCACATCTTCATCGGCGGTTGTCACGACGAATTGTCCGGCCTCGGCCAGTTCGACGATGTGCGCCAATTCTTTGGTCAACGCGGCGACTTCCTCACCGGTCAGCAGCCCGATCTTACCCAACATCCGCGCGTGCGCGATCGAGCCGAGCACATCGGCCTCGATCAGGCGATTGTCGAACGAGACATCCCCCGTGAGGTATTCCTCGATCAGCGGATGGACCGCATAGCCCTTTTGCCATAGTTTCGTCGGCGCGTTATCGCTCACCACACCTCCTGAATGGGGACGTTTACCGCGGAGACGCAGAGGACGCAGAGGACGTAGAGGGCCGCAGAGACGAGGACGAATGGTGAAACTAAACGTAGTCATTCGTCATTGTTCTTGTCGGTTCCCTCTTTTCCCCTTCTCTCGTTCTCTGCGGCCCTCTGCGTCCTCTGCGTCTCTGCGGTAAATTCGTGACCTTACTGCCCGGCGGGACGTTGGGCGCCGATGGCGGACCAGCGCATCCGGGCGGCGCGTTTCGCCAGCACTTCATAGGGTATGCCGCGTAGGCGTGCAACCGAGCCGCTGAGTTGCTGATTGAACGATGTCGCCGTGATCGAGCGGATCTCCGGCGCGAAGAGGCCGCTGTTCGATTCACGCTTGACGATGTCGATATTGCCCTTATAGAGGGTGATCGTGTATTCGCCGTTGACCACCCCTTGCGTCTGTGAGATGAAGGCGTCGAGGTCGGCACGCAGGGGGTGAAACCACTCGCCGTTGTAGACGAGGGTCGCCCAGCGCTGATCGACCGTCTTCTTGAAGACGAGTTCGTCCTTCGTCAGGCACATCGCTTCGAGATCGTGGTGGAGACGCAGGATGATCGTCGCGGCGGGAGCCTCGTAGAGTTCGCGCGACTTCAGGTCCATGATCCCGTCTTCCCAGACATCGAGCTTACCGATCGCGTGCTTGCCGCCGATCTCGTTCAGGAGCGGCAGCAATTCGCGCAGCGTCAGCCGTTGCCCGTTGACCGCGACCGGCACCCCTTCCTCGAAACGGATGGTCATCGTTTCCGGCGCATCGGGCGCGGCCTGCGGCGGGACATACCAAAGCCAGACGTCGTCCGGGACGATCGTATCGAGGTCGAGGCCACCCGAGACGATCGAGCGGCACCACATCGTCGTATCGTCGCCACCGATCAAGCTCTCGGTGACCGGCAGGCCCCAATGCTCGCAGAGGGCCGCTTCCTCGCCACGGGTGAGGTCGAAGTCGCTCACCGGCATCAGGTGTGGCATACCCGGCGCGAACAGGGAGAAGACATTGTGCATCCGAAACTGATCGTTCCCCTTGCCGGTCGAGCCTTCCATGATCGCGTCGCAGCCGAGTTCGATCGCTTTCTGCGCCACGACTGCCGAGATCAATTGCCGCGCAAGGGAGGTCGAACAGGGGTAGCCGTTATAATCGACGTTGGCACGGATCGCCTTCTTGAGCCAGATATTGCTGAACTCATCCTGCACATCGAGGACCGTTAGCGTCAGGCCCAGGTGCGCCGCTTTGTTGCGCGCCGCCGTCAGTTCGGCCTGGTCCTGGCCGATGTTGACCAAGATCGGGATGATCTCCGCCACGCCGTACTTTTTGGTCGCCAGCATGGCGCACAAGGCCGAGTCGAGCCCGCCCGCGAAGGCGAGCGCCAGCTTGCGTATCTGCGGTACCTCGGTCGTCTCGATTTTCCGCAGCGCGGTGGCTAATGTTGTTGCTGGCATCCCTCAGGCTCCCCGCAAAATGATGGATAGCGCACGACGGATGACAGAGCTATCCGTCATCCGTCGCATTGCAACCCGCCAATCGAACAAAAACACCCCCGTCCCTTGGTCAGGGACGGGGGTGTGTCACTCCCGCGGTACCACCCTGCTTGCCGTGAGCGCACATCGCTCGCGACCGCTTTCGGACCCCTACTGGCATGTGGGGCGGGCATCCACGCCTACTTGTGTCCAAAGAAGGACACTTTCTTCGGCTGGCCGCTCATGGGCTCGTTCACGCCTCGACGACTTCCCAGGCTTCCACCATCCCTGGGTCGCTATTGTCGTGCCCTGGTTGGCGCTACTATTCCCAATCACTGCGGGCAAACTCATCAGCGAAAACTATAGTCTCGCTGCGCCTGAGTGTCAAGACCACCTGCTGCGGTTGCGCCGCCGATTCCCGAAGAACAGCCAGAGCCCACCAACAATCAGGAAGACCGGCCAGAACTGGAAGAGGACGCCGAGGACCCGACCTGTCACCGCGACCGTGCCGATCAGCGCCAGGAACGCGGCGATGGCGAGTAAGATCGTCCCCGGAATCCTGGCCCAGTTAAAGGCGTTGCTGTACGGATTGCGGACCCGATCCAGCAGCGGCATCACCCAGAAGCCGACGCCGAGCCCACCGACCACCGCCGCGCCACCGAATGATCCGCTGATGTGTCGCAGCAGGGTCGCCGCGATCAGCCCACCGGCCAGACCGAGCAGGATACTCCCCGGCACGATGAAGCCGCGAACCCCTTTCATCAGCGCCAGGCCGGTGAAGATGCTGCCGAGGATCAGCAATGGGATCGCGCCGGTCGGGGCCATGATCTGCCAAAGGAGGAAGAGTACCCCGATGCCGATCAGCACCGCCCCACCATTCAGCGATCTCGTTTTCCCATAACGTCCAGATCGCCCGAAATCGTCAGTGCCCATCATCGCTGCAACCTCCACGTTTTCCGCAACGCCACCGCTGCGTTTTCCTCGCCCCTATCTACGCGCCATCGCGCAGCCGGTTCCATACTTTCAGGGTACGGGATAAGCATGGCGAATCTATGACATAGGCGTGGCGTTTCCTCACAGCTTGTCGCTACGCGCTGCCGCCCTGTTGCGTTGTCTTCCGAGTCTCAAGCGTGATAGCCAGCATTAATTGCCAAGGTATACGGGTTATGACAGCGCTCAGTCCTGTAAATATAATGCCGTAGTGGTCATGCCGTTCGATGCTCGCGGGGCCACGCCCAATACCGTCCCCTCCCGCGCGCCGACGGCATGACCGCTACGGCCGCGCCGCGCGGGAGGACGCTAATCAGTCGTACACGAGGAAGCAAGCCGTCGTACTACTGCCCTCCTTTGCACGGCGAAAAGGATAGTGCAGGCGAGGCACGGGGCTTGCGCCTTACTCTGCTATCGCGGTCGCCGCGATGAATGTGCGCGAACAACTAGGAATTGCTTGCCGCTTGCGCGGTCCCGTGCTATTCTGCGGCGAGGGGATATTACGCTTTACCCCTGTTCGTGTTGCATTATTGTCCTCCACGACAGAGCGCAAAGATGGCAGAGTCGCGTCGCGGGTAGATCGGTGCTACGATGCTCCTATATGGTTCGCGGTGACCGCGAATCGCCCGGTGGGTGGGTAAGGCAGAGGAGGACGAATGAAGGTTGACGGGAACGTGACATTGAACGGTCCTCAGCAGACCGTCTACGATACATTGTCGAATCCGGAGGCCCTGCGTCAGTGTCTCCCTGGTTGCGAGAAGTTCAACGAGGTCTCGCCCGGTCGGTACGAGACGGTGTTGAAGGCGGGCGTTGCCGGTATCAAGGGGACGTTCACCGGGACGGTGACCCTCAGCGATGCCAAATCGCCGGAGTCGTACACGCTGACGGTGGAAGGGGCCTTCTCGGGTGGTTTTGTCAAAGGGGTCGGCAATATCAGCCTCGCGCCGGAAGGTGACGGGTCCAAGACGAAGGTGAGCTATCTCGGTGACGGTCAGGTTGGTGGGCCGCTCGCCTCGGTGGGGCAACGTCTGATGGCTCCCGCTTCGCGGATGGTCGTCAACCAGTTCTTCCGCTGCATGGATGGTCAACTGAAGTCCCACCAGGAGACTGGGGCGCAGGCAGGTAGCTAAACAGCCGGTCACACGAGCACGGGGCATTGGGCTCGTTCGGTTTCGGGGTTGGACGAATAGTCGTATTCGGAAGGGGATAAACGCAGATGGCAACGCATCCGATTAGCCTGACGATCAATGGTAAGGCCCAGAAGGGTGATGTCGAGTCACGGCGTCTCTTGGTCCACTATCTTCGCGATGATCTCGGCCTTACCGGTACGCACATCGGCTGCGAGACCAGCCAGTGTGGCGCTTGCACCATCATGCTCGATGGCAACGCGGTGAAGTCTTGCACCCTCTTCGCGGTCCAGGCCGACGGTGCCGAGATCATGACGATCGAGGGACTGGCGAAGGACGGCGAGCTGCACCCGATCCAGGAGGGCTTCTGGGAGGAGCACGGTTTGCAGTGTGGCTTCTGCACACCGGGGATGATCATGAGCACCGTCGATCTCTTGCAGAAGAATCCGACCCCGGATGAGCACGAGATTCGGCACGCGCTGCACGGCAACCTCTGCCGCTGCACCGGTTATCAGCACATCGTCAAGTCGATCCAGTATGCGGCGAACAAGATGCAGGGCGCGGCCGCGGCTGACTAAGCGACAGTCTTCACGGTGTTCATTGCTAGGCTACCGAATAAGCTATCGTGGGCTGCGTGTGATGATAAGCGCCATGATCTGTGGCGGAGGAATTGAACGATGATTCCGAGTGAGTTCGATTACATCAAAGCCGGGAGTGTCAAGGAAGCCTTGGGCCTGTTGCAGCAGCACGGCGACGATGCGAAGGTGCTGGCCGGTGGGCATAGCCTGGTGCCGATGCTCAAGCTGCGCCTCGCCAATCCGGCGTTCTTGGTGGATATCAGCGGCATCAGCGAGTTGAAGGGGATCACCAGCGGCGGTGACAAGGTCACGATCGGCGCGCTGACGACCCACAACGACATCGAGCAGAGCGCCGAACTAAAAAGCTCCTTCCCGATCCTGCACGAGGCCGCGACCCTGATCGGTGACCCGATGGTCCGCAATCGCGGCACCTTCGGTGGCTCGCTCGCCCATGCCGACCCGGCGGGCGACTGGCCGGCGGTCGCGCTGGCCCTCGGCGCGCAAATGCACATCACCGGCCTCGATGGCGAGCGCACCGTCGCCGCCGACGACTTCTTCATCGACATCCTCACTTCGGATATCCAGCCGGGTGAGTTGCTGACCTCGATCGATCTGCCGGTTGCCGGTGGTAAAGTTGGGATGTCCTACCAGAAGTTCTCCCACCCCGCCTCCGGGTACGCGGTCGTCGGCGTGGCCGCGATCGTCACCGTCGATGGCTCCGGCAACTGCGCTAGCGCCCGCGTCGCCGTCACCGGTGCCGGGGCGAAGGCCACTCGCCTGAACTCGGTCGAAGATGCCTTGATCGGCAAGGCGCTGTCCGAAGAGAACGTCGCCGCCGCCGCCGCGACCGCAGGCGGGGGGATCGACTACCTGGGCGATATCTACGCTTCCGAAGAATACCGCGAGCATCTGGTGAAGGTGTTTGCCAAGCGGGCCGTGCTGGCCGCCGCCGGGAACATCAAGTAGCAGTACGCTTCCAAAACTAAAGAGCGGGGCGGGGCGCATCTTGCGCCCCGCCCCGCTGTGCGTTCACCTCCTTCAAGTAGTTGGGAAGCTGACGCTGCCCGCCCCAGGGCGAATGTGTTATCAGCGAACAGCCAGGCGGGCGGTTGAACCCTGTGGCCCGGCACAGGATACACCCGCCTACGCGGACTGGGTTCGTTATACATGCAATGCCCATAGTGTCAGGCAATGCTTCGTGATGAAACCCAGCCTCCGCAAGGAGGCTTTGTGGCGCGCGAGCGCCCGCGAGGCGCGGCTAATGGCGGTGGCGAACGTGATGGCCCGCTCGGCGTGGGATGCTGTTGGGCTGAAGCCCCGGCTGAAGACTGCGCCACGAAGTCCCCTGCGGGGACTGACCTAGCGTAAACAAGTGCGCCACCGCCATTAGCCGCCAGCCAGCGTCGGCAGCAACTCGCGCCTAAGCCCTGTATCGGCCCTACCCTGATCGCTACGAGGGCGCTGGTATACTGTTATTGTGTGCCTCGTCGGTCAGCGTCACCGGGTTTGGGGCAGAGAATCGGTCAATGGGGCGGCATGGGGACATTGCTCGATAATGCGAATATCATCACGGCGTTCCTGGCGGGGCTCCTGTCGTTCTTCTCGCCCTGCACCCTCCCGTTGGTGCCACTCTTCCTCGGCCATCTGGCTGGGGTCAGCGGCGATGAGTTAGCGGCGGCGGGTACGAAAAATCGCGGCTTGCTCCTGCGGAATGCTGGAGCGTTCGTCCTCGGCTTCTCGCTGGTCTTCATCCTCGTCTTCGGGCTCCCCGCCGGCCTCCTGGCCGGGACGCTGCAAGAATATCGGATGATCCTGATGCGGATCGGGGGGCTTTTCCTGATCGTGCTGGGCTTGAACTACCTGGGGCTGATTCGGATTGCGCCGCTGCTGCGCGAATGGCGACCGCACTACCGCCCGACTCGCCGCGATCACCTGCCAACCTCGCTGCTGGTCGGGGCCACCTTCGCGCTCGGCTGGACCCCTTGCATCGGCGCGATTCTCGGCGCGATCACGACGATGGCGCTGATCGGCCAGGACGCCGGCGGGGCGGTGATCTTGTTGGTCGCCTACTCGCTCGGCCTGGGGGTTCCGTTCATGGTCGTCGCGGCGGGCTTCGGGCGGGTGATGCCCCTGCTACGCCGCGCGATGCCCTATCTGCCCGTCTTCAATCGCCTCGCCGGTGGGCTGATCGTCGTGGTCGGCGCGTTCATGCTTGCCGGCGCGTATCAGAGCTTCTTCCTCAATCTCATCCGTATCTCCAGCTGGCGTCCCCCGCTGTAATTCCTGGTCGATCGGGAACCAAATCCATCGTTCGTGAGTACAACGTAATGTAGGGTAGCGTCCGGTGCGCCCTCGCCCCGCGCTCCTCGTGGTGATCGGCGCAGCCTGGGTGTTATCACCGCGTTGTCTTGTTGCGGTCTGCCCCATGACGTGAGGGAACCGTTCTGGTGTCTGCGCCACGACGACTGGTATACTTAGGGTGCGTGTAGTTACGTTGTATCGAGTGCTGCGAAGGGGATCTTGAAGCACGAAATGGCTGCGTCTCTCTCGCCCCACCCTTCGCGTGTACCCGAGGAAATGTATGGCGCTCGTGTGATGAATGCAGGCGTCGCTTGCGCGCACCTATGATGCACTTGGCGGTGTGATTCATGTCGCTATCCGCCGGGCCATTGCGGCACCGGATTGGCACCTGGGGCGACCTCGTCACAGGGGGAGAGGAGAAAAGGGTCGATGTCGCTCGCCCAGACCATCGCCGACCGGGTGGCGAAAAATGTTGAGACGGTCATCGTCGGGAAACACCGCGAAGTACAACTTGTACTCGTGGCCCTGTTCTGCAAAGGCCACGTCCTGATCGAAGATGTGCCGGGGGTCGGGAAGACCGTCCTGGCGAAGACGATCTCGCGGAGTATCGGCTGCACCTTCCGCCGTATCCAGTTCACCCCCGACCTGCTCCCGTCGGATGTGACCGGTGTCAGCGTCTTCAACCAGGGGAGTGGGCAATTCGAGTATCGTCCCGGCCCGGTGATGGCCCAGATCGTCCTGGCCGATGAGATTAACCGCGCCACGCCGAAGACACAGTCGTCGTTGCTGGAAGCGATGGAAGAGGCTCAGGTGACGGTGGACGGGGTCACGCGCCCGCTGCCGAATCCGTTCGTTGTCCTGGCGACGGAGAACCCGATCGAATACGAAGGGACCTTCCCCCTCCCGGAAGCCCAACTCGACCGGTTCCTCGTCCGTCTGTCGCTCGGCTACCCTGGCCGCGACAACGAGATCGACGTGTTAGAGCGTCAGCGCCTGACCCACCCGCTCGATGCGCTCGAACAGGTCGCCACGGTCGAAGATCTGGTCGCGGCACAAGCGGCGATCAAAGAGATCCACGTCGAGCGACTAATCCTGGAATATATCGTCTCGCTCGTCGAGGCGAGTCGTAACCACGACGATGTCTATCTCGGGGCGAGCCCGCGCGGCTCGCTCGCCCTCTACAACACGTCGCGGGCCTGGGCCGCGCTGCAAGGTCGCGATTACGTCATCCCCGATGATGTGAAAGATATGGCCGAACCCAGCCTCGCCCATCGCCTGATCATGAGCCCCGCCGCCCGAATGAAGAATGTCGATAGTCGGCTCGTGGTGCGCGAGTTGTTGAACAGTACCCCGGTGCCGGGCGCACGGGCGGCTACCTCCGGTGGCGGGCTCGGCGGCGGTATCCTGCGTGGGCGGCGCTCCGAGTCGTGAGCAGCGACCCGACCGCCCGCTATAACTGGTTGAAGGTTGCGGCCTTCGCGGTCATCATCTTGGTGCTCGCGCAGATCAACAACTGGCGGCTCCTGGACAAGCTTTTCCTGACGCTGATCGCGCTGCTGGCAATCTCCTGGGTCTGGAGTTGGTCGAGCCTGCGTGGGTTGCGGATCGAACGCGAGAGCGGCTCCGACCGCGCACAGGTCGGGCAGGAGATCACCGAGCGGTTGCGGATCGAGAACCTGACCCGCTGGGGCAAGCTCTGGGTCGAGGTGCGCGACCACTCTTCGCTGCCGGGCCACAATGCCTCGCAAGTCGTCAGCTTGCTGCCGCGCGGCAGCGCCCGCTGGCACGTCCGCTCGCTCTGTATCCGGCGCGGGCGCTTCCTGATGGGGCCGCTGACCCTCAACGGTGGCGATCCGTTCGGCCTTTTCCCGACCCGCAAGCTCCTCCCCCAGACCCACGAACTGATCGTCTATCCGGCGACCGTCGATGTATCGTCGTTCGTGCTGCCGGTTGGCGAATTGCCCGGCGGCAGCACGACCCAGGGCCGCACGCCGCAGATCACCCCGAACGCCGTCGGTGTGCGGGAATATCTGCCCGGCGACTCGTTCAATCGGATCAGCTGGGCCTCGACCGCGCGCACCGGCCAGTTGATGGTGAAAGAGTTCGAGCTCGACCCGACCGCCGATGTCTGGCTCCTCCTCGATATGGATGGCCGGGCGCATGTGCAAGGGGCGGTGCAGGGGGCAGGCGGCGAGAGCGACGATCCGCTGGCGCGTCTCCTGCTGAATTCGACCGAAGAGTATGGTGTCACGATCGCCGCTTCGTTGGCGCGGCACTTCCTGAATCAGAATCGCACCGTCGGGTTGATGGCGACCGGTCAGCACAAGGAGGTCATCCCGACCGATCGCGGCGCACGGCAGTTGATGAAAATCCTCGAAGCCCTGGCCGTTATCCGCGCCGAGGGGCAGCAGCCGCTCCCGGAATTGCTGGTGTCGCAAGCGACGCAGTTTGGTCGGCATAGCACCTTGATCGTCGTCACCGCCTCGACCGATGAGCGGATCGCGCGGGCGCTGATGGGGCTGGTGGCGCGCGGCGTCAAGGTCGTGACGATCATCATCGAGCCAAGCACGTTCGGCGCGACCGAGAGCGCGATCCTGCTGGTCAGCGCCCTGGCCGCGATCGCCGTGCCCACCTATCTAATTAAACGCGGCGAGGATATCGGGCGCTCGTTGACCGGCTTCTCCGGCCCCGCGCGTAGGGCGAAAGTGTAAATAGGCACGAGGCACGAAGTACGAATACAGGTGCGCTCGCACTACCGCCTATGTCGCCACTTCTACTTTGGGGGATCATGTTCGCACGGATCGTGGCGTTATTGTTGGGGCTGATCGGATCGATCCTCGGCCTCGTGCTGATCGGCTTCGGTCTCATCGGCGCGATCGGCGGGGCGAGGACTCCCGAACAGTTCATCGGGAGCGCTTCGACGTTCCCCCTTGGGGTCTTGCTGCTGGAGTTGGGTCTGGCGTCGGCCTGGTTTGCCTGGTTGCGGGCACGCGGGATGACCGCGCGCTCAATGACGCTCCCGCCGTGGTGGGCCTGCGCCGCCGCCTTCCTGATCGCGGTGCTGCTTGGCTGGGGGGCGTTGCGCCTGGGGTGGTGGTGGGCCTTCCTGCCGGTGGCGACCGTGGCGACCTTCGCGCCGATCGTCGCCACCGGGCGACTCGGCCTGCCGTGGGGGGATGGTCGGCCAAGCTGGGGACGTATCCTACCAGCCTTCGCCTGGGGTGCCTTGGTCACGCCGGTGGTGGCGATTACCCTGCAACTGCTCGGGGCGCTCGGCGCCATCGGGGCTGCCGCCTTGGGGTATTCGCTCGGTGATCAGCGGTCGCTCAACACGCTGCTCAACATCGTGCGTCAGCTGCAGGGACGCACCCTCACCGATGGGCAAACCGCCGCGCTGACCCAGATCGTCGTCAAACAGCCGATCGTGCTGCTGCTGGGAGCTTTTATCCTGGTCTTCATAGGGCCGGTCACGGAGGAACTGGGCAAGTTCGGCGCGGCGCTCTTGTTCAGTCGGACGCGCGCCGACCGGCCGGAGCGCGACTCGACGCTGACGATCTTCCTGATCGGTCTGGCCTCGGGACTCGGCTTCGCGGCGACCGAGAATATCTTCTACGCGGCACAGTCCGGTTCCACCGGTTGGACCGGGCTGATCTTCACCCGTGCTGTGACGCCGATCATGCACGGGACTGCCTCCGCGCTGTTTGCGCTCGGCTGGGCGCACCAGCGACGTAATCCGCAGGGCTGGGGCCTGTTGCGCGGCGCGGCGATGGCGATCGGCCTGCACGGTGTCTGGAACCTCAGCGCCGGTATGCTGATCGTCTCGCTCTTATTCATCGGTTCACGCGGGACCGCTGCGGGCCTCGCGGTGTTGCTCACGATTCTCGTTTTTGCCACCCTCGCAGCCCTCGCGATCGGTAGTATCGTGACCCTGCTGCGCTTGCGCCGCATACTCGCTGCCGAGACTGCGGCAGAGGTATCCGTACCCGCTTCTCCGTTGGTCGTATCCTCTGCCTCATCGTTAGCGGCGTTTTCCGCCGTGCCGATCCCCGTAACAGTCTTACCGCCCGGTGCCGCTACCTCCGCACCGCGTTCCGATTACTGACCACCGGCTACTGACCACCGGCTACTGAACCTCTGACCAGCTAAGGAAAACGCGCATATGGCACGCTTGAAGTTACGCGAAGGCTGGATCACTTATCTGCTGCTCTGCGCGGTGGTGCTCACGGTGACCGGCGCGATCCAGAAGGCTGACTGGACCGACGATCTCTCCATACTCACGGCGATCACCGTGGGCGGGTTGGTGCTCGGCCTGGCGCTGGCGAAGTGGCAGCGACTGCCGTCACTCCTCTCGCACCTAATCGCGATCCTGGTCGGGCTGGCATTCATTATCGCGCAGATGCAGGCGGTGCCGAACCTCCTGCCGCTGGCGCGCGAGAGCCAGAGCTGGCTCGGGGCGGTCGGCTTCCTGCTGGAACGGGCGCGCTCCTGGTACGCCTCTGCCGGTACCGAGCAGTACGCCGATGACTTCTACCTCTTCGTCTTCGGGATCGCCGCGCTGATGTGGCTCACCTCCTACCTCTGCGTCTGGATGGTCTTCCGGGCGCGGTGGATCTGGCCCGCACTCCTGTTGCCCGCGACGATCCTATTGATCAACCTCGGCTATGCGCCGGGCAGTATCTCGAACTATCTGGTCTTCTTCGTGATCTGCGGTCTGCTCCTCGTGGCGCGTTTCCACGTCGCCGAACGTGAGGATGACTGGCGACGCGGCGGCGTCGCTTTCCCCGATAGCCTCGGGTGGCGGGCGCTCTGGATCGGCGTGATCGTCGTTGTGTTGACTGTTGGCTTCGGCTGGGGCGCACCGTTCTCGGTCAGCGGTCAGCCGCTCGAATCGGCCTGGAATCGGGTCAATGGCCCCTGGACGCGGCTCGAATCGGCGTTCAACCAGCGCTTCGGCTCGTTGCGCGGCGCGGGGGCGCGCGGTGTCGGCAACTTCGCCTCCTTCGGCGATCGTTTCCGCCTCGGCGGGCCGCTGAAACTGAGCCGGAATCCGGTCCTCATCCTCCAGGGGGAGCAGCCCTACTATCTGAAAGCTCGGACCTACGATACGTTCGATGGGCAGGGATGGGGTACCAACGTCGACTCGACCTTCGTCCACTCCAGCGATGGTCGCCAGTATGCGCCGCAGATTGACTTGCAGGCGAATCAGCCGTTGTCGATTCCCGACCTGCAAGGGAACGAGCAGAAGGACCTGACGATTCGGATGTTGGAGTCGAAGGGGAATGGCTTCTTCTCCGCCGATCAGTTCGTCACGTCCAACCAACGCACCCTGGTCGTGACGTCCTGGACGCAATATCGCAACCAGATCATCGATCTCGACAAGCTGAACGTCAACGATCTGCCACCCGATTTGCGGAATATTGCCACGCTGGTGAAGAACGTGCCGGGGCCGCTCCGTGATACCGACGATCAGGGGAATATCGAGCGGATACCGGTCCGGGTCGTGACAACCCCTGGCACACGTCGCGCCACCGGGACCGTCACGCCGATCCCGACCCCCGTGCCGGTCATTCCGACACCCGCGCCCTACGAGCGCCCGATCGAAGAAGAGCGCACGTCGCTCGCCACGCGGCTGGTCAACGTGCGGGTCGTGGTCAAGAACGGCGTAGCGACCCGGCTGATCGTCAACGGGCA
>JAABUN010006003.1_pt1 | contig 14419 bp, 13 predicted proteins | sample 5559311 | NCBI WGS metagenome assembly JAABUN01 (sample SAMN10711877, study PRJNA513370) | rock metagenome | isolation source: Antarctica rocks | place: Antarctica: Victoria Land, Siegfried Peak sud | reverse complement strand
CTCGCATCTGCCGGGTGCCCTTCCTGAGCAGGTGAATCGATCCTTCGCAAGAACGATTCTCCCTGTCCCACAGGGCATCCGGTGCTACGACCCGCCCGGCCACCTCAAATCAACCGGTGGATCGAGGATGAGTCACCTCCTGACGTGCTTGATGGGTGACTTGTTAGGTCGCGTAAGTACTTATCGGTTCTGTGGTGGGCCGGCTCAAACCGCAGATGGGTGAATCCCCCGACGCCGCCGCAGACCTGGTACGCGTCACGCTGGACCTGACCCCTCTGTGTGGACACGGGTCACGCTGCCTGGGCGGCAGTGTGTCGTGCTGCGGTCTCAAACTGGACCGGGGGGACCATGCCGAGCGCCGCCGGCGCCCGTTGTAGCGGCCCTCGATCCAGGTGATGACCGCGGTCTTGGCTCGGGCCTGGGTCGGCCAGGGGTGGTGGTAGATCAGTTCGTTCTTCAGCGTCGCGAAGAATGACTCGGCCATCGCGTTGTCCCAGCAGACCCCGGTCCGACCGACCGAGAGCTGGCTCTTGTGGTTGTACGCCAGCTTGGCCAGCGCCGCCGAGGTGGACTGCTAGGTTCAAGGGATCTTGGCAACACCGTCCTGTTGGGCTGACTGTAGTTTGCGGAAGCCGAACGGTGGATCCGATGCTCCTACTGTCAAGCGGTCCTCGGTCTGGGTAGGGCGTTGAAGACCTCACGGGCGATGTAGCGCTTGAGGCAGCGGATGGCTTCGGTCTTGCTCTTGCCGTCCTTGACCCGCTTGGCGAGGTAGTCCTTGGTGCGGGGGTCGCAGTGCAGGCCTACGAGCGTGATGCGCCACAGGGCGGCGTTGGCCTGTCTGTCGCCACCGCGGTTGAGCCGGTGGCGGTGGGTTTTGCCACTGCTGGCTTGGACCGGGCTGACCCCGCACAGGGAGGCGAAGGACCGCTCGTTGGTGAGCCGCTCTGGGTTGTCACCGGCAGCAAGGAGCAAGGTCGAGGCGACGTCCGGGCCGACGCCGGTGAGCGCGACCAGCGCCGGCGCGACCTGCTGGGTGATCCGCTCCAGGCGCCGCTTGATCCTCTTGAGGCTGTCGTTGAGGTAGAGGACACGTTGAGCGAGCTCACGCAACGCGAAGCGGGTGATCGCGGCCAGGCTGTCGTCGTCGGTGTCGACCCGGAACCCGGCGCAGGTCGCCAGCAGCTGCCGTTGGGTCAGGTCACGCAACTTGGCCCGCAGGTCGTCCGGCGCGGTCACCAGCAGGGACCGCAGCTGGTTCAGCGCCTGAGTGCGCGCTTTTGTAGCGCTGCGCTGCAACACCTTCAGGCTCCGCAGCGCCTCCAGGGGCCCGTCGTGGGTCTTCGGGGTTGCGTTGGCCTCACCGGACAGGACGGCTCGGGCGGCAGCGATCGCATCGATGACGTCGGTCTTGCCGTGCCGCCGTCGGACTTGCCGGTTGGGTCGCATCACCTCGATGACCGTGACCTGCTCCTGACGCAGGTGCCGGGCCAGCGACACCCCGTAGGTGTCGGTGCCCTCGACCCTACCCGGTCGAGCTCACCGAAGGTCCGCATCCAGGCGAGCAGTCGCTGATAGCCGGCCGCGGTGGTGGGGAACTCCGCGGTACCCAAGACGCCGCCCACAACGGTGACCACTGAGGCGACGTGCATGTCGAGATGAGTATCGACGCCACCGGTGATGACAGGGCGTGGTTCAGCGATGGTGGTCATGTCCGTCCTCTGGCTCGCACTGGCAGGGCGGGCACGGCGCGGCGGTGGTCGGACAGTCCAGGGACGGGTGCCTGGTGCAACAGGCTCCTACGAGGTCACTCCCACCAGCGGCGTGCCAAGATCGTTCTCCCGCTCGGCCGACGGATCGGATCCAAGGCAGCAACCTCGTGCCGGGGCTAAAGGAGTCAGACCGAGCGGGAGAACGGCTCCATCCACATCCCTGGGCTTAAACTTCAGAGCCCGACGACGAGTTCCTGAGCCGCTGCGATCCCGTCGACGGTCAGCTCTGCGTCTCCCGGCGTGCTGCGCTTGATCAAGGCCAGGGCGATCGGGCCTAGCTCATGGTGCCTGGTCACCGTTTTGACGAAGCCCACCGCCCGCTGAGGTCCCATCACCTGGGCGCCACGCTCTGGCAGCTGGTGGCCGGAGCCGTCCAGGTGCAGCATCACCAGCCGGCGCGGCGGTCGGCCCAGGTTGTGCACCCTGGCGATGGTCTCCTGCCCGCGGTAGCAGCCCTTCTGCATGTGCACGGCGGTGCGCAGCCAGTCGACCTCGTGCGGGATGGTCCGGTGATCGGTCTCCAGCCCCATCCGCGGGCGCCACGCGGCGACCCGCAGTGCCTCCGCTGCCCAGGTGCCAGCCAGCGCCCGGCCCGACACAGCCTCGACAAGCTTCTCTCGAGGCACCAGCACCTCCTGCCACGGGCGCTCGGCGGCCGGGTGCTCCTCGTCGTCGAGCGCGCAGTACCGAACACCGCCTGGTGCCGTCGTCGGCCACGGGTCGTCCCATAAGGGCAGCGGTGAGTCGAGCGGTTCGGCACCCACCGGGATCCGGCCCAGGACCGCCCAGGTCTGCGTCACGTCCTCGATCTCCACCCGCAGCATGAAACGCATCCGCTGCAGGTGCTCCAGCAGCGGGCGCTGCCAGCCCGGCTCCACGGTGATCCAGGCGGTCTGCCCGTCGTCGACGATGTGCAAGGCGTTCTCGACGTGCCCGTGCGGACTGAGGATCAACGCCTCCGCACCTCCACCGGCGGGCAGATCCCGCAGCCGTTGAGTGGTGAGCGTGTCCAGCCAGGAGAGCCGGTCCGGCCCCGAGACCGTGACCACGCCACGGTGTGACAGGTCGGTGACCGCGGCCCCCGTGAGCAGCAGCCGCTGTTCCCGGACGGGATCGCCGTAGTGCCAAGCGACCCCCGCGTCCGGTCCTTGAGCCGCCACCGCGCCCTCGCGCGCGAGCAGGGGGGATGGAGCTGAGGTCAGCGTGCTGGTGTCGTCCACACCAGGGTCAGCGTCCATCGAGGTGCATTACTTCCTGCTCAGACCGTCAGGTACATTCGATGCCCGCTTACGGACCCGCCCTGCTCGCACAGCGGAGCCGAGAGCGTCACCTCCTGCTGCAGGTAGTAATCCATCTTCCCGGCCATGGCCGCGTTCAAGAAGACCCTAGCCACGGGGTCGCCCTCCTCAGCGGCGGCCGGGTCCCCACCGGTACCCGCAGGACGCAGCGGGCCGGCCAACGCGGTACTCGCGAGGATCTGCTGCTCGGCCGGATCTGCCGACCAGAGCAGCAGGCGCCCCTCGTCGACGCCCTGGTTCAGCGTCTCCAGCGTCAAGCGTGGGTCTCCCTGGCCGGAGAGCACCGTCTCGAAAGCAGCGTCGGCGACCGCGGCTGAGGCCTCGTCCTGGCCGTCCACGTCGTCTTCGATGAGCCGGTAGGCCTCGCTCAGCAGGAAGGGCACCACCTCTTGGTCGTCGAGCCTGTCACCCGTCGGCAGCACGACCGGACCCGTCGCCCCGAGCAGGTAGGACAGCGCCACCGGGTCCACGGACGCGACGCCGTCGACGGTCACGCCGGTCAGTTGCCTGTACATCTCCTGCGCGAGCTCGGCCGAGAGCGTCCAGTTCGCCGTCATGTTGACGTCGGCCAGATAGATCGCGGGCTTCTGCCCGAACAGCGTCTCCACGCCAGCCGGCAGCTTCAGCACGGGCTCGGTGAACGGCCGAAGCTCACTGGCGGTGCGCTGCTCCGTCATCGTGAGCCGTCCGGCGTCCGCATCCACGATCGCGAACGCGCCCGGGATCCCCCCGGTCGCTCGCACCTCGGCGTTGTTCTGGAACAGCACCATGTACGTGCGCGGACCATCCGCGCCGAGCATGCCGGGCGCCAGCGCCAGCGCCATCGCCTGCGCCTGCGCCTGCGGCCGCAGCACGCTCTGCGCATCCTCGAGCTGGCCCAGCAGCTGCGCGTGGGCATCGCGCACCGGCCCAAGCAGCCCTGCGGTCTCGATGTCCGCCACCGCCGCACGGCTGGTCTCCAACGAGGCCGCAGCCGACTCCAGCAACGGCGCCGCCTCCGCCAGCGGAGCGAGGTCGATCGCGCCGTCGCGGGGCTGCAGGGCCGCCGGGTCGAGCACCTGCGCCGACTCCACCACCGGCTCCAGCACGCCGGTGGCCAGCCGGTCCACCTCCGTGCCGAGAGACGTCACCGCCCGCAGATCGTCACCGACGTAAGGGAGCAGGTGCGCCACACGCCAGACAGGGTCGGAGGTCAGCGACCGTGCGCTGCCGGTGTCGTCCTGCACCTGGCTCAGAGTCTGTGCGGCAGAGTCGATGTCGCCCGCCAGCGCCTGATCCTGCAGATCAGCGACGCCGGCCTGTGCTTGGGTCAGGTGGTCCTGCGCCAGCCAGCCCCGCACGCCCAGCCACACACCCACGGCCAGGACCCCCACCAGCAGGCCGAGCACGACGTGCCGCAACCGCAGTCGCGGCACCGGGCTCAGACCCTCTTGAGCTGGGCAGAGGCGTGCGGGGTGAGCGGGTGGCCCTGCGCTGCCATGTCCATCGCCCACAGCAGGTCGCCCTGCACGTGCCCGTACAGGCGGGTCGCGGCGGTGTACTCCTTGGCCGTGCGCGTGCGCGCCACGACGTCGGTGGAGAGGTCGACCCTCGCGCCGGTCGCCCGTCCGGTGTAGATCTCCACGAACCCGGTGGGATGGGCCAGCAGCAGCTCTACCTCTACACCGGGCGCCTCGCGCGCGGCCGCCTCAGGATCGGCCGCCACGACGACGCGCCAGTATCCGGTCTCCGTCCCCAGTGAACGGCCGATCGTCCCGTCCTCCTCCAGCAGGTACGCCTGCGAGCTGTAGTGCAGGAAGGGCCGCCCGTCGTGGCGGAACTCGACCTCCTGGCCGAACCGGGTCTGCTCCATCGTGGGATAACCCACCACCCCAGCACCTTCCCAGCGGCCGATCATCCAGGCCAGCGGCACCAGCGGCGGGGGAAGGTCAGCGGGGATCTCCAGCGGTTGTGAAGACGGCACGGATCAGCGCTGCCCGGCGAACAGCCGGTACAGCACGTACACGGAGAACCAGCCGATGGCCAGCGACGAGAGCACCAGCAGCAGGATGAAGAAGAGTTCCAGGCCCATGGGACAAGGATATCCCCCGCTCCCGGCGGCGGGCCTCCCCTAGGGTTTTGCGCTGTCACAGTCGCTCGGCCGTTCTGGTGAGCGCCTCGCCGGCCGGATGAGCCCTGGTGATATCGCCGTAGCTGATACGTGCCGCGCTGTAGTCCGTAGGGCTCACCTGGCCGCGGCTCTTGAGGAGTCGCCGTAGGAACATCGTCGGGCCAGCGACCGGGAGGCCTTCGTCGGCGACGGACGCGAGCACGGGGTCGTCGAGAGCTCGAACAGCAAGGTCACGGTGGCTGTACTCCAGCACCCTGGCATCGTTGCCGGTCCAGCTGGTGACGGCGTGCGAGAGGTGACCGACCCGTCCCACTGCTCTCGTGGCGCCTCGTCGGGCGGACCAGCAACAGGTCGATGTCAATGCCGACCTGCATGTCCCCGCGTGCCGCCGAGCCGAACAGTGCTGCGTAGACCGGCTGCACCGGCCATGCACCGATGCGTTCCTCCAGATCTCTGCAGAAGTGTTCCTCGCTGGTTCGCGAGTTCGATGATCGCCCCTGCCGCCAAGTGCTCCTGATTCAGGCGATATGGGTAGATATGGCTCATCCGTTCGGCGTGGACGATCCTTTCTTTTGCCAATGCGCACCGTCCTGTCCGTCCCGTTAGGGTCCAGGTGTGACCCGATCCCTGCTCATCAAGTGCACCTGCGGGCTGGACTCCCCCGAGCGCGCGAACCAGGCGCTGACGGTCGCTGCGACCGCCGTCGCCTCCGGGGCGGCGGTGTCGTTGTGGCTCACGGGAGAGGGCGCCTGGCTCGCCGTGCCGGGCCGGGCCGCGGACCTGGTGCTCGAGCACGCCGCACCTGCCGCCGACCTGCTGGCCGCCGTCCTCGCGTCCGGAGAGCTGACCGTCTGCACCCAGTGCGCGGCGCGCCGGGGCCTCACGCAGGGCGACCTGCTGCCGGGCGTCCGGATCGCTGGATCCGCCGCGTTCGTCGAGGCGGCCCTCGTCGACGGCGTGCAGGCGCTGGTGTACTGACGAGTTCCGGGTATTGACGAGTGCCGGGTATTGACGAGTGCCGGGTCAGCGGCGGGACGGCTCAGCTCAGCGCTGCGGCGAGCGCGTCGATGCCAGGAACCATCTGGCCTGCCGCGGTGGCATACGTCGACTTGCCTGCGCGGTAAGGGTCCACCACGTCGTCCAGCTCGGGGCTGCTGAGTGCCTCGAACCCACGCTTGGCGGCCGCCGCGGCGATGACGGCCTGGATCCGCTTGCGCGGATCATCGCCGTCCGAGAGCTCGAGCTCGGGGGCTGCGAGCGCGAGCAGCCGCTCGAGCTGGCGCAAGGTGAAGGTGTAGCGGTTCGCGCGGGGGAACATCTGCACCGCGATGGTGCGGTGCTCGCGCGTCAAGGCCAGCACCAGGTCGACCTCCTGCACCATGGCGGGGAGCAGCTGGCGCGAGACGAAGCCGCCGGGCTCTGCGTCGTGGTCGGCGACGAGCCGGCGTGTGGGCTCGGTCATCGGGTCGCCGACCATCGCGTGGGTGCCGGCGCTGCGAACCAGGACGTGCGACTCGTCCAGGCCGAACACCCGCAGCCTCGCGGTGAGAACCCGTTCGGTGAACGGGGACCGGCACACGTTGCCCGTGCAGACGGCCAGGATCCTGGCTGGTTTCATCCGACTTCCCCCCCTTGCGGATCCGGTGCTGGACCTCGCCTTCCAGGCTAACGTCGATCCCTGCGTCAGCCGTCGTCAGCCGCCCGTCAGCCGTCGTCAGCCGCCCGTCAGCCGTCGTCAGCCGCCCGTCAGCCCGCCGTCAGCCCACGATGATGCTGACGAGGTAGGTGATTGCCCCGGCGCAGCAGACCCCCGCAGCGCCCACGGCAACGCCTGACTGGCGCGAGGTGATGGACGGCAGCACCGTGAACAGCCGGTCGAAGCTGACCAGCACCACCGCGACGAGCGCACCGAGAGCGACCGCCGGCAGGGTGGCGATGCCGTGCAGGAAGACCGAGGCCAGGGCACCGAAGACCACGCCCGCCGCCAGGCTCACGGCTCCGGTGACTCGCTGCGGCCACGGCAGGGCTAGGGCCAGTGCGGCGGGGACCAGGGTCGCGACCCCGGCGAGCACCAGCTCGAGGTCGACGACTGCGGCCGCCAGCCACCCTGCGACCAGCTCGACGACGACGACGCCGGAGACCACCCCGGTGACCGACTCCACCAGGCGGGGCCGCATGTCGCGGCGCAGCAGCTGGTGGGTGAAAGTTGCCACGATCGACAGCGCCAGCACCGGTGCGAGCCACCCGAGCCGGTAGCTCTCGTCGCCGTCGTCAGCCAGGAACACCACGATCACCGCAGCGGTGCCGCACAGTGCCAGCACGCTGGTGGAGCCCCGCTGAGTGGGAAGCCCCAGCAGGGTCGGCCATCCCACCGCCAGCGCCACCACGACCACCAGCAGGGCGGCCGCCAGAACCGTCGGCCCGGCGAGCGCCGCCAGGGCCACCATCAGCCCGAGCACGGCCGAGGTGGCGGCAGGTACCAAGCGGGTCACGTCCGCATCCTGGCAGACCGGCGACCCCACCGACGCGGTCGCCCTATCCTGCTGGTCGGCCTGCGGGTCGGCCTGCGGGCGCAGTCGGGTGAGGAGGAGCGCATGGCTCAGCTGCTGCTGCTCACGAATGCCCTGGCCCCCTCCAGCGAGGTGCTCCCGGCGCTCGGCCTGCTGCACCACCAGGTGCGGGTGCTGCCCGCCGAGCCCACCGTGCTGGTCGAGGCCCCGGTGGCTGACGTGGTACTGGTCGACGGGCGGCGCGAGCTCGCCGCAGCTCGCTCCCTGTGCCGGCTGCTGCGCACCACCGGGCTGTCCTGCCCCCTGGTCCTCGTCCTGACCGAGGGCGGCCTGACCGCGGTCGCCGCCGACTGGGGGGTCGACGACGTGCTGCTGGACACCGCCGGGCCGGCCGAGGTCGAGGCCCGGCTGCGGCTGGCCATCGGAAGGCTGGCCCTGGCGGCAGGCAGGGACGAGGAGCCGGACGAGATCCGCTCCGGCGACGTCGTGATCGGTGAGAGCACCTACACGGCCCGCGTGCGAGGGCGTGCGCTCGACCTGACGTACAAGGAGTTCGAGCTGCTGAAGTACCTGGCCCAGCACCCCGGCCGGGTCTTCACCCGCGCCCAGCTGCTGCAAGAGGTGTGGGGCTACGACTACTTCGGCGGCACCCGCACCGTCGACGTGCACGTGCGACGGCTGCGGGCCAAGCTCGGGGTGGAGCACGAGCAGCTCATCGGCACCGTGCGGAACGTGGGGTACCGCTTCGTCCCGGCCGGGCGTCCGCGTGAGACCGTCGACGCCCCGCCCCCCGTTCTTGGCACTTTCGGGGGATAGCGACGTCACGCCCGCCCGCTCGATGGCGCGTTCCCCCGAAAGTGCCGGACCGGCTGCCTGGCCAGCTGCTCGGACATCGCCGCACGGACTTCTATCTCCAGCTGGGCGTGCCGCCTCAACGTCGAGGCGGTGACGTGGACGATCTCCCAGCCGGCCCGGCGGTACTTCGTCCAGCGCCGGCGGTCCTTCTCCTTCTGCTCCCCCGCCTCGTGCCATCGGCCGTCGTAAGAGATCGCGATCTTCAGCTCGGGGATGGCCAGGTCGGCACGCTCGATGTACCCGCCGGTCCGGTCGGTCACCACGAACTGCGGCTCCACGGCGATACCCGCCAGCGTGAGCCGGACCCGGCACCGCGACTCCGGCACCGACTCGGCGCGTGCATCGGCAAGGCTCGCGGCCAGCCGTACGTGCTCGACGTCGTTGTCGTGCCGGTTCTCGAGCCACCTGCGTAGGCGAGGAAGGTCCAGCATTCCGGCGTGCGCCGCAGCGTCCAGGTAGGCGACCGACATCTCCAGCGGACGGCGAGCAGCCAGGTCGAAGCCCATGCGAAGCGAGTCGGCCACGGGTTCGCCGCCCACCGTGGTTCGGGTGGTCGACATCCGCGAGACGGCTCTGACACGCACGCCCTTGACCGGCCCGAAGTGGTCGGCCACGGGCACGATCATCTCGACGTCATGCCCGGGCTCCGCCAGTGGCACCCCGCGCCACGTAGCAAGGGACAGGCCCGTGACGAGCGCGCTCGGCGGGCTGATGAGGATGGCCGCACGGCACTGCATCGCGACGGTGAGCGGTACCCACGCCGGCCTGTACACGTCGCGAAGCACCTGCCGCACATAGCCGCCGCGGAGCTGGCGCGCGGTGAGCAGGCCTTCCGTGACCGCTTGGCTCCCTCGGAACAGGTCGGGGAGATCACTTCGAATAGTCGTCATCCCCGCAAACTTCCCCGACCAGAGCAGCGCGAGGGGCGACCGCGCTTGGGCTGTGGACCGTCCCTCGTCCCGCGGCGTCCCTGTGGACAGCCGCCCAGCCGGGCGCGTTACGCGGCGCTTTGCCCCGAAAGTCGCTCAGAAGGGCGCCCTACGCGGCGCTATGCCCCGAAAGTGCCAAGGGGAGGCGGCGCTAGCCTGGCCAGGTGGACACCAGCCCTGCCAGCGCGCCCGTGGTACCCCTGGACCCACCGGGTCAGGACGCCGAGAGCATCGCCGCACTGCTCCAGGCCGCGACGGAGGCGGACGGGGTCCGCCCGCTCTCGGAGCAGGCCGAGCTGGCGGTGCGCCATCCCCGGCAGGCAGTCACGCACCTGGGCATCATGGACGACGCACAGCTCGTCGGTTACGCACAGCTGATCCCCGCGGACCACGAAGCGGGGGTGCCGGCCACGGTCGAGGGCGTGGTCCACCCGGACCACCGCCGGGGCGGGCTGGGGTCGCTGCTGCGCGACACAGTCATAGAAGCTGCGGGGCCGCCGGGGTTGTTGGCCTGGGCCCACGGCGGCCACCCGGGCGCGCACGCGCTGGCAGCCACGTCCGGTGCGAGGCGGGTGCGGGAGCTGTGGCAGATGCGACGGCCGCTGCCGGAGCCCACGCTCCCCGAGGTGGCCCTACCGGCGGGGGTCCGGCTGCGCTCCTTCGTGCCGGGTCAGGATGAGCAGGCGTGGCTCGCCGTGAACGCGGCAGCCTTCGCCGGCCACCCCGAGCAGGGCCGCACGACGCTGGCGGACCTGTGTGAGCGCATGGACGAGCCGTGGTTCGACCCGGCCGGCTTCCTGCTGGCCGAGGACGAGACCTCCGCGGAGCTGCTCGGCTTCCACTGGACGAAGGTGCACCGCAGCGAGCGGGTCGGTGAGGTGTACGTGGTGGGCGTCGCACCGGCCGCCCAGGGCCGGCGGCTCGGCGGGGCCCTGACCCGGGCCGGCCTGCTCCATCTCGCTGGCTGGCGCGACCGAGCCGGGAGCCGTCTGGACGAGGTGCTGCTCTACGTCGAGGCGGACAACGCCGCGGCGCTGCGCGTGTACAGGTCGCTCGGCTTCGCGCCGAGCGCGGTGGACGAGCAGTTCTCGATGATCCCTGATCAGCACGGGCTGACATAGTGGAATGATGATCACCCCCGCAGGCGTCCGAGCCGAGGCACCCAGGGCTGCCGTTCCGCCCCGCCAGGCCGAGCCGTCTGCGTCCGGGACCACGACGCCGGCCCCCATGGAGGCTGTCGACCGCTTCCTGGACCGCGAGATCAGCTGGCTGTCTTTCAACGAGCGCGTGCTGGAGATGGCGGAGAACGAGACGCTGCCGCTGCTGGAGCGGGTCCGCTACCTGGCCATCTTCGCCTCGAACCTGGACGAGTTCTTCATGGTCAGGGTGGCCGGCCTCAAGCGCAGGATCGTGACCGGGATGGCGGTGACGGCCGCCTCTGGCATGGAGCCTCGCGAGGTCCTGGAGTCCATCGGCGCCCGTGCCGGGACCCTGATGCTGCGCCACGCCGCCGTCTACTCCGGGGCGCTGCGGCCGGCGCTGGCCGAGGAGGGCATCCACCTGGTGACGTGGAGCTCGCTGTCCGAGCACGAGCAGCGCCGCCTGCACGACCTCTTCCTGGAGCGGGTGTTTCCCGTCCTGACCCCGCTGGCCGTCGACCCGGCGCACCCGTTCCCCTACATCTCCGGCCTCTCGCTCAACCTGGCCGTGGTGGTGCGGAACCCGAGCACCGACACCGAGCACTTCGCCAGGGTCAAGGTGCCGCCGCTGCTGCCTCGCTTCGTGGAGGTCAGGATCGACCCGGCCGACCCGGACGTGGAGGCCAGCGGCCTGCACCATCCGCGCGGCTCACGGTTCATCGGGCTCGAGGACCTCATCGCAGAGCACCTGGACCAGCTGTTCCCGGGCATGGAGGTGCTGCAGCACCACACCTTCCGGGTCACCCGCAACGAGGACCTCGAGGTCGAGGAGGACGACGCCGAGAACCTGCTGCAGGCGCTGGAGAAGGAGCTGCTCCGCCGTCGCTTCGGTCCTCCCGTACGGCTCGAGCTGGCGGACGACGTGGACGACCACGTCCGGGACCTGCTGATCCGCGAGCTCGGCGTCAGCGAGCAGGAGGTGTATCGGCTGCCCCAGCCGCTGGACCTGCGCGGGCTGAACACGGTGGCGGACGTGGACAGGCACGACCTGCACTACCCGCAGTTCGTGGCCAAGACCAATCCGCACCTGACCGACGGGCGGGAGACGGCCAAGCCGAGCAACATCTTTGCCGCGATCGCCAAGGGGGACGTGCTCCTGCACCACCCCTACGACTCCTTCTCCACCTCGGTGCAGGCCTTTTTGGAGCAGGCGGCGGCCGACAAGCGCGTGCTCGCGATCAAGCAGACGCTCTACCGCACCAGCGGCGACTCCCCCATCGTGGACGCCCTCGTCGACGCCGCCGAGGCCGGCAAGCAGGTGCTGGCGCTGGTGGAGATCAAGGCCCGCTTCGACGAGCAGGCGAACATCAGCTGGGCGCGCAAGCTCGAGCAGGCCGGTGTGCACGTCGTGTACGGCATGGTCGGGCTGAAGACGCACGCGAAGCTCTCGCTGGTGGTGCGGCAGGAGTCCGATGGGATCAAGCGGTACTGCCACGTCGGCACCGGCAACTACAACCCCAAGACGGCCCGGCTGTATGAGGACGTCGGGGTGCTGACCTGCGACCCCGAGGTCGGGGAGGACCTGACCAAGCTGTTCAACCAGCTCTCCGGCTACGCCCCCAAGACCGCCTTCCGCCGCCTGCTGGTGGCGCCGCGTTCCCTGCGCAGCGGTCTGGTCGACCGGATCGGGCGTGAGATCCGCCACCACGAGGCCGGCCGTCCCGCGCGGGTGCGGATCAAGGTCAACTCCATGGTCGACGAGGAGATCATCGACGCGCTGTACCGGGCCTCACAGGCCGGTGTGCCGGTCGACGTCGTGGTTCGCGGCATCTGCGGGCTGCGCCCCGGCGTTCCCGGGCTGAGCGAGAACATCCAGGTGCGCTCGATCCTGGGTCGCTTCTTGGAGCACTCGCGCATCTTCGCCTTTGCGGGCGGTGGCGATCCTGTCGTCTACATCGGCAGCGCCGACATGATGCACCGCAACCTCGACCGGCGGGTCGAGGCGTTGCTGCGGATCACCGACCCGGGCCACCTCCAGGAGCTGCAAGAGCTGCTGGACCTGTCGATGGACCCGCAGACCTCCTCCTGGCACCTGGCAGCGGACGGCAGCTGGACGGGGCACCACACCAGCGCGGACGGCGAGCCCCTGCGGGACCTGCAGGCGCACCTGATCAAGCAGCGCTCGCGCCGACGTGGACCGCGCCGGCGCTGACGGGCCCGGAGAAAGGCACGCGGTGAGAGTCGAGCGTGGCGCCCCAGCCACACCACAGGTGAGCCCGAGGGAGTCAGCGACGATGGAGCAGCGTCCGGCCGGCGGTGCCCCCGTCCCGGGGCCGGCCGGTCCCGGCTCCATCGTGGCCGCAGGAGCCGTGGTGTGGCGGGTCGGCCAGGACGGGCTGGAGGTGCTGCTGGTGCACCGTCCCCGCTACGAGGACTGGTCCTGGCCCAAGGGCAAGCTCGAGCCCGGTGAGTCGCTGCCGGCCGCCGCGGTGCGCGAGGTGCAGGAGGAGACCGGGCTGCGCGTGGCGCTGGGGCGGCCGCTGCCCTCTGCGCACTACCGCTTCAGCGAGATGACCGAGAAGTCGGTGCACTACTGGGCCGCGGCCGGTCCGCCGGGCCCGCCCCCGCCGCCGCCGCGCCCGGCTGAGGTGGACCGGCTGCGGTGGGCCAGCGCCGCCGAGGCCGACCAGCTGCTGACCCGGCGCGCCGACAGGGCCCAGCTGACGGCCGTGCAGGCCGCTCACGAGATGGGGACTCTGGTCACGTTCCCGCTGGGGGTCCTGCGGCACGGCCACGCACGGCCCAAGAGCGCGTGGGGGCGAGAGGACCAGGAGCGGCCGCTGGTCGAGGTGGGACGAGCCCAGGCCACCCTGCTGGTCGGGACGCTCGAGGCCTTTGCCATGAGGAGGGTGCTGTCCAGCCCGTGGCGACGCTGCGTGCAGACGCTGGAGCCCTTCGTCCAGGCCAGCGGCAGACGACTGCGCACCAAGACGTGGCTCAGCGAGGACGGGCACCGGCGTGACCGGGGCAAGACCGCCGGCCTGGTGACGAAGTACCTCGTCAAGGGCAAGGCCGTGGTGCTGTGCACGCACCGACCGGTGCTGGGGACGGTGCTGGGGGTGCTGGCCGGCCACGCCGAGGTCGGGCGAGCGGCGTCGCTGCCGTCCAAGGACCCCTTCCTGGACCCGGGCGAGCTGCTGGTGGCGCACGTGGCCCGCTCTACCGGGCGCGTGGTGGCGGTCGAGCGCCACCCCGCCTGATCAGACGCCTGATCAGACGCTGCGCAGCTGATCAGAGACTGCGCAACGCCCTATTACTCCGATCGGGCGGTCTTGACCATCCTTCGACCAGCGCTGGCACCACAGTTCCTCGCTCGTTCATCCCTGGTTTACCTACGCCGGAGGAACCGTCAACCTCGGCTTCCTACTTTCAAGGAGTCCTGATCTACGAGGGTCCTGAGCGGGCCTACATCGAGAGGTAGACATCGTGAAGCGCACCAACCAGCGCCGTGCGGCCGTCCCGGCTGCGCTCCTGATCACCCTTGGCCTGAGCGCCTGCAGCGCCGCCAACGAGGGAACGGCCACGGCCGTAGGCAATGACGACAGCTCGGAGACCTCGGCTGCGACCACCTTGAGTGGCCGCCTCGGCGGAGCAGGAGCAAGCTCGCAGGGGGCGGCCATGGAGGCCTGGATCGCCGGCTTCGGCGAGGCCAACCCGGACGCGAGCGTGGCCTATGACCCCATCGGGTCCGGCGGTGGCCGCGAGCAGTTCCTGGCCGGCGGAACCGACTTCGCCGGCTCGGACGC
>JAABUN010006002.1_pt1 | contig 14427 bp, 13 predicted proteins | sample 5559311 | NCBI WGS metagenome assembly JAABUN01 (sample SAMN10711877, study PRJNA513370) | rock metagenome | isolation source: Antarctica rocks | place: Antarctica: Victoria Land, Siegfried Peak sud | reverse complement strand
TGGGGGTCGCTGCCTGCAGCACGGACAAGAGCGGCGCGAGCCCGGCGCAGACCGTCGAGACGTTCATGCGCGCCATCGGCGCCAAGGACCCCGATACGGCGTGCGCCCAGGTCTCCACGAGTGGCAGGCCACTCGCCGGGACGGCGCTGGACCAGTGCCGCGAAGGCCTGCAGAAGGTGCTGGCAGCCGTCCAGGACCCCGGTGACCTCGAGAAGCTCAAGGCGGCCAAGGTCACCGGCGCCGAGGTGACTGGCGACAAGGCGACGGTCAAGGCCACGCAGATCATCGACGTCCCGGATGGCTACCAGAACGACATCGACCTGCTGCGGCTCAGCGGCCGCTGGTACATCGACTCGAAGACCGACCCGTCGGCCGGCACCGGCCCGACCGGTTAGGGCGCTGCCCCTCGGGGGCCGGCTGCAGCGCAGCCGGGGGCGCCGTTTGCCGAACGTCCCCGCCGTCGCGGATACTGGGGCACATGTATGGCAACGACGTTCTCGACCCGGACGAGCCGCTCAACGCCTCCGAGACGGGTGACTACGACGCGGCCCTCGCCGCCTCGGCCTCCGCCGGCGACCGGGCCGCGGGGTCCTCGTTCGACGAGCTCATCGCGGCCGATCAGCGGGTCGAGCCGCGCGACGAGCTGCCCGACGCCTACCGCCAGACCCTGGTCCGCCAGATCGCCCAGCACGCCCACTCGGAGATCATCGGGATGCAGCCGGAGGGCAGCTGGATCACTCGGGCTCCGTCGTTGCGACGCAAGGCGATCCTCATCGCCAAGGTCCAGGACGAGGCCGGCCACGGGCTCTACCTCTACAGCGCCGCCGAGACCCTCGGCGTCGACCGCCAGGAGCTGCTGGAGAAGCTCAACACGGGCCAGCAGCGCTACTCCTCGATCTTCAACTACCCGACGCTGACCTGGGCCGACTGCGGCGCGATCGGGTGGCTCGTCGACGGCGCCGCGATCATGAACCAGGTGCCGCTCTGCCGGTGCTCCTACGGTCCCTATGCCCGGGCGATGATCCGGGTCTGCAAGGAGGAGTCCTTCCACCAGCGGCAGGGCTTCGAGGTCCTCTGGAACCTCATGCGCGGCACCGAGGCGCAGCAGGCCATGGCCCAGGACGCTGCGAACCGGTGGTGGTGGCCGGCGCTGATGATGTTCGGCCCGCCCGACACGGGCGACGCGGCCGCCAAGGGCGGGCACACGGAGCAGTCGATGGCGTGGGGCATCAAGCGGTTCAGCAACGACGACCTGCGCCAGCGGTTCGTCGACATGATGGTCGCCCAGGCCGACAAGCTCGGCCTCACCCTGCCCGACCCCGACCTGAGATGGAACGCGGAGCGCGGCCACTGGGACTTCGGGCCGATCGACTGGGACGAGTTCTGGCGGGTGCTGCGCGGCGACGGACCGGGCAACAGCGAGCGGCTGGCCCATCGGCGTCAAGCGCATGAGGAGGGCGCCTGGGTGCGCGAGGCAGCCAACGCGTATGCCGTGAAGCAGGCCGCCCGTGCCCGGGAGAGCGCTGCGTGAACGAGCCGACTCCTGGGGCCGGCGCAGCGGAACGCAGCTGGCCCCTCTGGGAGGTCTTCGTGCGCGCGAAGCGGGGGCTGTCCCACGTCCACGTCGGTTCGCTCCACGCTCCCGATGCGCCGATGGCCCTGCGCAACGCCCGGGACGTCTACACCCGGCGTCAGGAGGGCGTGTCGATCTGGGTCGTCGAGGCGCGCGCCATCACAGCGAGCAGCCCCTCCGAGAAGGACTCCTTCTTCGACCCGGCGGCGGACAAGGTCTACCGACACCCGACCTTCTACGACGTCCCCGAGGACGTGGAGTACCTCTGACCTGCACCCTTGGGTCACCCTCGGGTCCGGGGCCGCGGCCCTCCTGACGTATCGTCGACACGTGAGTGATGAGTCTTCCGGGCCACCGCCGTCCCCGGGCCGGGCCGTCGACGTGAGCCTGCCCCAAGGCGACCAGCTCGTCGCGGCATACCTTCTGGGGCTGGCCGACGACGCGCTGATCTATGCCCAGCGCCTCGGTGAGTGGCTGACGAACGCCCCGCAGATCGAGGAGGACATGGCCCTGGCCAATCTCAGCCTCGACCTGCTCGGCCAGGCGCGCGGGCTCTACCCCCACATCGGGCAGCTCGACGGCACCGGCCGCGGCGAGGACGACTTCGCGATGCTGCGTGACGAGCGGCAGTTCCGCAACGTCCACCTCGTCGAGCAGGAGCGCGGCGACTTCGCGTTCGAGGTCGCGCGCCTGCTGTGGTTCTCCGCGGCCCGGCTCGAGCTGCTCGCTGCCGGGTCACCGGACCCGGTGCTGGGCGGCGTCATGGGCAAGGGGTTCAAGGAGGCCCGTTACCACCTCGACCACGCGCACCAGTGGCTCGTCCGCCTCGGTGACGGGACGGCGGAGTCGCACCGGCGGATGCAGGAGGCCCTGACGGCCGTCGCTCCCTATGTCGACGAGATCTTCGAGGACGACCCCGTCAGCGTCGCCGCCTACGCCGAAGGCATCGGGCCCCTCCCCTCCGAGACCCGAGAGGTCGCCCAGTGCTACGTCGAGGGCGCCGTCGCGGAAGCCACCCTCACGATGCCCGACACGCCGACCTGGCGCTCGCGAGGCGGCCGGGCCGGCGTGCACTCCACGCCGCTGGGCCATCTCCTCGCCGAGCTGCAGCACATCGCCCGCTCCCACCCGGGGGCGACATGGTGACGACGCGCGTCTCGGCGGACGAGCTCGTGGCCGCGGTGTCGTCCATCCCCGACCCCGAAGTGCCGGTCGTGACCATCGCCGACCTCGGCATCCTCCGCTCGGTCGACGTCGACGAGACAGCCGGGCTCGCGTCCGTCGTCATCACGCCGACCTACTCGGGCTGCCCCGCGATGGAGGCGATCACCTCCCACATCGAGCACGTATGCCGGCGAAGCGGGTGGGTGCCCAGCGTCTCCAGCCGGCTGAGCCCGCCGTGGACGACGGACTGGATGTCGCAGGAGGGCCGGGAGAAGCTGCGGCGCTTCGGCATCGCGCCGCCGGCCACCCGGCATACGGACGCTGCTGGTGGGGTGACCGTCGCGTTGACCCGGCGGGTTGTCGCCTGCCCTCAGTGCGGCTCGACGGACACGACGGAGATCGCCTACTTCGGTTCGACCGCGTGCAAGGCGATGCGCCGCTGCGAGTCCTGCCGCGAGCCGTTCGACGAGTTCAAGGCACTGTGATGGAGGTGGGTTGATGCCCGGGCTCATGACTGCTCCGGCACGCCAGCGGGCGCGGTTCCACCGGCTCACCGTGGCCGAGGTCGAGCGGCTCACCGACGACGCCGTCGTGGTGACGTTCGACGTGCCGCCTGAGCTCTGGGAGGACTACCGCTTCGAGCCGGGGCAGCACCTCACCCTGCGCGCGACGATCAACGGTGCGGACGTGCGGCAGTCCTACTCCATCTGCCAGTCCCGTTCCGGGAGCACACCCGGCCGGCACGGGGCAGGCGCCCTGCGAGTCTCGGCCGCGCGGGTCCCGGATGGGCGGATGTCCACCTGGCTCAACGACGTCGTCAGCACGGGCGACGAGGTCGAGGTCATGACGCCGATGGGCAGCTTCACCTGCCCGACGCAGCCGGGTGCCGCGCGGCACCACGTCGCGATCGCCGCCGGCTCGGGCATCACCCCCGTGCTCTCGCTGATCTCCACCGCGCTCGAGGAGGAGCCCCGCAGCCTGGTGACGTTGCTCTACGGCAACCGGCGGACCAGCTCGGTGATGTTCCTCGAGGAGCTCGAAGACCTCAAGAACCGCTTTCCGGGACGCTTCCACCTCGTCAACGTGCTGTCGCGCGAGGCACAGGACGTCGAGCTCTTCCACGGCCGCCTCGACCGCGAGCGGCTGGAACGGCTGTTCGCCGCCCTCGTGCCGGTCGAGACGGTCGACGAGTGGTACCTGTGCGGGCCGTTCGGCATGGTGTCCGGCGCAGAGGCGCTGCTCAAGGAGCGCGGCGCCGACGCCCGGCACATCCACCACGAGATCTTCCACGTGGATGGGGAGGGGGGGCCGCCCAAGCCGCGCGTCGTCGTCGACGACTCCGCTCCGCCGGCTGCCGTGGTGACGATCAACCTCGACGGCCGCACGACGATGATCGCCATGCCGTCGAAGGAGGAGTCGATCCTCGACGCCACGCTGCGCACCCGGCCGGACGCGCCGTTCTCGTGCACCGGTGGGGTCTGCGGCACCTGTCGCGCCCGTCTCGTCGAGGGGGAGGTGCGGATGGACCGCAACTATGCCCTGGAGCCGGAGGAGATCCGGGCCGGCATCGTGCTGGCCTGCCAGTCACACCCGGTCACCGACACGGTCCAGCTCGACTACGACGCCTGAGCTCAGGGCCGGGTGGCCGGCTCCGGCTCGCCGGGTGGTCGTTTCGGCCCAGCGCCGGGTGGCCGACGTGGAGGGGTCAGCGCCCGACGGGTGGCCCGTCCGGCGCGCCACGTGCCGAACACCAGCGCCAGTGCGACGACGAGGACCAGGCGCCACTCCGTCCAGTTGTCGCTCTCGCCGCCGAACACAAAGCGCCAGAGGAGAAGGGCCACCACGGCGGTGAGCAGGAAGGCGCCCCGCGACAGCCACACGGTGCGGGATGTCCGCGCGGGAGCCGCTGCCGACGCGACAGCCCCAGCCGGCACGGCGGAGGACTTCTCGGCGAGCACGGCGCCGGCCCCCGCGCCGAGTGCGGCACCCACGCCCAGCACCGCGCCGGTGACCAGGCCAAGCGGAGCACCGTATGCCGCGCCGACGAGCATCGCGACACCGCCAGACCCGTCCCACCTGCCGTCCAGCATCAGGCTCAGCGCGAGGTAGAGCGCGCCCATCACCGCCCCGGTGAGCATCCCCCAGCCGAGGCACGCGGCATACACGCGGAAGGCGACCAGGGGTAGGCCGGGACGCTCGACCTCAGGAGCGTGCATAGGTGACCCAGCTGAAGCCGTCCTGCGGTTCCCGAGCCGTCTCCCGCCACTGGGCCGCATCGATCTCCGGGAAGAGGACGTCACCCGGGGGCTCCTGGTCGACCTCGGTGATGAGCAGGCGGTGCGCCCAGGGCATCGCCTCGACGTAGACCTGGCCACCACCGCACACGAAGACCTCGTCGGCAGGTCCGGCGAGGGCCAGGGCCTCAGCGAAGGAGCGGGCCGCCTCGACGTCGGCGTGGGCCCAGTCACGCTGGCGGGTGATGACGATGGTCCGGCGCCCGGCAAGTACCCGCTTGATCGAGTCGAACGTCCGGCGCCCCATGATCATCGGGTGACCCATCGTCGTCCGCTTGAAGAAGGCGAAGTCAGCGGGCAGGTGCCACGGCATACCGTTGTCAGTGCCGATGACGCCGTTGCGCCCGACTGCGGCGATGAGCGTCACGTTCATCATACGGCGATCGGTGCCTTGATCGACGGATGCGCCTGGTAGCCGACGAGATCGAAGTCGCCGAGGTCGAACTCGTCGATCTGTCGACCCGACGCGATCTTCATCTGCGGCAGGGGGAACGGTTCGCGGGTCAGCTGGAGCCGGGCCTGGTCGAGGTGGTTGAGGTAGAGGTGGGCGTCGCCGAGGGTGTGGACGAACTCGCCCGGTTCGAGGTCGCAGATCTGGGCGACCATCATCGTCAGCAGGGCATAGGACGCGATGTTGAAGGGGACTCCGAGGAAGATGTCGGCCGATCGTTGGTAGAGCTGGCAGGAGAGGCGCGCCCGGCGGGTGTCCGTCGCCGGCGTGACGTAGAACTGGAACATCGTGTGGCACGGCGGCAGGGCCATGTCGCCCAGGTCGGCGACGTTCCACGCGGAGACGATGTGCCGGCGCGAGTCCGGGTTGGTCCTGATGGCCTCGATCACCGTGGCGATCTGGTCGACCCGCGCACCGTCGGGGGCCGGCCAGGACCGCCACTGCGAGCCGTAGATCGGCCCGAGGTTGCCCTCGTCGTCGGCCCAGTCGTCCCAGATCCGAATGCCGCGCTCCTGGAGCCAGCGCACGTTGGTGTCACCGCGCAGGAACCACAGGAGCTCGCCAATGATGGACGTGAGGTGCAGCCGTTTCGTCGTGACGACGGGGAACCCGTCGGCCAGGTCGAACCGCATCTGGTGCCCGAACACGCTCAGCGTGCCGGTGCCGGTGCGGTCACCCTTCTCGACGCCTTGGGTGAGGACGTGGTCGAGCAGGTCGAGGTACTGGCGCACGCTGGCAACGGTAACAGCGGCGACGGACAGAGGGTCCGACCGACCGGGCGCTCTGCCGGAGAGTCGCCATGGTGTCCGAGTCTGCTCGGCTGTGACCCAGGTCACGGACACGAAAAGGCGATGGTCGGTAACGAATCGCCGCTCCCCCCGATGTAGAGGGTGTCGTGGCGCTACCCGGACCCCCGAGCGGGTAGCGCCACGACGTTGACGTCTCCGGTGCCGAGCGCACCACCGGATGCCCGAGCGCACCACCGGATGCCCGAGCGCACCACCGGATGCCCGAGCGCACCACCGGATGCCCGAGCGCACCACCGGATGCCCGAGCGCATCAACTGGACGACGATCCATGACCCAGCGCGGGTGCCCCCTGCGTGTGCCGTCGGTCTCCTCCAGCCGCACGCGATAACCTGAGGTCATGAGCTCGACACCCCCGTTCGGTCGTGCCCTTACGGCCATCGTGACCCCGATGCGGCCGGACGGCGGGCTCGACCTCGACGGACTGCAGAAGGTGGCCGGTCACCTGCTCGACAACGGCCACGACGGCATCGTCGTCAACGGCACCACGGGCGAAGCGCCCACCACGTCGGACGAGGAGAAGGTCACGATCCTCGAGGCAGTCCTCGAGGCGGTGGGCGAACGCGCCAAGGTCGTCGCGGGTGTGGGCTCCAACGACACCGCGCATACGATCCACGCCGCCCGAGCGGCCGCCACGGCCGGCGCCCACGGGCTGCTCGTCGTCACGCCCTACTACAACCGCCCGACGCCGGCCGGGCTGCACGCCCACTTCACCGCCGTCGCGGGCGCGACGGACCTGCCCGTCATGCTCTACGACATCCCCGGCCGCACCGGGACTCCCATTGCGACCGACACGCTGATCCGGCTGGCGGACCACCCGCGCATCCTCGCGGTGAAGGACGCCAAGGGCGACCTCTGGGCCGCGAGCCAGGTCCTCGCGGCCACCGACCTGCTCTGGTACTCCGGAGACGACGTCCTCACCCTGGCCCACCTCGCCCACGGGGCGGTCGGCTACGTCGGCGTCACCACCCACGTCGCCGGCTCTCAGTATGCCGCGATGCTCGCCGCCATCCAGGGCGGCAACCTCCCGGAGGCCATCGCCCTCCACCGCAGGCTCATCCCGGTCGTCAACGCGATCATGAACACCTCCCAAGGCGCGATCATGGCCAAAGCCGCACTCAAGGAGCTCGGGATCATCGACTCCGCAGCCGTGCGACTGCCCCTGCTCGAGTCACCACCGGAGCACCTCGCCATCCTGCGCGAGGCGCTCTCCACGTCAGGAATCAGTTGACCAACGCACTACCCGAACTCATCGCACCACCCGCTCTCGCTCACAACGGTCTTCGCGTCGTCGCCCTCGGCGGCCTGGGCGAGGTCGGCCGCAACATGGCCGTTCTCGAGACCGAGGGCCGCCTGCTCATTATCGACTGCGGCGTCCTCTTCCCCGAGGACCATCACCCCGGCATCGACCTCATCCTCCCGGACTTCGAGTACCTCGACGGGCGCCTCGACCAGGTCGAGGCGATCGTGCTCACCCACGGCCACGAGGACCACATCGGCGCGGTGCCGTTCCTGCTCAGGCGCAAGCCCGACATCCCGCTGATCGGCTCGCAGCTGACCCTCGCCCTCATCGAGGCGAAGCTCAAGGAGCACCGGATCAAGCCCTACAGCCTCACCGTGCGGGAGGGGCAGCGGGAGAAGGTCGGCCCGTTCGACCTCGAGTTCGTCGCGGTGAACCACTCGATCCCGGACGCGCTCGCCGTCTTCGTCCGCACCAGGGCCGGCACCCTGCTGCACACGGGTGACTTCAAGATGGACCAGCTGCCACTCGACGGCCGGCTGACCGACCTGCGTGCGTTCGCTCGGCTGGGCGAGGAGGGGGTCGATCTCTTCCTCACCGACTCGACGAACGCCGACGTCCCCGGGTTCACAACGCCCGAGCGGGAGATCGCACCCGCCATCGACAAGGTCTTTCGGGATGCCGAGCGCCGGATCATCGTCGCCTGCTTCTCCTCGCACGTGCACCGGGTCCAGCAGGTCCTCGACGCCGCGGAGAAGGCCGGCCGGAAGGTCGCCATGGTGGGTCGCTCGATGGTGCGCAACATGGGCATCGCGGCCGAGCTCGGCTACCTCCACGTGCCGGGCGGCGTCCTCGTCGACGTCAAGAAGCTCGACAACCTCCCCGACACCAAGATCGTGCTCGTCTGCACGGGCAGCCAGGGGGAGCCGATGGCGGCGCTGTCCCGGATGGCCAACCGCGACCACCGCATCGAGGTCGGCAAGGGCGACACCGTCCTTCTGGCCAGCTCGCTCATCCCCGGCAACGAGAACGCCGTCTACCGGGTCATCAACGGCCTGATGATGCTTGGCGCCACCGTGGTGCACAAGGGCTCGGCGAAGGTCCACGTCTCCGGCCACGCCAGTGCCGGTGAGCTGCTCTACTGCTACAACATCGTCAAGCCGCGCAACGTCATGCCGGTCCACGGCGAGTGGCGCCACCTCGTGGCCAACGCCGAGCTCGCCGTGCAGACGGGGGTGCCCCGCGAGCGGGTCCTCGCGGCAAAGGACGGCAGTGTCGTGGACCTCGTGGCTGGCCGGGCATCCATCGTCGGTGAGGTCTCCTGCGGCTATATCTACGTCGACGGCTCTTCGGTCGGCGAGACGACCGAGACCCTCCTCAAGGACCGCCGGATCCTGCGCGACGAGGGGTTCATCACCTGCATCGTCGTCATCGACGCGGCCACCGGCAAGATCGCGGCCGGTCCGGAGATCACGGCCCGTGGGTTCGCCGAGGACCAGTCGGTGTTCGACCAGGTGATCCCCAGGCTCGAGCAGGCCCTGGCCGAGGCGACGGGCAAGGGTGTCAAGGACGAGTACCAGCTCCAGCAGATCATCCGCCGCACGATCGGCGGCTGGGTCGGCGGCAAGATCAAGCGGCGCCCGATGATCATCCCCGTCGTCATCGAGGCCTGAGCCCGGGTGCAGGGGGGTCGGCGCCTGCTGGGCATCGTGCTCGGGGTGGCGCTGGCGGCCCTCATCGGGTGCTTTGTGCTGCGCTGGGTCGATGCCGCATCGATGCCCGTCGCCGTCATCCAGGCGCTCTTCCCGGTCGTGGTCGCGGCGATCATCCTCATCGCCACGACAGCGCTGGTATGCCGTTACCGTCGCCTCGCGCTCGTCGGCGCCGTGCCGGCGGTGACCGGTCTCGTCCTCGCCGGGGCATCGCTCGTGCCGCACACGGCCCAGCCCGGACCGGGGCAGGTGACCGTGCTGTCGACGAACATCCAGTTCGGGCAGGGCAGTGCCGAAGACGTCGTGGCGGCGGTGCGGGCCCACCACGCGGACGTCGTCGTGGTGCTCGAGATCGACGAGCCGGCAGCCCTTCGGCTCGGGAACGCCGGGTTGGAGCGGGAGCTGCCCTACAGCGCCAGCTCGCCGAACACCGGGGCGAGCGGTTCGGTCATCCGCAGTCGGTGGCCGGTCGCACTCCTCGACGCCGGAGTGGGCGAGACGGGCTCCGTGCTGGCCCTCGACCAGCCGGTCGCCCGGGTGGAGATGCCGGGAAAGCCGTTCACCATCAAGGCGATCCACCCCTTGCCGCCGGTTGGCTACCCCGGTCCCTGGCGAGAGAGCCTGCGCCTCACGACGACCTGGAAGGATGCCGAGCCGTCCGGGACCCCGCTCGTGCTGGCCGGTGACTTCAACGGCTCGGAGGCTCACCCGGCATACCGCGAGATCTCTGCAGGGATGACCGACACCCACCGGGCCGCGGGTGCCGGCTGGGTGCGCACGTGGCCGCAGGGGCGGCGGATGCCGCCGTTCGTCCAGCTCGACCACGTGCTCGTGCGCGGCTTCGACGTCGTCGACGCCGGGACGACGGCGATCGGCAACACCGATCATGCGGCGGTCTGGGCGACCCTCCGCACGACCGGGTGACGACGCCGTCCGGTCAGCTTGGCGTCACGACGACGCGGCCCGCGGTGAGCGAACCCTGACCGGTGCCGGTCACGAGCGCCTGCTGCCCGGTCTTGACGTCGGTGATCGTGACGTCGGCCGGCTTGGTCGCGGCTCCCTTTCCAGCGGCGCGGACGTGGACCTTCGTGTCCGTGGCCACGGCAAAGGTCAGGCTGACACCGTCCTGGGCCTTCACGGTGATCGACGTCGGCGAGACCGACGTGATGTCCCCGCGGATCGCCTCGCGCGTCACGAAGCCGCCCGTCTTGTCCTTGGTGACCCACTCGGCGTGCTGCACCTTGTTGAGGCGCAGCTCGCGCGAGGTCCGCTTGGCGTGCTGCTTCGTCGCCCCCGCCGTCCCGGGCGTCGGGTTTGCGGAGGCTGTCGCGGTCGACGTGGGCTGCGCGCTCGACCCGGCGGCCGAAGTCGTCCCGTTCGCGGCGGCCACGGCCAGGCCGCTGGTCCCCAGCAGCGCCGTGCCCACGACGCCCCCGATGATGGTCTTTCTCCACATGGTCGTTCTCCTTGCTCAGACGGTGAGCGGCGAGGTGCCGTTCGCCGACAACGATGCACGGCCCATGTTCGAGGAAGATCAGGGCGACCTGACCATTCGCTTCGGGCTTGGTTGCATCCTGCTGTGCTGTGGGGGGACGGTCGCGGGCTTCCGGCATCCCATAGCGACGAGGTGCCGCCCCAGCCGGCGTTCCGGCATACGGTGTGCACCGGTGGGAAGTGCCAACAGTCGCCGGGCGCGGCCCGGGATACCCTGCGGTGGCCGTGGTGTCAAGGAATCACCTCCGGGCGCGGCCCGGCATACCCTGCGGTGGCCGTGGTATCAAGGAATCACCTCCGGGCGCACGAGATGGGCGATTCGCTGAGATCTGACCCGGGGCTGGGAGGTGAGGGCTGCACCGCCTGCTCGTGTCGTAACTGGTGTGGCTGATGTTTCCGGAGGGACTTTCGCGTACGGTTCGGAGCATGGCGACACGTCCGTCCTCCACAGCTGCCCGCCCCAGGGGCACCCCGTCCCGCACGCCCACGGGGCGCGGCGGACGTCCGGCGCCGCGCAAACCCGCTGCGCGCAGCACATCGAAGGCGCGTGCCGGTGGCCTCCCGCTGCCGTTGCGCGCGGTCCGCGGCACCTGGATGGGCGTCTCGCACCTGGCGGGCGGGGCGGTGCGCCGCGTCGGCACCTCGGCCCGCGGCCTGGAGCCGGACCACCGGCGAGACGGACTCGGCTTCGCCCTTCTCGGCCTCGCCGTCGTCGTGGCCAGCCGCGAGTGGTGGAGCTTCCAGGGCGTCGTCGGCGATGTCATCCACGCCGTCGTCGCCGGCACGCTCGGTCGCGTTGCCTACGCCCTGCCCCTCGTCCTCCTGACCCTTGGCCTGCGCCTGCTGCGCGCTCCGGAGGACTCCGCAGCGACCAACCGGATCGCCGTCGGCATCACCGCCCTGACCTTCGCGGCCTGCGGCATCGCCCACCTCTCCGCCAACATCCCCAACCCCCCCGACGGCGCCGGCCCGATGCGGGCGGCGGGCGGCATCATCGGGTTCCTCGCCTCGAGCCCCCTCGCGGCCGCCGTCTCCAGGTACGGCGCACTCGTCATCCTGCTGCTCCTCGGGTTCTTCGGGCTGCTCGTCATCACGGCCACACCGGTGCGTCAGATCCCCGGACGTCTGCGCTGGCTTCGAGACCACCTCGTGCGCCACGGCGCGTCGTCACCGGAACCTCCGGCGCAGGAGGAGCCCAAGCCCAGGCGCAGGCGTCCGACGCTGGGCCTCGACGCGGATCCGGACCAGCGCAGCGGCGACGAGGCGTTCGAGCAGGCCGCGGTCGTCACGCCCGTCGGCAAGGACGGCGATCGGCTGCGTCCGGGGCAGAAACGCCCCACGCCACCGGGGGTCCTGGCTCCTGGGGCGGCCGGCGCGAAGACCGAGCGGGTGAAGGTGGAGGTCGGCGACGTCGGTCCCAAGGAGAGCCTCGTCCCGCCGCCGACCACGTCCCTGCCCGGGCGGGTCGAGCAGCTGTCGCTCACCGGCGACATCGCCTACACGCTTCCCGACCAGTCCCTGCTGCTGCCCGGTGCACCGCACAAGACCCGCAGTGCCGCCAACGACCGGGTCGTCGAGGCGCTCACCGAGGTGTTCGACCAGTTCGAGATCGACGCCCAGGTCACCGGCTTCACCCGCGGACCGACGGTCACCCGCTACGAGGTCGAGCTCGGCCCCGCCACGAAGGTCGAGCGGGTCACCGCCCTCTCCAAGAACATCGCGTATGCCGTGGCATCGGCCGACGTGCGGATCCTCAGCCCCATTCCCGGCAAGTCCGCGATCGGCATCGAGATCCCCAACACCGACCGCGAGATCGTCTCGCTCGGCGACGTGCTGCGAAGCCAGACCGCACGCCACAGCGAGCACCCCATGGTCATGGGCGTCGGCAAGGACGTCGAGGGCGGCTACGTCATCGCCAACCTCGCGAAGATGCCGCACCTGCTCGTCGCCGGTGCCACCGGTGCCGGCAAGTCGTCCTTCGTCAACTCGATGATCACCTCGATCCTCATGCGCTCGACGCCCGACGAGGTCCGGATGGTCCTCGTCGACCCGAAGCGGGTCGAGCTCACGGCATACGAGGGCATCCCTCACCTCATCACCCCGATCATCACGAACCCCAAGAAGGCCGCCGAGGCGCTCGCGTGGGTCGTCCGTGAGATGGACACCCGCTACGACGACCTGGCGGCGTTCGGCTTCAAGCACGTCGACGACTTCAACAAGGCGGTGAGGTCGGGCAAGGTCAAGCCCCTCCCGGGCTCGGAGCGGGTCATCACGCCCTACCCCTACCTCCTCGTCGTCGTCGACGAGCTGGCCGACCTGATGATGGTGGCGCCACGCGACGTCGAGGAGTCGATCGTCCGGATCACCCAGCTCGCCCGGGCCGCCGGCATCCACCTCGTCCTCGCGACGCAGCGCCCGTCGGTCGACGTCGTCACGGGCCTGATCAAGGCCAACGTGCCGTCGAGGCTGGCGTTCGCGACGTCCTCGCTCGCCGACTCCCGGGTCGTCCTCGACCAGCCCGGCGCCGAGAAGCTCATCGGTGGGGGTGACGCGCTCTTCCTCCCCATGGGGACGAACAAGCCGATGCGGGTGCAGGGAGCCTGGGTCACCGAGTCCGAGGTCGAGGCCGTCGTCAAGAGCGTCACCGAGCAGCTCAAGCCGGTCTACCGCGACGACGTGACGGTGGTCGCCGCGCAGAAGCAGATCGACGACGACATCGGCGACGACCTCGACATCCTGGTGCAGGCGACCGAGCTCGTGGTCACCACCCAGTTCGGGTCGACGTCGATGCTGCAGCGCAAGCTCCGCGTCGGCTTCGCCAAGGCCGGCCGGCTGATGGACCTGCTCGAGTCGCGCGGCATCGTCGGGCCCTCGGAGGGCTCGAAGGCGCGTGACGTCCTCGTCAAGCCCGACGACCTGGCGACGACGCTCGCCCTGCTGCGCGGGGACGACATCCCGACGTCGGGGGCGGCTGTCGTGGGTGGCACGGCGCCCGAGAGCCCGCGGCCCTACGAGGCGCCGGTGGGGGTGACCGTCGAGCGCGACGCCGTGACCGTGACCGACACCGTGACGGACGAGGACGACGAGGACGACGAGGACGACCGGACGCCGTCGCCGCGGGCCAGTGCCTCGGGCGCCACCGCAGCCGACCGCTGGGTCACTCGCGACTCCCTGGCGCCGCAGGGCTTTCCCGAGGTCGACGGCGACGAGGGTGACGAGGACGCCTGGGGGCTCACCGGCCGCGGCTGAGGTTCTCGATCACCCCGGACAGGTGAATGCCGCTCCAACGCCGACCAGCCCGGCCCTGACGGCCGGTTGACACGTCTTGACGGCTTCTGGATGGGTACAGTCCGGTCGTGGAGAAGCCAACGGACCTGTGGTCGACCCGGACGCTGGGCCGAAAGCCGCCCAGCCGGGTCCAACGGTGGGGCAAGGTCCTCCGGGAAACGCCGTCGGCGGTGCTCCTCGCCGTGCAGCTCGGCGGGGTGCTCCTCTACCCGTTCCTCGAGAACGCGTCCATCGGCGACCGGGAGGGGTTCGGCCGCTCGGTCCTCGGCCTCTTCGGCATCGTCGTCCTCGTCCTCGCCGTCCGGGCCGTCCGCAGCACGCCCGCCCTGACCTGGGTGTCGATCGCGCTCGGCATCCCGGTCGTCGTCCTCACGGTCGCCGAGGGCTTCACCGACAACCAGCAGG
>JAABUN010006000.1_pt1 | contig 14433 bp, 11 predicted proteins | sample 5559311 | NCBI WGS metagenome assembly JAABUN01 (sample SAMN10711877, study PRJNA513370) | rock metagenome | isolation source: Antarctica rocks | place: Antarctica: Victoria Land, Siegfried Peak sud | reverse complement strand
ACGTCGCTGGCGTGGCCGTAGACCTCGGCCAGCTCCTTGCGCAGCCGCCGCGCGGTCGAGCCGGTGTCGAGCTCGGCCTCGACGACGATCCTCCCGGCCACCAGGTGCAGGCCCCCGGCGAAGCGGAGCAGCGAGGAGATCTCCGCCTTGCGGCAGCAGGGCCGGGGAACGGTGAGCCGGGACAGCTCGTCCTTGACCGCTGCCGTCATCGCCATGCACGTACCTCCGGGGTCGAGCGGTCTGCGGGGGAGATCAGGACGCCGGCCAGCGCCTCGGCCAGCCGGTCGGGGTCGTGCCGCGGTGTGCCGTCGTCACGGGCGACGGAAGCCAGCACCAGCCGGCCCCCGAACGCAGCGACCGCGGCCATCAGACCATGCGCGTCGCCTGCGGCGCGGGTGTCCGCGAGGACCGCGTCCAGGCGCAGCTCGGGAGCGTGGCCGGACAGCACGTCGAGGTGCGCCTCGGGTGAGAAGCCGTCGGTCTCCCCCACCTGCTCAGCCAGGTTGAGGCACACCAGCCGCCGCGCCCGGGTGGAGGCCAGCGCGCGGCGCAGCTCGGGCACCAGCAGGTGCGGCAGCACGCTGGTGAACCACGACCCAGGCCCGAGCACGACCCAGTCGGCCTCCAGCACGGCCTGCACCGCCTCGGCGCAGGCCGGCGCGTCGGCCGGGCGCAGGTGGACCGCCGCGACGGTGCCGGTCGTGGTCGCGACGGCCACCTGCCCGACCACCTCGGTGAGCCGGTCCGGGGCCTCGGGGTGCAGGCCCAGCACCTGCGCGACGATCTCCAGCGGGGCGCAGCTCATGGGCAGCACCCGGCCGACGGCCCCAATGAGTGCAGCGGTGAGGTCGAGCGCCGCCACCGGGTCGCCGACGGACTCGGTCAGGCCGGCCAGAACCAGGTTGCCGACGGCGTGCCCGGCGAGCGTCCCCTGCCCGCCGAACCGGTGCTGCAGCAGCGCCTGCCAGGTGCGGCCCCAGTCGTCGTCGCCGGCGAGCGCTGCCAGAGCCATCCGCAGGTCGCCCGGCGGCAGGATCCCCAGCTCGGTCCGCAGCCGGCCGCTCGAGCCGCCGTCGTCGCCCACGGTGACCACGGCGGTGAGGTGCGGGGTGACCTGCCGCAGGGCCTGCAGCGAGGCGGACAGGCCGTGCCCGCCACCGAGGGCGACCACCTTCGGCCCATCGTTCGGCACGGGCGAGCTCACAGCGTGCCGACCGCTCATTCGCGCCCCAGGTCGCGGTGGACCACCTGCACGTCGACGCCCTCGCCCGCCAGTCGCGCGGCCAGCTGCTCGGACATGGCGACGCTGCGGTGCTTGCCGCCGGTGCACCCCACGGCGAGCAGGGCGTAGCGCTTGCCCTCGCGCTCGTAGCCCTCGAAGACCATGCCCAGCAGGCTTTCGTAGCGGTCGAGGAACTCCGTGGCGCCTTCCTGGGCCAGGACGAAGTCGCGTACCGCGGCGTCCTTGCCGGTGTGCGGGCGCAGGTCCGGGACCCAGTGCGGGTTGGGCAGGAAGCGCATGTCGGCGACCAGGTCGGCGTCGACGGGCAGGCCGTACTTGAAGCCGAAGGACAGCACGGTCAGGTGCAGCCGGGTCTTGTCCGACGGGTCGCCAAAGGCTGCGGTCACCTTGCCGCGCAGCTCGTGCACGTTGAGCACGCTGGTGTCCAGGACCAGGTCGGCGGACCCGCGCAGGTCCCGCAGCAGGTCGCGCTCGCGCAGGATGCCGTCGACCAGCCGGCTGTCGCCCTGCAGCGGGTGCGGCCGGCGCACGCTCTCGAACCGCCGGACCAGTGCCTCGTCGGAGGCCTCGAGGAACAGCACCCGCGGGTGGACCCCGCGCCGTTCAATCTCGTCGACGGCGGTGCGCAGGTCGGAGGAGAAGGCGCGGGACCGCACGTCGACGACGACGGCGATGCGGCCGACGGCACCCTGGGAGCGGGAGCCGAGGTCGACCATCGTCGGGAGCAGCGAGGGCGGCAGGTTGTCGACGACGAACCAGCCGAGGTCCTCCAGGCACTTGGCCGCCGTGGAGCGGCCGGCTCCGGACAGCCCGGTGACGACGACGAGCTGAAGCCCGTTCGCGCTCACGAGACCACCTCGCCGGTGGCGGGGTCGAAGGCAGGAGCCGCCGCCTCTACAGGTACCGCTACCGCCGCCAGGACCGCCTGCGCGGTGCGTCGTCCGATGCCCGGCACCTCCATCACCTCCTCGACCGTGGCGGCCTTGAGCCGCTTGAGCGATCCGAAGTGTCGCAGCAGCGCCTTGCGCCGGGTCTCCCCGAGCCCCGCGATGCCGTCCAGCGCCGAGCTGGTCATGGCCTTGGAGCGCTTCTGCCGGTGGTAGGCGATCGCGAAGCGGTGCGCCTCGTCGCGCACGCGCTGCAGCAGGTAGAGCCCCTCGCTGGTACGCGGCAGGATCACCGGGTCCTCCTGCCCGTAGACCCACACCTCCTCGAGCCGCTTGGCCAGCCCGACCAGCGCGACGTCGTCGATGCCCAGCTCGTCCAGGGCGGCCTGGGCCGCGGCGACCTGCGGCTGGCCACCATCGACGACGACGAGCTGCGGCGGGTAGGCGAAGCGCCGCGGTCGGCCCGTCACGGGATCGGTGAAGGCATTGATCCCCGGCCGGTTCTCCACGTCCTCGTCCAGCTGGGTGGTCTCGACCCGCTCGTCGCGGTAGCGGGAGAAGCGGCGCCGTAGGACCTCGCGCATGGAGGCGGTGTCGTCGTTTCCGTCCTCGCCACGGACGGCGAAGCGCCGGTACTCGCTCTTGCGCGCCAACCCGTCCTCGAACACCACCATCGACGCGACAGTGTTGGTGCCCTGCACGTGCGAGACGTCGAAGCACTCGATCCGCAGCGGGGCCTCGGGCAGGTCGAGCGCCTCCTGCAGCTCCGACAGCGCGAGGGACCGGGCCGTGAGGTCGCTGGCGCGCTTGGTCTTGTGCAGCGCGAACGCCTGCTTGGCGTTGCGCTCCACCGTCTCCAGCAGGGCCCGCTTGTCACCACGCTGCGGGACGCGGATCGCCACGTTGGTGCCGCGCAGGTCGCACAGCCACGCCTGCAGCACGTCCAGGTCCGGCGGCAGCGCCGGGACGAGCACCTCGCGCGGGACGTCGTCGGAGGCGTCGCGCAGGGTGACGCCGGCGCCGGGGACCATGCGGCGGTCCACCTCGAGCTCCGGGTCCGGGTCGTCGCCGTACGCCTGCGCCAGGAACTGGCCGACCAGCTCACCGGTGGTGAGGTCCTCCACCTTGTCGACGACGTAGCCGCGCTGGCCCCGAACCCGGCCGCCCCGGACGTGGAAGACCTGCACGGCGGCCTCGAGCTGGTCCTGCGCGATGGCGACCACGTCGGCGTCGGTGCCGTCGGCGAGCACGACCGCCTGCTTCTCGGTGGCCCGTGTCAGGGCGCCGATGTCGTCGCGCAGCCGCGCCGCCCGCTCATAGTCCTGCGCCTGCGCGGCCTCGGTCATCTCCTTCTCGAGCCGCTTGACGAAGCGCCCGGACTGGCCGGCCATGAAGTCGCAGAAGTCGTCGACGATCTCGCGATGCGTCTCCTGGTCGACCTTGCCGACGCACGGCGCCGAGCACTTGTCGATGTAGCCGAGCAGGCAGGGCCGTCCGACCTGGCCGGCCCGGGTGAAGACGCCGTTGGAGCAGGTGCGAGCGGGGAAGACGCGCAGCAGCAGGTCGAGCGTCTCCCGGATGGCCCAGGCGTGGGCGTACGGACCGAAGTAGCGCACCCCCTTCTTCTTCGGCCCGCGCATGACCTGCAGCCGCGGGAAGTCCTCGTGCAGCGTCACCGCGAGCGAGGGGTAGCTCTTGTCGTCGCGGTACTTCACGTTGAAGCGCGGGTCGTACTCCTTGATCCAGGAGTACTCGAGCTGCAGCGCCTCGACCTCGGTCTGGACGACCGTCCATTCGACCGAGGCCGCCGTCGTGACCATCTGGCGGGTACGCGGGTGCAGCGCGGCCAGGTCAGCGAAGTAGCTGTTCAGGCGCGACCGCAGGCTCTTGGCCTTGCCGACGTAGACCACCCGGCCGGTGGCGTCGCGGAAGCGGTAGACCCCCGCCGACGTCGGGATCGTCCCCGGCGCCGGGCGGTACGACGACGGGGCTGCCACGCCGCTCAGCCTACGTCTCGACCGGTCGCAGAATGGCGGTGCGAAGACCCCCGGGTGGCCTCGGAAAGTCACGGCTGACACGCTCTGCCGATGTCCCACCCGCCACCGGAGCCGGTCTGCGCCGAGGTTGTCATCTCCGACGGCGGGCACACCGGCCGGGGTCGCCGCACGGTCCTGCAGCTGCGCTGGGACCCGGTCGACCCGCTAGCGGTCGAGCTGCTGCTGACGGCACAGCCGGACCATCCGGCCCTGCCCCGCGGCCAGTGGGTCGTCCTGCGCGACTTCCTGCGCTACGGGCTGGACGAACCCACCGGCGACGGCGAGGTCCGGATCCGGCCGGACGAGCTGCGTGACCGGGTCTGGTTCGAGCTGGCCCGTCCGGGCCGCGCGGCGTGCGTGTCGGTGCCGCGGGAGGTCGCGCGCGACTTCCTCGACCGCACCGAGCGGGCCGTGCCGTGTGGCTCCGAGCGCAGCGACGAGGCGATCCAGGCCTTGCTCTCGCGGCTGCTCGGGGAGCAGACGCTCTGACAACGGCCCGCCCCTGACCCGAACAGCAGAGCGGCCGGTCCCTGGTAGGGGACCGGCCGCTCTGAAACCTCAGAGCTAGCGCTGCAGGGTGGCCTTGCCGCCCTTGGCCACGGAGTCGTCGAAGGTGAGGACGTCCAGGCCGCGCTGGTAGTCGATGACGTAGACGGTCTTGCCGTCCGACGCCCAGTGCGGGGCCGACGCGCTGCTGTTCAGCGGCAGGTAGAAGCCCTTCTCGGTGATCTTGCCGTTCTTGGCGACGTCGAGGAAGCGGGTCCCGCTCTCGTAGGCCGCCAGGGCGACCAGGCCGCCGTCCTTGAAGCCCGGTCGCTCTTCGAACCAGTGCACGGAGCAGCCGAGCTTGTAACCACCGGCCGGCGTGTTGCCGTCCTCGTAGCTGCCCTCCTGCAGCTTGTACTGGTCGGCATAGCTGAAGACCGGCTTGTTGCTCTTGCCGTTCTTCACCGTGAAGGTCGAGAAGTTGCCGTTGTCCTCACCGCAGGTCGGCTCGAAGTTGGTCTCACCGCCGGACAGCATCACCCCGGCGGCGCCCGTCTGGGGCCACTCGACGCTGTGCACGAAGCGGTCCGTGTTGTCCGGAGCCTTCAGGTGGCTGGCGAACGCGAGCAGCTTCGGCTTCTCGGGCGAACCGCCGTCCGCAGCGTTGATGGAGATGAACATCTGCGGGACGGACGCGGTGAGCAGCTGCCCCGGGCGGATTTCGGTCTGGTGGTGGGTGCGGGTGGGCAGCTTGCCCTCCCAGCCCTGCGCCTCGAGCTGGGGGTGCAGGCTGGTCAGCCAGTTGGTCTCGGACTCCTCGATCGGCGCCGGGTCGGTCAGCGCCTTGCGGATGTCACTGATGCTGCCCGAGGAGCCGTACATGAAGGCGCAGGTCTGCTTGCCTACCTGGAGGCAGGTGGAGGTGTGGTCACCGGCACCCGTGATGCTCTGCACCAGCTTGGGTGCCTTGGCGTCGCGGACGTCGAACAGCAGGAGGCAGCCGCTCCTGGCCTCGCTGTCGGCCCTGCACAGGCCGCCCTGGGTGGTGACGCTGCTCGTCTGGCCCGAGATGCCGAGGATCTTGCCGTCGGTGGGCACCTGCTCGTTCTCGAACTCGATGTCGATGGTGCTGCTTCCCTGCCGGACCGGGTTGGCCGGCTCGGAGATGTCGTAGATCAGCAGGTCCTTCGTCGTGGTGACGTAGAGCTTGTCGCCGACGACCCGGGCTCCGACGCCGTCGGCTGCCTCACGGAAGTTCTTGACGAAGGTGACGTTGTCGGTGGCGAAGTAACCCGGCCCGCTGCCGTTCTCGCTGCGGTCGATGGCGTCCTGCACGGCCTGGTGCTGGGGCTCGAGGGCGGTGATGGTCGTGGCCTTGGTCGAGGTGGCACCTTCGGTGCTCGGGATCGTGCCGGCCACGGAGACGGCGAGGACGCCGCCGGCGCTCAGGAGCAGGCCGGTGGCGGCCAGCAGCGCGGCGGGGCGCGAGCGGCGGAGAAGGGGGCTGGGTGACACGGGAACCTCCGAGGTCGGGGACAGGTCCGTCCTGTCTTATTCGCCCTCGGGGGCCAGATGCCTGCCCCGCATCCGCTCCGATCTGCTGGCCGGTCGCCGGGCAGGACTTGCCGTGCTGACGGCGAAGCCCTCTGCATGCGTACTCGCACCGCTCTCACCGCCGCCGCCACCCTGCTCGCAGCCGGGCTGGCCGTTCCCGCGGCCGCGGCCCCGGCTGCCGCTCCCGCCTTCGAGCCACCGGAGCCCGCCGTGCTCCAGCAGGTGGACGGCCAGCAGACCCGCAGCTACACCGTGCCGACGCGGCACGGCCCGATCTACCTCGAGGTCGTGCACCCGACCCGCGACGGCAAGATCCTGCCGGCGCACGGGATCCTGACGTCCTCCCCGTACTCCGTCCTCGGGCGCAACGGGGACGCCCGCAACTACGTCCCGCGCGGCTACGCCCGGATGTACGCCGACACGGTCGGCACCGGGAACTCCGGCGGCTGCTTCGACTACGGCGGCACCCGGGAGAAGGAGAGCGGCAAGGACCTGGTCGAGTGGATCGTCGCGCAGCCGTGGTCCCGCGGCCGGGTCGGCATGACCGGCGGTTCGTACGACGGGACGACCGCGACCGGCACTGCCGTGGAGCGGCCGAAGGGCCTCGCGACGATCGTGCCGGAGGCGGCGATCAGCCGCTGGTACGACTACGCGTACTCCGGCGGCATCCGCTACACCTACACCAACGAGATGCTCGGCAAGCGGGGCGCGGGCGCGGCGGGCGAGGAGGGCTTCGACACGCCGCTGGCCTTCGACTTCGGGCTGGCGGTCCCGCCGCCCCTGGACGTCACGTCGCCGGACTGGGCGGGCCGCGTCGCGAACGCCACCCGCGTCTGCGACGAGCTCCAGCACACCGAGAAGGGCTACGACCTCACCCCGGACTACGACGCCTTCTGGGAGGAGCGCGACTACGCCCGTGACGCTTCGAAGATCACTATCCCGGTGCTGGTGGCGCACAACTGGGGCGACTGGAACGTCAAGCAGGACACCGGCTTGCGGCTGTGGCAGTCCCTGACTCGCTCCAAGGACAAGAAGCTGTTCTTCGGCAGCCGCTTCAACGGCCACGGCCGGCCCGGTGGCGAGTACGCCGCGGTCAAGCTGGCCTGGCTGGACCGCTGGGTCGGCGGGGTCAAGAACGGCATCGAGCGTTCGCTGCCCGACGTCACGTCGCAGACCGCGGACACCGCCGGGGCGGGCGACTTCCTCGCCGGCAAGGCGCCGAAGCCGCAGCAGATCAGCCTCGGCAGCACGGCCGGTCTGGGCCTGGTGCCCGGCGCCGGCGAGGCGGGAGACGGCCCGAGCGTGCCCTTCTCTGTCGCCGGCTCCGAGAGCGCCGCGATGGCGGATCTGTCGCCCGGCGTGCACGGCGACCGGGTGGTGCTGGTGTCGGAGCCCCTGACCCGGGACGTGCGCATGTTCGGGTCCCCGACGGTGCGCGTCGGCATGGACACCACCCGCGCCTGGACCACCCTCGCGCCTGCGGTGGTCGACGTGGCCCCGGGCGGCAGCTTCCCGTCGGTGCCGGTGACCCGTGGCTGGCTGGACACCCGCTACAGCGGCGGGCTGGACGCCGCGCGTCCCGGCGACGGCACGCAGATCCGCGCCTCGATGGCGGCCAAGCCGACGGACTGGACCTTCCGCAAGGGACACCGGATCGCGCTGGTCGTGCAGACGGCATCGCTCGAGTGGATCGTCAACAAGCCCTACGACGGCGGCCTGCCGAGCCCGACCTACGCGCTCCAGCTCGGCGGGGCCACCTCGATGACTCTGCCGCTGATGGGTGCGGGCGACGCCCGAACCCTGTTCGCGAAGCAGTAGCGGATGACCCCGCGCCGCACCGCCCTGCTCGTGATCGCGGTGCTGGCCGCCGCGCCGGCCCTGGCGAGCGCCGCGGAAATGAAGAGCACGCCGGCCGTCGCCGCCAGCTTCGCGCAGACGCTGCTGCCCGACGCGGCTGGGCGGGCCGGCTTCGTGGAGCCGCGGGTCACGGTCGCTCCCGACGGCGCGTACGTGGCGACGACGAGCGCGAGCGGCGGCGGCGAGCAGATCGTGTTCCGCTCGACCGACGGCGGACGGACCTGGCCGCGGACGGCCGGAACTCCTACACAGCGCAGCGCGACCCCGGACGTCGAGGTCGTGACGACCCGGACCGGCCGGCTGGTCACCGTCGAGCTCGAGGGGGTCGACCAGGCCCTCGCGCTGCAGACGTCCTACAGCGACGACAACGGGAAGACGTGGCAGCCGGGCACCAGCCTGGGCTCCCCCGCCGATACCGACCGCCCGTGGCTGGCCGTCGGGCCGGACGACCCGGCCACGAAGCAGCCGAGGGTGTACCTGACCTGGCACAACCTGGCCTCCGGCCTGGCGGTGCACGAGATCCTGGTGGCCACCTCCACCGACGGCGGCGCCACCTTCGGCGCGCCGGTGCCGGTGACGGTGCCGGGCGAGCAAGCCTTCGCCGACCTGCAGTGCGGCGACGGCTACCCCAGCTCCCTCGGGGTGGACCCGGTGAGCGGCGAGGTCCACGTCGCGTTCGGCACCCGTACGTCGGTGGCCGGAGGCTGCGGCGCCCAGCCGGTGCAGTTCAATATCGTCACGCCGACCCGCGTCTGGGTCGCCTCCAGCCCGGACGGCCGTTCGTGGACGCAGGGGCTCGCCGTCGACCGCAGCAGCACCCCCGGCAACACCCTGCCGGCGATCTTCTCACCGCTGTCGCTGGACGCCGCCGGCAACGCCTACGTGGTGTTCACCGAGTCCACGACGCCCGACCTCGTCGGGGCGGTCCGCTACGTCTGGTCGCCGCCGGGCGCCCGCGACTGGAGCGACCCGGTGACGGTGGCGCGTCCGGCAGGTGGAGCCGTCGTGCCGCACGTGCAGGCCGGCGACCCCGGACGGGTGGCCTTCACCTGGTACGGCAGCGCTGCCAGGAACGAGGACGCGCCCTGGCACCTGTTCGCGGCCGTCACCCCGGACGCGCGGGTGGCGAAGCCGTCGCTGGCCGTACGGCCGGTGTCGCCGACCGTGCTGCTGCGCGGTCGCGCCGCCGACCTCGTCGGGCAGTGCACCAGCGGCAATCCCGCCTCCGGCATCGTCAACGGGCTGTCCTGCGGGCGCGCCCCCGACAACTACGGGACGGCCGTCGACCGGCAGGGGCGATTGGTGCTGACCTATCCCGGGCACGAGGTGGACGACCTCGGCACCTACGTCGCCGTCCAGCGCTCAGGAACGCTGCTGCGCAGCCGGCACTGAGCGAGTCGGGCCGATCACTTCAGGCGCAGCGCGCGGTCGAGCTCGTACAGGCGCGGCGACGGCAGGTGAAGGTGGCTCATCCCGAGAAGGCTGCCGCCCCGACGGTCGCGTGCGACGTGCGGCACCTGGGCGACCCCATGCCTGCGCTGATGAGGACGTCCGCGAGCTCGGCGCCCACATCGTCCGCCGTGGCCGACCGGCGCGCGTTGCCGATAAGCCGGCGCACCTGCTGGACGGCCTCCCCTGTCTCCTCCGCAAGGAGCAGCGCGGCCAACAACACGCTCTGCTCGCCTGCTCGCTCACGGTGAGCATTGGCGATAACAGCAAGTCGTTCGTCGCTCAGCATGAGCTGACCGTAGATGCCGCTCTACGCCCTCCGTTGCGGACCGCCCGCGTGCCGACGAACGCGTCGGGACTTCGGCGATCACGAGCCCAGCATGCGACCTCTCTGCCCCGTCAGGAGCGCGCTGCCACCTTCCGGCGTGGCGTGCTGGTGGCGGGCGGCTTGTCGGCCGCCTTTGCCGGAGGCTTGCGCGGCTTGGCCGACGCTTTGGCCGCGCGCGCGACCTTGGCGTCACCTGGCGGCGGGGGTTCCCCCTCGGGCGCGAGATGGCCTGCGCCGCGACCGGCGAGGATCTCGGCCAGGAAGCGCCCGGTGTGCGACGCCTGGACCCCGGCGACATGCTCGGGCGTGCCCTCGGCCACCACGGTGCCGCCGCCGGAGCCGCCCTCCGGTCCCATGTCCACGACCCAGTCGGCAGTCTTGATGACGTCGAGGTTGTGCTCGATGACGATCACGCTGTTGCCCTGGTCGACGAGGCGGCCGAGCACGCCGAGCAGCTTGCGGATGTCCTCGAAGTGCAGGCCGGTGGTCGGCTCATCGAGCACGTAGATGGTGCGGCCGGTCTGCCGCTTCTGCAGCTCCGAGGCCAGCTTGACGCGCTGGGCCTCGCCGCCGGACAGCGTCGGCGCGGGCTGGCCGAGCCGGACGTAGCCCAGGCCGACCTCGACCAGGGTCTGCAGGTGGCGCCGGATCGCCGGCACCGCTTCGAAGAATTCCGCCGCCTGCTCGATCGGCATGTCCAGGATCTCGGAGATGCTCTTGCCCTTGAAGTGCACCTCGAGCGTCTCACGGTTGTAGCGCGCGCCGTGGCAGACCTCGCAGGGCACGTAGACGTCCGGCAGGAAGTTCATCTCGATCTTGATGGTGCCGTCACCGGAGCAGGCCTCGCAGCGGCCGCCCTTGACGTTGAAGGAGAACCGACCGGGCAGGTAGCCACGGACCTTGGCCTCGGTGGTCTCGGCGAACAGCTTGCGCATGTGGTCGAACACACCGGTGTACGTCGCCGGGTTGGACCGTGGGGTGCGACCGATCGGCGACTGGTCGACGCGCACGACCTTGTCGAGGTGTTCGAGCCCGGTGACCCGGGTGTGCCGGCCCGGCACTTCGCGGTTGCCGTTGAGCTGCTTGACGAGCACCGCGGCCAGGATGTCGTTGACCAGCGTGGACTTGCCCGAGCCGGAGACGCCGGTGACGGCGACGAGGTTCCCCAGCGGGAAGCTCACCGTCACATCGCGCAGGTTGTGCTCGCGTGCGCCGACGACAGTGACGTCGCGGCCGGGGGTGCGCGGCCGGCGCACCGGTGGCACGGCGATCTCGCGCCGGCCGGACAGGTACATGCCGGTGATCGAGTCGGGGCTGGCGAGCAGGTCCTCGACCGACCCGGACACGACGACCTGCCCGCCGTGCTCGCCGGCGCCGGGGCCGATGTCCACTACCCAGTCGGCGGTCTTGATGGTGTCTTCGTCGTGCTCGACGACGATGAGCGTGTTCCCGAGCGCCTTGAGCCGCAGCAGCGTGTCGATGAGTCGCCGGTTGTCGCGCTGGTGCAGGCCGATCGACGGCTCGTCCAGGACGTAGAGCACGCCGACCAGACCCGAGCCGATCTGGGTGGCGAGCCGAATGCGCTGCGCCTCGCCGCCGGCCAAAGTGCCGGCCGCGCGGTCCAGCGAGAGGTAGTCCAAGCCGACGTCGAGCAGAAAGCCCAGGCGGGCGTTGACCTCCTTGACCACCCGCTCGGCGATGACCTTCTGCCGGTCGGTCAGCTCGAGCTCACGCAGGAAGATCGCGCAGTCGCCGATCGACATGGCGGCGACCTCGGCGATGGACCGGTCCCCCAGCGTGACGGCCAGCACCTCGGGCTTGAGCCGGGCACCCTGGCAGACGCCGCACGGCACCTCGCGCATGTAGCCCTCGAACCGGTCCCGGCTGGTCTCGCTCTCCGCTTCGGAGTGCCGCCGCTCCAGGAACGGGATGACGCCCTCGTAGGCGGTGTAGTAGCTGCGCTCGCGGCCGTACCGGTTGCGGTAGCGGACGTGCACCTCGGTCGGGTGGCCGTAGAGGACGGCCTTCTGCTGCGCGGCGGTGAGCTTCTTCCACGGCGTCTTGAGCGTGAAGCCCAGCGCGTCGCCGAGGGCCTGGACGAGCCGGCCGAAGTACTCGATGTTGTGGCCGCTGCTCCACGGCGCGATGACGCCGTCCTCGAAGCTGGCGTCGACGTCGGTGATGACGAGCTCGGGGTCGACCTCCTTCTTCACACCCAGGCCGTGGCACTCCGGGCAGGCTCCGAAGGGGCTGTTGAAGGAGAACGAGCGCGGCTCGAGCTCCTCGAAGGACAGGTCGTCGTAGAGGCAGGCCAGGTGCTCGGAGAAGGTGCGCTCGCGCTCGGGGTCGTCCTCGGGCTTGTCGACGAACTCGAGCACGACCAGGCCGCCGCCCAGGCCGAGGGCGGTCTCGACCGAGTCGGTGAGGCGGCGCTTGGCGGACTCCTTGACGGTGAGGCGGTCGACGACCACCTCGATGGTGTGCTTCTCCTGCTTCTTGAGCTTGGGCGGCTCGGCCAGGGAGTGCACGACGCCGTCGACCCGCGCGCGGCTGTAGCCCTTGGTCTGCAGGTCGGCGAACAGGTCGACGTACTCGCCCTTGCGGCCGCGGATGACCGGGGCGAGGACCTGGAAGCGGGTGCCCTCCTCGAGCTCCAGGATCTTGTCGACGATCTGCGAAGGCTGCTGGCGGGCGATGACCCGGCCGCACTGCGGGCAGTGCGGAGTGCCCGCGCGGGCGTACAGCAGGCGCAGGTAGTCGTAGACCTCGGTGATGGTCCCGACCGTTGACCTGGGGTTGCGGGAGGTGGACTTCTGGTCGATGGAGACGGCCGGCGACAGGCCCTCGATGAAGTCGACGTCGGGCTTGTCCATCTGGCCGAGGAACTGCCGGGCGTACGCCGACAACGACTCGACGTAGCGGCGCTGGCCCTCGGCGAAGATCGTGTCGAAGGCCAGGCTGGACTTGCCCGAGCCGGACAGCCCGGTGAAGACGATCAGCGCGTTGCGAGGCAGGTCGAGCGAGACGTCCTTGAGGTTGTGCTCGCGCGCGCCGCGCACGACAAGACGGTCAGCCATCAGGTCCTTCGGGAGGGAGGTTCGGTAGGGCCGAACGGGGCCCGTAGCAAGGCTAACGTCGGCCTCCGACACACTGCTTCCCGGAGGTGCGAGATGACGCCGTACGACGACCTGGCCGGGGCGCGAGCGGCCACTGCCGGGTTGCTCGACCACCTCGGGACGGTCCGCGACCTGTCCGGGCCGTCGCTGCTGCCCGGCTGGACCCGGGCTCACGTCGTCGCCCACCTGGCCGGCAACGCCCTGAGCCACGTGCGGATGCTGGACGGCTGCCTGGCCGGGGAGGTACGGACGCAGTACGCCGACAGCGGCGCCCGCGCCGCAGGCATCGCGGCGCTCGCGGCCGTGCCGGCGCAGGCCGACGCGGAGCACGCGGCGGCCGCGGCCACCCTCGAGCAGCGCTGGGCGGCGATGCAAGCGGAGCACTGGGAGCGACCCGTGCGATGGCTGGACCGCGGGACAGCGGCAGCCCACACCACGGTCTGGTCCCGCTGGAAGGAGGTCGAGGTGCACCGCGTCGACCTGGACGCCGGCTACGGCCCCCCGGACTGGCCGGCGGCCTTCGCGCGCCGGCTACTGGCGCAGCTGCTGGCTCGTACCGACCTGCCGGAGATGGACGTCGTCACGGACGACGCGGTGGGGACGAACGGACCGCGGATCAGCGGCTCCACTGCAGCGCTGGCGGCCTGGCTGAGCGGTCGCTCGGACGGCCGTGACCTGACCGTGGTCGGCGGTGCGCTGCCCGACCTGCCAGAGTGGGCCTGAACCACGATCTCTTGGAGGAGCGGTGCCCTACACCGGCGAGGTGACCGTCGGCGGCCCGGCCGACGTCCGCGAGACTCCCGCGCTGCGGATCACCAAGGTGGCGACGCCGCCGTTCGAGAACAACTGCTACCTGCTGCGCTGCACCGCCACCGGCGACACCCTGCTCGTCGACGCTGCGGGTGACGCACCTGTGCTGCTGTCGCTGGTCGGCGACGGCACCCTCGTCGGCATCGTGGAGACGCACGGCCACTGGGACCACGTGCAGGCTCTGGCCGAGGTGAAGGAGGCGAGCGGGGCTCCAGTGCTCGTCCACCCGGGCGACGCAGCGGACCTGCCCGTCCCGGCGGACCGGCTGGTCGAGGACGGCGACACCATCGCCGTGGGCGACTGCGTGCTGTCGGTGATCTCGATCGCAGGGCACACCCCTGGCAGCCTGGCGCTGCTGTTCGAGGGGGACGAGGTCCCGCACCTGTTCAGTGGGGACAGCCTGTTCCCCGGCGGCCCGGGGCGGACCACAACTCCTGACGAGTTCGGGAGCTTGATGGACGACCTCGAGCGCAAGGTGTTCGGCCCGCTGCCGGACAGCACGCACGTCTACCCAGGCCACGGGGACGACACGACGCTCGGCGTCGAGCGCCCCAAGATCGCGGAGTGGCGCGAGCGCGGCTGGTAGACCTCTGCGGCCGGCACCTACCCGCTCGGCCGACGTCCCCCGGGCTGAGCTGCTCACCGCACCCTTCAGCCTGAGCCACTC
>JAABUN010005999.1_pt1 | contig 14434 bp, 16 predicted proteins | sample 5559311 | NCBI WGS metagenome assembly JAABUN01 (sample SAMN10711877, study PRJNA513370) | rock metagenome | isolation source: Antarctica rocks | place: Antarctica: Victoria Land, Siegfried Peak sud | reverse complement strand
GGCGCCGCACGTCGCCCACCCGGGCCGCAACTCCGACAACCAGCCCGACGCTGGCCCGCATCGACAGACGCCCAAACCACCGATCGCCCGAGCACAGACCGATTCATTTCCAGGCTCTCAGCGCACCCGGCTCCAGCCGGCGTGGCGGTCAGCGCCACGGGGCCGGCGGATCGCGCAGCGGCGCGTAATCCTCGGTCCCGACATCGCGGCCGAATTGTCCGTGATCCGCCGGCAGGCGCTTCGCCGTATCGGTGGGCGCGAAGCTGCCGGCATCCATCGGCGCGGCCGTCGGCGGCGCCGCTGGCTGGCCGTCCTCCGCCCTGGCCACGGCAAGCGACCGTTCCGCGGTGCAGGAGCACACCGTGCTGCCGTCGGCGAGCAGGTTCGGCATGGTGGTCTCGTCGCAATGCGGACAGCGGACGGGATCGCGGCGGACCGCCTCGGCGGTGGCGGGTGCGGTGTCGGGGGGGGGCGGTTCGTCATGCGCTCATAATGCACGACGACCGTTCGGGTTCGCGGGGCCGGCTCAAGGGCGGCGTTCCCCGGCTGTTGGCCAGGCATCGAAAGGCCAGCCCCCGGCCTCACGCCCGGTAGGTCGAGGGCACCATGTCCCGCACCTGCCTGGCCCGCTTCTCCAGCCAGTAGGCCTGGGCCGGCGGCACCAGTTCGAACCGCGGGTCGGCGCCCAGCTTCCGCGCCGCGTCCATCGGCCAGTTCGGGTTGTACAGAAGCTCCCGCGCCAGGGCGACCAGGTCGGCCCGTCCCTCCTGCAGGATCGCCTCCGCCTGGTCGGCATGGACGATCAGCCCGACCGCCATGGACAGCACCCCGGCCTCGCGCCGCAGCCGCTCGGCATAGGGCACCTGGTAGCCGTAGCCGATCGGCCCGGCACTGGTCACCGGCGCGCCGCGCATCCCGCCCGAGCTGCAATCCACCACGTCGACCCCGAGCGGCTTCGCCAGCCGGGCCAGCGCCACGCTTTCGGCCGGCCCCCAGCCGGCATCGTCCTCGACCGACAGGCGGAGGAACAGCGGCAGGTGGGCCGGCCATTCGGGGCGCACCGCCTCCACCACCTCGAGGCAGAAGCGCATCCGGTTCAGCTCGGAGCCGCCGTATCCGTCGTTCCGCCGGTTGGCGGCGGGCGCTAGGAACTGGTGGATCAGGTAGCCGTGCGCGCCGTGGATTTCCAGCACCTGGAACCCCGCCTCGCGCGCGCGCCGTGCCGCCTGGCCCCAGCGGGCGACCAGCGCCGGGATTTCCGCGGCTGTCAGGGCGCGGGGCGCCGGCTCGTTCTCCGGCGACGCCAGTGCCGAGGGCGCCACCAGTTCCCATGCCTCCCAGTCGTCGATCTCCGGGGTTGCGACCAACGGCCCGCCGCCCTCCCACGGCCGGAAGCGCCGCGCCTTGCGGCCGGAATGACCGAGCTGGATGCCGGCCACCGCGTCGTGCTCATGGATGAACCGCACGCAGCGCGCGAGGCCCGGGACGAAGGCGTCGTCCCACAGGCCGAGGTCGCCCAGGGTGCCGCAGCCGCGGCGTTCCACCTTGGTAGATTCCATCATCACCAGCCCGGCGCCGCCGGCGGCGTAGCGGCCGGCGTTCATCAGGTGCCAGTCGTTGGCGACGCCGCGCCGGGCGGCGTACTGGTGCATCGGCGCCACCACCACGCGGTTCTTCAGCGTGACGTCGCGGATGGTGATGGGCGTGAACAGCAATGGCGCGGGCATCCGGCAGCCTCCCAGGGGTTGGCGCCCATGCTACGCGGAACCGCGCCGGCGGGAACCTGGCGGCGGCCAGCCGAGCCATGCCTGCGCCTGGCTTTCGCCGACCGGCCCCTTACTAATCGGGCGCACCCCGCGGCCCGGCTTGCGCGCGGACCCGCCGGCCGCGACGCTGGCCGAAGACCGCGACCGCAGGAGACCGGCCATGCTCGACAACCCGCCGCTGCTCACCCTCCACCGCGGCCACCGGCGGCCCGCGCCGGCGTTGCTGGAGCGGTTCCGCGGCGCCCAGACCTCGCATCTGGTGGATGCCATGGGCGGTCGTGGCGCGCTGGACTGGCGGATCAAGCCGCTCGACCCCGCGTGCGCCGATTTCGTCGGCCCGGCGCTGACCGCCTTCGCCTACCCGGCCGATGTGGTCGGCGTGATGGGCGCGCTGGCCGAGGCGCAGCCGGGCGACGTGATCCTGGTGGCCAATGACGGCTACCTCGGCACCGCGGTGGTCGGCGACCTGGTCATCGGCATGATGCGCAATAAGGGCGTGGCGGCCTTCGTCACCGAGGGCCTGGCGCGCGACCGGGCGGGCATCGTCGCCACCGGCCTGCCGGTGTTCTGTGCCGGCATCGTGCCGACCTCGCCGGCCACCAACGGTCCGGGGGTGGTCGGCGCACCGGTGGTCTGCGGTGGCGTCGCGGTGCGCTCGGGCGACATCCTGGTGGGCGATGCGGATGGCGTGGTGGTGGTGCCGCAGGAGCAGGCGGAGGCGGTGCTGGCCGCCCTCGAGGCGGTACGGGCTGCCGAGGCGACGGCGGTAGCCGCAGTCGAGGCCGGCGCCACCGAATCGGAGAAAATCCGTCGCATCATGGCCTCGGCCGTTGTTGCTAACGAATAGAAATAGATGGGGGCTTTGGGGGAATACCTTCCCCCAACCTTACTGTCTTTGAATCAAAAACAGCGCTCCCTCGACGTCCGCGCCCTTTTCCTGCCGCAGCACAACGTCTTGCCGCGCCCGCGTCGCGAATCCCGCCGCCGCCGCAAGGGCCGCGAGGTGGCCTGGGTCGTGCCGGTAGCGCATCGCCTCGCCCAGCGAGAACGCAGGGCCCGCCGCCGCCTCCACCGAGAATGCCGCGAGGCCGCCCGGCGCCAGGGCCACCGCCAGGCCGGCCAGCGCGGGGCCGAGGTCGCCCAGGTAGTTCAGCACGTCGGCCGCCGCCACCAGGTCGAAGCCGGCCGGGCGGGTCGGCAGGAACTCCTCCAGGTCGGCCTGGTGCAGGGCGTGGTACAGGCCGCGCCGGCGGGCCTCGGCCAACATGCGGGGCGACAGGTCCAGCCCCTCAAGCTGCCGCGCGAAGGGCGCCAGCGCCACTCCCGAAAGCCCGGTGCCGCAGCCGAGGTCCAGCACAAGCAGCCGCTTCGCCGGCAGGACCCCGGCGGTGGCCAGCAGCGCTGCCAGCAATTCCGGCGTCCGGTAGCCGAGCCGCCCAGTCAGTTCCGCCTCGAAGCGCGGCGCGAATTGGTCGAACAGATCGCGGACGTAGCCGGCGGGCGCGCGGTCCGGCGCAACGCCCTGGCCGAGCGCCGCCAGCAGGAAGCGCGCCTGCGCCGACAAATCCTGCGCAGCCAGGCTGGACTCGGCCGCGGTGCGGGCCAGCGCCGCCGCCGCGGCCGCTGCCGCACCGGCCGGGTCGCCGGCCTCGCGCCGGGCATGGGCCAGCGCCAGCCAGGGCGCGGGGGCATCCGGCAGCAGGCGGCAGGCTGCCTCCAGCGGCGCCAGCGCCGCGGCCGGATCGCCCAGCGCCGACAGCGCCTGGCCGAGGTTGCGGAGTGCGGTCGCATCCTCCGGCCGGCGGGCCAGCGCGGCGCGGAGGTGCAGCACCGCATCGGCCAGCCGGCCCGCCTCGGCCAGCGCACCGCCATGGTTGGCGAGGAAGGCCGCCGCCTCCGGCCGCAACGCCAGGGCGCGCGCGGTGTGTTCCAGCGCCGCCTCCGGCTGGCCGCGCTGCCGAGCCGCCACGCCCAGCAGGTTGTGGGCGTTCGCTTCCTGCGGTTGCCGCCGCAGCACCTGCCGGTAGAGCGCCTCGGCAGCGGCGAGGTCGCCCTGCGCATGGCGGTCGGCACCGGCCCGCAGCAGCGCCGCGACGGCCTCGGTCGGGTTCGGCATCTGGCCAATCTGCAAGCGGCGTGGGGCCTGCGCAACAGCGCCGCTGGAGTTCACGTTCGCGTGCTTGAACTTGCGGAATGGCTGCCTATACATTGGCGGAAGGCGCGGAATCCACCCAACCCGCGGCGCAGCCCCGGATCATGCAGCCGAGTCACACCGACGAAGCCGCAGCCGCCGCGGAGGAACCACCGGGCGTTGCGGACATTCCTATGGCGATGCAGCCCGCACACCATCCTCACCCCATGCCGCCGCCATTCATGGCCGTCGGACCGCATTCGTCCAGCCGGACGGATAACTGGCCACAACCGGACGAATCCCCCAGGGATCGGGACCCTGCACTGTTCGATCGCTGGCTGCGACAGGAACTTGGCCGGTTGCACGACAACGTTCTCCGGGAGCCCGTACCGGACCGGCTGCGCTCGATCATCGAGGGTGGCCGCAAGCCGGGCGGGTAGCGCCGGGCAGCCTTGCCATCGTGCAGCGGTGCGAGCCAGCCGGCGATGTTCGCGCGCGGCCTGAGCGCGTTACCTTCCTACCGGCCAATCGGCAGTCGCGCCGAATGGCAGCGTGGTGAACGCCGCCACCCCGTGCTTCGCTTTTGCAGCTTCCAGCTCCAATTCAGGGGCGTCGATCGCCTCGTCGGTCAGACCGGCGAAGGTGCCGAAATGCATCCCGATGCTGCGCCGCGCCCGCAACGCGCGATGCGCCAGCACCGCTTCCTCGGAGTTCATGTGCTGGGTCCGCATGAAGCTCCGCGGCTCGTAGGCGCCGATCGGCAGCCACGCCAAGTCGATCGCCGGGAACCGTGCGCCGATTTCCGCGAAATGCGGGCACCAGCCGGAATCCCCGGCGAAATACACGGTGCTCCCCCCGGCGCCGCCTCCGGCCTGCAGCACGAAGCCGCCCCACAGGCTGCGGTTGCGGTCGAACGGCGTGCGGGCCGAGAAGTGCTGCGGCGGCACGTAGGTAATGCGGAGGCCGGCAAGCTCCACCGTCTTCCACCAGTCCAGTTCCGTGGCGCCGCGGAGGCCGGCCTTCGCCAGGTGCCGGGCGTTGCCGAGGCCGGTCGCGGCGGCCGGCGACCAACGGCGCCGCACCGTGCGGAGCGTCGGCAGGTCCAGGTGGTCGTAGTGGTTGTGGCTCACCAGCAGCAGGTCGACGCCGGGCAGCGCCGCCAGCGGCTGGCCCGGCGGGCGCACCCGGTGCGGCCCGGCGAAGCGCAGCGGGCTGGCGCGGCGCGACCACACCGGGTCCAGCAGCACGCAGCAGCCGCCGATCTGCACCAGGAAGCTAGCATGGCCGATGAATGTGGCGGCGATCCGGCCAGACCCCACACGCTGCGGCGGCGGCTGCGGCGGGTCCTGCATCGGGTCCGGCCAGGGCACGGGGGTGGCGGTGCGCCGCCAGTGCCAGACATCGCGCAGGGTGCGGACGCTGCCGTCGTGCGAGTTGCGGAAGACCCGGCCGTCGAAATGCCCGGAAGGGGCCAGCGGGGCCGTCACCGGCAATCGAGCACCCGCACGTCGTATACCGGGTGTTCCAGCATGTTGACGCCGGGCGCGTTGGCGAACAGCCAGCCGCGGAACGCCAGGTCGGCGCCCGCCGCGGCGCTGCTCCCGGCACGGAGGGCGTCGCGGATTTCCAGGAAGGCGGCGGCGTCCGGCACCTCGTCCGGCGGGCGGGCGTTGCAGGCCAGCACCAGGATGGACAGCGCGCCGAACCGCGCCGGCTGGCCGACGGCGGCGCGCAGCGTGGAGACCCGCGCGGTGACCTTGTCCAGCATCTGTAGCTCGGCCGCCTGGCGGGGCACCCAGCCCTGCGCGGCAACCGGCGGCACGGCCAGCAGCAGGATCGCCAGCGCCCGCCGGGCGGCGCTCACGAGGCTCCAGGCCGCTTCGGGCTGGGCAGGCCGGCGACCAGGCTGGTCAGGATGCGCCGCATCGCCGCCTCGTCGACGCCCATCAGCACGGCGTCCTCGAAGGCGTCGCGCAGCACCTGCGCGGCCTCCCGATGGTTCTCCGCCAGTACCTTCAGCTTCTCGCGGCACGAGATCGGGCTGCCATCCGGCATCGGCCAAGTGGCGGGCAGGTCAGGCGGCATCTTTGCTGCTCCGGCGGCTGATCCCAAAGGCGCTTTCAGCGTGGCGCGCCACCCTCCGGCTGCCCCCCGCCTGGCTGCGAGGACTGCCCGTTCATCTGGGTCACCGAGAAGATGAACCGCCCCAGCAGCGATTCAAGGCTGACCGAGCCCTGGGTCAGGGTGATCTGCGCGCCATCCGCCAGGATTTGTTCGCTGCCGCCCGGCACCAGCGAGACGTATTTGCCGCCCAGCAGACCCTCGCTGGCGACCTCGGCCGAGGTGTCGGTCGGCAGCTTCAGCGACCGGTCGATCCGCAGCGTGAGTTCGGCCGAGAAGGTCTGCGGCTCGATTCGGCTGGCGGTGACGGTGCCCACCTTGACGCCGGCGATCCGCACGTCGGCGCCATTGGACAGCCCGTCGATCCGGTCGAACCTGGCCCGCAGCACCTGGCCCTCGGCGGTGACGTTGCCGCGGCCGCTGTGCAGCACGGCATAGCCGAGGAAGATCGCCGCCACGACCAGCACCACCGCGCCGGTCGCCACCTCGGCCAGGCTGCGGCCCTTCATGGGTGTGCCGGTCCGGGGCGCGCTGGCATGGGCACGGGCGGACCGCTCACAAACCGGGCGTCCAGGCCTCGTAGTCGCCTCCGGCCGGCGGTCGGACGCCGCCGGCGTAGTCGTGCCCGGACGGGCGGTAGGAGGCCGCGGTCCCGGTCAGGTTCGGCAGGTGCTCACGCTGCCAAGGGTATCGCTTGACCTCCGGCAGTGGCGCGGCGGTGGTGTGGTGCAGCCAGGGATGCCATTCGGGCGGCACCATGGTGGGATCGGCCGGCCCGGCGAAAACCACCCAGCGCCGCTTCCGGCCATAAACCGGCAGGTCGCGCCGGCCCTCGAAATAGACGTTTCCGCAACGATCTGTGCCGACCTTGCGGCCGGACAGCGCGGAGGTGAGGCGGAGCAGGACGGACATGAGGGCAGAAACGCTCCTACCGCGCTGGACGGGCGGCGCAAAGGGAAACCATGGCGGTGGACCATCGCACAAGCCCCGCGGCGGCGCAAAGCGTCAGGCCGGACCCTGGCACCTACAGGATATTGCGGTTCAGCGGTTGGAATAACACCAGATACGGCTTCCACCCGGTGGCGCGGCACCGTAGCATCCTGCCATGGCACGCATCCGAGGCACCTTGTGGGAAGGCGTTCCGCTGCGCCGCGCCCACGCCGCCGCCGACCCGGACACGGCACCACGCCGGGTTGCCCTGCCCCTCGCCTGGGATTCCGACGCCGCCGCTGGCTTGGCCGGACTGGTGCCGGGCTCTGGCCCGGTCAGCCTGCCGGGCGCCGCCGAGGCCTGGATTGGCCGCGCCACCGACAGCGGCCGGCGCGCCGGCCTGCTGGACGCGGCAGCCTCGCACCACTTGGCGGAGGCGCTGCGCGCCCTGGTGCTCACCCGCCGGGGCGCCCCTGGCGCCGAGATCTGGCGGGGCGGCGCGCCGAAGGGCCAGGAGCCGCGCTTCGTCCTGAACCTGCCGGCCTTCCTGGAACCGGAGGGCGGCTTTGACCTGGCGGGCTATGCGGCGGCCTGCGGCATCGGCATCCGCGCGTTGGACTGCCTCACCGGCGCTCGCGCGGCGCGGCTGCGGCAGGGGTTCGCCGACCTCGCCGGCCTGCTGGCGGGCCTCGGCCTGGCCTATGATTCGCCCGATGGCCGTGCCGTCGCGGCCGGCATCGCGGCGCTGACCCGTGGTGCGGCCGAGGCCGAATCCGGCCGGATCGCCGAACGCCTCGGGGCCTGCGAGCCGGTCGCGCTGCTGTGGCCGACGCCGCCCGCGGCGACCGTGGTGCCAGGCCTTGCGGCCGCGGCGTGGGCGGCGCTGGAGGCCGCCGCCGCGGCGCCCGGACTGCGCCACCTAAGCAGAGTTCTTCTGGTTGCCCCCCGGACGGTAGGGCACGCGGCTTCAGGCAATCTGGGTTGGCATGGCAGTATCTGTGGGGTGGGCTAGCGAAGTCTGCTTAGCGCTGATCTGCCTCGCCCCGGCGGATGCGGCGGAGGCGCTGCTGGGGGCCGAGACCGGCGGCATCGCCCCCGCCGCCGGCCCGACCCGCGCGGTCATACTGCCGGGCGGCGGCACCGCCGAGGTGCCAACCCGCGCCGCCCTGCTGGCCGGCCGCGCCGGATCGCGTCATCCCGGCGAATTGCTGGCGCCGGTGCCGGAGGCCGCCCGCCTGGCCATGCGCGATGCCGTCGCGCCGTTCCTTCATGCCATGCCGCCGGTGCCGGCCGCGCTGCCAGGCCCGGCGCGGCCGGCGCCGCTGCGCCGCCACCCCGGCACCACGCTGCATGTCGCGGTCGGCGGCCATCGGGTGGCGCTGCGCACCGCCGAGGACAACGCGGGCAGGCTGCTGGAGATCGCCTTCACCCTGCCCAAGGAGGGCGCGGCCTTCCGCAGCCTGATGGACGGCTTCGCCCAGGCGGTCTCGCTTGGCCTGCGGCGCGGCGTGCCGCTCGACGACTACGGGGACGCCTTCGCCTACACGCGCTTCGGGCCGGCGGGGGTGGTGGATGGCGACCCGGCGATCCCACGGGCGACCTCGGTGCTGGACTGGGCGTTCCGCCGGCTGGCGCTGGACTACCTCGGCCGGCACGATCTGCCACAGCCATCGATGGAGGATTGCCCGCCGGACACCATCGGCCAGGCGCGCGACCACGCGCCGCTGCTGCCGCTGGACCTGCCGGCCGGGTTTCGTGCCACTCTGCGCGGGCGGCGTGGCTTGCGGCTGGTCGGCTGAAGGAGGCTACGGACATGGCGGGACGGATCGAGGCACGGCTGCGGGAGTTGGGAATAACCCTGCCGGAACCGGCGGCGCCGCTGGCGAATTACGTCGGCTTCAACGTGGTCGGGTCGCTGGTGGTGGTTTCCGGCCAGATCCCGCTACGGGACGGCCGCATCGCCTGCACGGGCAAGGTCGGCGGGAGCGTGACGCCGGAGCAGGCCCAGGCCGCCGCGCGGCTGTGCTTCGTCAACGTGGTGGCGCAGTTGAAGGCGGCCTGCGGCGACCTCGACCGGGTGCGGCGGGTGGTGCGCCTCGGCGGCTTCATCGCCGCCGGGCCGGACTTCACCCAGCATGCGATTGTGATGAACGGCGCCTCCGACCTGGCGGTGGAAGTGTTCGGCGAGGCCGGCCGCCACGCCCGCACCACCATCGGCGTGCCCTCGCTGCCGGGCGACGCGGCGGTCGAGGTGGAGGGGATGTTCGAGATCGGCTGACCGGCGTTGCCATGCCAGGGCTTGCGACGCCTGCCCCCGCCCCGACATCGGACCCATGCCAGAACGCCCGTCCGCCCGCCTGTCACGCGATGCTCCCGGCGAGACTCCGGCCGAGCTTTCGCTGACGCTGCATCCGCGCATCGCCGACCTCGCGGCGGCGGAGTGGGATGCCTGCGCCGCCGCCGGCAACCCCTTCACCAGCCACGCCTTCCTGGCCGCGCTGGAGGCCAGCGGCAGCACCACCCGTCGCACCGGCTGGCAGCCGCAGCACGCCGCGCTGCGCGATTCCGGCGGCCGGCTCCTGGCCTGCGCGCCCTGCTACGCCAAGACCCACAGCCAGGGCGAATACGTCTTCGACCATGGCTGGGCCGACGCCTTCGACCGCGCCGGCGGCAGCTACTACCCGAAGCTCCAGGTCTGCGCGCCGTTCAGCCCGGTGCCCGGCGCCCGGCTGCTGCGGCACCCGGACTCCGGCGTGCCCGCGGCCGCGCTGGCGGATGGACTGGCGCAGGCCTGCGAAACCCTTGGCCTGTCCTCGGTGCACGTGACCTTCTGCGACCGGGACGAGTGGGAGGCGATGGGCGAAGCCGGCTGGCTGCAACGCCTCGGCCTGCAATTCCACTGGCACAATCAGGGCTACGCGACGTTCGAGGACTTCCTCGGCGCGCTGTCCTCGCGCAAGCGCAAAGCCATCCGACGGGAACGGCGTGACGCCGCGGCCTCCGGCTTCGTGCTGAAGACCCTGCGCGGGCATGAGATCACGCCGCGGCACTGGGCGGCGTTCCACCGCTTTTATCTCAGCACCGCCGACAAGAAATGGGGCCGCAGCGCCTACCTCAACGCGAAGTTCTGGCCGCTGATGGCCGAGGCGCTGGGCGACGCCGTGGTGCTGATGGTGGCCGAGCGGGACGGCGTGCCGGTGGCCGGGGCGCTGAACCTGCTGGGCCGGGACGCGCTGTACGGCCGCAACTGGGGCAGCCTGGTCGACGTGCCGTTCCTGCACTTCGAGCTGTGCTACTACCGCGCCATCGACTTCGCGATCGAGCACGGGCTGCCGCGGGTGGAAGCCGGTGCGCAGGGCGAGCACAAGCTCCAGCGCGGCTACCTGCCCTGCCCGACCTACTCGGCGCACTGGATCGCTCACTCCGGCCTATCGCGCGCGGTTGCAGACTTCTTGGCCCGCGAGCGCCTCGCCATGCTGGCCGAGATCGAGGCGCTGGCCACCCTCTCGCCATTCCGCAGGGATGGCGAGGACGCATGACCCGCGGGGCGTGATCCTCGCCCAGGCCCAGCTTGCCGCCGCCATGGCGCTGGTCGGCGCCAACGTCGTGGTGGCGAAGCTGCTGGCCGAGGCGCTGCCGATCGCGCTGCTGGCCTGCCTCCGCTGCGCCATCGCCTGCCTGGTGCTGTGGCCGCTGGCGCGCGCCGTCGACGGTCCGCTGCGCCGGCCGGACGGCACGGCGCTGCGCAACCTGGCGCTGCAGGCGGCCTTCGGCACGGCGTTGTACAATGCCGGGCTGCTGGCCGGGCTACGGCTGACCTCGGCGCTGGAGGCCGGGCTGGTGCTGGCCACCTTGCCCGCCGTGGTGGCGCTGGGTGCCGCGTGGTGGCTGCGGGAGCGCTTGGCGCCGCGGCACTGGGCGGCGGCGGCGCTAGCGGCGGGCGGCATGGCAGTTGTCACGCTGGCCCGTCTCGGCGATGCGCCGGACGGCTCGGCGCTGGGCAACCTGCTGGTGTTCGGCGGGGTCTGCGGCGAAGCGGTCTACGTGCTGCTGGCCAAACGCCTCGGCAGCCGGGTGCCGGTGCTGACCGCCAGCCTGTGGATGCAGCTCTGCAGCACGGCGATGCTGCTGCCCTTCGCCTTGCCCAACGCCGCCGCCGTCAGCGCGCTGGCGGACCCGGCGCTGGCCGGCCTATTGCTGTTCCACAGCCTGACCGCCAGCGTGCTGTGCCTGCTGCTGTGGTATGCCGGCCTGCGCCGTGTCCCGGCCGGGACCGCCGGCGTGTTCACGATGTTCCTGCCGGCAACCGCCGCGGTGATGGCGGTGGCGGTGCTGGGGGAGGCGTTCACGGCCACGCACGCCATGGGCTTCGCGCTGCTGGCCGGCAGCCTGTTGCTGGCGACCTGGCCGGTGCGGCGATGAGGGCTTGGCTATCCCTTTCGGGCGCTGAATTCCACCGGCTTCCGCCACCGGACGTGGCCGGCCGGCTGGCCGCCGCGCAGGCCCGCCGGCACGCGACGATCGAGATCGCGCAGTTGAACGCCTGGGAGGCCGCTTCGCGCATCCTGCGCGCCGCGCTGCACGGTGCCGACCCGGCCTGGCGCCTGCTGCTGGAGTTCGACCTGCTGCGGCTGGAGAAGCGCATCGACGCCGTGCTGGTGACCGACCGCGCCATCCTGTCGCTGGAGTTCAAGCACCGCGCCCGCCGCTTCGAGGCCGCCGACCTGCGCCAAGCGGAGGACTACGCGCTCGACCTGCACGACTTCCACGCCGGCAGCCGCCATCACCCCGTGGTGCCGGTCCTGGTCGCCACCGACGCCGCGATGCCGCGCTTCGATCGGCCGCTGCTGTGGCACGGGGTAACGCCGGTGCTGCTGGCGAATGCCGCGTCGCTTGGCTTGCTGATCCGCGCGGCGCAGGCGGCGATCGGGCCGCCGGCCACGCCGCTCGATCCCGCCGGCTGGGAACGGCAGCCCTATCGCCCGGTACCGAGCGTGCTGGAAGCCGCGACGATGCTCTACCGCCGCAACAGCGTGGCCGACCTCGCCGAGGCACGCGCGGACGCGCCCAACCTCACTCGCACCACCGCCGCCATCGCCCGCGCGATCGAGGCGTCGCAGCGGGACGGTGCGCGCACCGTGGTCTTCGTCACCGGCATCCCCGGCGCCGGCAAGACGCTGTGCGGGCTGAACGTGGTGTTCGGCGCGCTGCGCGAGCACGGCGCCGCCTTCCTGACCGGCAACGCGCCCCTCGTCGCGGTGCTGGCCGAGGCGCTGGGGCGCAACGCCGCGCCCGCCGGCGGCCAGGCGCTGACGGCGGCGCGCGGTAAGGCGAAGGACGTGCTGCAGAACGTCCACCGCTTCCTGGAGGACTGCGTCCGCAAGCCGGAACACCCGCCGGAAGCCCGCATCATCGTGTTCGACGAGGCGCAGCGCGCCTGGGACGCCCGGCAGGCGACACGCGACACCCAGCGCCGGGTCAGCCACCTGACCGCCAGCGAGCCGGCGCACACGCTGGAGATCATGGGCCGCGTGCCGGGCTGGTCGGTGATCGTCGCGCTGATCGGCAACGGCCAGGAGATCAACACCGGCGAGGCCGGCCTCGCCGAATGGGGTGAGGTGATCGCCGCCGATCCACGCTGGCGCGCCGTCGCCGCGCCGCGCGTGCTGGGTGCGGCCGAGCCGGTGCAGCGCTTGGCGCCGGGACCCGCTGCCTGGCTCGCGCTGGATGCCGACCTCGACCTGACGGTGCCGATGCGGAGCGTGCGCGATGCCGCCGGCGCGCCCTGGGTCGATGCCGTGCTGACCGGCGATGCCGCCGGCGCCAGGGCGATCGCCGACGCCGCGGGGGGCGTGCCCTTCCTGCTGACCCGCGACCTCGCCGCGCTGCGGGCCGGGCTGCGCGGGCTGTGCCGCGGCCTGCGGCGGACCGGGTTGGTTGCCTCGGCGGGCGCGAAGCGACTGCGCGCCGATGGCCTCGGGGTACAGGTGCCGGACGTCGCGGACTGGTTCCTCAACCGCTGGCCGGACATCCGCGGGTCGGAGGCGCTGGAGACCTTCGCCACGGAATACGACTGCCAGGGCCTGGAACTGGACCTGGTCGGGCTGGCCTGGGGCGGCGACTTCATCCGCGGCGCCCACGGCTGGCAGCCGCGCCGTTTCGCCGGCGACCGCTGGCTGACCGTGCAGGGCGGCGCCGAGCGGATCTTCGTCCGCAACACCTACCGCGTGCTGCTCACCCGGGCGCGCTACGAGACGGTGATCTGGGTGCCGCGCGGCTCGCCCGCCGGCCAGCCGTTCCACGACGCCCCCCGGCCGGCGGCGGAGCTGGACGCCATCGCCGATTTCCTGCTCGCCTGCGGCGCCCGGCCGTTGCTAGAGACGACCCCTGCGCCGGTCGTGGCGTTGCCGTCCGCGACGCTGCTTTGACCTCGACGCCGCCCTGCTGCCCTCGCTTGTCCAATGCGGGATCGCATCACGATCAGGCCGGGATGGCGTGACCAGTCGCCCCTGCGCTCGCACCAGGATCGCTCTCGGCCGAGTCCGCCCTATGCGCTCGGCATCGCCGCCGCCATGCTCGCCCCATGGCGCATTTGCTCCTCGCGGTCCTCCTGCTGCTCGCCCACCCGCTGCGCGCCGCCGACCTCAAGCTCGCCACCTGGAACATCGGCTGGCTCACCCTGCGCCCGGCCGGCGACCCGATCCTGCCGCGCGACCTGGTTCCCCGCGACGCCGCGGACCTCACCCGGCTTGCCGACTACGCCAGCCGCCTCGACGCAGACATCGTGGCGCTGCAGGATGTCGACGGGCCGGCCGCCGCGGCGCGGCTCTTCGACCCCGCCCGCTACGCCTTCCACTTCCCCGACGAGCACGACGTGCAGCGCTCCGGCTTCGCCGTCCGCCGCACCCTCCGGGTGGTGTGGAACCCCGACCTGGAAGCGCTGGACCTGCACCCCAATGCCCGCTTCTCGCTCCGCCGCGGCGCCGACATCACGGTCGAGACAGACAGCCAGCGCCTGCGCATCGCATCCATACACCTGAAGGCCGGCTGCCGGGCGGAGCGGCTGCTGCCGCCCTCCAGCGTGGACTGCGACAGCCTGGCTCGCCAGGCGGCGATCCTGGCGGACTGGATCGCCGCCCGCCGGCGGGAAGGCGTGCCCTTCGCCATCGCCGGCGACTTCAACCGCCGGCTCGGTGCTCCCGGCGACAGCTTCCTGCCGCTGCTGGAACAGGCCGCTCCGCTTCTCCGCGCCACCGAGGGCGTCTCCAACCCCTGCTGGGCCGGCGCCCGCGGCGGCCAAGTCTTCGTCGACCACATCCTGCTGGGCGGCGGCGCAGAGCGTTGGCTGCTACCGGACAGCCTGCGGGTGATGGTCTATGCCGAACGCGGCAGCGAGTGGCGCGACCGGCTGTCCGACCACTGCCCGGTCAGCCTGCGGCTGCGACCACCCTGACCATGCCATTCGGCGCTGTGGCGGGCTTGACGC
>JAABUN010005998.1_pt1 | contig 14435 bp, 12 predicted proteins | sample 5559311 | NCBI WGS metagenome assembly JAABUN01 (sample SAMN10711877, study PRJNA513370) | rock metagenome | isolation source: Antarctica rocks | place: Antarctica: Victoria Land, Siegfried Peak sud | reverse complement strand
CTCATCGCGGGGCTCTCCGTGCCCGACACGAGCGAGAACGCGACCGCGAACCTGGGCTGGACGGACATCAAGCTCCCGAATCCCGTCTTCGTCGGCGACACCCTCTGGGCCGAGACCGAGGTGACCGACGTGCGCGAATCACGGACCCGCACGAACGTCGGCATCGTCTCCGTGCGCTGTCGCGGCATCAACCAGCGCCGCGAGGTCGTCATCGAGTTCCAGCGCACCTTCATGATCTACAAGCGCGCCGCGCCCGAGGTCTCGGACACGTTCCCCGGGACGGACGCCGAGTGGACCGTCTAGTGGACCGCAGAGAGGAACGAGGATGAGCACTGCCGCACAGCGGTTCGCCGCCTTCACGTCGGCGTTGAACCTCGACGACATCCCCGAGGAGGTCCTCGAGGCGGCCAAGCTCCACATCCTCGACACGTTCGGGACCGGCCTGGCCGCCCACGGCCTCGACGTCGGCGACTACGCCCGGGCGGCCGTCGTCGAGCCGGGGGTCACCGGCCGGGCCACCGTGGTCGGCGTCGACGGCGTCGACGGCGGCGTGCCGGCCGCCGACGCCGCCCTCGCCAACGGCACCATCTTCCACGCGCTGGACTTCGACGACACCCACTCGGGCGCGGTGGCCCACGTCAGCGTCGCGGTGGTGCCCGCCGCCCTGGCGGTGGCGGAGACCTACGGCGCCTCGGGCGCCGAGCTGCTGACCGCCATCGTCGCGGGCAACGAGGTCGTCATCCGCCTCGGCCTCGTCGCCGGTGCGGGCTTCCACGCCCGCGGATTTCACCCCACGGCCGTCTGCGGGGTCTTCGGCGCCGCCGCCGCGGCCGCCAGGCTCTCCAACCTCAGCGCCGAGCAGACCTCAAATGCGCTCGGGATCGCCGGCAGCATGGCGTCCGGTCTGCTCGAGTTCCTCGCCGACGGCTCAGCCACCAAGCGGCTGCATCCCGGCTGGGCGGCGCACTCGGGCGTCATGGCCGCGCGCCTCGCGCAGCACGGGGCGACGGGCCCGGCCACCGTCCTCGAGGGGCGCTTCGGCTTCTACCGGGCCTACCTCGACCGCGATGACGTGGACCTCGAGCCCCAGCTCGCCGATCTCGGCGACCGGTGGGAGACGCCGCGGATCGCCTTCAAGCCCTTCCCGGCCTGTCACTACATCCATGCCTCCCTCGACGCGACGCGCGAGCTGCTCGCGGCCGAGCCGATCGCTCCCGCCGACGTCGAGGACATCGTGGCCATCTCGACCGAGGCGGGCGTGTCCCTGGTGCTCGAGCCCATGGACCGCAAGCTCACCCCGGCGTCTGAGTACGAGGCAAAGTTCAGCCTCCCGTACTCGGTCGCCGCGCTGCTCGTGCGCGGCACGGTCGACGTCGGGACCTATACCGACGCGGCGATCGCCGATCGCGAGGTGCTCGACCTCGCGGCCAAGGTGCGCTACGAGGTCAAGGAGTACGACACCTTTCCGGCCTCGTTCCCCGGCGGGATACGGATCACCACCCGCGACGGCAGGACCCGCGAGGCCGAACTGCGCCATCAGCGCGGCGGCCCGGAGAATCCCATGTCGGCCGACGACGTGATCGAGAAGTTTCGCGCCAACGCCACGCTCGCGCTCGACGAGGGCGCCGTCGAGCAGCTCGAGTCCGCGGTGCTGTCGCTCGAGGAGGAAGCCGACACGGGCGCCATGCGCGTCCTGGCGGGCGCCTCGCGTCAGACGGTTCCCGCATGAGCGCGACTGCTTCCGCCGGGATGCTCGACCTCACCGACGAGCAGCAGGACATCCTCGCGACCATCCGTCAGTTCGTGGACCGGGACGTCATCCCGCACGCGTCGCGCTTTGACCACGACGACGAGTTCCCCACCGAGATGGTCGAGACCATGAAGGAGATGGGGCTCTTCGGGACGACGATCCCCGAGGAGTACGGCGGCCTGGGCCTGGACCTCGTGACCTACGTCTTGATCGTGGAGGAGCTCTCTCGGGGGTGGATCTCCCTCTCTGGAGTGGTCAACACGCACTTCATCGCGTCCTACATGATCAAGACGTTCGGGACCGAGGAGCAGAAGCGCGAGTACCTGCCGCGCATGGCTCGTGGCGAGATCCGCTCGGCCTTCTCGATGACCGAGCCGCACGCCGGCTCCGACGTGCAGGCGATCCGGACCCGCGCGGTGCCCGACGGGGACGAGTACGTGATCGACGGCCAGAAGATGTGGGTCACCAACGGGCTGCGCGCCGGCCTGGTGATGCTGCTGGCGGTTACGGATCCCTCGGCCGACCCGCGCCACCGCGGAATGACGACGTTCATCGTCGAGAAGGAGGCCGGGGTCGCGGAGCTCGAAGGGCTCACCATCCCGGCCCCGCTCAAGAAGCTGGGATACAAGGGCGTCGAGTCGACCGAGCTCGTGTTCGACGGCTACCGCATCGACAAGGGCCAGATTCTCGGGGGCGAGGAGGCCGGCCTCGGTCAGGGCTTCAAGCAGTTCATGGCCGGCATCGAGCTCGGGCGGGTCAACATCGCTGCCCGCGGGCTGGGCATCGCCACCTCGGCGTTCGAGCACGCCATCCGCTACGCCCAGGAGCGCGAGGCGTTCGGCAAGCCGATCTCGAGCCACCAGTCCATCCAGATCAAGCTCGCCCAGATGGCGACCAAGATCCGCGCCGCCCGCCTGCTCATGCTCGATGCCGCCCGGCGCAAGCAGGCCGGGGAGCGCGCCGACCTCGAGGCGGGCATGGCCAAGCTGTACGCCACGGAGATCGCGGAGGAGGTGGCGCTCGAGGCCATGCGGATCTACGGGGGCTACGGCTACTCCCAGGAGTACCCGATCGAGCGCCTGTATCGCGACGCGCCGGTGCTCATCCTCGGGGAGGGGTCCAACGAGATCCAGCACTTGATCATCGCTCGCCGGCTCCTCGAGCGCTACGCCATCTGAGATGGCGCCCGGGGCGGCGTTATGCTGCTCGCTCCTCGGGGGCCGACGAGAGGGATCGAACGATCGTGGACGTGCACGACACGACAGAGGAGTCCGCTGCCGCCCTGGAGGAGACGGAGGCAGAGGACGGCGCCGACCTGGGCCGCGCGCTGCCGGGGTCGACCCCGATCCAGCGCGTCCGCAAGGCCTACGAGCAGGTCTACGACCAGCTTCGCGAGCTGATCATGGGCGGCGAGCTGTCCCGTGGCGAGCGGCTGCCCAACGAGGCGGTCCTGGCGCGGGAGTTCGGTGTGAGCCGCGGCACCGTCCGCGAGGCGCTGCGCGTGCTCGCGGCGCAGAACCTGATCCGGACGGCCAAGGGCGCGGGCGGGGGCTCGTTCGTCACGCTGCCGACCGTCGACCACATCTCGGAGTTCCTGCAGTCCAACATCGCGCTGCTGTCGGAGTCCGAGGACGTGACGCTCGAGGAGTTCCTCGAAACGCGCGAGCTGCTCGAGGTCTTCGCGGCGCGCCTGGCGGCCGAGCGCCGGTCCAGCCAGGACATCCAGCGGATGCGCGACACGATCGTGGTCGACCCGGACTCGCTCTCCGTCGAGGACCGCTTCGTCTACAACAAGGAGTTCCACTCGGCCGTCCTCGGCGCGTCGTGCAACACGCTGCTGTGCATCGCCGCGCAGCCCATCTTCTCCGTGCTGCAGACCAACCTGAGCCGGTCGACGCTCGGCCCGTCGTTCCCGACACGCGTCAACGACGACCACCGCGAGATCCTCGAGGCCATCGAGACGGGCGACGCCGACCTCGCGGCCGAGCGGATGCAGACGCATATGGAGTACCTGCGCGACACCTACGTCGAGATCTGGAAGGACCCGGAGGCGCGCGACCGCACCTAGTCGCTCCTCCCCAAACCAAGGAGGAGCAGCACCGTGCGCATCAAGTACATCATCCCGTTCCCGTTCGACGAGGCGGGAGTCGCCGCGCGGGCGGCGCAGGTCCCCGAGGATCTCGTGCGGCCCGGAGTGGAGATCGCGTTCGTCCCCGTGCGCAACTCGTGCTTCCTGCTGGACTCCTACTACGAGTCGATCATCTTCGACGCCTACATCGCCGAGGCCGGGCTGCAGGCAGAGGAGGAGGGCTTCGACGCGGTGGTGATGGACACCGTCTCTGACTCCGGCCTGCAGGTGCTGCGGTCCCGGCTGACGATCCCGGTGATCGGGCCGGGCCAGGTCGCCTTCCACCTCGCCGGCATCCTGGGCCAGCGATTCTCCATCGTGACCATGTGGGACACCTGGAAGTTCTTCTACCGCAAGCTCTTCAAGGAATACGGCCTGGACTCCATCGTCGCCTCCGTGCGGGCGGTCAACATCCCGCCGGACGTGGAGGCGCTCTTCGCCGGCAAGGAAGAGGAGATCTTCGAGAAGCTGACCGCCGAGGCGATGAAGGCCATCGAGGAGGACGGCGCCGACGTCATCGTCCTGGGCTCCACCACCATGCACCAGGCGGCGGGCTACATGGCCGCCCACCTGCCGTGCCCCGTCATCAACCCGGGGCCTGCGGCGGTCAAGCTCGCCGAGTCGATCGTCGATCTCGGGCTGAGCCACTCAAAGCTCGCGTTCCCCTCCCCCGGGACGCTGCAGGACGAGAAGTTCTTTTCGCTGATCGGGGCCGACGGCGGGACGCGGACCGCGGCGGGCTAGTGCCCTGGGTCACGGGCGCGGAGCCGCGCGGTCAGCTCAGGGTCGAGCACCCCGCCCGCGATCGCCACGCCGTAGGCGTCGCGGGCGGCGCGCTCTGAGACGAGCCCGTCGAGCACGTCGTCGACCACGGCGGAGGGGTCGCGCTCGAACGGGTCGCCGTAGCCGCCGCCGCACGGGCCGAGCGTGCGCAGCCGGTCCCCGGCGCGCGTCCGGCGGTCGGGGATCTTCGACGGCAGCGCCTCGGCGCCGAGCGTGAGCGCACCGGGCGTGCCCGGCGACCCCCCGAAGAGCCCGGGCGGGGCATGGCGGTGCCCGTCGCCCTCGACCGAGAAGCGCGCGTCCTCCAGGAAGGAGAACTCGCGGACGCAGCCGGCACCGCCTCGCCAGCGGCCCGGGCCGCCCACGTCCTCCCGCAACTCGTAGCGCTCGACGCGAAGCGGGTGGTGGCTCTCGATGTCCTCGATCGGGTTGTTGCGGGTGTTGGCGAACAGCGTGTCGACCGCGTCGATCCCGTCGCGGCCGGCCCGCCCGCCGTAGGAGCCCTCGACGATGTCCATGTAGACCCAGTAGTCCTCCCCCCGCAGGCCGCTGTAGGCGGCGACGTGGAGATTGCCCACCCCGGCTCCGACCTGGCCCGGAACCACCTGGGCCAGCGCGCGCATCACGGTGTCGGCGAGGATGTTGCCCGTGCAGAAGCGCGCGATGGTCGGCGCCGGGAAGGTGGGGTTGGCCAGCGTGCCGCGCGGCGCGACGATCGTGATGGGCCGCATGAGCCCGTCGTTCTGGGGGACGTACTCCATCCGTGCGGAATCGAGCAGCACGGAGCGCAGCGTCAGGAGTACGGCGATGTCGGTCGTCCCCTCGAAGGGCATGTTGATCGGGAGGTCCACCTGGGCGTCCGTCCCGGTCAGGTCGACCTCGAGGTCTGAGCCCGCCACACGCAGCGTCACCGCGATGCGCAGGTCGCGCTCGGCCGGATCGGCCGAGTCCGGGTAGCCGTCGAGGAAGCCCTCGGCCGAGTACTCGCCGTCAGGCAGCTCGGCGATGCGCTCGCGCAGCATGCGCTCGGAGTAATCCATCAGCTCCTCGCTGGCGGCCGACACCTGCGCCATGCCGTGCTCGTCGATCAGCTCGACGAAGCGCTCCGCGCCCAGCCGGCAGGCGGCGATCTGCGCCTCCATGTCGCCGACCACCATCTCCGGGGCGCGGATGTTGTCGCGCAGCATGTGCCAGACCGGCTCGATCCGGCGGCCCTCCTCGTAGACGCGCAGCGCCTTGAACTGCAGGCCCTCGGCGTAGGCGTCGACCGCGTCGACGATCCCGCAGCTGCCCGGGTGCAGCGAGCCGATGTCGAGGTGGTGCGCGGTGGTGAAGGAGAAGCCGACGAGCTCGCCGGAATGGAAGACCGGGACGCAGAATCCAACGTCGGGGCCGTGGGAGGCGCCGTGATAGGGCGAGTTGTGCATGACCACGTCGCCCGGGCGCCAGTTCTCCCCCCGCTCCCGCATCACGCGCAGGATCCCGCGCAGGTAGCCCGGGATGGGGCCCAGCTGCAACGGGGTGGAGTCCGGCGTCTCGCACAGCTGGCGACCCTGTGTGTCGAGCAGCGCGCAGCCGAAGTCCTCGGACTCGCGGATGATGCTCGAGTAGCTCATCCGCGCGAGCTTGTGGCCCATCTCCCGCGCCACGGTTTCGAGCGCGCCGCCGATCACCTGGGCGGTGACGGGGTCGATCCGTGCGGCCGCGGGCATCATCCGCGCCCGCCTCGGGGTGGCGCGATCCGGAGATTGCCGGCTTCGTCGAGGCGAGCGGTCGAGCCCGGGACGAGCAGCGTGGTGGTGTCGTCCTGGAGGATGACGGCCGGGCCCTGCAGCCGCTCGCCGACGGGAAGCGCCGCGCGCTCGTAGAAGCTCGTCTCGTGCGGCGCGACCGCGCCCGACGCGTCCCGGAACTGCACGGGCTCGCGCCCGACGAGCGCGCCCTGCAGGCTGCCCGCGCCCGTGACCTCGAACGGTGCCAGTCGTGGCGTGGCGCCGACCCCCGTCACCCGGGCGTTGACGATCTCGATCGTGTTGTCCTCGAACGCGTGGCCGTACTCGGTCCGGTGGCTCTCATGCATCGCCGCCCACACCCTCCTGATCCCGGCGGCGTCGAGCTGCCCGCCATCCAAGGGGATCGCCAGCTCGTATCCCTGCCCGACGTACCGGCAGTCGAGCGAGCGCTCGACCCGCACGTCGGCGTCGGCGACGCCGTCCGAGCGAAGCTGGTCGCGGATCTCGCGCTCGAGCCGGTCGAGGTCTGAGCCCAGGCCTGCGAGGTCCTCCCGGCCCTGGAGCATGAACTGCGTCGCCAGCTTGTCGTACCGGATGTCGGTGACCAGCAGCCCGATCGCGGCGCTGATCCCGGGGTAAGGCGGGATCAGCACGTCCTCCACGCCGAGGATCTGCGCGACCTCGACGGCGTGCAGCGGGCCCGCTCCTCCCATGGCCACGAGGGTCATCGCACGCGGGTCGAGCCCGCGCTGGACGGTGAGCGCCCGGATCGCGTTGGCCATGGCGGCGTCGATGATGCGCAGGAGGCCGGCCGCCGCCGCGTGCGGCTCGAGCGCGAGCCGGGCGGCGAGCGGGCCGATCGCGGCGGCGGCGGCTCCTGCGTCGAGGGCCATCCCGCCGCCGAGGAAGCGATCGGGGCGCAGGCGCCCGAGCACGACGTGAGCGTCGGTGACCGTCGGCTCGGTGCCGCCGAGCCCGTAGGCGGCGGGTCCCGGGCGCGCACCGGCGGAGTGCGGGCCGACGCGGAAGGCGCCGCCCCGATCGACGTAGGCGATCGAGCCCCCGCCGGCGCCGATCGTCGAGATGTCGAGCATGGGGACCATCACGGGGAAGCCGGCGACCCAGGTGTCGCGCGCGCTGGCCTCGTTGGTCGCTCCGCCGACCACCGTGCCTATGTCGGCGCTCGTCCCGCCCACGTCGAATGTGATGAGGTCGCGAACCCCGGACGCCTCACCGGCCGCCGCGCCGCCGAGCAGGCCGGCGGCGGGACCCGAGAGCAGCAGGGTGACCGGCTCCTCGGCGGCCTGGGTGACGGGCGCCACCCCGCCGTTGGATCGCATGATGTGGATCTCCCCGCGCACGCCCGCGTCGCGCAGGCCCGCCGAGAGCCGGCGCAGATATCGACGCACGGGCGGGCCCACGAAGGCGTTGATCGCCGCGGTCGTGAACCGTTCGAACTCGCGGAACTGCGGGAAGACATCGCTCGAGGCGGTGATGAACGCATCCGGATGCTCCTCGGCGACGATGGCCTTGGCCCGCTGCTCATGGGCCGGGTTGAGGTAGGCGAACAAGAAGCACACGGCGATCGCGTCGCAGCCCGCTTCGCGCAGCGAGCGCGCCGCCGTCCGCACCGCGCGCTCGTCGAGCGCCCGCAGCACCTCGCCACGCGGCGGGATCAGCCGCTCGTCCACCGTCATCCGGTGACGGCGGCGGACGAGCGGCCGGTCCTGCCACGGGACCTCTTGCATGATGGAGTAGTTCTGCGGCCGCTGGTGGCGGGCGATGTGCAGGATGTCGCGGAACCCCTCGGTGGTGATGAGGCCGACCTGCGCCCCCGCGTGCTCGAGCATGGTGTTCGTGGCGGTCGTCGTGCCGTGGAAGACGTAGTCGAGCTCGGATGGCTTGACGCCGGCGGCGGCGCAGGCCTCGAGGACCGCGCGGCGGACGCCGGCCGAAGGGTCCTCGACGGTGGTCGGCACCTTGTGCACGCGATGCTCGCCGCGGTCGGAGTCGCTCAGGATGACGTCGGTGAAGGTGCCGCCCACGTCGACGCCCACGAGGTGCATCGCGGAATCTTACCGGTGCTCGTGCACGACCGTCGACGGCCGTGCACCAAGCGGATAGGATCCGGCTCGATGCAGCCGTCGACACAGCTCTCCCCGCTCCGCGGGGTGGGCGAGGTCGCCGAGGACGAGGCGGGCCCGGAGCTGGCTCGAACCTACGCGCGGCTTCACCGGGCGCTCGGCGTGGCCTTTGTGCCGACGGTGTACCGGATGCTGGGCCGCTGGCCCGGATACCTCGCAGCGGCCACGGACGCGCTGGCGCCCGCGCTCGCCTCGGAGTCCGCGGAGCGCTTCGCCGCGGCGGCCCGCGCGCGGGCGGTCGCGGTCGAGCTGCCGGGCTCGCCGATCGACGCGGGGCCCAGCGCTCCGGAGATCCTGGCGCTGCTCGAGCGCTACAACACCGCCAACCCGCGGAGCCTGCTCTTCGCCAGCGCGCTGGCGCCCGGCGCGCTGCCTCCCGGGGGGCTCATGGAGCCCGAGGCGATCTCCTCTACCGAGCCGGCGGACGCGGCCGCCCTGCTCGAGGAGATACGCACGCGCCACGGAGGCTTCGTGCTTCCGGGGGTCTGGCGGGAGCTCGCCGGCCGGCCGGCCGTGGCGCGGGCCGCGTGGCGCGAGGTCCGGCCGCTCGCCCGGATCCCGGCCTTTCACGACGCGCGCGCCGCGATCCGCGAGCTGGCCATCGCGCAGACCGCCGCCGTGGCCGCGCCCGAGCTCGCCGAGCGGCACGTCGCGCGCGAGGACCGAGCCGATCTCGAGCGGATCGTGAGCTGGTTCGCCCACGGGATCCCGGCGGTCCTGGTCGAGATCGAGCACCTGCGCCGCCTCATCAAGAGCTGAGTGCTTGCACCCACCTATCCCGTCACGAGGAGGAGCCACATGGAAGGCCGCATCCGCAAGGTCGTCGCCCTGTACGAGGACATTCTGGTCGAGGGAGGTCGGGAGGTGGCCGCGCCGCTGCGTTTGGCCGGCGCCGCCGCGGTGATCGAGAACCCGTACGCCGGGCGGTACGTCGAGGATCTCGGCCCGCTGCTGGACCACTACTGCGCCATGCTCGGCAGCCTGCTCGCGGAGCGCGCGCTCGGCGCGCTGGGCGACGGGACGGTCGAGGCCTACGGCAAGGGGGCGATCGTCGGACTCGACGGGGAGCTCGAGCACGCCTCGGGGATCATCCACAACCTCGGCTTCGGCAACCCGGTCCGCACCGCGATGAACGCCTCGTCCCTCCTCCCCTCGACCGAGAAGCGCGCAGCGGCGGGCGCCACGCTCGACGTCCCGCTCAAGCACGTCGAGGACCACAAGGTGCGCTCGCATCACCTGACGCTCGAGATCCGGATCGCGGACGCACCGCGTCCCGACGAGCTCGTGATCGCGATCGCCTGCAGCGCCGGCGGGCGCCCGCACGCACGCCTGGCGGAGTTCGGCACCGAGGTGGCGGCACACGGCCCCGCGCCGGCGTGAGCCGGGTCGCCGTCGTGGGCCTCGGGCGCATGGGCGCCGCGATGGCCGACCGCCTGCGGGCCGCGGGCTACGCGCTCACGGTCTGCGACCTCGATCCCGCGATCGTCCGCGCCCGGGTCCAGGCCGGCGATGCGGCGGCGCCCACGCCCGCGCGCGCCGCGGCGGACGCCGACGTGATCATCACGATGCTCCCCTCCCCCGCCGCCGTCGAGGAGGCCACGCTCGGGCCTGCCGGGATCCTGTCCGGGGCGCGGGCGGGCAGCGTCCTGCTCGAGATGTCGACGGGGCCGCCGGCCCTGGCCCGGCGGCTCGCGATGGCCGGCGAGGCGGCCGGGATCGACGTCCTCGACGCGCCGGTCAGCGGCGGGCCGCCCGGAGCGCACGCGGGCACGCTGGCCATCATGGTCGGCGGCGGCGGCGACGTGATGGAGCGCGTGCGGCCGCTGCTCGAGGCGATGGGAACCATGATCGTGCACATGGGCCCGTCCGGCGCCGGGCAGGCGACCAAGCTCTGCAACAACCTGCTCGCGGGCGTCCACATGGCCGCTCTCGCCGAGTCGGTCGCACTCGCGCGCCGCGAGGGCCTCGATCCGGGCGCCCTGCTCGAGGTCCTTCGCAGCGGGACGGGCGATTCGCGCGTGCTGCGCATGCGGTTCCCGGTGCCCGGCGTCCTCCCGGAGTCGCCGGCCTCACGTGCCTTCGAGCCGCTCTTCCCGGTCGACCTGATCGCCAAGGACCTGGGCCTCGCCCTCGAAGCCGCCGACCAGCGCGAGCTCGACGCGCCCGTCGCCCGGGCGGCCCTCGAGCGCTACGTCACCGCCCAGGCGGACGGGTACGGGCCGCTGGACTATTCCGCGGTCTTCGCGCTGCTCGAGCCCGACGTGCTCGACGACCCGTGACCGGCCTCGTCCATCAGTACGAGCGCGGCAGCCCGAGCACGTTCTGGGCCAGGAACGCGAGCACCATGTTCGTCGAGACCGGCGCCACCTGGTAGAGGCGGGTCTCGCGGAACTTGCGCTCCACGTCGTACTCGCGCGCGAAGCCGAAGCCGCCGTGCGTGTCCAGCGCCGCGTTGGCGGCCTCCCACGACGCGTCGGCGGCGAGGAGCTTCGCCATGTTCGCCTCGGCCGCGCACTTCTCGCCCGCCTCGTAGAGCCGCGCGGCATGGCGCCGCATGAGGTCGGCCGCCTCGATGCGCGCGTGGGCCCAGGCCAAGGGGAACGCCACCCCCTGGTTCTGGCCGATGGGGCGCCCGAAGACGACGCGCTCACGGGCGTGCCGGGATGCCCGCTCGACGAACCAGCGTCCGTCGCCCACGCACTCCGCGGCGATGAGGATCCGCTCGGCGTTCATGCCGTCGAGGATGTACCTGAAGCCCTTGCCCTCCTCCCCGACCCGGTTCTCGGCCGGCACCACCAGCTCGTCGATGAAGACCTCGGTGGTGTTGTGGTTGAGCATCGTCTCGATGGGAACGATGCGCAGCTGCTCCTCGGGCGCGGACTTGAGGTCGACGATAAAGGTCGAGAGGCCCCACAGCCGGCCGTGCTCCTCGTCGGGCGGCGAGGTGCGCGCCAGCAGCAGCATGAGATCGGACTGCAGCGCGCGCGACGTCCAGATCTTCTGGCCCGTGATCACGTAGTGGTCGCCGTCGCGAACGGCCTTCGTGCGGATCTGGGTCGTGTCGAGCCCGGCGTCGGGCTCGGTCACCCCGAAGGCCTGCAGCCGAAGCTCTCCCGCGGCGATGGGCGGCAGGTAGCGCTCCTTCTGCTCGGGCGAGCCGTGGCGCAGCAACGTTCCCATGATGTACATCTGCGCGTGGCAGGCCCCCGCGTTGCCGCCCGAGCGGTTGATCTCCTCGAGGATGACCGCCGCCTCGGAGATCCGCAGGCCCGAGCCGCCGTACTCCTCCGGGATCAGCGCGGCCAGCCACCCTGCCTCGGTCAGTGCGTCGACGAACCGGTCCGGATAGCCGTCCTCGCGGTCGACCTGGCGCCAGTACTCGTCCGGGAAGCGAGCGCAGAGCTCGCGTACGCCCGAGCGCAACTCGTTCTCGGATACGGCCTCGCTGTCGTGGGTCGTACTCATCTCGCCTTCTCGCTCGAATGTCGGACCTAAGCATGGCGCACGGTCCGACCGACCGCCACTTTCCCATGGGGAAACGGTTGCTACCGAAGTCGGACGAAGGTAGGGTCGGCCGTAGCGATGCCCGGCGCCCTGACGATCGCCCAGAAGATCCTCTCCGCGCACGGTGTCGCCGACGTCACCCCCGGCGCCTTCGGGCTCGCCCGCGTGGACCTCGTCCTGCTCAACGAGGTGTCGGGCGGCGTGGCCATGAAGGAGTTCGCCAGGATGGGCGCCGAGCGGGTGTTCGACCCGGCGCGCATCGCCCTCGTGGCCGACCACTTCGTCCCCGCCAAGGACGCGCGCAGCGCCGAGTTCGTGGCGCGCCTGCGGACCTTCGCGCGCGAGCAGGGCATCGACAACTACTGGGAGGTCGGCGCGACGGCCGACGCCGGGATCGAGCATACGCTGCTGCCCGAGCAGGGGCTCGTCGGCCCGGGCGACTTCATCCCGGGCGGCGACTCGCACACCTGCACCTATGGCGCCTTCGGGGCGCTGGGCACGGGGATGGGCTCGACCGACATTGCGGCGGCGATGGCTCTAGGCGAGGTGTGGGTCCGGGTGCCGGAGTCGATCCTCGTGCGCTACGCCGGCGCGCCCGGTGCCTTCGTGACCGGCAAGGACCTGATACTCGCCTACATCGGGCGCGCGGGGGTGTCGGGCGCGAGCTACGCGTCGCTCGAGTTCCAGGGCGATGCCGTCTCCGGGCTCAACGTCGACGAACGCATGGCGCTCTGCAACATGGCGGTGGAGGCCGGCGCGAAGACCGGCATCGTGGCGGCCGACGACACCGTCCTCGAGTGGCTCGAGGGCCGGATGGACCGGACGCCCGAGCCGGTGCTCGCGGACCCCGGCGCGGCCTACGCGGGGACGACCGACATCGATCTGGACGGGATGGGGCCCCTGGTGGCCAGGCCGCCGTCCCCCGGGAGCGTCACGCCGGTCGGGGAGGTCGGCGCCGTGCACGTCGACCAGGTCTACGTCGGCAACTGCTCCAACGGCACCATGACCGATCTGCGCCAGCTCGCGCGGATGCTCGAAGGCCGCACCGTGGCCAGGGGAACGCGGCTGATCGTCGTTCCGGCCACCCAGTCCGTGTACCGCCAGGCCATGCACGAGGGCATCGTGGACCGGGTGCTCGACGCAGGGGGCATGGTCTCGGCCCCCACCTGCGGCGCGTGCTTCGGCGGGCACACGGGGATCATCGGGCCCGGCGAGGTGGCGGTCGCCACCACGAACCGGAACTTCCGGGGCCGCATGGGCCACCCGACCTCCGAGGTCTACCTCGCCAACGCGTACGTCGCGGGCGCGGCGGCGGTGACCGGCGAGCTCTCCGATCCTGCGCAGGTGCTGGCGCCGTGACCGTCATCGAGGGCCGCGTCGTGCGGCTGGGCGACGACGTCAACACGGACAACATCCTGCCCGGCCCCTACCTCAACCTGACCGACCCGGTCGAGCTCGGCCGCCATCTGCTCGAAACCTACCCCGGCGGGGTCGGCGAGCGCGTGCGCGAGGGCGACGTGCTCGTCGGCGGGCGCAATTTCGGCATGGGCTCCTCGCGGGAGCAGGCCCAGGTCGCGCTGCTCGCCCGCGGAGTGCAGGCCATCGTCGCGGTCGGCTTCGCGCGCATCTTCCTGCGCAACTGCATCAATCTCGGGCTTCCGGTCGTGGAGAGCCCCGAGGCGGCCGCCGCCCTCGAGGATGGCGAGATCGTGCGCCTCGACCTCGGCGGCGGCACGGTCGGGGGACGGGGCGGCGAGTGGTCGATCCCTGCTCAGCCGCCGTTCATCGCCGAGCTCATCGACGCCGGCGGCCTGGTGCCCTGGGTGCGCAGCCGCCTGGCGGCGCAAAAGGCGCGCTAGAGATGTCGCACCGGCTCGGCGTCGACGTGGGAGGCACCTTCACGGACCTCCTCCTCCACGACAGCGAGAGCGGCCGCGTCTGGGTCGCGAAGACGCCCAGCACGCCGGATGACCAGTCCATCGGCGTGCTCGAGGGCATCCGCCTGATCGGCGCGCAGGCCAGCATCGCGGCGAGCGACCTGGATGCCCTCCTCCACGGGACGACCGTCGCGACCAATGCGGTGCTCGAGAAGCGCGGTGCGCGCGTCGGGCTCCTCGTCTCGGCCGGCTTCAGGCACATCCTGCACCTCGCGGAAGCCTGGACGCCCGGGCCGCTGTTCGGCTGGATGATCTACGAGAAGCCCGAGCCGATCGTCGAGTACGAGCACATCCGTGAGGTGCCTGAGCGCATCGACGCGCACGGCGCCGTGGTCCGCCCGCTCGACGGCGCGGCGGCCCGCGCGGCGATCGAAGAGCTCAAGGCGGAGGGCGTCCAGGCCCTGACTGTGTCGCTCATGAACTCCTACGCCAACCCGGCTCACGAGGAGGAGATCG
>JAABUN010005997.1_pt1 | contig 14435 bp, 15 predicted proteins | sample 5559311 | NCBI WGS metagenome assembly JAABUN01 (sample SAMN10711877, study PRJNA513370) | rock metagenome | isolation source: Antarctica rocks | place: Antarctica: Victoria Land, Siegfried Peak sud | reverse complement strand
AGCGGACTTTGGCATTCACCACCGGGCTCGTTTCGAGTTCTCGCAGCGTTTCATCTTGGCTTGTACTCAAGGTAAGCAAGCGTGCAGCTGTAGCCATGCTCTAGTGTATACTTGGGAGATACTTAGTGGGCCAAGTTTTCGGTGGTAACACCTTGCTGAAAAGAGTTTGGATGAACAACGCAGGGGGTATCTGGAGGGACCTTGGAACCTTGGAGACACGGTGGGGTGAATAAACAGTGTGTTGTTAAAATATCAGTCATTCAAAGCGAACACCGGGGGTTTAGATGAAGCGGTTATGGCTTTTGGGGATTTTATTTCTTGCACCAAGTGTTTCGGGTTGTGGTTGTACGCTAGAACTCCGTCAAGACCTCGAGCCGAGCATGTTGATGCTTACAGTAGGTGAGACAGCAACACCACCAAAAATATCGATTTACGGGTGCAATTTGCCTCGTACTGTAGTTGAAATAACGAGATGGGAGTCAGAAAATCCGGATGTCGCATCAGTTGACGCAAAAACCGGCGTAGTCACTGGTGTAGCCCCGGGTGAAACGGTAATTAACGCTTTTGGAACTGATACTGATGTCGATACCGGGAAAGATTACGAGACCTATGAGGCCACGTTACCTGTTACGGTTGTCTCCCCCACGACTGCCGCCAGATAAATTGCTTATTCGGAGCCTGTAGATTTTTAGTGCCTTTTACGGGCCTTCCAAGTGTCGCCGTAACGGTACGTCTCAGGATGCGCGGCTCTGAGTTCTTCGGTGCAGCTCGAGCAGACGAGCCGCCACTCTGCCCCGTCTACCTGTACACGGTAACGCACCACCTTCTCTTTCCCGCAGCGTTCACAAAACCCTTCCCGGACGCGCTTGGGTTTCAAAGTCCGGCCTTCAAAGTCCAGCCTTCAGAACCCGACGGCCTGCCCGTCTTTGCGGTGGTCTGACGCTGCCAAGTAACCGTCTTCTAAACGGTAAATCAGCTGCGCCCCGCCGAACGAAAAGCTCGCTTCGGGCGCGGTTTCGGTGAGCTGATGCCCTCGAGCGGTCAGTTCGTCTAATACTTCAGGCTTAAAGCCTTGTTCAACGGCGACTTCTAAACCTTCCACTACGCGCCAGCGTGGAGCGTCCGAGGCGGTTTGCGGATTTTGCCCGTAGTCGCGGAGCCGCACGACCATCTGCGCGTGACCTTGCGGTTGCATCGGTCCGCCCATCACGCCGAAACTCATCAGTGGTAGACCGTCTTGCATCAAAAAACCGGGAATGATGGTGTGAAACGGACGTTTACCGCCCTCGACTTCGTTCGGATGGCCTTTTTCTAAGGTAAAGCCTGCGCCCCGGTTCTGCATACTGATGCCGGTGCCGGGAACCACCACGCCGGAGCCGAACCCGTAATAGTTCGACTGAATAAGTGAGACCATCATGCCGCTGGCGTCGGCAGTCGTGAGATAGACGGTGCCGCCGCGCTGCGGGATGCCGTAACCGGGATTTTGCGCGCGTTTCATATCGATGAGCTTGGCGCGCTCAGCGAGGTAGTCGGGGCTTAACAGCGCGTGGGGGGACATATCGGCGTACTCCGGGTCGCTGATGTAGCGGTTTGCATCGGCAAAGGCGAGCTTCATCGCTTCGATCTGGACGTGCAGGCTGTCGGCGGTGTCTACACCGTACTCGGCAACCGGATGGTGTTCCAAAATGCCGAGCATCAAAAGCGCGGCTAGACCTTGACCGTTCGGCGGGATTTCATGGAGCGTCAGACCCCGGTAAGCTTGTGAAATCGTCCCGACCCAATCGGCTTTATGCGCTGCCAAATCCGCTTCGGTGAGGAGGCCGCCGGAGGCGCTCGAGTCCGCCGCCATCTTCTCGGCCAAATCGCCCCGGTAAAACGCTTCGCCCTTCGTTGCGGCAATCTTTTCTAAAGTTCTCGCCTGGTCTTCAAAACGGAACAGCTCGCCGGGTTTGGGAGCGCGTCCATTTGGTAAAAATCCCTTGCTGAATTCAGACATATCGGCAAACGCTTTTTCAGCAAACGTCCACGCTTTTGCAGTGATAGGAGAGACCAGGAATCCTTCACGGGCATAACAAACAGCCGGTTCGAAAAGCGTCTCGAACGGCAGCTTACCGAAGCGTTCGGAGAGCGTCACCCAGCTCGAGACCGCCCCCGGTACCGTCACTGCGTCCCAGCCGCGCAGCGGCATACTGTCCCGGCCCGCAAACCGTTCAGGCGTCAGCGCTGCCGGGGAACGCCCCGACGCGTTGAGGCCGTGAAGTTCTTTGCCGTCCCAGAGAATGGCAAAGGCGTCCGACCCGATCCCGTTTGACGTAGGTTCGACGACGGTGAGGGCAATCGCGGTGGCGATGGCGGCGTCTACGGCGTTGCCGCCCCGGTAGAGCATCGCTAAACCGGCTTGTGCGGCTAACGGTTGCGAGGTCGCTACGGTATTTTTGGCCAGCACCGGCGTCCGTTGTGAGGGATAGGGAAAATCGTAGGTAAACGCAGGGTTTCTCATACAGGGCTCCTCAGGAGAGTTCTTGGTTCTCGAGATAAACCGTCCCGCCGTTTTTCCGGGCAGTTAAAGCTCGCTCAGTCCGGCGGCTCGAGAACGCGTTCAATTTTTCTAGGGCGTCAGCGAAAGGCGCAAAGGTATAGGCACTCAGCTCGTCTTCTTGGAGAATAATTTTAGCTATCTGTGCCTGCGTAACGATACCGCCGTCAAAGATGAACTTCAGGCTCTCAGCGCCGCGCCGGTCTTTAGTTTCGTAATCCACACAGAGCAAGCGGCCTACTGAGTGCTCAAGCCCTATTTCTTCTTTAATTTCACGTTGACACGCCCGTTTAGGCGATTCACCCGGTTCGACCATGCCCCCCGGTAATAGCCAGCCATCTCGGTAAATCGGTTTGACGATGAGCAGGTCACCCGCGTCGTTTTGGATCAGGGCTGCCGCTGCCATGATGTAACCCGTCATCAGCGAAGAAAAGCAACGCCGAGGGCACCCCCGACGACGATCAAAAGCGCAGGATGAACATGAAACCGAACCGACAGGGCAAACGCGGCGATCGCCAACAGCCAGAGCGCCCAGTTGCCGAGCCACGCCCCCGGAGCGCCGAACGCACTTGGGATAAAGTCGTAGACGACCAACGCCAAAAGTGCAATCACGATAGGCCGCACGCCGCGTAAAAAGCCGTTGATGGCCGGAGCGTTACGAAAACGGACGAAAAACGAGGCGAGGGCGATCATGGCTAGAATTGTCGGCACCGCGATCCCGGCGAGCCCCATCAGCGCGCCGCCCCACCCGCCGACCTTATAGCCGACGTAGCCTGCGAGTTTTGTCGCAATCGGTCCGGGGAGGGTATTACCGAAGGCGAAGGCGTCTAAAAACTCTTCGTGGGTCAGCCAGCCTTTAACGTCAACGACTTCGTTTTGAATAAGCGGAATCATCGAGGGGCCGCCGCCGAAACCGAACACGCCGACCTTGCCGAACGACCAGAACAGGTCAAAGAGGAGCATAAGGCCCTATCTTGACATCAAACGGTTTAGGAAACACGGTTAGGCGTCCTCTTTGGGCTCGAGCACGTCCCTCAGCCCATCGCCAAATAGGTTAAACGCCAGCACCGTCACAAAAATACTGACTCCCGGCCACACCGCCATCCACGGCGCTTGCGCCATAAAGCCCTTTGCGGTATTGAGCATCCCGCCCCAGCTCGGTACCGGCGGTTGTACCCCGAGCCCCAAAAATGAAAGTGACGATTCGGCGATGATAGCCTGCGCAATCGTCAGCGTAGCCTGGATTAAAAGCGGGGTAAAGCTGTTCGGTAAGATGTGCCGGACGATGATGCGCCGGTCGTAGCCGCCGAGAGCCTTGGCAGCTTGCACGTACTCCTCGGCTTTGACGGCTAAAACCTGGCCTCTGGTAAGGCGGATAAAGGTCGGGGCGCTCCCGATCCCGATAGCGATCATCGCGTTTTGCAAGCTCGGCCCGAGGGCGGCGGCGAGCGCCACAGCGAGGATTAAAAAGGGAAACGAAAGCACGGCGTCGGTGAAGCGCATAATGAGTTCGTCGATAAAACCGCCGTAAAAGCCTGACACGAGCCCGAGCGGAATGCCGATGAGCATCGCAATCACGACTGAAATCACTCCGGCCAAAAGGCTCGCGCGCGCGCCGAAGATAACTCGTGAGAGTACATCGCGCCCCACATCGTCGGTGCCCAACAGGTACGCGGTACTCGGAGCCTGACGTACCGACAAAAAGTCGGTGGCTGCCGGGTCGTAAGGGGCGAGCTGCGGTGCGAATACGGCTAGAACGACGAAAAAGACGATAACCAGCGTGCCGAAAAGGGCCAAAGGACGACGCCGAAACCGTTTCAGGGCGCGGTTGGGGCGGCGCTGGGGGCCACCCTCGACTTCCGCGAGTGGCGTAGCAACTTCGCTCACGCGCTTCTGCCTAATTGAATTCTTGGATTGACGAGCGCGTAGGCAACGTCTACCAGCAGGTTGATGAAGATATACGCTGCCGAGGTGAAAAGGACGACACCCTGCACCACGGCGTAGTCGCGGTTAAAGACAGCGTCCACCACGAGCTTGCCGAACCCTGGAATGGTAAAGACCTGTTCGGTCAAGACTGCGCCCGACAAAAGCGCCCCCATCTGCAACCCGAAAATCGTAATCACCGGAATCAGGGCGTTGCGGAGCGCGTGCCGCAGCACCACGCGGCGTTTTAGGAGTCCTTTGGCCTGAGCCGTGCGGACATAATCCTGCTTGAGCGCGTCTAACATCGAGCTTCGGAGTTGCCGCATCAGTACCGCCGCCAAGCCGGTGCCGAGGACAAAGGCGGGCATAATCATCCGCTGCAAATTACCGAGCGGGTCACGGCCGAACTCAACGTAGCCCGACGCAGGCAGCAGATTCCACTGCACCGACACGAGCAAAATCAGCATGATGCCGAGCCAGAAGTTCGGCAGCGACAACCCCGAAAGAGCAAAGAAGGTGCCGATGTAATCCACTGCCGTATTTTTACGCACCGCCGATAAAATCCCGACAGGCAAGGCAATCAGCAACGCGACGAGCATACTGAGCAGCGCCAACTCGACCGTGACCGGGAGTTTTTGCCAGATAAGCTGGGTGACGGGTTGGTTCGTGCGGATGGACTGGCCTAAATCACCCCGCAGCACCTGAGCGAGCCACGCCACATACTGCACCGGTACGGGATCGTCCAAGCGGTAGCGTTCGCGGATAAAGGCGATGACCTCGGGGTCGCGCTGCTCCCCGGCGATAATGAGCGCCGGGTCCCCTGGCAACAACCGCTGAATTCCGAAAACCATCAGCGTGACGATGATCAGGGTGGGAATCGCCGTTAGGAAGCGTTTAACGATAAAGAGCAGCATGGGCGCGCGACCTCTCGAGCGAGCGCCCCGCAAGGCAATTTAGTAAGCCTTGCGGGGCGTGAAAACACCTAGTTGAGCGTGACACCCTGCCAGCGGATGATGCCGTCCGGGTAGGCTTCAAAACCCTCGAGCGCGCTCGTGTGCGGGAAAAACAGGTTGCTGTGATAAAGGTAGATGACGTCGCGGTTCGGCAGGTAGCGTTCACCGGCCCCGTCGTACAGAGCCTTGCGCTCGGCAGTGTCGGTTACGGCTCTGGCTTTGTTCAGGAGCGTATCGACCTCTTCGTCGCAGTAACCGGTTTCGTTAAGTGAGCCGTCACAGGTCTGGTACTGATGGATGTTGCCGTCCGGGTCGATCCGACCCGACCAACCGATCTGAAACACTTCGTAGTCGCCTTGCTCCTGAAAATCGAGGGCACTGGCAAATTCGGTCGCGCGCAAAGAGATGTCGAAGCCTGCTTCGGCCCCGAGCGCCTGAATAACTTCACCCAAGCGCACCGATTCGGGGCTGTTCCCGACCATCAGCTCGAACGACACGCGGTCGAACCCGGCCTCTTTTAAGAGGGATTTGGCCTTTTCAACGTCGCGCTCAGGCACGGGGTAGTTTTCGTTGTACCAGGGGCTGCTCGGTGGGACGGGCTGGTTGCCGACGATATATTCACCGTCGAACACAGCCTGGTTGATGACGTTGCGGTCGAGTGCGAGCTCGAGCGCTTCACGTACTTGTGGGTTGGTAGCGAGCGGCGTCTCCAGCGGTTTAGGGTTCGACAGGTTGATGGTCAGGCCCTGATAGCCCAGACTCGGCGCAGACGGTAGCGTCAAGTTCGGGTCGTTCCGGATGGTCTCCAGGTCGGTCGGCGCGGGGCGTTCGATCATCTCGAGGTCGCCCGACTGCAAGTTGGCGAGCCGGACGCTGGTGTCGGGAATCGCTAAAAAGACGATCTGCTTTAAGTTGATGTTCTCGGCGTCCCAGTAGTCGGGAAACTGCTCGACAACGATGCGGTCTTGCGCGACGCGCTCTTTGAACGAAAACGGCCCGGCGCAGACCGGCGCGTTACCGAAGTTTTCCCCCTCGGCTTCGGCGGCTTTAGGTGAGACCATCATCCCGGCACGGTCGGCGAGCTGAGCGACGATCGGCGCGAAGGGTTGCGTGAGGTTGAGGCGTACGGTGTCTTTATCGACGACCTCGACGCTTTTAAGCTGCTCCAACTCACTCGCGCGGTTTGAACCGGGGAAGTTCTTCGAGCGCTCGAGGTTGTACTTTACCGCTTCGGCGTCCATCATGGTGCCGTCTTGAAACATCACCCCGTCGCGAATGTCGATGGTCAAGGATAAGTTGTCGCCCGCAAATTCGTAACCGGTCGCAAGCTGCGGGATAATCTCTAAATCTTGCGTAATGTCGAAAAGCTTGTCGCAAAGACTCGCAAAGACGATGCGGCCCACGTAGGTGCGGCCGAGGTCGGGGTCTAAGATGTCAGGGTCTTCGTTCAAACCGACCCGGACGGTCTGTGCCAGGCCGACGGTCGCTAAACCGGTGGCTAGCCCCAAAACGAGGACGCGCCCTAAAAACCTTTTCATATTGCTCCTCTCCTCACCCTGTTGGTCAAAAGTGAGTTTTCGCGCATTAGGCAAAGTTTATGCAATTTTACTGCGCATTGTCAAACTTTATACAGTCTGTGCTAAGGTGATGCGCAACGAAACTTAGCTTTAGCTCGAGGTAGCGATGACTTTAGACCGGCTGGACCAACAGATTATCAGCGCCCTGGAAGACGACGGTCGCCGCCCCTACCGCGACATCGCCCGCGATTTGGACGTGGCCGAAGCGACGGTGCGTTCACGCGTCTCGAGGCTTATCGACGCGGGTCTGATCCGTATCACGGCGGTTGGCGACCCGCTAAGTTTAGGGATCGAGGTTGCGGCGATCAGCCTGCTTTCGGTGCGGCCCGGTAGTGCGACCCGAATATCAGAAGAGCTGGCAGCGTATCCGAATGTGCGCTTTGTCGGCGAGTCGTTCGGTTCCGCCGACATCATCATTCAGACGCTGCACCCCGACCTTAAAAGTTTGCACCACTTTATCGGCACCGAACTGCCGGGGGCGCTCCCGGACATCACCCGCACCGAAACCTTTCAGCTGGCGCGGGTTGCGAAAAGTACCTGGAACTGGCGAGCGTGGTTCGAACAGGGGAGAGAGGAGAGTTAGGCTTGAGACTTCAACCGGTCTAAATGGACGTAAGAAGCAGGGAGAATTTTGAAACAGTGACAACGGATCATTTCGCCCGGGCAAGCACCTGCACCCATTAGTCACCGCTTTTACCGACACCCAGCTCTGTATACGCCGGATTCATCTTGGCGTAGTGGCCGTCACTTTTTAGCCAGTCCGTCATGACGGTGCTAGCGTCCTCGAGCCCACAAAACCAGCCCCACCCACTACCTTCGCCGTCGCGTAGCCATAACGTTATTTGCCTGTGTTTCGGGCGTTAGGTGCAGCTAAAACTTTATGGTCTTACGAGGTCTTACGGCGACGCCTGTATTTGGCGAGCCGGAACCGCCGTAGCTTGCGCCGCGTAGCGTCCGACCGCTAATAGACCGATACCGTAAAAGAGCGCCGCTGCGCCGAGCAGCACCGTGGGATAAAAAGTAGGGCTGCCGATCAACCAGGTAAAGAGCGCGGACCAGACGGGCGCGGCGAGCAAAATCCCCTCGAGCAGCGCCGCCGTCAGCGCTCCTGTTTGAGCGCTACCGCGAGCGGCTAGCGTCCCGAGTAGATGGGCGGTAGGCAGCTCGAGCGCCCCCAGACCTATGAGCACCTGCGCGGTCAGGTTCGACGCGGCAGGTTCGGGGGTCAAAAACACGAACAGCGCGCCCCAAGTCAGCGTGGCCAGCCCCGCTTGGCCCCAAAAGGCCAGCACAAAAAGGGTGCGGAGTGCTCCGGCAGCCTCTGCCCGGGTCGGCGTGTCACTTTTCAAAAACGCTCGTAAAGCCCTAAGCACGCTAAAAACTATACCTGTAATGAGACTCGAGCAAACGCGGAGCAAGGGCTCTATATTTTTTGAAGCGTAACATAAACCACACCGAACTCTGGCAGGTTCAGGAACCGGCTGGGACGAGCTGCACTCGAGCGGAATCGGCGAAAAGCCCTCTACCGTGCCCCGTTCGGTCACGTAGTAGCGGTAGGCGGTGCTCGGGTCTTTCGTGCGGAGGCTTTGAACGAGTGCGGCGCGGTCCTCGAGCGCGTTCGCTCGCCGGTCAACGGCCCAGACCTCGAGGCCGGGACGGGACGCCACGAGCTGCCGCGCCAAAATGTCGAAGTTGGCGGCTCCGGCGAAGATACCCGGTACCAGTAGCAACACGGTATCGGTGGGCGCGCCGGAAAAGTAACGCAGATAAAAACTGCGGTTGAGCCGCTCCGGGGTACCGGGCGCGGGGTAACCGGGGACGCTCTTATACTGCGTTTTGACAGTGCGGGGCTCGAGATAAAACGGTTGACGCGGTAGCGCCAACTCGGTACGGATGTCGGGTAAGCAGCCTGTCAGGGTAGCGAGCAGCAAGAACGCAGCCAGACGGCCGCTCAAGGGAATCATAGGACAGTTTACCGGCGTTATACTTATAAGCAGCTTGAAAGACACCTCACTAAAGCCTGCGCACGAGCCTAACCATACTGGGCACAAAGCTGAACAGGAAAGCCGTACCGAATTTTGGCGCGTTCGGGAGCTAGGCGGGATGGAACTCTTGCACTCGAGCGGCGTTGACCCCGGTCACTCCCGGCATATGCACGAAAGCTTCGCCGTCGGCCTTGTAGAAGCGGGCGTCGTCGTCAATCAGAGCCGGGGCGAAACCAGCTACTTGCCCCCCGGAAGCGTCTACACCTTTAATCCCGGTGAGGTTCATAGCGGCTACGCGGGGCGCGGGCGCACGGTCAGTCACCGCAGCTTTTACCCGAGCGAGGCGGCGGTGCTCAAGTTTGCCCAGGCCAGCGGGCTCAAGGGTACCCCGTTTTTCTGCGCAACTTCGGTGGCTAATCCGAAACTCGCCGCGCAGCTACGCGAGCTGCATAAACTGCTAAAACGTTCAGACGGTCTTTTAGAACGTCAAAGTGCCGCTGCTGAGGTGTTCGGTGCCCTGCTGAACGGTTATACCTCGCTCCAAAGCAGCCGAACTGAGGGGAGAGAACCCAAAGCCGTCAGCACCGTTCGCAGCTACTTAGACGCACATTTTGACGAGAACGTCTCGTTAGAAGACCTGTCCGCGCTCGTCGGTTTAAGCCGCGCGTACCTGCTCCGCACCTTTCGCCGCGCCGTGGGCGTGCCGCCGCACAGCTATCTGATTCATTGCCGTCTCGAGCGGGCCAAAGAGCTTTTACGGGCGGGTGAACCCATCGCGCAGGTGGCCCTAAAGGTCGGCTTCAGCGACCAGAGCCACCTGCATCTGCACTTTAAGCGTCAGCTCAACGTCTCGCCGGGGCGTTACGCCAAAAGTCACTTTCTTCCAAGACTCCCGCGCTGACCACCTCTCAAACTGTTGGGTATGACGTTTGCGACCAAAATGGCTGTTGTCCTCCGAGATGACCTAGAACCCTGGCAAAGCCTCAATGTGACGGCCTTTACCGTCAGCGGCATTGTGGGCACGACCGAAAACATTTTAGGCGAACCCTACGAAGACGCCGACGGTGTGACCTACCACCCGATGATCGTGCAACCCATCTTAATCTACGAAGCCAACGCGGAAAAACTCCGCACCATCTATGGCCGCGTCCGTAGCCGCGAGGTGCGTTTTAGCATCTTTACCGAAGACCTTTTCTCTACCCCCGACGACGAAGCGAACCGCGCCGCCGTAAAAGCGGTCAAAAGTGACGACTTGGCGCTCGTTGGTATGGCGATGCGGGCCGAACGGGGCGTGATCGACAAGATTTTTAAGGGTGTCTCACGCCACCACTGAACCGTGCTACGCTGCCGAGGTTTTACGGGGTAGCGATGATGACAAGCAGTGAGATGACCGGCAGCAAGATGACCGGCAACGAGATGACCGGCAACGAGATGACCGGCAACGAGATGACCAAATGAGGCGAATTCACTACGCCTGGGTCATTCTGGGCTTGTGTTTTTTCGGACTGCTCGCTGCTCAAGGAACGAGGCTCTCGTTTGGCGCATTTATCGCCCCTTGGGAGGCGGATTTTGGGGCAGACCGCGCCACCGTGTCGTTTGTGTCGTTCGTCAGCTTTCTCGTTTACGGGTTTACGCAGCCGGTCGTCGGGCGGCTCGTTGACCGTTTTGGAAGCCGCCTCATTCTTTCGTTGAGCGTCCTGCTCGTAGGGCTAAGCCTCGCTGCAACAGCCCTGTCACGTGGGGTACTAGAGCTTACGCTGCTCTACGGGGTGGTTGCCTCACTCGGGTTTGGGGGCGCGTCCGGCGTCGCGGCCAGCGTCGCCGTAACCCGTTGGTTTAGCACGAACCGGGGGCTTGCCTTCGGCGTGATCGAGGCGGGGATGGCGGCGGGACAGCTCGTCCTCGTCCCAACGTCACTCGTCCTTATCGGTGTGCTCGGCTGGCGCGGGACGATGCTGACGCTGGCTGCCTTCAGTGTGCTCATCGTTTTTCCACTGCTCTACTTGCTTTTGCGTTCAGCTCCGGCTACCGGCGAGGAACCTTACGGCGTCGGCCCGGAGACCATCAAGGAGACCGTCAAAACAGACCCGTCGAGTGACGAGCGATCGCTGAGCGCAGCAGCCTCTTATACGAGTATGCGCGCGGTGTTCAGCTCTCGAGCCTTCTGGGGGCTGGCGCTACCCTTTTTTATCTGCGGCATGACCACGACCGGCATGATTGATACGCATTTGGTGCCGTTCGCGCACGACCACGGCTTTAGCACGGAGGTCACGGGTACGGCAGTGGCCCTGTTAGCCGCTTTTAATATTCTCGGTACCTTGGCGTCGGGGCCGCTCGCCGACCGCTTCGACAATCGCCGCATTTTGGCGACGCTCTACTTTGTTCGCGCGTTGTCACTGTTTTTGCTGCTGGCCGTGGACCAGCCGAGCTTACTCTTGATGTTCGGCGCTGTTTTCGGGTTGGCCGACTTTGCGGTTCTTGCGCCGGTCAACGTCCTGACTTCGCGCTATTTCGGGGGGCACTCACTGGGTTTGATGTTTGGCGTTTTGTCGCTCTGCCATCAGGTCGGTTCGGCAATCGGGGCTTTCGTGCCGGGACTGCTTTACACGTTGACCGGCAGCTACACGGTCTCGTTTGTAGTTGCCGCCTTTGCACTTCTGGTCGGTTCGGCGCTGAGTCTCAGCTTGCCGAGAACGTTACGGCGACGCCCGCTCGAGCCGCAAACGGTTTAGCTTGTCCAGATGACCTTCAAACGAGTCTAAACCTTAATTAACGAACTAGTGCGCCTCCGGATCGTCTTCGGCAGACTCGGCGGCGAGCGCGTGTCCGGCGAAGGTCAGCATCCCGGCAACGAGGGTAACCCCGGAAAAAACGAGCACCGCGTTGATTGCAATCTGAATAACCGTGTCCATACCGCCTCCGGAAGCTTTTATTTACGCCGTCCGTACAAGGCTATCACAAGCGCCGAAAGCAAGGTGTGAGTTTGCCAGACTACCGCTCGAGCCGCCGGATGTAAGGTTTTACCTTGCCTGATTAGGTGTTATCCGCCATATTAAACCTATGACAGAACACGCCATCGCGCCTACTGCGCAGCGCCTCGCTGAAGAGAACAACGTCGATTGGCGGCTGCTCACCGGGAGCGGCAAAGGGGGCAGCGTCGTCGAGCGGGACGTCTTGGGCTATCTCGCGCGGGTGATGAGCGGTGAAGAGGCGACCGACCCGACCCCTGAACCGCTACCTGAAGGTTTGAGCGCTTGGCCTGAAGAACCGGAGCGCCGCCAGAGTACCGCGAGAGAGGCGGTAAACAGAGAAGTCATAGGCCGCACGACAGATAGCACGACGAGCAGCACGTCGAACGGCGCAATAAACCGTCTCGAAAACAAACCTCTTGAACGCGTCGCTGCACGCTCCGAAAAACAGGGCGTAAGTACGGCAAATCAAACAGCTCCGGGCGCTGCGCCTTTTTCTGTGCCCGCCCCGGCCGCCGTGACCAAGCCGAACGCCGAAGCGTACACACCCTGGACGGTTGACAAACCTGCTGCGAACCTGCCCAAAGCTGCGCCTCGAGCCGACGCAGAAGCCTTTTTCGGGTCGGCTCCCCCGAAGTCGGAAACTGTTCCTGCGGCTCCGACGCCTGAGGTTGACGAGGCCCGGGAAACGAAAACGACGCTGGAATTCCTGTCTCGCGTACCTGCTGCCCCACCTGAAGACGAAGTGACTGAAGACGCAGCGGCGCGGGCGGCGCTGGCCGAACTCGAGACCTTAAAAGTTCGCGTCGCCGAACTCGAGGAGGAGCGTAAACGCCACGTCAACGAACTCCATCAGCTCTCGCGGATGCAAGAGACGATTGCGCTACAAAAAAACGAAGGGGCCAAACTCGGCGCGCTCCAAAATGAGGTGAAAGACCTTACAGCGCAGCTCGCGGCGGCGCAACGCTCGAGCGAACGAGTCGAGGCGCTCGCGGCGCACAACCGCGATTTGGAGGCGCGGCTGGTGCGGGCGAGAACGTTTAAGAGCAAGGCCAAAGCCGAATTCGAGCGCGTTACGGAAGACAATATGATGCTCGAGCACGAACTCGCCGACCTTAAACGCCCTCGCCGAGGACTTTTTCGTAAGAACTGAGGGCAGGGTAAAGCAGCGATAAGAAGTTTAGCGGGCGCTGAAAAACGCGCAGCATAGTACCGGTTGCCCCGGATACTTCGGCATTTCAGGGCTGGCGCAGCGGACAAACATACTCGCCCGACTGCTCCGTACAAGCCGCGCATGTGCGCAACCCCCGCAAAGCCCAGCGAGTGCGGCCCGCCGCAGCGCGGCTTCGTCGTCTGCGCCGCTTGTCTCGTCGCCCGTTATCTCATCGTCGTTCAAAGCCCTATTCAGCCGGTTTACTGTCGCTGCCGTACAAGGCGTCGGCGAGCTTAAAGAGCATCTCGCGGGTAAACATGCGTTTGCCCTCTGCCAACCCGCTCTTCTCAGCGTTATAGGTCAGCTTGCGGTAAGTGTGCGACTCGAACGGATGTAGCCCAATTTCTTTGAACACGGTGTGGCGCGGGGAAGCGTCGACCAGCAGGATAGGACGCCCCTTTAGGTCGGACAGCGAGGCCGACATAATCGTCGTAGGCAGGTCGTAAGGGCGCTCCATTCGGTAGATGTAGTCGGGAAAATCAGCCTCTTTTTCAAAAGCCGCTCGCGGGTGCTCGTCGGCGTACTCGAGCATCCAGCCTAAAAGTTTCTCCCACGCCGCGTAAAAAGCGGTGTGCTCGGCGGCGCGGCGGTCTGTCCTTGCTGAGGTTGTGTTTGTCTGCACTGGACTGACGCCGATGGGCGGTTTTCTCGGGTGGCTACCGTCGCGTTCGTTCATGCACTCAGTCTACCTTTATCAGTGCGTTCCGGGCGCGTTAGAATAGCCTCTATGACAACGCCTCGAGCTTTACTGCTAACCCTACTGCTAACTCTCTTAAGTGCCTGCGACGGTCCTATCGACCTCGTTGACCCCTACGACCGGATTCAAGGCGAACCCAGCGGTCAAAGCCAGACACTTTTGGACACCGCTCAAAACGAACCTGAAGAACATACCGTCGTCGCCGGTACAGAAAGCGGCGGAGCAGGTGGCGAAATGCCTACGGACGAAGCGGCAGGCGGGGCCGAAGAAGGGCATTAACCTCGGTGCTTTGCACCTTAGGCACGGTGCGTGACTCTGTTTAGGTCGCGCTGACGGTTGCTGTTTATCGCCGCAGCAAGCCGCGTAGTTGGCGGGCGAAAGCCCGAACGCTGTACTCTTCATTCTTACGTTCAATACGGAATACCTAAGGCGGCTGCGTTAAAACGCCGACAGAACCTAGTATTACAGCCGCAGTTATCTAGCATAGCGCCGTTGCCGACGGCGATAATGACACAACTTTGCCCTAAACTGATGCCGTCGTCGCCACATTGACCAAGCCAATACAAACGTTTGCCGAACTAC
>JAABUN010005996.1_pt1 | contig 14436 bp, 13 predicted proteins | sample 5559311 | NCBI WGS metagenome assembly JAABUN01 (sample SAMN10711877, study PRJNA513370) | rock metagenome | isolation source: Antarctica rocks | place: Antarctica: Victoria Land, Siegfried Peak sud | reverse complement strand
CGTGGATCCAACCCGACCAGGTGGCGAAATCCGTGCGGCTGGTGGTCGACGCAACCCGGGAGTCGACGGTCGAGTCGCTGAGCATCCGCCCGTCGGGTATATCGCTGCACTGAGAACCACTCAACTGCGTGTCGTTTTGTCGAATGATGTTCGGCAGGATGGCGCTGCTCGGGGAATTACTGACGGAGCGGCCGTAAGGCGTCAATGATGAGATTGAGCAGTCTTCCCGTTGTCGCGTCCGAGGTATTCGCTGCGGTGCCTCCAGGTGGGGGAGAACGCGGTTGAAGGTCTGGCAGGTGGCGTGGTGGAGGGGTCACGGGGTGGTTCCCGGGCCGGGAACCCTGCCTGTATTCAGCCTGTTTGGGTTGTTTGGGTGCGGTAGCTGAAGAGTTTGAGCAGGTTGTGGCAACCGGCCAGCAATTTCCACTCCCGGGATGCCTTTTCCAGCCCACGTAGCAGGACGTGTTTGCCTTGCCGGGTATGGATTTGCCCGAACACTGGTTCCACGATGGCTTTGCGCCGGGCGTAGACCGCCCGACCCTTTTTCGTTGTCAGCTTCCTGGCCATCCGCTGGGCCGGGGTCGTGTTCGCCGGGATCCGGCCTCGGGGTGCTCCGGGGACCGGGCGCCCGTGCTTCATGCGCCGCGTCGAGATGAAGAACTCGGTGGTGCCGCCGGCTTCGAGGTCCCTGACGTGTTCGAGGTTCGCGGCCGAGGCGTACCCGGCATCGGCGCTCCACGTCGAGGGCATGGCACCGAGGCTGGTGGTGGTGTGTTCGATCATCGGGGCCAGCTGTTGGATATCGACCGGGTGTTGTTCAGCTTCGTGGCGACGATGACCTGGTGGTCGGCGTCAACAACGGCTTGGCCGTTGTAACAGTAGCCGTTGTAGCAGTAGTGGTAGGAACCGTCGGCTGTTTTCATGATCCGTGCGTCGGGGTCCGTGAAGTTGCGTTGAGCGGTGGGCTTCGGTTCCGCTGCTGCGGCGGCCGCTTCGCCTTTGCTGTGGACGGCCTCGTCATCATCCCCGCGGTCCCGGGCTTTGGTCTCGGCCTCGCGGCGGGCCTTGTCCGCTGCTTCGGCCTCGATAGATTCCCGGGCGGTCTTCATCGCCCGGCCCTCGAAGTCCGCCGGCGCCGCCGGCACGCTGGCGGCGGCCGCGGCACTGGCGGCGGGCACCGGAGCGGCCACCGACGGGACCGCGCCAGCCACCGAGCCAAAACCCAGCGCCGAGACCAGCACGCCCGCGCCCACGCCCCTGCGCCATCCCGCGCACCCACGCACCCACGCACCCACGCACACCAGTACCGCCCACGACGACTCCCCCGCTACCAACACTCACAGTGACCTACCGGGGCGATCCTGTCACCAGCGGCATCGCGGCGAAGACGACTCGCCCACACGCTCACGCCACCCCTCCAGGTCGCCGCGGCGAACCAGCCGCGCCGAGCATCGAGGCCGTCGCAGTTCCATGGTTCTGCGACGACCCGCGGTGAGACACGCCGCGTCGGCGGTTCGAGGCGACACGCCGAGGACCCGAGTCTCACAAGTACGTATCTAAAGTCCTTGGCCGGTCCAGGTCGCCACGCCGACTTCTGCGACGCTGCCGAGCATGAGCACCGTCGGCTACGCCCGGGTGAGCTGCGACCACCAGAACCTCGCCGCCCAGACCGACGCCCTGCAGGCAGCGGGGTGCGAGCGGATCTTCACCGACCAACTTCCCGGGGTGGCGGCGGACCGACCGGGGCTGGCCGCTCTGCTGGACTACGTCCGCCCCGGTGACACCGTCGTCGTGGTCGCCCTGGGCCGGCTGGTCAGGTCGCTCTCAGGGGTGATCGTCACCATCAAGACCCTCACCGCCGCCGGCGTCCTGCTCAGGGGCCCGCGGGAGGGCATCGACTACTCCACGGCCACCGGCAAGATGCTGGCCGGGATCTTCGCCGCCCTGACCGGTTACGAGCGAGAGCTGATGCACAGGTCAGCGTCGAGGAGGAGTCACGTGAGGAGCGGGGTGGCTCAGTCCAGGGTCAGGTGCGCCAGGGTGGTGGTGATGTGCTGCTCGATGTCGGCGGGCCAGGGGAAGGCCGCGGTGACTATGCGTTGGTGGGCCAGCCCGTGCAGCCCCAGCCACAGGGCCACGGCGTCGGCGAAGGTGTCACTGCTGGTGGAGGCGCCGGTTCGCACGCAGTCCTCCAGGGCGGCGACGAACACCGCGAGGGCGTCCTGCCCGAGCGCCTCGACGTCGGTGCGCTTAAGCGCGGAGGACTCGATGGCCCGCTTCGCCGTCCACAGGCCACCGAACATCACCCGGTAGCGCTGCGGTCGGCGGGCGGCGAAGTCCAGGTAGGCCGAGCATGTTGCGCGCAGCCGCGCGACCGCACCGGCAGGGCCGTCGTTCTCGACCCCGGCGCCGCCGCCCGCACCGCTGTGCTGGTCGGTGCCCGCTGCCGTTCGCAGCGCCGCGCTGAGCTCGGCGAAGGCCTCTTGCACCACCACCAGGAAGATCGACTGGAGATCGCGGTGGTGACCGTAGATCGCCGGCGCCGAGACCCCGGCCCGGCGTGCGACGGCGCGCAGGGTGACCGCGGACGCATCACCGCTCTCGTCCAGCAGCTCGGCGGCGGCCACGGTGATCCGAGCGCCCAGGTCCCCGCTGCGGACGGTGGCGCGGCTCCCGGTGGTGCTCACGGGACCAGGATGACCTTGCCGACGACCGTGCGGGACTCGGCCAGCTCCACGGCCTCATGGATGCCGCTCAGCGGCAGCCGCGCGGCGATCTGCGGGCGCAGGTGCCCGCCGGCCAGGAGTTCCACCACGGCGCTCAGGTCCTCGCGCAGGCGTGCTCGGAAGCGGCGCGGTCGGGTCAGGTGCCCGCCCCAGACGTCGAAGAAGCCCGCGCGGCGCCCGTTCGGCGCGGCGTTGAGCCAGGCGAGGTGGGCCAGGAGGGCGAAGAAGGCGGGGACCATCGGCCCGGAGTCCTTCAGCAGGGCGTAGCTGACCAGCCGTCCACCGGGAGCCAGGACGGAGAACGAGCGGGCGATGCTCGCCCCGCCGATGTGGTCGAAGACGGCGTCGACGCCGTCGGGGGCGAGCTCGCGCACCCGGGCGGCCAGGTCGGGGTCGTCGTAGTCCACCGGCTCCACGCCGAGCTCGCGCAGCGCACCGTGGTGGCGGGGGGGATGAGGTGCCGATCACGCGCACGCCGGCGTGGCGGGCGAGCTGGACCATGGTGGTGCCCACCCCGCCGTTGGCGCCGTGCACCAGGATCGTCTGCCCGGGGCACACCCGGGCGGTGCGGTGCAGCATCTGGTGGGCGGTCAGCCCGGAGACGACCAGGGTCTCCACCTCCCCGGGGTCGAGGTCGGCCGGCACGGGGACGACGTCGCGCGCTGCCAGCACGGCGTGACTGGCCCAGCCGCCGGTCTTGGTCATCGCCGCCACCTGCTGGCCGAGCAGGTCGTGGTCGACGCCGGCGCCGATGGCGGTGACGGTGCCGACCAGGTCGTAGCCGGGCACGAAAGGGAACTTGGGCTGTCCGGGGTAGCGGCCCAGGCGCATGGCGTGCTCGGCGAAGGAGATGCCGGTGGCTGCCACGGCGACCAGCACCTGGCCTGCGGCGGGGGCGGGCAGCTCGCGCTGGCGGACCTGGAAGCCGTCGGGTCCGACGCGGCCGGGCAGGACCACCTCGGTGGTGGTCGTGCTCGTGGTGGCGCTCTGGGCGGGTGCGGCTGCGCGGGCGGTGGCGCTCTTCATGGCTGCTCCTAAGGTGAGGGGGTGGAGGAAGGAGGTCGTCGTGCGATGGCTGGTGCGTGGACGCGGCGGTGGGGGCCCGCTCAGCCGAGGGCGCCGAGCTGGGAGAGCATCAGCGCGGTGTCGGAGTTCACCCAGTACTCAGCCAGCCGTCCGTCGGCGACGCGCAGCACGTCAGCGCCGGTGAAGTCGACGGCGGTGCCGGCGGGGGCGGTGGCGCCGGGGATGCCGCCGGCGTAGGTGCCGCGGGCTCGCCAGCGCAGCGCGAGGTGGTCCCCGGAGACGATCGGGCCGACCTGCACGCTGAAGCGCAGGTCGGAGATCGCAGCACGCGTGCCAGCGACCCAGCCGGCCAAGGCCTGCGGGTTGTCCACGGCGCTGCCTTCGCCGCCGCCGGTCATGGCCGCGTGGGTGCAGAAGTCCGGGTGCACCACGCGCTCGGCCTGAGCCAGGTCGCCGTTCCACAGGTCCAGCCACCCCGTGACCAGCTCGGCCACCTGCTCGGCGTGCCGCTGTGGGGCAGAGACGGTGGAGGAGATCTCGGTCAGCGTGCTGGTGGTCGTGGCGTCCTCCACGGCGGGTCCAGGAGCAGGTCGACGACCTACCCTCTTAACATCCGTAAAGCTAGCACGCTGCTTAACGCGTGTAAAGCGTACCGGATACCCCGGCGTTTCCTGGGATCCGGGACGGAATCCAGCACGTCCCGCATCGTGCCGGGCATCACGGCCGACTTCGCCTGTGCCGGCATGTCCTCCAGACGGCGTGCGAGGGCTTGGGTGGGGGAAGATGGCATGAAGGGACTCCTGCTAAGCGGCGATCTAGACAATCACCTGTTTAACAGGAGTTCCCCCTCTTTAAAAGCACCCGTCCAGCGAGCAGATCCTTCCGCAGCAAAACTTAGCAGCGCTCTTCATGATTCGTGGGGAAATGAGCTCACTTCGTTGTGCATGACCGAGCTGGATGGCTGGGTCACGAAGATGTGAACCTGTGCAATGGAGTCTCGGGGAACCGTTGACATGAATTAATCGATTCGCTTTACTTATCTTGACTGCGACTCTTTTTTACCCCCGGTCGTTGTTCCCACATCGTGATCGCCGTCCTTGAGAGTCTGGTATCAGGCATCGTGGGTCCGAATGGAGCAAAGGAGCACCATGCGAAGGTCCATCTTGTGGGCAGTGCCCACCATCCCTCTCCTGATACTCAGCGCCACCGGGTGTGCGCCTGAGGGAAGCGGCGGAGGCGACAGTACGGACGGGGACTCGATCACCGTCGCCTACCAGATAACTGCTACCTATACGCAGGTTGACGCACTGATGAAGAAGGCGAAGGAGGACTTCGAAGCCGCGAACCCGGACATCACCGTGGAGCTGGAGCCAATCCAAGGCGAAGAGAACGACTACGCCACCAAACTCGCCCTCATGCAGCGCTCACCGGATACCGCGCCGGATGTCTTTTACGAAGACAGCTTCCGCGTGCGCCCGGATGCGGAAGCAGGGTATCTACTCCCACTCGACGAGTACCTCGCCGAGTGGGAGGACTGGGACTCCACGTTCATCGACAGCGCGAAGCAGGCGGGCCTGGGCTCGGACGGAAAGACCTATGCAGTACCGATGGGCACGGACACGAGGGCGCTCTGGTACAACACCGAGGTCTTCGAACAGGCCGGCCTGCCGGTGCCGTGGGAACCCAGGACCTGGGAGGACATCCTCAGTGCGGCGGAGGCAGTCAAGGCCGCCATCCCGGACGCCGTGCCCTTCAACATCTATTCGGGGACAGGCATGGGAGAAGCTGCATCGATGCAGGGGTTCGAAATGCTCATGTACGGTACCGATGACACCCTGTACGACACCGATGAAGGCAAGTGGATCGTCGGTTCGCAGGGCTTCAAGGATTCGCTGCAGTTTGTCTCCGACGTGTATGTCGGCGGGCTGGGGCCCGACGTCGCAACCGCGCTGGACTCGAACTACTACCAGCAGCTCAACGGGGAGGGGTACCCGACCAACAAGGTGGGTGCCTCGATCGACGGATCCTGGATCGCCGGCAGCTGGCTGCCGGACGGTCCCACCCCCTGGCCGGAATGGTCCGATATCATGGCCGTTGCCCCGATGCCCACGCAGAACGGACAGGAACCCGGCGCCACGAGCATGTCCGGTGGCTGGACGCTGGCGGTCGGCGCGGGAACCGACAGCCCCGAAACGGCCTTCAACTTCATCAGCACCGCATTGAATAAGGACAACAGCCTGTCCTACAACGTCAACGCGTCGCAGGTCCCGGTCCGCAGCGACGTCGCCGAGGACCCCACCTTCACCGAGTCCAGCCCGGTGAGCGCCTTCTTCAGTGATCTGGTCGAGGTGACGCACTACCGTCCAACCACCTCGGACTACGCGGAGATCTCCGGCGGCATCCAACAGGCCATGGAAGCGGTCATGACGGGCGAACAGTCGGTGGACGAGGCCGCGGCAGCGTACGACGAAGCAGTGACGTCCCTCGTCGGCGAAGACAACGTCAGCCAGGGATGACCATCACCCCGGCCCGACCTGCGCAGGAGGGTAGGCCGCACACGGCGCGGCCTACCCCTCCTTCCGGTCGACCGGCCCCCAAGGGCCGTTCCGTCCGGCGCACCATCCCGCTGGTGCCCGCCGCCGTCCTGCTCCTGCTATTCATGCTCGGCCCCGTCCTGTGGTCCGTCTGGGGTTCCTTCACCAACGCGGCACTGTCGGGCAGGGCTGCTTCCGAGCCCAGCTTCGTGGGCCTCGACAACTACGTGGCGCTGTTCACCGACCCCGACTTCCCGAACGCGGTCTGGCTGACGGTCATCTTCCTCATCGTCTCGGCCGTCATCGGACAGAACTTCCTGGGGCTGGGGCTCGCGTTGCTGACTGCCACCGCGCCGAAGATCGTCCGCTCCATCGTCGCGACCACGGTGGTCACGGCCTGGGTACTCCCGGAGATCGTCGCGGCCTTCGCGTGCTACGCGTTCTTCAGCGGTGACGGCACGCTGAACGTGCTGACCGGCTTCCTCGGACTCGAGCCGGTTGAGTGGCTCTTCGCCTATCCCCTGGCCGCCGTGATCCTCGCGAACATCTGGCGCGGCACAGCCTTCTCGATGATGATCTACGAGGCGGCCCTCAACGACGTCGCCCCCGAGATCACCGAAGCCGCCGTGATTGACGGCGCAGGCGGCTGGAAGCGTCTCATCTACGTCACGATCCCGATGATTCGCAACAGCATCTCGACCAACCTGATGCTGATCACGCTGCAGACGCTCTCGGTGTTCACGCTCATCTTTGTGATGACCAGCGGCGGCCCGAACCAGCGCAGCACCACACTGCCACTGTTCGCCTACGCGGAGGCCTTCGGGCTCGGCAAAATCGGTTACGGCACGGCCATCGCCACCGTGATGCTGCTGATCGGCGCCGTGTTCTCCTTTCTCTACATCCGCGTCCTCAAGCCGGGAGGCACCTCATGAGCAGCACTATCGCCTCACCGCGGCTGAGCATGTCCCGCGGCATCGCCTCTGCCGTGCTGCTCGCCATCGCCGCCCTGTTCCTGCTGCCACTTGCTTGGTTGGTGCTCGCGTCTCTGGACACCGGCGCGAGCGCCTCCCTCGCGATGCCCAAACAGTTCTCCCTCGCGAACTTCTCCGCAGTGCTCACTCCCAGCCAGACACTCTGGCCGCTGTGGAACAGCTTCCTGCTTTCGGCCGGCTGCGCCGTCGTCACCGTCGTCGTCGCGGTGCTGGCGGCCTACCCGCTCTCCCGGTATCAGGCGCGGTACAACAAGCCGTTCCTCTACGGGGTGCTGTTCGGGACGGGCCTGCCCATCACTGCGATGATGGTCCCCGTCTACAGCATGTTCGTCCGCCTCGGCCAGCTCGACAGTGTCCCTGCCGTCGCCTTATTCATGGCGGCGACATCCCTGCCTATGGCCATCTGGATGACCAAGAACTTTATGGACTCGGTCCCCATCAGCCTCGAGGAGGCCGCGTGGATCGACGGCGCGAGCGCCATGAAGGCACTCCGCACCGTCGTCGTGCCCCTCATGCGGCCCGGACTCGCCGTGGTCTTCATCTTCGTGTTCATCCAGGCCTGGGGGAACTTCTTCATCCCCTTCATCCTGCTGCTCTCGAGCCACAAGCAGCCCGCCGCAGTGACGATCTTCAACTTCTTCGGGCAGTACGGGAGCGTCGCCTACGGACAGTTGGCCGCCTTCTCCCTGCTCTACTCACTCCCCGTGATCGTCCTCTACGTCCTCGTCACCAAGGGCATCGGCGGGTCGTTCGCGACCGCCGGGGCGCTCAAAGGCTAAGCCCGCCCTCCCGGCCTCCCCTCCACTTCCGCACCGAAAGGCAAACCTCCATGCACTATGACTCCACTCTCGTCGAGGCCCGCGTCCGGCGGTTCCGCGGTGAGCGCATCACCCCTGCCCTCTACCGTGGTACGGCGCCACTCGCCCTGACCTTCTGGGAAGCACCGGATGAACCGGTACCGTTCCGTGTCGCCGTCGGGCAGGATTTCCTCCCGACCGAGCACGGCCTGGTGTGGGGCAGGCCGTGGGGCACAGTGTGGTTCCATGCCGAAGGCGAGGTCCCGGCATCGTGGGCTGACGAGGAGGACGTGCGCGTCGAACTCGTGGTGGACCTCGGCTTCACCGGCGAGCAGCCAGGCTTCCAGGCGGAGGGTACGGTGTACTCGCCGTCCGGGCGGATAATCAAGGCCGTCGAGCCGCTGAACCGCGGTGTGCGGCTCGAGGCTGGCTTCGGCGGGGAGGTCGACGTCTACATCGAGGCGGCTGCGAACCCGAACGTCGCCCAGGACTTCTTGTTCATCCCGACGCCGTATGGCGACAAAGCGACGGCGGGGGACGCGCGGCTGTACCGGCTCGCACAGCTCGAGGTGGGCCTCCTCGACCTGCCGGTGTGGGAACTGCAGCAGGACGTGGATGCCCTCGTGGGCCTCCTCGGCGAGCTCCCCGCCTCGTCCCAGCGGCGTGCGGAGATCCTGCGGGCTCTCGATCGCATGGTGGATTCCATGGATCCCGACGACGTCTCCGGCACGGCCGCACTCGGACGATCCATCCTGGAGCCTGCCCTCTCGAAGCCCGCTGCGGCAAGCGTCCACCACCTCCACGCAGTCGGCCACGCGCACATCGACTCAGCTTGGCTGTGGCCTACCCGGGAGACCGTCCGGAAGGTAGCGCGCACGTTCTCGAACGTCTGCAACCTCATCGACGAGAACCCGGACTTCGTGTTCGCCGCGTCCTCTGCGCAGCAGTACGCGTGGCTCAAGGAGTCCTACCCCGAGCTCTTCGAGCGCGTAAAGGAAAAGGTCGCAGCGGGCAACTTCGTCCCCGTGGGCGGTATGTGGGTCGAGTCCGATACCAACCTCCCGGGCGGGGAGGCCCTGGCCCGGCAGTTCGTCGCCGGCAAGAGCTTTTTCCTGCGTGAGTTCGGCATCGATTGCGAGGAGGTGTGGCTTCCCGATTCCTTCGGCTACTCCGCCGCGCTCCCGCAGATCATGGCCGCCGCCGGTGCGCGCTGGTTCCTGACGCAGAAGATCTCGTGGAACGAGACCAACACCATGCCCCATCACACCTTCCGCTGGGAGGGCATCGATGGTTCCAGCATCTTCACGCACTTCCCTCCGGTCAACACCTACAACTCGGACCTCCGAGGGGAGGAGCTCGCACGGGCGGAGCGGCAGTACGCCGAGAAGGGCATCGGAACGACGTCGATGGTCCCCTTCGGACACGGCGACGGCGGTGGTGGCCCCACCCGCGAGATGATCGCCGCGGCGCGCCGGACGAAGTCACTGGAGGGCTCTCCCACCGTCGAGCTGTCCAGTCCACGCGCGTTCTTCGAGGCGGCCGAAGCGGAGTACCAAGAGCCGCCGGTGTGGTCGGGTGAGCTGTACCTCGAATTCCACCGGGGTACCTATACCTCCCAGGCCCGCACGAAGCGCGGGAACCGCCGGTCCGAACATCTGCTCCGCGAGGCGGAGCTGTGGGCAACGACGGCGACGGTCCGCACTGGCGTCCCCTACCCCACGGATAAACTGCGGCAGGCCTGGGAAACCGTCCTGCTGCAGCAGTTCCACGACATCCTGCCGGGCACCTCAATCGCTTGGGTGCACCAGGAGGCCGAGCGCAATTACGCAGAGGTCGCCGTGAACGTCAACGCCGTGATCGGCTCCGCCGCCCGCGCTCTCCTCGGCGAGGGCGCGGAAACCGCCGCGCTGAATGCCTCTCCCTATGCCGTCAATGGCGTCGATGCCCTCTCCACCGGCGCGGACAGGGCCCGGACCGGCGGAAGCATCACCCGGGCCGGAGACGGCTTCGTCCTCGAGAACAGTGCTGCTCTCATTCGCATCGACTCCACGGGCCTCATCCGTTCGCTCTTTGACAAGGTGGCGGACCGCGAACTCGTACCCGCCGGTTCCGCCGCGAACCTGCTGCAGCTGCACCGGGACACCCCGACGCAGTGGGACGCCTGGGACCTCGACGAGCACTACCGCCGGAATACCCACGACCTCGTGGACGTCGTCGCGCTGGACCTCGTCGATGGCCCCGCGGGCCAGACACTGCGCATCGAGCGCTCATTCGGGTTATCCCGTGTGGTCCAGCACCTCTCGCTCGACGAGTCCAGCCCACGCCTCGACATCAGCACCGAGGTGGACTGGCACGAGCAAAAAAAGCTTCTGAAGCTCGCCTTCCCCCTAGACGTGCATGCCGAGCGTGCGACCTCCGAAATTCAGTTCGGCCACATCCACCGTCCCACGCACGCCAACACCACGTGGGATGCCGCACGATTCGAGACCGTCGCGCACCGGTGGGTCCATGTGGGCGAGCCCGGCTACGGCGTGGCCATCGCCAACGACTCGACGTACGGACATGACATCACCCGCACCACCCCATCCGGGCGCTCATCTGCGACGACCGTGCGTCTGTCCCTGTTGCGGGCACCCGTGTTCCCGGACCCCGCCGCCGACCAGGGCAGCCACCGCATGGACGTCTCCCTGCTGCTCGGCGCGGGCATCCCGGACGCCGTCGCCGAAGGGTACCGACTGAACCTCCCCCTGCGCACCGTCGGCGGAGTGGCCAGGACGGGTATCGACCCGCTGTTCCGGGTCGACAATGCGGCGCACGTCGTCGAGGCGGTAAAGCTGGCCGAGGACGGCTCGGGGGACGTGGTCGTGCGGCTGTATGAGGCGCACGGCACCCGGGCCCGCGGCAACATCACAGCGGAGTTCCCGCACTCGTCGGTGGTGGAGACCGACCTGCTGGAGCGTCGTCTTGAGGACACCGCCATCAGCCGCCGCGGCGACGTCGGGGTACAGCTGGTCCTCCGGCCGTTCCAGCTCGTCACGCTAAGATTTGCTGTCACCGGCTCATAAAGCCAACCCATCGACACGGAGGTCGTGCCCTGAGCGCTGCACAGGTACCGGCAAGGCGCCGGGGCACGAACCTTCCCCGCATGGGCAACTTCAACCAGACCGTGGTCCTCGACACCATCCGACGCTCACCCACGGGCCTCAGCCGCGTGGAGTTGGCGACGCTCTCGGGACTCTCCACGCAGACGCTGTCCAACATCGCCCGCCGGCTACTGGACCAGGAACTCGTCATCGAGTCAGGAAAGGTCCAGAATGGCAGGGGCAAGCCGCGGACGGTCCTGACCCTCAATCCATCGGCTAGGTTCGCCGTCGGAGTGCATCTCGACCCCGCCGTCATCACCTTCGTGATTCTCGACCTCAGCGGCCGGGTCGTCGCCCACTCGACCCGACGCACTCCGCTGACCCCGGATGCGGACGTCGTCATCCGTGAGATGGGCGAGGCAATGGAGGAACTCCTAACGGTTGCTCAAGTGGACACGGACCGCGTGCTCGGTGTCGGGGTCGCTTCCCCCGGGCCCATCGACCCCGTGCGCGGGATCGTTGTCGATCCGCCCCACCTCCTCGGCTGGAACCGTGTACCACTGCGTGACTCTCTCAGTGCAGTAACGGGATTTCCCGTCGTGCTCGAAAAAGACGTCGCCGCGACGGCGGTGGCGGAAATCTGGGGAAGCCACAGCGACTCGCCAGAGAACTTCATCTTCGTGTACGTCGGCACGGGCATCGGCATGGGGCTCGTATCCGGCGGTGCCGTGCTCCGTGGCACTAGCCAAAACGCGGGCGAGGTAGGGCACATCGTTGTGGACCCTGACGGCCCCGACTGCTTCTGCGGGCTGCGGGGGTGCGTCGCCGTGACCTGCATGCCACAGAACCTCGTCGAGGAGGCCGTCGGCGCGGCCATCCTGCCACGTCCCGTTGACAAGGCCAACCCCGGAGCTGTGGAGGCCGCGTTCCTGGAGCTCTGCACCAAGGCCCGGGACGGCCACCCCGGCGCTCGGGCGATCATCGACCGCTCAGCGAGGCGCGTTGCGAAGGCCGTCTCCGTGCTCACCAATGCCCTCGACTTCGACCGCGTGGTCTTCGGCGGCCCGTACTGGCCGCTGCTCTCGGAGGCCTACCTCACCCTCGTGCCGGCTACCCTGCGCACCCTAACCGTCGCACCGCACACCTCGAACATCCGGGTGGAGGGAACGGCCTTCGGAACCGACGTGGCAGCAATCGGTGCTGCCTGCACCGTATTCGACAATGCGATTTCACCGGACACGCGACGGCTGCTCCTGCAGCACTAACCCGGGGTTTTCATGAGGGTGGGGCCTGTCGGGTGTGGTTAATCGACAAAAGGTGCTTCTGAGCTGGGAAAATAGTGTTGTTGACGAACTGATTCACCGGCTGAAAGAAGCACCTTTCTGATGTCCCACATTACCGGAGTTTTCCGGCTCTTCGCATTTAAGCGTGGGTGGCGGGTTTGGTGCGGTATGGTCGGTGGCCGCCAGCGGCGAGTAAACATCGGAGTCTGTAGTTGATGAAGTTGCGGAAGCCTCGGGCAATCCGGCGGGTGGTTTCGATGACTCCATTGATGGCTTCTGTGGGTCCGTTGGAGGCACCGTTCGTGCCGAAGTAGGCCAGGATCGCGGACTTCCATTGCCGTAGGGTTCGGCCGAGACGGGCGACTTCGGGGATTGGGCAGGTCGGAAAAGCAGCGAGGATCTCGGCGACCAGGGTCCGGCCCTTGTCGGGCGGGGCGTGGTAGATGGCGCGCAGCTGTTGGTAGCACTGCCAGGCGAGGGTCACCTCGTGGTTCGGGTCCCCGAGGGTGAGCTTGGTATCCAGGCGGGCGACTTGGTTGTCGGTGAGGTGCTCGGCCCCGCACTGCAGGGTCCGCCGGATTCCGTAGAGCGGATCACCCGTGCGCCCGCGGTGGCCGAGTGTGTCCTGCTGGATGCGGCGGCGGACCTCCTCGACCATGACCGAGCCGAGTTTCACGACATGGAAGGCATCCAGGACCGGGACAAGCTTCGGGGAGTTCGTCGCGGATGGCGTTGGCATAGCCGCGGAACGGATCCAGTGCCGCGGTCTTGATGCCAGCGGCGAAACCGGTGCCCTGGTCTTTGAGCCAGTCCGCGTAGACCTTCCCCGACCGGCGCTCGACCAGGTCCAGCAGCCTGGCATGAACGGTGCCGTTCGCGTCGAGGGTGTGGTCCACGATCCCGGTGACCATGCCGGTGCCGGGCGGGCCGGTATGAGCCCAGACATGCTCGTCCACGCCGAGGGCGTTGACCCCAGTTAGCCTTCCGGGAGCGGTGGTGCGGCGGGTTCCTTCAAGCCTGATCGCATTCCAGAGCGTGTGCCAGGAGACACCGAGCTGGTGGGCCAGCGCCGAGACCGACGTGTCATAGCGCGACAACCCGTCTACCGCCCAGCCGACGGCCCGAGAGGTGAGCCTCGTCCGGGGGCCGGCCAGCGCGTGCTCTTCGGTGAACGTGGTCTTCGGGCAGTCCGGGTCCGGGCACCGCCAGATACGTTTCGCCCACAACAGGCGCACAGGCCGGCCGAAGCACCGGGTGTCGTGGAGCCGGACCTCCCGGCGTCCGTGACCGACAGCGATGACACCGCACGCCGGGCAGCCGGCAACGGTTTCGCCCGTTTCCACGCGAAGGAACAGGGCTGCGTCGGTCGCCATGACGGATCTGACATGGATGCCTTCGACACCCAACATCGCGTCCGCGCGTGTGCACCACCGGCTATCAGGACAGGAAGTAAAGTCAGCCATGTCAGGGTCTTTTCTGAATCTGGAAGCTTGGTCGCTACCAATTCAAAGAGACCCTGACCTCTATCCACCCACACCACGCCGCGACGCCGGCTCAGCGGGATGCCGCGCCGACTCGCACGGCCCTAACCACGCTCATCTGCGAAGGGCCAGTAAACAGGTGATGCTCGCTCCGCGATCAAGATGTTCGACTAACCAAGGGCTTACGGGACTAGTCGCTTGGTCACATAGCGCTGCGGGAACCACGCCCTTTACTGCAACTCGCAGCCCACCACGTACGATGACTGCCGTGATAGACGAAGAGACATCCTCGGTTGAGCTGGCTCCCGTCAATGACATCGTGCTCCAACAGCTCGTTCGTGCCGCAATCACTGAAGCTATGGCTGATGAAGTAACGCCGCCGCTGACGCCTGGTCGGTCATGGACACCGAAGCGAGTGGCCTGGCTACGGGACTATCACCACCGCTGTCGTACCGGATTGACTGGATTGGCTGGCGAAGCCACTTGGGCAGTAGTCGTCGAGCAGAAGGTTGTC